>Ga0105045_10006189_pt1 | contig 10578 bp, 5 predicted proteins | sample MAT02_FD_78089 | JGI IMG/M metagenome (GOLD analysis project Ga0105045, IMG submission 78089) | Freshwater microbial communities from Lake Fryxell liftoff mats and glacier meltwater in Antarctica - MAT-02 (megahit assembly) | ecosystem: Environmental > Aquatic > Freshwater > Ice > Liftoff... | reverse complement strand
GAGGGCTTGGTGTGGATTCGCTTGCTGTATGCCTACCCGGAGCATATCGGCGAGGAGCTGTTGCAAACGCTCGGCAGTGCGGAGAAGATCATCCCGTACCTGGACATGCCGTTACAGCACATCAGCAACCGCATGTTGAAGCGGATGGTTCGGCGTGTGGATCGCGCCGCCACGGAGACGTTGTTGGCGAAACTGCGGGCTGCGTGGCCCAAGCTGGCCATGCGCACCACCTTCATCGTCGGCTTCCCCGGCGAGACTGAAGCGGACTACTTGGAACTCAAAGAGTTCATCGCCGCGCAGAAGTTCGAGCGGCTCGGTGTCTTCCCGTACAGCCTGGAGCCGGATACACCCGCGGAGAAGCTCGAAGGCCACTTGCCGGAGGAAGTCAAAGCCGCCCGCGTGGCCGGGCTGATGGAAGTGCAACAAGGGGTGGCGTTCGAATACGCCGAGGCACAACTCGGCCAAGAGCACGTCGTGGTGATCGACGGGCCGGACCCCGAGTTCGCCAACCACTTTCGCGGTCGAACGACCGCGGATAGCCCCGAGATTGATTGCGAAGTGCGCGTGAAATCCAAGTCCCTACGCAGTGGGGACTTCACCCGCGTGAAGATCACCGCTGCCGACGGTTATGATCTTGTCGGTAAAGCTATCGGCCAACCGTGGTGAAAGGCGAACGGATGCTCGCTCTCATCACCGGGGCCTCGTCGGGTATTGGCCGGGAGTTGGCCAAGCTCTACGCAGCGGACAGCTACGACATCGTGCTCGTGGCCAGACGACTCGAATTGCTGAACGCGCTTGCAACCGAACTCCAAGCGATTCAGCCGATTCAAGTACACACCATCGCGGCGGATCTCGGCCAACACCAGGCCGGCAAGCTTCTGGTCAGCGATTTGGAATCGCGCGGAATCCAGGTGGATGCGTTGGTAAACAACGCGGGCTTCGGCCTGCTCGGCCCATTCTCAGAGGCCGATCAGGCGAAGATGTTGGAGATGGTGCAACTCAATGTCACCACGCTCGTGGAACTCACCGGGCTGTTGTTACCGGGGATGGTGCAGCGTGGGCACGGGCACGTTCTCAACGTGGCCAGCACGGCGGCGTTTCAGCCCGGCCCGCTCATGGCGGTGTACTACGCGACCAAAGCGTTCGTGCTGAGTTTCAGTGAGGCGATCGCCGAGGAGCTGCGTGGCAGCGGTGTCACCGTCACTGCGCTCTGCCCCGGGCCGACACGCACCGGCTTCGGGGAAGTCGCCGGGATGCAAAAGACCGGGCTGTTTGACGGGCCAAATGTGCTGGACACCGCGAGCGTGGCGCAAGCCGGGTATCGTGCAGCCCAGCGTGGGCAGTTCAGCGTCGTGCCGGGCTTCCTGAACCGCTTGCTGGTGTTCAGCGTGCGGTTGATGCCACGGTGGTTGATCCGGAAGTTGATCAAACAGGTGCAATCCGGCCGGAGTGGCTGATACGATGCGGGAACTATGAAACTCAAGCAAACACCCGGCGACTTCTGTGTCGAGGAACTGACGGCTGTGACGTGGGGGGAGCGCGGGCCATTCGCGTTGTACCGCTTGCGGAAGACCGGCTGGACCACCCCAGATGCCATGCAGATCATCTGCCGGCGGTTCAATGTGTCCTGGTCGCAGCTCAGCTACGGCGGGCTGAAGGATCGCCACGCCGAGACGGTGCAGTACCTGACGATCCACCACGGGCCGATGCAGCACCTCCACACGGAGCGATTGGAACTCACGCACCTCGGCCAGCGGCAGTATCCGTTCACATCGCGGGACATCGCCGCGAACCGTTTTGCCGTGGTGTTGCGATCGCTGGCGGCTGACGACGTGCAGCGAGTGTTGCGGCGATGTGCCGAGGTGGACGCCACCGGCGTGCCGAACTACTTCGACGATCAACGCTTCGGTTCCGTCACAGCGGACGGTCGGTTCATCGGCAAGCTCCTCGTTCTCGGCCAGTTCGAGGAAGCCTTGAAGATCGCGCTGTGCGAACCTTACGAGTTCGACCGCAGTGAGACGAAGATCGAAAAAGCCATACTGCGCGAACACTGGGGGGACTGGCCGACGTGCAAGGCGAAGCTCCCGAAGGGCCACGCCCGCAGCCTCGTGACGTACCTGTGCGATCATCCCACGAAGTTCAAGGGGGCCGTCGAGCGGCTTCGCCCGGAATTGCAGGGGATGTACTTATCGGCGTATCAGAGCGATCTGTGGAACCGGCTGCTCGCGGGGTGGATTCGGACGTACACCAGTGACACTGGGCTGTCGCACATCCAACAGCATCGTGCCCTGTTGCCCGTGCCCACTGCCCCCGATGCGGACTGGGCGGAGTTGATGATCCCCCTCCCATCGCCCAAGGTTCAACTCCCACCGGACAGCCCGCTCGCGTTGCTCTACGATGCGGTGCTGGCCGAAGAGCAACTCGCGCTGAAGCAGTTCAAGGTGCCGGGATTGGACAAGCCATTCTTCAGCCGGGGCGAACGCGCTGCGGCCTTGTGGCCGCGCCACTTGTGCGCGGAACCCGCCCCGGATGACATCAACCGCGGTCGGGAAAAGCTCACGCTGCATTTCGACTTACCGCGCGGGGCTTATGCCACACTCGTGGTGAAGTGCCTCACGGAGATTACCCCGACTACACCAGTTCGCGAATGACCTTGCCATCGGTCAGGTGCTGCGGCCGGCCGGTTGGATCACTCACGGTGGTGGTTTCGGGGTTTAACCCGAGGGCGTGATACAGCGTTGCGAACACATCCGCGAACTCGACTGGGCGATCCTTGGCATGTTCGCCCAGGCGGTTGGTGCTACCCACGACCTGACCCATCTTCAGCCCACCACCGGCAAGGATTGCCGAACACACCTGTGGCCAGTGGTCGCGCCCACCCTCTTTGTTGATGCGTGGGGTGCGGCCGAACTCCCCCCAGGCAATCACCGTCACATCGTTGAGCATGTCCAGCCGGTCGAGGTCCCACACGAGGGCACTCAGCGCTTGATCGAGTTTACCGCCGTGATCGCGCACAAGCTTGAAGTTCTCGGTGTGGCTATCCCACCGGCCGAACGTCAGCGTGACGCAACGCGCACCTGCTTGCACGAGCCGGCGTGCCATCAGAAGCTGATCGTTCGCCGTCGGTGCCCCGTCGAACTGATACTGGTACGGCTTGCCGTTGCCGTAGCGATCCCGCACCCGCGGGTCTTCATTCGTCAAATCCAACGCTTCCAGCAGGCGGCTGCTCATCAGGACGTCCATCGCGCGGGCCGTGTGCGCATCCGTGGCCTGGAGTGTGCCGTTGGAGTCCAGTTCCTTGCGTAGGTGATCGAATCCGCTGAGCAGTTTCTTCCGGTCGGTGAGTTGTGTGGCGTTGATCGTGTTCAGCTTCATGTTCGCCAAGTCCGGGCCGCTGGGCTTGAACGCCCCGAAGCTGCTACCGAGGAAGCCGGTTTGCCCGGCATCGCTCCAGGGCATATGCCCGGTGCGATCGCATAAGCCGATGAACGGCGGCACGCTTGCATCCACCGGGCCGTGATACTTGCCAAGCACGGCCCCGAGGCTCGGCCTGCCACCGAGTGCGGCGAGGGCATTCTGCGGGTAGCCCGTCGTGCATTGGTAGGCATCGTGCCCGCCCTGTGCCCCCACGAGGCTGCGGATGAGGCTGAACTTGTCCATCATCCCGGCGATCTTGGGGAACACCTCACCGATGTCGATGCCTGCTACGGACGTACGGATGGGGCTGAACTCCCCACGCACATCCGCTGGTGCGTCCGGCTTTAAGTCCCACATGTCTTGGTGTGGGGGGCCACCGCCCAAGAAGATGTTGATGATCGCCTTGTGCTGCGTGCCACTCGAACTTGCACCCGCGGTGGTGCTGGCGGCCTCCGCCCGGTAGATGTCCCCCAGGGTGAGTGCCGTTGCACCGAAGGCGAACGTGCCCACCTGCAAGGCGGCCCGACGGCTGACACCGGCGCAAGTGCGTGACGGATTCTGAAAGAAGCTGAGCATGGGATGTGCCTCACAGCTGATGGAACGTGACAACCGGCAGTAGGCAGAGCTTAACTTACGGTGACCCCCTACGCAACGACAAAGTCCCCCAGTTCGCCATTGACGCTTCCGGGGAGTCAGCAGCACAATACATCTTCCGCACAGGCCGCGTGAGGTTTGCCACACTGCGGCGTTCATTCTCGTGCATCCGCGATGCCACTGCCCAAGTTGCCCGGCCAGCACAACAACGACCTCCCCGAGGGATCCGATGACTTTGCCCAGCCTTCCGCGTGCCTTGCTGGCACTTCTGGCGTTCCCACTCCTGATCGTGCAGAACGCACTGCACGCAGATGAACCCGCTTCCACCAAGCTCCCGTACGTGGTGATTGTGGGGGTCAGCGAAACCGCCGACCCGACGATCAAACCGCGCCCCAGTGCGGATGTGGACGCGAAGGCATTCTTCGATTTGCTCAGCGATAGTGCCTATTTCAAGGTGCCCGCCGACCGCATCGAACTGCTCACCAACAAAGTGGATGAGAAACGCAAAGGCAAGCTCGCCACCCGCGAGAACATTCTCGCGGCGATCCACAATGCCATCACCAAGACCGGCAAGGACGACCTCGTGATTTTGGCGTACTACGGTCGAGGGGCCTCCGCCGGGGATCGCACCTGCCTGTTCACCAGTGAGTCCACGTTCAAAGATCGCGCGAAGAACTCCATCCTCGGCTCGGATCTCGAGACGGACTTCAAGGCCGCCAAGACCCAGAAGCTCCTGGTGGTGCTGGACATCAACTTCAAGGGCTACGACGCGGGGAAGGAATCCGTGGTCGAGCCGACGCTCTCCGACGTTCTGAAAGGCGTGTACGGCGGCGAAGACAAAGCCGAGAGTAACACCGTGCAGGACCGCCTGCTCATGCTCAGTTCCATCCCGTCGAGCGACTCGCTGGACAAGGGCACTTCCAGCCTATTTAGCAGTGTGATGATGGACGCACTCCGGGGCAAAGCCGACGTCGAAGGGTACGAGCCGGACGGCGTGGTGACAGCGGATGAACTGGTGAAGTACGTCGAAAAGAACGTCGCGGACGAAGCCCGCACCTTGGGTAAGACGACCAAAGAGAAGGAGTCGATCCCGTTCATCGTGGGCGAGGAAGTCAGCCACTTCCCCATCACGAAGAACCCGGCGATCACCGCGGCGGTGACCAAGCGCCTCGACAGCATCGCGGCACTGGAAAAGGACGGTAAGCTCACCAAGGAAGCCGCTGCCGAGGGGGTGCAACTGCTGAGCCGGATGCCGAAGCTCAAGATGCAGCAGGAGATCCGCAAGCAGTATCAGGGCCTCGCAGATGGGACGATCCCGCTGGATCAGTTTCAGGCAAGCGTCGACAAGTACAAAACGGCCCTCGTGATGACGGCCGACGAAGCCGAAGTTTATGTGAAGAAGGTGATGACGGGCCAACGCACCGTGGATGCGTTGTACGTGAAGCAGACCGTGCCGGGTGACTTGATCGCTGCGGCCATCCGCGGGCTGTACCGCCGGCTGGATGAGCCATTGCCCAAGGATATCGCCGAGCTGCTTCAAGGCAGCAAAGACTGGAAGAAGAGCAAGATGGAGGATGCGCTAACGCTCGCGCGCGTGCGCCTCGGCAAGCGCGAGGACCTCGACGAGAACAAGGACATCGACCTATCGATCACGATGATGCTGGCGAGCCTGAACGATCCGTACACGGTGTACTTTGACAAGGCCACCGTGAAGAAGATCGACAGCCAACTCCGCGGGCGGTTCAGCGGTGTGGGCATCCAAATCCGCCGGGACTTGGTGAACGACGCACTCTTGGTCGCTAGCCCGATCAAGAACAGCCCGGCCTACAAAGCAGGCATCCAGACGGGCGACCTGATTATCGGCATCAAGCGGACCAGCGATCCGGAAGGCAAACCACTGACTTCGGCCATGGCGGCGGAATACTCCACCAAAGGCATGAAGACGGAAGAAGCGCTCGACATCATCCTCGGTAAGCCTGGTGTGCCGATCACGTTGGTCATCAAACGGGGCGACGACATCAAGGACTACACCATCGACCGTAATTTCGTGAGCGTGGAGACCGTGATGGGCGTGACACGAGACTCCAAAGACGAGTGGAACTACTTGCTCGACGAGAAACAGAAGATCGGATACATCCACCTCACGCAATTCACCGGCGACACGATTGATGACTTGAAGAAGACCATCCGCAATCTCAAGAAAAACGACATGAAGGGCCTGATCCTCGACTTGCGGTTTAACCCGGGTGGATTGCTCGATGCGGCCGGGGGGATCTGCAGCATGTTTGTGCCGGACGGCAAACTCGTGACGGTGCGCCCACGCCTCCGTCTCGAACAAGTTTACAAGACGGGGGATTTCCGTGGACTCGTAGCGAAGGATGACCGCCTGCTTGACGTACCGATGGCCGTGCTCATTAACGGGAACAGTGCGAGTGCTTCGGAGATCGTATCCGCGTGCCTGAAGGACTACGGCCGGGCCGTGGTGGTGGGCGAACGCAGCTACGGTAAGGGCAGCGTGCAGACGGTTGCACCGTTCCGCGACACCGGCGGGCAATTGAAAATGACCATCGCCCGCTACTTCCCGCCAAGCGACAAGAACATCGACAAGTCCAACAGCGGCGGCAAGCCAGAGGATGAGTGGGGCGTGCTACCGGACGCCGGCTACGAAGTGAAGCTCAGCCGCGACGAGCAACGTGAGATGGCGGATCTCTTCCGCGACCGCGAACTCATCCCACGCAAGGACGGCAAGGGCGAGAAGATCGACAAGAAGGAAACGAAGGATACCCAACTGGCCAAGGCCTTTGAGTACCTTACCGCTCAACTCAAGCCAACGAAGTAGGCGAGCTGCTGCACTTCTCGCGATGTGTCACGTGTGGGCCAAGAGTTTTTGCTGAGAACTCCTGGCCCACCCATGACACGTCTCAACGTGACTGGCTGCAGATCGTTACTTCACCGCCAAGTCCACCTCGATCGCTTGCAGCACCTCGCGGTTCTCGTCGTTCTGCACGAAGGCGATCAACCGCAAGTCGGCGAGTTTCTGCAGGCGTGAACCACGCGGGAACTCGCCTTGCTCCTTGGCGAATTCGTCCAGGAACTTTGTGAGGTCGGCCCGCAGTTCATCTGCGTCGATCATCACCGATTGTTCGGTGTCCTTCTTGGTGAGGGCATAGCCTTTCGCGCCGCCGGGAAGGCCACGCACCACGTTCGTATGCAGCCGTACGCCGCTGGCCCCGGTGTACGTCACGCGCGGTTCGACCACCGCGAACCGCAAGGTCACCTTCTCACCGGGCTTCTCCAGGCCGGTGATATTGGCGGTGGCCTTGAAGGCTTTCCCTTCTTTCGCCACTGCGAGCGTCAGCTTCACTGTCGGTGGCAGTTCCACTTGCTCGTTGATGAGGTCGCAGAGTTGCTTGTAGCGATCCTTGGCGTCGCCGGTGCCTGCGCCGGTGCGGCTGAGCGGCTTGCCGTTTACCATCACCAACGGTGCGGCAATCTGGTTGAACATCAGGAACTGCCGGGTGACGCCTTCCCGACAGATGAGTGGATCCGGCCCACCGACGGGCACGTGGTACTGGAGCACCACCGCTTCGCCGGGCTTGTACGTCCTCAACACGCCCTCCACTGCCGACGCGGCGGCAAAACAGCCCTCGTCCTCACTGCTGGTAAAGTGCTCCACCAGCACCGCGCGGTCGCTCTTGGCCTTGCGCCCGGGGAACGCGGGCGTGTCGAACGGCACGAATTGCTTGGCGAAATCCAACACGTCGCGGGCTTCGAGCTTGGCCACGGTCTTTTCGAGGTCCTTGGCTTCGTCGTCCTTCTTGCACTTCTGCAGCGCGGTGAGCTTGAGCCGAAGTACCTCCAGCGATTTGGCTGTCGGGGCGTCGTCACCGAGCAGGCGTTCGGTGCGTTGGGCCTGACCGAGGGCGAGTTCCGCCAGGCCGTCCTGGGCAGCCAGCACCGCGGTGAGCTTCAGCGCGTTGGCGAATTCCCAGCGTGGGCCGTAAGCGGCAGCGGCCTTGCCGAGCTTGTCCAGGATGCTCCGCACCTCGGTGGCGGACAGCTTTTTCTCGCCGGCCTTCTCCAGTAGGCTCACCCCCGCGTTGAACAACGCCGGGCCACCGTCCAGGCTGGCGAATTCCTCGCGGGCCAATTCCGCATCGTCCGCGATACTTTTCAGGTTGGTTCGCGTGAGTTCGATCAGCCCGAGTTTGGCGGCGACACCGCCGATGGAGGCGAGGATCTTCTTACCGTCCTTAGCCAGCAGGCCGTCCAGGGTCAGCACCTCGTTCGTGCCGGCGTACAGCGTCAGGCTCAGCGCGTCGCCGGTGATCTTGGCGTTGTCGACCGTCAGCTTCAGCGGCGCCTTCATCGGCCCCTGCAACGCCGGGTTCGTCTCCAAAACTTCTACCGAGGGCTTGCCGTCCTTCACGGCCACCCGGAGGAGCACCGTGACGGGTTCATTGGCCTGGAAACTGAATCGCCAGCTCCCGGTGAGCTTGCTGTCTTGGGCGATGAGGGTGGCAGCACTACCCAGCAGTAGGCCGACAAGGAGGAGACCGCGCATCATGCAGCACCGTAATGGAGTGAGGGGACGCCATCAGGCTAGCCCGCGCGGACGACATCGACGAGTGAAGCCAACGACGGCGCCACGAACGCGGATAAACTGATACGACCCACCACCGGATGGAATCGACCGCATGAGCAGCCTCCGCAGCCGATTGTTCCGCCCGTGGCGCTGGCGGCTCTCCGTGCAGTTCGCGCTGCTCGTGGCGGCGGTGGTGCTGCTGGCTGGGTGGCTACTGAGTTCCAACGTGGTGAACTCCAGCAGGCAGGTGCTGCTCGACCATGAGATCATCGACCTCGGCGACGAGAGCAACCTGCGCGTCAATGAGTTCCGTGAGGATCTGGCCTATTTGGCCAAGGATCTGCAGACGGCAGTGCGCGGGCCAGAGCCGGTGTCGCTGGCTTCGATGAAAGCGAAGTTCGGCCTGCGGGACGCCCCGAACTGGGCCGAGCCGGAGTCGATCGTTGCCGCGCGGAAGCTGTACTTGCACAATTGCAGCGCGGGGTTCTACAAATCGTCGCGCGAAGCCGGCGATGTGCGCATTCGAGAAAGCCTCGACGGCCTGCCCGAGAGCGCAGCACTCCGGGCGTGCCTGCTGCAAGCGATCAACCGGCTCGAGCCGACGGCCGGCCAGCGGCCAACGAACCGCACCGGGCTGCACTTCCTACCGGGTGACTCGGGACAGCCCGGCCTCACGGTGTTGGCCTTCACGGAGCGCAGCGGAGAGAGCTACTTCACCTTCCTGTTGAACTTCACGCAGTACGTCCACAACCGCCAGCGTGTATCGCCACGGCACTTCTACATCGTGGCCAGCCCTGCGGGTGTCGTGTTGGTTCACCCGGATGCTGCACTGGAAACCGGCAAGCGAAACATCAAAGATCTCGCCCCGGACTGGAAGTACCCGACCTACGCGGAGAAGGACTGGTTTGCCGCGGATCTCGGTGGGGCGGCGGCGGGAGTCAACCTCAAGGAGCGACGGGTCGCGTTGGCGATCCGTCAAGGCGGGGCCAACCTCGGCCACACCCCGCAACCGAGCCTCGCCTACCACTACACGAAGGGTTACTTGGGCGACCGCAGCACGTTGGACGATCAACTCGGCAAGGAACGGGCGACGGCGGTGGCGGTGGAGTTGAATGAGGTCGTGTACAACTGGAACAAGACCGACCCGGCGTTGCGGGCGGGTGAACTCTCGCCGGAGTCGCGCTACACCGAACTGTCGCACCCGAATCTCAAGCAGTTGAAGTCTTACCAGGAGCGTTTCGGCAAGCTCTGGGCGGAACGCGCCAGCAGGGGCAACGCGGGGGTCGCGTGGAGTGCGCCGATCCTCTGTCAAGATCTCCAAGCACAGCTCGTGCCGCTGCGCGTGGATCTGAACGACGACTACGATCCGAGTTGGTTCATCGTCGCCGCAGCGGTGGAGGAGCTGCGCGAGGATATCGACGACAACTTCCGCAAGACCTGGGTGCTGGGTGTCCTGCCGGTGCTGGCGGTGTCCGTCCTCGCGGGGGTGGGTCTGGCATACATGGTCACGCGGTCGCTCCACAGGCTGGCCAGCGCCACGGATCGGCTGCGAGGCGGCGACCCGACCCCGCTGCCCACGCATGGGCCGTACGAGGTGAGCCAACTCGCCCAGACGCTCGATTACCTGGCACGGGATGTCAAGCAGCGGGACCGCGAACTGCGCGACCGTGCGGCCCGCTACGAGACGATCCTCCGCACTGCCGGTGAGGGGATTATCGTCACGGACGACAAGGGCACGATCGAAGAAGCGAACAAGGCGACCGGGCAGATCTTCCGCACCGCACCGGAGACGCTGATCGGCAAATCCTTGCATGATCTGTTCGGTGAAGCGGCAGCGTTCAAATTGCCCGAGTCGGGCAGTCAGCAAGATAGTAGCGAAGCGAACCAATGCCTCGAACTCATTCTGCCCGACGGCAACGCGACTTACCTCGACGCCAGCGTGAAGCCGGTATTGCTGCAAGACCGGGTGGTCAACACGGTGG
>Ga0105045_10006188_pt1 | contig 10579 bp, 8 predicted proteins | sample MAT02_FD_78089 | JGI IMG/M metagenome (GOLD analysis project Ga0105045, IMG submission 78089) | Freshwater microbial communities from Lake Fryxell liftoff mats and glacier meltwater in Antarctica - MAT-02 (megahit assembly) | ecosystem: Environmental > Aquatic > Freshwater > Ice > Liftoff... | reverse complement strand
CGTGTCGCGTGTCCGGTAGTCGCCGAAGTTCTGGTCGCGCTCGCTCAGCAGCTTGCTGACACTCTCGCCGTCGCGGCGGAAGCGTGACATGTAGGCCTTGCTCGCTTCGGTCTGGAAGGCCAGCGCCTGCAGTTCGGTGCCTGCGCGGATGGCGCTGCGCAAGCCCATGCTCTCCATCGCCCGGTGCACGCTGCGCTTGTTGATGGCCGCCAGCTCGGTGGGCAGCATGGCGATGCGCTGGGCCACCGCCAGCACCTGGGCTTCCAGTTCGTCGGCCGGCCAGGCGCGGTTGGCCCAGCCCTGGATCGCGGCCTCGCGGCCGCTGATGGAGTCGCCGGTCAGCATCGATTCCATCGCCTGCCGCATGCCCATCAGCCAGGGGTGGAACTGCATGTCGGGTGGGCTCATCAGCCGCACCGGCGGATAGCCGATCTGCGCGTCGTCGGCGACATACACCAGGTCGCAGGCGGTGGCCAGCTCCGAGCCGCCCGCCAGGCAGTAGCCATGCACCTGGGCGACCACCGGCTTGGCCAGATCCCAGATGCGGAACCAGCCGTCCACCACATGGCGCGCCCATTGCCCCAGCCCACCGGCGGTGTGGTACGGCTGGTCGGCGCTGTTGTCGGCCGACAGGTCGTAGCCCGAGCAGAACGCCGGCCCGGCGCCGCGGATGATGGTCACACGCACGGCCGCGTCGCGGTCGTTGGCTTCCAGCGCCTGGAACAGCGCGCCGCGCAGCGCATTGTTCAGGGCATTGCGCTTTTCCGGCCGGTTCAGCGTGAGGCGGCTGATGCCCGGCGCAGGCTGGTCCAGCAGCAACAGTGGGGGTGTCGTCATGGTGGCTCCTGGTGGTGGGGGAAGCGGTGCCCGCCTGCGGCTTGGGGGCAGGTCAGGGCACACGGCCGTGGGTGCCGGTGGGAAGGGCATGGCCGGCGATCGGAAAGCCCGGCGCGTGCTGCCCGGCCGGTGCAGCCGGGCACGGCCCAGCGCCCGACTGCCTCCTGGGTGGCCGGAGAACCAACCTGGCCGGGCGCAGCGCACGCCGGGCTTCTGGGGGGTGGGCAGCCATGGCAGAAGTCTGGCCCGGACCGCAGCGCAGCGGCCATCGTCGATTGAGACGAATCGGCCTGGCGCTGGTGGTGGCTCAGCGCGCCAGCAGTGCGTCGATGTTGCGCACGTCCTGCGGCTGCAGCTGGCCCGAGGCCTGGCGCAGTTTCAGGCCATTGACGATCACGTCGTAGCGCGCCTTCGACAGGTCGCGGCGGGTTTCGAACAGCTGGCTCTGGGCGTTGAGCACATCCAGGTTGACGCGCACGCCCACCTTGTAGCCCAGTTCAGTCGCTTCCAGCGCCAGCTTGGTGGATGCCTCGGCGGCCTCCAGCGCCTTCACCTGGCCCAGCCCCGACTGCACGCCCAGGAAGGCACTGCGGGTGCCCAGGGTCACGCCCCGGCGTGCGGCCTCCAGGTCCTGGCGCGCCTTCTCCTCCAGCACCACGGTTTCCCTGATTCGGTTCTGTACCGCGCCGCCGGTGTAGAGCGGCATGTTCAGCTGCACGCCCACGCTGCCGGTGGTGGCGGTGCCGCGGTTGCTGTTGACCAAGGTGGCCGAGCCGGCGTTGTTGCTGGTGCCCAGCGAGCCCACCAGGTCGACGGTGGGCAGGGCACCGGCGCGCGCTTTCTCGGTTTCCAGCCGGGCCACGTCCTGGCCCAGCTGGGCCTTGCGGATGGTGGGGTGCCGGGCCTCGGCGGTGGCCACCCAGGCGTCCATCTCGGCCGGCAGCACCGGCGGCAGCGCCACCGGCAGCGCCAGGCCATTGGGCGCCACCGCCGCGCGGCCCACCAGCTGGTCCAGCACGGTGCGCCTGGTGCGCAGGTCGTTGTCGGTCACCAGCTCCCGGGCGGTGGCCAGGTCGAAGCGGGCCTGCGATTCGCGGGTGTCGGTGATGGTGGCGGTGCCCACCTCGAAGTTGCGCTTGGCCGAGGCCAGCTGCTCGGACACCGCCTTCTTGAAGGCCTGTGCCGCCGACAGTGCATCCTGTGCGGCCAACACGTCGAAATAGGCCTGCGCCACCCGCAGGATCAGGTCTTGCTCGGCCGTTTCCAGGTCGGCCTTGGAGACCGCCAGCACGCGTTGCGCCTGCTCGAAGGTGGCAGCGTTGCCGCGGTTGAAGAGCGGGTGGCGGCCCTGCAGGCCCAGCGTGGCAGTGCGGCTGCCGACGCTGGCACCGGTGACGGCGCTGATCTCGCTGACGTTGGCCGAGCCGGTCAGGCTGGCGCTGGGCAGGCGCAATGCGTCGGCCTGCGCGGCCCTGAACTCGGCCGATTCGGCCAGGCTGCGCGCCGACAGATAGGTGGCGTCGTAGGCGCGTGCCGCCTCGTACAGTTCGTTCAGGTTCTCGGCCTGGGCGGCGCCGCTGGCCAGCAGCAGCGCCAACAGGCTGGCGCACCGCAGTCGCGTGGGCAGGAAGCGCAGAGACAGGCTGGACATGGACGGTGATCCTCGGGTGGGGCTTGGGGAAGGGCGCTGGCGGCAGGCCCGGTATCAGTAGCGGGGCACCGAGGCATCCACCTCGCGTGACCAGGCATCGATGCCGCCGGCGACGTTGTACACGGCCGTGTGGCCTTGCTGCTGCAGGTAAGCGACGCACTGCAGGCTGCGTGCGCCGTGGTGGCACAAAACCAGGACGGGCTGCGCCGGCGCCAGTTCGGCGCGGCGCGCCGGCAGGCTGTGCATGGGGATGTGCAGCAGGGTGGCGCCGGGCAGGTCCAGGCGCGCGGTCTGCAGTTCCCAGTCTTCGCGCACGTCGAGCAGCAGCGGTGCCTGGCCGGCATGGCTCGCCACGAAGTCGGCCACATCCTGCACCGCGAGTTGGGGGAGCGTCATGCGCGTGGAGCCGGTGTCGGTGGTGGTCAGAAGTGGAAGCGCGAGGGCTCGCCGAAGCCGGCCAGCCGCGGCGCCACGGTGTCGAACAGCTCCTGCGGCTGCAGTGCCGTGGCCGACAGCCGGGTGATGCGCACAGCGCGCATCACCGGCTCCTGGCCGACGATGGCCAGCAGCCGACCGCCGGGCTTGAGCTGGTCGAGCAGGGCCTGCGGCACCTCGGGCACCGAGCCCGACAGCATGATCACGTCGAACGGGCCGTCATCGGGCAGCCCGCCGCTGCCTTCCTGCGCACGCACGCTGGCATTGAGCACGCCGCCGTGCCGCAGGTTGGCCGCCGCCTGCGTGGCCAGCGCGCCGATGCGCTCCAGCGTGATCACCGACTGCGCCCGGTGCGCCAGCAGCGCCGCCATGAAGCCCGAGCCAGCGCCGATCTCGAGCACCCGCTCATGCCGCTGCACATCGGCCTCCTGCAGCAGGCGGGCTTCCAGCTTGGGCGCCAGCATCACCTGGCCATGGCCCAGCGGCACCTCGGCGTCGACGAAGGCCAGCGCCTGGTAGGCCGGCGGCACGAAGTCTTCGCGCCGCACGCGGGCCAGCAGGTCCAGCACACCCAGATCCAGCACATCCCAGGGGCGAATCTGCTGCTCGATCATGTTGAAGCGGGCTTGTTCGATGTTCATGGGCGGGTCGATGAAGGCGGGCTGCGGTGCATGGCGGGTCAACCCCGGATTCTATTTCGGTGTGCTGGCAGCAGGCCCGCTGCTGCTGCCCCCGCCGAACAGCTTGCGTGAACACCAGACGCCCAGGTCGTCGAGCCAGCAGTAGATCACCGGCACCACCACCAGCGTCAGCAGCGACGAGGTGATGACGCCGCCGATCACCGCCTGGCCCATCGGCGCGCGCTGCTCCGAGCCCTCGGTCAGTGCCAGGGCCAGCGGCAGCATGCCGAAGATCATCGCCAGCGTGGTCATCAGGATCGGCCGCAGCCGCACCTTGGCCGCCATCAGCAGGGCGGCACTGCGCTCCATGCCATCCGCGCGCGCGCGGATCGCAAAGTCGACCAGCAAGATGGCGTTCTTTGTCACCAGGCCCATCAGCATGATCACGCCGATCACCGAGAACATGTTGAGCGTGCTGCGCCACAGCAGCAGCGCGCCCACCACGCCGATCAGCGTGAGCGGCAGCGAGCTCATCAGCGCGATGGGCTGCAGGAAGCTGCGGAACTGGCTGGCCAGGATCATGTAGATGAACACCACGCCCATCACCAGCGCCGAGATGGCGTAGCCGAAGCTGTCCTGCATGTCCTTGGTGCTGCCACCGAAGCGGTAGCTGTAGCCCGGTGGCAGCGCTGATTCGTCCAGGATGCTGCGGATGTCGGCCGACACCTCGCCCAGCGCCCGGCCGCTGGTGTTGGCGCTGATCTCGCTCTCGCGGTTCAGGTCGCGCCGGTTGATCTGGGTCGGGCCCAGGCCGGCGCGCACATCGGCCACCTGGCCCAGGCGCACGGTGCGCATGCTGCCGTCGGCCGCAACTGCAGCACTGCCGCCCAGCACCAGGCTCAGCCGGGCCAGGTCGTCGGGGTTGTCGCGGGCCTCCGGCGCCAGCCGCACCTTCACGTCGTAGGTCTGGTCGTTGGCGGCGCGCCAGTCGCCCACCGTCTGGCCGGCCAGCAGCGCGCGCAAGGTGTTGGTGATGCTGCCCACCGACAGGCCCAGGTCGCTGGCGGCGTCGCGCTTCACGTCCACCACCACGGTGGGCTTGGGCGGCTTCATGCTGGTGTCCAGGTCGACCAGGCCGGGCACCACAACCAGCTTCGCCATCAGCGCGGCCGTCAGGCGTTGCAGCTCGGCGATGTCGCTGCCCTGGATCGACAGCGAGATCGGCTTGCCGCCGCCGATGGCGTCCAGCAGCCCGACATGGGTGACGGTGATGCCGGCCACCTGGCGCAGGCGCTCGCGCAGCGGCACCGACATCTGGTCGACGCTGCGGCTGCGGTCCTTGCGGTCGACCAGGCGCACGAACACGCTGGCGTAGTTGCGCCCTGCGGCATTGCCGGTGTTGATGGTGGTGAGCGTGTAGCGCACCTCGGGCAGTTCGCGCAGGATGGCGTCGACCTGCCGCGCCCGCGCCTCGGTGGTGGCCAGGCTGCTGCCCACCGGGGTGTAGAACTGGATGCTGGTCTCGCTGAAATCGGCCTTGGGCACGAACTCGGTGCCCAGGCGCGGCAGCAGCACCAGCGCTGCCACCAGCGACGCGACGGCGATCAGCACGGTGACGCCCTTGTGCACCAGCGACCAGCGCAGCGCAGCCACATAGACGTCGCCCAGCCGGTGCGACGCGCGGTCGACCCAGTGGGTGACGCGGCCCAGGGTGTGGTCGTACAGCCCCTTGGGTTGGAAGGGCTTGCCGGCTTGCCGGTCCATGTCGCGGTCGATCGCCGGGTCGTGCCAGACAGAGCTGAGCATCGGGTCGAGCGTGAAGCTGACGAACATCGAGATCAGCACCGCCGCCACGATGGTGATGCCGAACTCGTGGAAGAACTTGCCGATGATGCCGCTCATGAAGCCGATCGGCAGGAACACCGCCACGATGCTCAGCGTGGTGGCCAGCACCGCCAGGCCGATCTCGTTGGTGCCGGCCAGCGCCGCCTCATGCGCGCTCTTGCCCATCTGCACATGGCGCACGATGTTCTCGCGCACCACGATCGCGTCGTCGATCAGCAGGCCGACGCACAGGCTCATCGCCATCAGCGTGATCATGTTGATCGAGAAACCGAACAGCTGCATGAACAGGAAGGTGCCGATCAGCGCGATCGGCAGCGTCAGCCCGGTGATGACGGTCGAGCGCCAGCTGTTGAGGAACAGGAAGACGATGCCCACAGTGAGCAGCGCGCCCTCGAACAGCGTGCGCTTGACATTGGCCACCGACACACGGATGGGCCGCGAGCCGTCGCGCACCACCTCCAGCGCCACGCCCGGCGGCAGCCGGGGCTGGAGCTGCTCGACCGCGCGCAGCAGGCCGTCGACCACGTCGATGGTGTTCTCGCCCTGGCTCTTCTTCACCTCCAGCGCCAGCATGCGCCGGCCGTTGTAGAGCGCCAGGGTTTCCACTTCCTCCGGCCCGTCGACCACCTCGGCCAGCTGCTGCAGCTTGACCGGGTTGCCGCCCCGTCGCGCCACGACCAGCTGGTTCAGTTCGTCCGGCCGCTTCACCCGGCCGTCGATCTGCACCGTGCGCTCGGCCTCGGCCGAACGCAGGCTGCCGGCCGGCAGGTCCTGGTTCTCGGTGCGCACTGCGGCCATCACCGCTTCCACGCCCACGCCGTAGGCTTCCAGCGCGGCCGGCTTGAGATACACGTTGATCTCGCGCTTGACCCCGCCCACCAGCGCCACCGACCCCACGCCGCGGGTGTTCTCCAGCCGCTTCTTGACCACCTGGTCGGCGAAGGTGGTCAGCGCCTGCACGCTGACACTGGCGTCGGGCGAGGTGACGGCCAGCGAGAAGATCGGCACGCTGGCCGGGTCGAAGCGCGAGACGCGTGAATCCTTCACCTCGTCGCGCAGCGTGGGCTTGATCAGCGCCAGCTTCTCGCGCACGTCGTCGGCGGCGCGCCGCCCGTCCATGTCGAGGTTGAACTGCACGATGACGACCGACGCGCCTTCGTAGCTGCGCGAGTACAGCTGGTTGATGCCGGCGATGGTGTTGATCGATTCCTCGATCTTCTTGGTCACCTCGCTTTCCACCACCTCCGGCGCGGCACCGGGGTACGCGGTCTGCACCACCACGGTGGGAAAGTCGATGTCGGGAAACTGGTCGACCTTCAGCCGCTGATAGGAGAACAGCCCCAGCACCACGAAGGCGAGCATCACCATCACGGCCATGACCGGGTTGCCGATGGAGACGCGGGTGAACCACATGGCGCGGGCCGGTCAGTGCGACGCTGCGGATGCAGGCAGCTTCAGCCGCACGCCGTCGGCCACCACGCCGGCGCTGGCGGCCAGCACCCGGTCGCCGGCGTCCAGGCCGCTGCGCACCTCCACCCAGTCACCGCCGCCGGCGGCTGCCTGCAGCGGGCGGCCCTGCGCGCCGAGCGTCAGCACGCGGCGCTCGGCACGGCCGTCGCGCAGTCGGATCGCATAGGGCTGGGCCTGGTCCGTGCGCACCGCCGACAGCGGGATGGCCAGCGCCGTGGTCTGCCCCAGTTCCACGCTGCCGCGCGCAAACAGGCCGTGGCGCAGCCCGGGGTGCGGCGCCACCGCCAGGTAGGCCGACACCGTGCGGGCGCCCGCGCTGGCGCTCGGGTTGATGCGCACCACCGTGGCAGCCACCTCGGTGCTGCTGCCGTCCAGCAGCAGGCTGGCCTTGGCGCCCAGCTGCAGGCCGGCCAGGTCCTGCGGCGCGATGGCGGCGTCCAGTTCGATGCGGGAGAGGTCGACGATCTCGACGATACGCGCGTCCAGCGGCAGGCGCTCGCCGGGCTGGGCCAGGCGCTGGGCCACCAGGCCGCTGATCGGCGCCACCAGCGTGGCGTCGGCCCGGCTCTTGCGCGCCAGCTCCACCGCCGCCAGGGCCGCCTGCAGCGTGGCCTGGGCGCCGGTCTCGCTGCTGACCGACGTGTCGAGCGCGGTGGGCGAGATGAAGCCCTGCGCCACCAGGGCCTTGTTGTTGGCCAGCTGGCGCTGGGCGATCTCCAGCTGCGCCCGCGCTGCCGCCGCCTGCTGCTCGGCCTGGCGCACGCGCCAGTCGAACTCGGTGGCATCGAGCTGGCCGATCACCTGGCCGGCACGCACCGCGTCGCCCTCGCGCACCGTCAGCGTCTTCAGCTCGGCCGCCACCCGGGCCTTGACGAAGGCACTGTTGACCGCCTTCAGACTGCCGGAGATTTCTAGCCGGCGGCTCAGGGTGGTGCGCTCCACCAGCAGCAGGTCCGGCGCGCCCAGCTCCAGTTGCGGTGCTGCGCTGGCCGCAGAGGCAACCGGCGCAGCCGCGTCGCCGCCCGACTTGGCGCGCAGCCGCAGGCCCAGCAGCACCACGGCGGCCAGCACCAGCACCACGATCACCCAGCGCAGCCAGGGCTTCTTCCTGTGTTCGGTCGGCATCAGTGTTCAGGCGGCGTGGGGGAAGGGGGCGCAGAAGGGGGCGTAGAAGGGGGCGGGGCGGCGCGCACGGCCAGGCCTTCCAGCACCAGATGCACATGCTGGGCGATGAAGGCGCGGCCATCCAGGTGCCAGTCGGCCGGGGCGCAGGCGCCGAGCGAATGGCGGTGCAGGCACAACATCACCAGCGGCAGCACCAGCGAATGCACCGCATGGTCCACGTCCACCGCGCGGAATTCGCCCTGCGCGATGCCGCGGTGCACGATGCCGCCCAGCAGATCATGGGCGCGCTCGATCACTTCGCGGTGGTAGAAGGCGGCGATCTCGGGAAAGTTGCGCACCTCGGTGATCACCAGCTTGAACACCCCCGAGGCCGGGCTGTCGTAGAGCTGGGTCCACCAGTCGACCAGCATGCCGCGCAGCAGCGCAACCGCGCTGCCTTCATGCCCGGCAGCCTGGACCGCGCCTTCGGCGATGCGCGCCGACAGGTAATGCGCGATCACCGCCTTGAGCAACTCTTCCTTGCTGGGGTAGTACAGATACAGCGTGCCCTTGGACACGCCGGCCAGGGCAGCCACCTCTTCGGCGCGCGTGGCGGCGAAGCCCTTCTGCACGAACAGCGCCAGCGCGGCGTCGAGCAGTTCCTGCGGGCGGGCCTCCTTGCGACGGCGCCGGTGGGTGGATTCGGTGGGCTGCATCTAATGACTGACTGGTCAGTAATGTAGCTGCCGGCCACCACCAGGGCAAGCCGGGGAAATCCGCCACGGTCGGCGGTGCCTGGCACGCCACCATGCCGCACTATGATCGGCGGCTTTGGCTGGAGAGTGCGCGTGGACCTTGTGCTGTTGCTGAAGGCGGCGATCATGGGCGTGGTGGAGGGGCTCACCGAGTTCCTGCCGATCTCGTCCACCGGCCACCTGATCCTGGCCGGCTCGTTGCTGAACTTCACCGGCGACCGGGTCAAGGTGTTCGAGATCGCCATCCAGACCGGCGCGATGCTGGCCGTGGTGTGGGAATACCGCCAGCGCCTGCTGGAAACCGTGCGCGGCATCGGCAGCCAGGCGAAAGCGCAGCGTTTTGCGCTGAACTTGCTGGTCGCCTTCCTGCCGGCGGTGGTGTTCGGCCTGGCGCTGGGCGGCATCATCAAGGAGCACCTGTTCGCCCCGGTGCCGGTGGCGCTGGCCTTCATCGTGGGCGGCCTGCTGATCCTGTGGATCGAGGCGCGGCACAAGCGGCTTTACGGCGCCATGGATCTGGCCGGTGATCGGCGTGCGCGGGTGGAGACGATCGACGACATGACGCTGGCCGACGCGCTGAAGGTGGGTCTGCTGCAATGCCTGGCGCTGGTGCCCGGCACCAGCCGATCGGGCGCCACCATCATGGGCGCCCTGGTGCTGGGCTTCTCGCGCAAGGCCGCCACCGAGTTCAGCTTCTTCCTGGGCATCCCCACGCTGGTGGGGGCGGGCGCCTATTCGGTGGTGAAGCAGCGTGACCTGCTCAGCGCGGCCGACATCCCGATGTTCGCCGTCGGCACCGTGATGGCCTTCTTTAGCGCGTTGCTGTGCATCCGCTGGCTGATCCGTTATGTGTCGACGCACGACTTCACCATCTTCGCCTGGTACCGCATCATCTTCGGCTGCATCGTGCTGCTGACCGCCTACACCGGCTGGGTCACCTGGAGCGCCTGACCTGTAGCGCCCGCCGTGGCGGGCTTCAGGCCCGGCGGGTGAAGAGCAGGTCCCAGACGCCGTGGCCCAGCTTCAGGCCACGCGATTCGAACTTGGTCATCGGCCGCATCGCCGGCCGGGTCGCAAAACCGTCGGCGCTGTTGGCCAATCCGGTACAAGCACCCAGCACCTGCAGCATCTGCCGGGCGTAGTCGTCCCAGTCGGTGGCGCAATGCAGCCAGCCGCCGGGCGCCAGCCGGCTGGCCAGCAGGTCGACCAGCGCGGGCTGGATCAGCCGGCGCTTGTGGTGACGCTTCTTGTGCCAGGGGTCGGGAAAGAACACATGCACCCCAGCCAGCGCCGCTGGCGGCACCATCTGGCGCAGCACCTCCACCGCGTCGTGCTGCACGATGCGGATGTTGTCCAGCCCCGATGTGCCGATCTCGCGCAGCAAGGCGCCCACGCCGGGCTGGTGCACTTCCACACCGATGAAATCCAGGTCGGGCCGCGCCGCAGCGATGGCCGCCGTGGCCTGGCCCATGCCGAAACCGATCTCCAGCACCCGGGGCGCCTGACGACCGAAGGCGGCGTCCCAGTCGGTTGGCGCGGTCTCGAAGGGCAGCAGGAAGCGCGGCCCCAGTTCAGTGAGCGCACGCGCCTGGCCGGTGCCCAGGCGGCCAGCGCGCAACACGAAGCTGCGCACCGGGCGGTCGCGGTGCGGGTGCGGGTTCTGGTGCGGGTGTGCCGGCGCGGCGGCACTGGCGTCAGCCGGAATGGCGGGCTCGGGAATCGGCATGGCAGGCAGGCGCCTCAGAGCCTGAGAGTTTTTCGGGCGTGCCCGAGCAGCGCGTCAAAGGGCACCCGATCTAGGCGCAAAGCGCAGCCATAGCCCGGGCTATGGCGAGCATTTGCAACGACGAGCGGGGGCACTT
>Ga0105045_10006187_pt1 | contig 10581 bp, 12 predicted proteins | sample MAT02_FD_78089 | JGI IMG/M metagenome (GOLD analysis project Ga0105045, IMG submission 78089) | Freshwater microbial communities from Lake Fryxell liftoff mats and glacier meltwater in Antarctica - MAT-02 (megahit assembly) | ecosystem: Environmental > Aquatic > Freshwater > Ice > Liftoff... | reverse complement strand
TGGAACGAGGCGCTGTCGCTGCCCCGCCCGTGGGACCAGCAGTGGTCGCTGCGTCTGCAGCAGATCCTGGCGTACGAGACCGACCTGCTGGAGTACCCCGACCTGTTCGAGGGCTCGGTCGTGGTCGAGTCCAAGGTCGCCGAGCTCAAGCGCGAGGCCCGCGAGGAGATCGACCGGATCCTGGGCATGGGCGGCGTGATTCCCGCGATCGAGTCCGGCTACATGAAGTCGGCGCTGGTGCGGTCCATGTCGAACCGGGTCAGCGCCATCAACACCGGTGAACAGATCGTGGTCGGGCTCAACAAGTGGACCGACGGACTGCCGTCGCCCCTGCTCGGCGGCGAGGACGGCGGCATCTTCGCGGTCGACGAGTCCTCGGCCCGCGATGCGATCGCCAGCGTCGAGCGCACCCGCGCCGAACGTGACGAGCCCCGAGCGACCGCAGCGCTCGACGCGCTCAGGGACGCCGCCCGCAGCGGCGAGTCGATGATGGAGCCATCGATCGAGTGCGCGCTCGCCCGGGTCACCACCGGGGAGTGGGCCGGCGCGTTGCGCGACGTGTTCGGCGAGTTCCGCCCCGCCACCGGCGTCGATGGTCAGCAGCTGGGGCTCGAGGGCGACCGGGTCGAGACGCTGCGCAGTCGCGTCGGAGCGTTGGCGGAACAACTGGGTCACCGACCCCGCATCGTGATCGGCAAGCCGGGACTCGACGGGCACTCCAACGGCGCCGAAGTCATTGCGGTCTCGGCCCGTCACGTCGGCTTCGACGTCATCTACTCGGGCATCCGACTCAGCCCCGACGAGATCGTGCAGTCAGCGGTCGAGGAGGACGCCGACGTGATCGGCGCGTCGGTGCTGTCGGGTTCGCACCTGGAATTGGCCGAGCAGATCTTCGACAAGCTCACCGAGTACGGCGCCGCGGGACGCATCGACGTGGTCGTCGGCGGCATCATCCCGCCCGCCGATGTCGCGAAGTTGACAGCGATGGGCGTACAGCGGGTCTTCACACCGTCGGACTATGAACTGATCGACATCATGGAATCGATCGTCGAGATCATCGAGGCCCGCACCGCTCCGAGCGCTGCAGGACACGGAGATGGGTGAGCTGACCGAACTGGTCGATGCCGCCCGGCGACTCGACAAGTACGCGGTCGCCCGCTGCATCTCGCTGTTCGAGGACCGGCGACCCGATGCGGCCCGACGCCGCGCCGCGGTGCTCGAACAGCTCGACCGTGACCCCTCGCGCCGGTCGGGCACGCTGCTGGGCATCACGGGCACGCCGGGGTCGGGCAAGTCGACGCTGCTGTCCCGGCTCACCGTTGATCTGCTCGCAGCCGATGACTCGCTGTCGATCGCGGTGCTCGCTGTGGACCCCTCGAGCCAGGTCTCGGGCGGTGCGCTGCTCGGTGACCGCACTCGCATGCGGTTCACCCCCGATGAACGCCGGCTGTTCTTCCGCAGCCAGGCATCCGAGTCGGACCTGGGCGGACTGGGACCGTCGAGCTTCCAGGTGTGCCGTCTGCTCACCCGGTTGTTCGACGCGGTGATGATCGAGACCGTCGGCATCGGCCAGAGCGAGGCCGACATCCGCCATCTGGCCGACCGCGTCTACCTGGTGCTCCAGCCGCTCGGCGGCGACGAGGTGCAGTTCTTGAAGGCCGGCATCATCGAGGTGCCCCACGCGTTCATCCTCAACAAATGCGATGAGCCGCAGTTCGAGGCGAGCTATCACCACCTGCGTTCGTCGATGTGGCTCGCCCGTCCCTTCGACGACGACGTCCCACCGATCTTCCGCACCAGCGCACTGACGGGCGAGGGTATGGACGTGCTGGCTGCCGACATGCTCTCGCGGGTGCGGGCCGCGGGCGGTAGTGGGCTGGCGTCACGAGAGGCCTACTTCCTCGAGCGGTGGGTCACCGAGGAGTGGGGCCGAGTCGGGCGACGCTTCCTGATTGCCGAGCTGGGCGGGGCACAGGAGTGTCTGGATGGGTGCGGCAGTTACGAGGGCGCGCAACGCTCGTTCGGGCCGTTGGTCCGCGCCGCGTTGTCGAGCGAGCCGTGAGCGGCGGTCGGTGTATCGGCACCGGGGCGGCCGCACGCGATCACTCCGGGGTGAAAGCCTGGGGCCGATGACCGAGGCACTCGATCACGAGGTCCTCGTGGTCGCCGGACCGATCGAGATGCGAAGGTACGCGCCCCATCTGGTCGCCGAGGTCGAGGTGGCGGCCGAATCGGTGCGTGCGGCCGCCGAAGTCGGGTTCGCCCCACTGGCGGACTACATCTTCGGCAACAACATCCCCCGCGAGCGGATAGCGATGACGGCGCCGGTGACGGCCGAGGCGTCGGGTGAGCAGATCGCCATGACCGCCCCAGTCACCTCCTCGTCGTCGGGGGCGGGCACGTTCACCGTCCGGTTCTCGATGCCTGGCGAGTGCACCCTCGAGACCTTGCCGGCGCCGGCGAACGAACTCGTCCGGGTCGTGCAGGTCGACGAGCACCTGGCGCTGGCCCGGCTCTTTCGCGGTGCCAGCGATCCGGTGAGGATCGACCTCGGCGGTGCCGAGTTGTTCGCGTACGCCGCCGAGCACAACCTCGAAGTCGAGGGCCCGCCGGTGTGGGCGGGATACAGCGCGCCGTACGTGCCGACGCCCCTGCGACGCTGGGAGGTGCTTCTCCGCGTCGCTCGCGGCGCTGTCCCGTGAGATGGCAGGTCTGGCACACGGCGACGGCATGCCCGTCCTGATCAGATGCCGATGTCGAGGGTGGGCACCGACACCGTGATCGGGTCCAGGTCGATCGGCGGCGTGGCACCCGCCGGTCCACCCAGGACCACCTGCACATCGGTGAGGGTGATCGTCGGTTCGCTCAGGGTGAGTGTCCGCTCGGTCGTGTCGAGCACTGCGGACTGCACCGAGGCGCCGGCATCGAACCGCAGCGAGAGGCCGAGAGCGCCGACCAGCTCGCCGTCACAGGTCAGCGAGGCCGAGCCGGCCGAGATCGTCGAGCCGGGCAGATCGAGCGTCGCACCGGGAATCTCGACGAACCGCAGCTCCGGCGACATCTTGGCCGGGCCAACCGTCAGGGTTCCGCGCAGGTCGACCGACGGGGTGACCGCGGTGACGGTGCACCCCGAACCATTCGTCCGTTCATCGGCACCCGCATGCCCACTCCGCAGTTCCTCGCAGACCCCGCCGGTCCGCGTGCTCCGAGGGTAACGATGACTGTGGGTGATTCCACCCACAGTCGTCAGGTCATCGGTCGAGCGCAGGGGTGACTCCGGCTCGTCGAGCAGGAGCGCCGTCGCCGCTGATGTGTCGACCACCATCGGGCCGGCAGCCCGTAGAATTGAAGGCCGGATGTGCCCCGGAAGCGATCTGGGTGGCGGACGTCGGTGGGACAGCAACGCAGACGTTGGGAGCATGTCTGGGCTACGTTGCCGCTGTCGGCCCGTCCGGGTCGGCGATGAACACGTTCCTTGGTGGGAGAAGCCGGTCGAAATCCGGCACTGTCCCGCAACCGTGGATGGCACGCTCCGGCGGGCCATGAGTCGGATCGCCCGTCGAGGAGCGAACAGCTCATCCAACTCCGTCGAGGACCGCGGAATGTGAGCTCGGATCGTGCGACAGCACCGCCGTGGCCCTTCGTGGCTCACGAGTGTGCCGCCACTCGGTGCGAGGTCCTTGCTCGGCCCTCGCACACGAAAGGCAAGAGAATGCTTCCTCGTACGAGGCTGTCCGGCACCCGCCGACGTCGGTCGAACGTCGCGCTGGCTGCCACCCTGGCAGCGGCATCCACACTCGTGGCCGCTGCATGCATCCCACCCACCCCTCCGGGGCCCTCCACCACCACGGTGCCGTTGCCGCAGTGCGCGGTCCCGTCCGCGCCGGTGCTCAGCATCATCGACGATGACGAGGTGCTTGCGTTCACGGTCGACGGTGGCGGCCCGATCGAGATCGCGGTGCTGGATCCAAGCGACGATCCGGCTGGTGCGACCTTCACCGAGTCCGTTGCCCTTGCCCTCGCCGGGCTTGCGGGACCCACCCGTGTGCTGGCCCGTTCCGCCGCGTCGGACTGCCAGATCACCGGCGTGTTCGACGCCATCTACGACGTGCGCGACACCTATGCCGGCCGGTCGGATCTACCCGGATCCGACTCGCCGGCGGTTCCTGCAGCAAGCCCCCGGTTCACCGGTTGGGCGACCGGATTCGTCGACTACCAGCCCGGAGCGGACGTGACGGCCAACTTCCAGACCCCCGCCAACGCGGTCGGCGCGTACTCGACGTCGCTGGTCGTGCTGGGCAACGGCGGTTCCATCACCATGACCTTCGACACACCCATCACCGACGGTGACGGTGACGATCTGGCGGTGTTCGAGAACGGCTTCTACCAGAACGCCACGAGCGAACTGCTCTTCACCGAGCTCGCCTACGTCGAGGTCTCGAGCAACGGCTCGGACTTCGTGCGTTTCGACTCGGCGAGCCGGCGTGCCACGCCGGTGAGCTCGTTCGAGTTCCAGGACGTTCGCGAGCTGGGCGGGCTGGCAGGCAAGGACGGCGGCGGATTCGGCACGCCGTTCGACCTGACGGCGTTGGCCAACACGTCGTCGGTGCGTGAAGGCCTGGTCGATCTCGATGCGATCAGCCACGTGCGCATCGTCGACGTCGTCGGGGCGAGCGACTATCCCGACGCCGGTGACACCTACCCCGATTCCTTCGGGCGCCAGCTCTTCGACACCTACCTGGGTGTCGGTAGCGGTGGGTTCGACCTGCGTGCCGTGGGCGCCTTGCGTCAGGTGGGGGGATGACGATGAGGACGGTTCGTCGTAGCTCCGCAGCACTGGCGATCGCTGCTGCTCTCGTCATGGTCGTCGGCGCGTGTGTTCCGCCGACCGGTGGTGGGGGTGCGGGCACCACCACCACCGTCCCGGCGACCTGGACACCGGGACCGTGCCCGAGTTCCTCGGGGGTGACCGTCGTGGTCGACTTCGCAGGTCTGCACGGTGGACGCATCGAGGTCCGCTGCGCGCTCGGGGCGCAGGCCAGCGGGTTGGTGGCGCTGGCGAACGCCGGGTTCGTCACCAGTTCGGAGTCGGGTGCCGGCACCATCTGCACCGTTGACGGGTTCCCGACCCAGGGCTTCCCGTTCTGCTGGTTGACCGGTGGCTACTGGTCCTACTGGCGTGCCCCATCGACGGGCGCGCCGTGGGCCGGCGCTACGACCGGCGCAGGTGCCGGTCCGCTGGCTCAGGGCACCGTCGAGGGCTGGGCATGGGCACCAGGCTTCGTCGCAGCTGAACCGGGCGTCGGGAGCGACGGGAGCTGAACTGGCACATGGCTGAGCGGGCCGTTCGTCGACGCGTCGGCGGCGGGCGGCCCGCTGCACCGATCGAGCGCTGGGGTGAGTGGTCTGCTGCCACGAAGGAGGCCGGGTCAGCCCTGGTTGCTCGGTACTGGAAGCGCTCGCGCATCGAGTGCCGCCGCAGCGATGTCGCGCAGGGGGCGGCCGCTGGCTGCCGACGCGGCGACCACGTCGTCGTGCTCCGCCTTGGCGCCGTGTGACCCGATCTTGAGCCGGATCCGGTGGCCGTCGACGTGGACCATCTCGGTCCGCCGGGGCAACTCGAACTTGGTGATCACCCGTTGACGCAGCCCGAGTGTCCCGGTCTCCGCCGCGATCAGCTCGCGCAGCGCGTCGGCGAGATCGGGTCGTGCCAGCACCGACAGCAGGTGGGCGGGACGGCCCTTCTTCATCACGATCGGTGTGACCCAGGCGTCATCCGCGCCCAGTTCGAGCGAACGCCCGATGACGTGCGCCAGCACCTCGGGGGTCGCATCGTCCAGGTTGGTCTCGATCACCACGGCCTCGACGATGCTCGTCGCCGCGGTGTCGTCCGCTCCAGAAGAAGCCGGTGCGCCATGCGGGAGGGCACCACGCTGCCCGGCCTCGTTCTCGAGTGGGTCGTCGGATGGGTCCTGCGCCGGTTCCTCGAACAGCACCGAGGTGACCACGTTCGGATGGCTGGGCGGATCCCAGGTCCCCGCGCCGCGCCCGGATGCCAGCACCGTGCCGGGAGGTGGTGCCCCCCACCGCTCGACCATCGTCACCAACAGTGCGACGCCGGTGGGTGTCGCTGTCTCATGTGTCGTGTCGACCCCGACGGTCGGCACGCCGACCAGCAGTTCGAGCACCGCGGGCGCCGGCACCGGCATCCGGCCGTGTGCCATCTCGGCGGTGCCCGCACCGAGTCCGATCGGCGCCGAGGCGACCCGGTCGACTTCGAGGGACACCCGCGCGGCCCACGTGCCCACGACGTCGACGATCGCGTCGACGGCACCGACCTCGTGGAAGTGCACCTCGTCGATGTCGACGCCGTGGACGGTGGCCTCGGCGTCGCCGAGCGCACGGAAGGTGCGTCGGGCGCCGGCTGCAACCTCCGGGTGCAGCTCCGCGGTGCTCAGCAGTTCGTCGATGCGTGACCAGGGCCGGTGGTGGTCGTGGTCCGGCGCATCGACCTGCACCGCTGTCGCGACCAGGCCGCGCCGAGCGGTGCCGGACACGTGCAGCGCCCAGCCGACCAGCCCGAGGGCATCGAGTTGGGCCCGCACGAAGGTTTCGTCAGCGCCCAGGTCGATCAACGAGCCGAGCAGCATGTCGCCCGCGACCCCCACCGACGGGTTGCACCACAGGACCCGTGTGCTCACCTCGAGGTCCCGAGGATTCGCAGGGTCGCGCACGCCGCGCCGTAGCCGTTGTCGATGCCGACCACCGAGATGCCCGGCGCGCAGGAACTCATCATCGACAACAACGCGGTCAGTCCCCCGAAGGTGTTGCCGTAGCCCACCGAGGTCGGCACCGAGACGATCGGGGTGGGCACCAGCCCCGCCAGCACCGTCGGCAGCGCTGCTTCCATGCCGGCGATGGTGATGATCACCTCGGCGCCGTCCAGTTCGTCGAGGGCGCCGAGCAGACGATGGAGTCCTGCCACGCCCACGTCCCGTACGACACGGGAAGAGACACCCATCGCACCGAGTGTGCCGGCACACTCGTCGAGCACCGGTTGGTCCGAGGTGCCACCCGAGACGATCGCGACCGTCGCCGGTCGCGGCGAGGCGTGGCGCCACGTCAGCGTGTCGGACCATGTGCCGGTCGGCGACAGCGCCGACAGCGCGTCGTGGTGGGCAGGCCCGCAACGCGTCACGATGACCGGGTCGTCGGACTCGGCGAGCATCCGTTCGACGATCTCCACGCACTGCTCGGGCTGCTTGCCGGCGGCGAAGACCGCTTCGGGCATCCCCAGCCGGGCGCTGCGCGACAGGTCGACCCGTGTGTGCCCCAGGTCCGCAATGCGCCCGGACGGGTCTGCGGGCGCAACCGCTTCGGCGGGTGCGCCCTGGTCTGGCGGTGCAACCTGATCGGCGGGCGTGCCCTGGTCCGGGTTCGACGGGTCGCGGTTCAACGGGTTGTGTCCGATCGGTCGAGGTCGCCCAGCGCGGCGTTCAGGTTGCCCGACCGCAGACCTGCCAGGTCGAGGGTGACGTAGCGATAGCCCAGCGCGGTGAGCGCGGACACCAGTTCTTCGGCACGGGCGGCCGCGTGGCCGAGGGCGTCGACCGGCACCTCGATGCGGGCGGTGTCGCCGTGGTGGCGTACCCGGACGTCATCGAAGCCGAGTGACCGCACCGCTGCCTCGGACCGGTCGAGCCGACTCAGCAGGTCGACGGTGACGGCGGTGCCGTAGGGGATACGCGAGGACAGGCACGGCATGGCAGGTCGGTCCCACACCGACAGCCCGCGCTCACGGGCGACCGCCCGGACGTCGGACTTGTTGAGCGCCGCGTCGACCATCGGGAAGCGCGCGCCGACCGCGGCCGCAGCGTCCTGACCGGGCCGGTGGTCACCCAGGTCGTCCAGGTTCACACCCAGCACGACCGTCGCCCCGAGGTCCTGCGCGATCGGACCGAGCTGATCCATCAGCGCCGTCTTGCACCAGGCGCACCGGTCGGCGCCGTTGGCGACATAGCGGGCATCGGCCATCTCCTCGGTGCGGACCGACCGCCAACGCAGACCCCACGCCTCGGCCAGATTCCGGCAGTGGTCGAGCTCGCCGGAGGCCAGCGACGCGGACTCCGCGGTCACTGCCACGACGCGCCGGGCCCCCAGCGTCTGAAGCGCCATGTGGGCCAGCACCGACGAGTCGACGCCACCCGAGAACGCCACGACCACCCGGTCGTGGTCGAGCAGTGCGTTGGAGAGACGTTGCGCCGGCGGAGCAGTGAAGTCGATCACGGCCGCCGATCGTAGGCGTCAGTTCTCGTCGCCGCCCGACGTGAGCGGCGCCTCGTTCGGGCCGGGCTCACCCCTTCGTGCCACCGAGTAGTCGAAGGGGAAGAGCGCGAGCTTGGCCATCGAGAAGTTCTTGAGCCCGAACGGGATGCCCAGGATGGTGATGCACAGCAGGACACCGAACAGCACGTGACCGATCGCCAGCCACAGACCGCCGACGATGATCCAGATGATGTTCATGATGCCCTTGGAGAACCGGTTGCCCGGTGACTCGGCGAGCTCCCGCCCGAAGGGCCACATCACGTAGCCGGCGAGCTTGAAGGACTGGATGCCGAAAGGGATCCCGATCAGGGTCAGGCAGGCGAGCAGGCCCGCCAGGATGTACGCGAGGCCCAACCACACCCCGCAGAGCACGAACCACAAGACGTTGCCGATGGTCTTCACAGGGGCCTCCTCGACCGGTGGTGTCGATCGCGGACAGCGACGACGCGGTGGTCACCGTACCGGGACCCGCTTCGGGATGGACCCCTTGGTTCAGCCAGCAGCAGCGACACGGAGGCGCTCGTTGGCCTCCTCGAGTTCCGCCAGGCGGTGCGCGACGCCCGACAGCAACGAGCGCGACAGCTTCGGTAGATCGTCCAACAGCGTGTTGAATCCGCGTCGATCGAGCACTTCGAGCACCATGTCGGTCGTGGCCACCACCGAGGCGGTGCGGGTGATCGAGTCGAGAAGGGCCACCTCGCCGAAGTAGTCACCCGGACCGAGCGTCGCGACGGTGACACCGTCCTTCACGATCGCCGCCTCGCCCTCGACGACCAGCGCGAACTCCTGGCCCAGGTCTCCCTGTTGCATGATCGTCCGCCCCGCGGGGACGTTCACCGCGTCGGCGAGCCGGTCGATCTCGTCGAGCTCGTCCGGCCTGCAGTTCGAGAACAGCGGCAGGGCCCTGAACATGGCGTGGCGGTCAGACCTGGAGTTCACGGGCACACCATAGCCACGGGCTCCCACCCGCGGTGCCCCGGATGCTGTGCAACGATGCGCCGGTGCAGACCGGCTGAAGGGGGCGATCATGGTCAAGTTGTTCGCGTTGCTGCGGCGACGTACCGGCATGACGAACGAGGAGTTCGTCGAGCACTGGAGGAACCGTCACGGGCCGCTGATCGCGAACGAGCCGACACTCGCCCGTCATGTCCGGCGCTATGAGCAACACGTCCGTCATCGTCCCGACATGCTGTCGGGTACCGAGGACTGTGACGGTGTCGCGGTGCAGTGGTTCGACACGATCGACGACTTCGTGGGCTTCATGTCCGAACCGAAGTACGCCGAACTGATAGCGCCCGATGAGCTGCGGTTCCTCGACATGGAGCGTGTCGAGTTCATTGTCACCGAGGAGCCGACCGTCGTGATCGACGGCGACGTGCCGCGATGAGCCAGCACGGCGAGCCCGCTGCGTCAGGTGCATCGGTCGCACAGCCCGCCGCGTCCGGCGTACAGCCTGCGACACCCGGTGGGGCACGTCCCGCTGGAGGGGCGGTGGTCACCGGGGGAGCGTCGGGCATCGGCGAGGCGGTCGCACGTCGACTCGCCGCCGATGGCGAGATGGTCGCGGTGCTGGACCGCAACGGTGACGGCGCCCATCGCGTCGCCGATGACATCGGAGGCCTGGCGCTGGCGGTGGATGTCGGCGACCCGATCGCGCTGACCGCCGCGATCGAGCGTGCGTCCTCCGAACTCGGCGGGCTGCGGTACCTGGTGAACAACGCGGGTATCGGCAACCTGAAGCCGCTCGCTGAGTACACCGACCGCGAGGTCGAACTGATCTGGAAGGTGAACGTCTCAGGGACCTTCACGGCGTTGCGCGCCGCTGCCCGGCTCATGGGCGAGGGCGCCGGTATTGGCGCCGGTGCGATCGTGAACGTGGCGAGCGTCTCCGGTGTACGTCCCACCCGCGGTGAGGCGCCCTACTCCGCTGCGAAGGCGGCGGTCGTCGCGCTCACCCAGGCAGCAGCGCTCGAGCTGGCGCCGTCGATCCGGGTCAACTGCGTCTCACCGGGGTTCATCCGCACACCGCTGAACGAGATGCTCGCAGCAGATGACGCGATGCGGAGCCAGATCGAGTCCGGCACGCCGCTCGGCCGCGTCGGCAGGTCGGCCGAGGTCGCCGACCTGGTGGCGTTCCTGTTGTCGGAGCGAGCGGGCTACATCACCGGACAGAACGTCGTCATGGACGGCGGCTCGATGCTCACCTCGGCCCAGATGGACCCCGTGCTCGGTCCGCTGCTCGAACAGTTCGGCTGA
>Ga0105045_10006185_pt1 | contig 10581 bp, 6 predicted proteins | sample MAT02_FD_78089 | JGI IMG/M metagenome (GOLD analysis project Ga0105045, IMG submission 78089) | Freshwater microbial communities from Lake Fryxell liftoff mats and glacier meltwater in Antarctica - MAT-02 (megahit assembly) | ecosystem: Environmental > Aquatic > Freshwater > Ice > Liftoff... | reverse complement strand
GGCCATTATTAAAGGCGCTTCGCTCTGACAAGTGATAGCACGGAGCAAATGGGTTTACGGCCAAGGGTTTTGTCCAACCTAGCCTGCAGCATCACCCACATTTTTGTACTTGCTCTCCTCGCCCCTCAGGGGGAGAGGGGGAGGAAAGCACATTGGTTTCGCTCCCAGTAGCATCAATGAAATGCAATTTGTGCAAATCCTCCTTCGATGGTCGACTCGAGATGCAATTATGAGCAAGCATCAAGGAGCGTAATGAATGGTGTAAGGAGTTAACCCCAGTGTGACATGCCGGAAAATCGTAACGGTTTCTCGATTGCAAGGCATCTTCTCTTATGAACATAAACTACCCAACGACACGAGGGATTCATCCTCTAAATTTCTTTGCATGCTTGTTTGTATTGGCGGGCTCGGTATCGCTTGCCATCGGAACGATGCACGGTTACAAACACTGGTTTTCCGATGAAGAAACAGAGACAGCAGCAAACGCGTCTCTGCATAGTTTAGGAATGCATTTCGTCCATGAAATTCAAAGGACTGTCTCACCTGCAATTCAACGCTCCCGAAAGCTCGCTGCTAACCCGGCAATAAGTCTGGCGCTTCGATCCGATGATCGAATACGATTGACGGAACTGTGCAACGAAGCTGTCTGCAATTCAACTGAAATCGACGCCATTGCTTTGTTTGGAGCAGATGCTTCGATCGTCGCAATTAATAATGTTTTCGCAGACGGCAAACCCATTCCGCACAATCGAGTCGACCGCATTCTGGCGATGGACTTCGAGGATCGCCCGATTATCTCGCGGTGTGTAACCAATGAATCAAGTGAGGAGGTACTTGAGTTTCAGACACATTGCAACATCACCCCCTCGTTTTTCGATTCGACTGGTTTGGCGGTCGCTTATTCGGTCCCTATTTTCGATCCGGAAACGCAGAGAAAAATTGGTGTCGTAAGCACTCGCTTGCGTTTTGAACGCATTTCGTCCCTGATTGAGAATGGCGCGAAGAACAAATGTGGGACGGTTTATTTCGTTACAGACCAGGGAGACTATTTCAGCGAGGCGATCAATTCCGGAGGCAGCCCGCCCCCCATCGAGCCGGAAGACCTAAAGGCGATCGTCGCGCCAATTGTGTTGGGGCACAGCGACTACTCTCACGTCGCAAGGAAAGAGTATTCCCTCGGTATGTTCCGATTAAATAGCTTCAAAACGCTGGACGGTGGCGGCATACAAGTCCTAGTGATGGCCAATCGAGATTGGGCGGAAAAGGAAGCGAGATTGGCTTACGCGTCGGATATTGGCTTTCCCATTTGCATCAGTGTCTTATTCTTTTTGTCTGCCGCGATTTCGTGGAATGGTGCAAGACTTATCATCCAACGCAATCAATTGAAGCACGCTGAGAACTCGGGGCGCCGGATGGCTACTATCATCGAAGAATCTGAAGATGCCATCATTGTGGAATTGGTTGACGGAACGGTTGGGTATTGGAACCCTGGCGCGGAACGACTTTTTGGTTACTCTGCGTCGGAGATGCTCAACAAGCCAGTTGACCTGCTCGTTCCCGAGAGATGCAGACCTGTAAGGGAGAATCTTGTCAAGGAACTACTCAAGGGGCAACGGATTCGGCAGTTTGAAACGGTTCGGCTGGCCAAGGACGGCACCGAATTAGCTGTTTCGATCGCTGGTTCTATTCTTCGCAATGATGTGGGCGAAATCTTGGGCTTCTCCAAAATTGTTCGCGATATCCGTTCCTACAAAATTGCCGAAGCGGAATTGGATTTGGCGAGACGTACAGCAGAGGATGCCAATCAAAGCAAAAGCGAATTCCTCGCAAATATGAGTCATGAAATACGCACTCCAATGACCGCCATTTTGGGATTCGCAGATGTGCTGGATACGGATGGCGATTTCTGTACCAATCCGTCTTTTGCAAGAGCCGCAATTCAAACGATCCGTTCGAATGCGAACCATCTTCTTACGATTATCAATGACATCCTCGACATGTCCAAAATCGACGCGGGAAAGATGTCGATCGAACACATGGATATTTCGCCAACTCTGATCGTCGAAGAAATTGCCTCTCTTATGCAACCCCAAGCGTCAGGGAAAGGCATCAAAATGGAGGTTCAGTTCGATAGCGCCGTTCCCGTGACAATCAAGTCGGATCCAACTCGACTTCGCCAAATACTATTAAACCTAGTCGGGAACGCGATCAAGTTTACCGAAGTCGGAAAGGTAACGTTGCATACCATGTTTCTACCGACAAGCAATTCCATGCAATTTAAGGTCGTTGATTCGGGCTTAGGTATGTCGGAAGAACATAGGAACGCAATTGCCAAGTTTGGAGCTTTCTCACAGGCAGATAACTCGACGACGCGACGATTTGGGGGCACCGGACTGGGTCTTCGGATTTCTAGTTCGTTGGCCAAAATGCTAGGTGGCAGTATTGAGTTGGAGTCGGAACTTCGTAAAGGAAGCGTCTTCACCGTTACTGTCGATGCAGGGAACTTGGAGGGTATCGACTTTATCCAGCCGCAAGTGAACCCTATTTCGAACGCCGTTGACATTCCGCCAAGGGTGACCAGTGTGCAGTCCGAATCAACTGCAAAGCCATTGTCAGGTCTACGTATTTTGCTTGCGGAAGATGGCCCTGATAATCAGCGGCTTATTTCCTTCCATCTCAAAAAGGCTGGCGCCGACGTCACCATTGCAGAAAACGGACTTCTCGCAGCAGAAATCATCGAATCCAGCGGCGAACTCTTTGATCTGATTTTCATGGACATGCAAATGCCTGAATTGGATGGTTATGGAGCGACGAAACGTCTTCGTCAAGGTGGCTTCAAGTTACCGATACTTGCTCTGACCGCACACGCAATGGATACCGACCGACAGAAATGCTTGGATGCGGGATGCGATGACTACACCACCAAACCCATTAATCGGCAAACGCTGATTGAATTGGCGGAACGGTACGGCAAAGGAGCTATCTCCACGGCTTTGCCCCAAAAAGGATTGCCGCAGAAAGTGGAACCGTTTTCCAAACTGCTCTTAAGTGAGAACTTGGCGTAAATGACTCTTACCCCCATTTGTCTCGGGGGTTGTTGATTAAGTCCAAGACGCAGTTGTAACAATTAGCTGACGGGCGTTAGCCCTGGTTTTCGGACGGCAACCGCCGATGGGCGTGGGGAGCTTGGCAAATGGAACTAGCGACTCACACGACCTTTGTGCCCCAGGGCGTGCCACCCACTTATCCCACAAATTCAAATCTGAAATGGATCGAGCATTCCTAAGTGTAAACCGCACGCACAAAAGGGTGCAAAACGCTAGCCTCATTGTTGGTTAACAAAGCTTTCCATGAATGGAGGGTTATCCTTCTCTTGACTCTTGGCTTCCATCCTTTGGAGATGGCTAAGGCCGAATCAGTTTTGTTGTAGGAGAATTTGCACGTGGAGCACTGTTGGCATGCTACAAAAACTTTCATCGAATTGTGAGCCAACTGCGGTTCCCCATATTTTGGTCATTGACGACTGCTTGAGTCTGCAATTAATCATCAATAGAGTCCTGTCACCTACCGGCGTGCGGATGACGTTTGCAAGTGGTGGCGAGGAGGGCTTACGGTTGGCTGCGGAAATACGGCCGACCTTGATTCTCCTCGACTATGCGATGCCTGATTGCGACGGTTTTCAAGTGCTACGTCGGCTCCGAACGGATGAAAATCTGCAGGACATTCCGGTCGTCATGATCACTGGCAACAACGACCAATCATTGATTGAATCCGCCTTTGAAATGGGTGTTTGCGACTACATTAACAAACCGTTCCTCGCCGTAGAATTACGAGCACGTGTTCGATCGGCTCTTAAAACTCAAGCTCTAGTCGATGATCTTCGAGAAAAACTGAAATTTGACGCGTTAACTGGTTTACCAAGCAAAGCTAACCTGATTGATCGATTGCGCAATTTGATCTCTCAAAGCCAGCGAGAGCAAAATCCCTTTGCGATCATGTTCATCGACTTGGACCGCTTTAAATGGATCAACGATAGTCTCGGACATGACTGCGGCGACCACGCGTTGAAAGAAGCTGCCGAGCGATTGCGAGCAAGCGTACGCCGCAGCGACCTTGTCGAAAAACGACACCCCATCGGGACGGTATCGCGATTTGGAGGAGATGAGTTTGTTGTCCTTCTCGAGTCGATTCCAACCGCGAAAGAAGCTGAGTTGGTGGCATCGCGAATTCTCAAAGTCATGCACGAGCCATTTCACATCGCAGGCCGCATGCTCTATCTCAGCGCCAGCATCGGCATCGTCAATAGCAGCGGACAATATCAATCGCCAGACGACATTATTCGCGATGCAGACATTGCAATGTACGAAGCCAAGGATGCAGGCAGAGGTTGCTACCGTTTCTTCGAGAATGGAATGCGAACGCGTGCGATGAAACGTTGGCAAGTCGATACCGACTTGCGGCAAGCCATCGAACTAAATCAATTTTGCCTTCAGTACCAACCCATCGTCAGTCTCAAGACAGGCCTAGTTGAAAGCGTCGAGGCTCTCGTGCGATGGAATCATCCAGATCGCGGAACGATACCACCCAACGACTTCATTCCTATGGCCGAAGAAACGGGATTGATTGTGGCGATCGGTGAATGGGTAATGAGAACTGCTTGCGCACAATTTGCGGAGTGGCAAAAACTGGATCCCGCCGGCACACCAAAGCACATAAGTATCAACTTGTCTCGTCAGCAATTGCTACAATCAAAATTTAGCGATTTATTCCGTTCCGCAATTCTTCAGAGCGGTATCGCAGCGTCCTGTGTTCATTTCGAAATAACGGAAAGCGAGATAATGCATGACCTGAAAACATGTGTAGACGAGATCCAATCGCTTCGTTCGATGGGCGCGAAAATAGACTTGGATGATTTTGGGACTGGGTATTCATCGCTTGCTTGCCTGCATCAGTTGCCTATTGATGTACTCAAGCTCGATCGCTCGCTTATTTCGAATATGGCAACTGGAGGTCATTATTCCAAATTGGTAGATCTGGTTTTAAAGCTTCTGTCCGAAACACAAATCCAGGTCGTTGCAGAAGGAATTGAAACGGTGGACCAACTCCACAAACTGCAACAATTGCATTGCCAATTGGGACAGGGATACTACTTTTCCAAACCGATCGACGCAGACCAAGTCCAAGCCTTCGTTAATAAAAGGCGCCTGGAGCAATTTGCGTTTTCGAAATCGGGATTGCCTGCCAATCCCATTGTGGTGCCGAGTCTGTTTTCGATTTCAAGATTGCAAAAGCGATGAAGGGGGGCAGATTGTAGTTTGGGGCCATTGCCCCGAACGAGTCAAGGGGCGGGACATTGGTCCAATCCTACCTCAATTGCTTTACTGAGTTCCCTTGCTGGAGAGAATCTCAACAGATGCTGCTGCCATCGTCAAAATGGACGTTGGCAACGCGACATCGATATCAGGATAATAGTCTGGTGCATGCAGGCTGATCGTCTGTCCTCGCTTTTGCATCGCCGAAAATCGGCCCGCTTCGATTGTTCCGATTCGATACATAACACTTGGAACACCCGCGATAACGTATTGGCTGAAGTCTTCGCCACCCATGACTTGATCTGCTTCGCCGACCCGATCTTTGCCAATCGTTTCTTCCAAGGTTTTCCGAAGGCGGCGAGTCAGGTCCACGTTGTTGAAGAGTGCTGGGGTTGCTTTCGTCGCCTCGCAGTGAAAGGCAATCGCAAAATCGGGTTTTGTAAATTTGGAAAACAATCTGATCGATCCAGCTTTGAATCCATTCGGTTGATTTAGCCGGCTTGGCCTCCTACCCAAGGGTAATCTCTTTGTGAAGAGAAAGTATGCAGCAAAGAGCAAAAAAGACTGCAATTTGGTTCAGACGCATGAGGTTATTCCTGTTTGATAAATTTTTGCAAATTACTTTAGGGCGGTGCGTAAGCTAGTGAACTATTGGCCCGAATCACTAGCCTGCGCGTCGTGCTTGCATTGTGGCCCGAATCACAAGCTCGCTCGTCGTGCTAGCATTGTGGGTAAATCCCTCGCCTAAACGCTACCGGATTCGATCATTCGTTGGCAGGTCTCTTGCACTTGCTTAGGATCGACGTTTTTGTTTTTCTTCTTCGCTGGGCCAACCAACGATATGATGGCTTTGTTGTTGCCTGCACGAAACTTTTCGATGACGTCTGGATTTTCAGCCAACAGTTGTTTGCAGAGCGACTCCAATTCGCTGGAGTCAACTTGGATGATTCCGAGCGACTCAATGGCTTTCTCCGCAGACAGCCCAGGGGCCTCAATCATCTTGGCAAGCGCCTCTTTGCCTCGCGTTGTGTCCAGTTTCCCTGCCTCGATTGCGACCAGCAGTTTTGCGAGCGAATCCGCAGTTACCGGATAAGCAACGATCTCGACATTCTTATCATTGAGATAACGCAGCACGTCCTGCAGCATCCATGAAGTCGCCCGCTTCGGTGCAGCCCCTTGTTCGACGAGCGATTCGAAGTACTCGACCACGCCGCGGCCTTGCTGAACCAGTGTTTCGGCTTCACTGGATTTGAGTGCATGCATGTCCACCAGCGACTTGCGAATGGTGGCTGGCGTTTTGGCAGCCGCGGACTGACCGATCGCGATCTCTTTCTCGGTCAATACGACTGGCACCAAATCGGGGCATGGAAAATAGCGATAGTCGGCGGAATCTTCCTTTTCACGCTGCATCTCGGTTTCGCCAGTTGCATCGTTCCAGCCCCAAGTTTGCTTAGGAGCATCCTTAATCGTCAGTCCCGTTTCTTGAAATACCCGGAATTGTCTCTTCGATTCGTAAAGAATAGCTCGTTCGACAGCACGAAAGCTATTGAGGTTCTTGATTTCAACAATTGGGGTGGCTACCGTTTTTCCCTCCCTTTGAAAATGCAAATTGACGTTTGCATCTGCCCGAAGCGAGCCTTCCTGCATGTTGCCATCCGTGATGCCCAAGAACATCATGAGAAGCCGCATTTCGGTCAAGTAATTCTTCGCTTCCTCGGCGCTGGATAGTTCAGGTTCGGAAACGATTTCCAACAGCGGCGTGCCCGCTCGGTTGAGATCGATTCGTGTGTCGGCGCGACCTGCTACCTCGTCGTGCATGCTCTTACCCGCGTCCTCTTCGAGATGAGCACGCACCAGAGTGATCTTTTTGCGAACGGTCTCGCCGCTTTGGGAATCCTTGGTATCGATTTCCAAAAAACCGCCGCCGCAGATCGGCAAGTCGAACTGGCTAGTTTGGTATCCCTTTGGAAGATCAGGGTAAAAGTAGTTTTTTCGATCCCATTTCGTGAATGGTGCAATGGTCGAGTTGAGAGCCGCCCCGGCACGAACGGCGAGTTCGATCGCTTTGGCGTTGAGTACAGGCAAAGCACCCGGAAGTCCCAAGCAAACCGGACAAACTTGGGTATTGGGCGGCGCTCCGAATTGGGTGCTACAGCGACAAAATAGCTTCGTTTCGGTTTTGAGTTGCACGTGCACCTCGAGCCCAATAACAGTTTTGTAAGGTATGGTCGCGTTCATGCAGGGCAATTTTAGGGAATCAGGTTCATTGACAGGCACGGTATTCTATCTAAATCCTGTGTGACGCCAATCCGGTCGTCGTCAGACACGGCCCACGTTTTGTTGAGTTCAAGCCCGGAGGGCTAATATATGCTTTGCCGGTAGTGTAAACCGGTGTAAACCGCCGGACAGCAGTCAAAAATCCTAGCAAAGCCTGGAGGGCTGACACACGCGAGTCTTTCTGAGTAACGACTGCTCTCTTTTTTCCGAATCGATTGATCAAGATCGTCGATGCGACCTTGGTATACGATACAACCTTCGCGCCCAACGATCACAACTTCAGGTGTTTTCATCCCGTTGTGTTTTCTTGCGCCGGTTGCAACCCAGGCATCGATTTACTTTTTTTCTTGATCGCTAAGTCGGCGGTCGTTCGAAAAGTTCAGGCCGGTGTGAATCGGTTTCCACGGAGGCATATAGTTGACGGCTCAATCCTAGCCCCGAACCTTTACGTCCGATGGGGCGAGCCCATGCCTTAGGCAGGATCGCAGGTTACCCGGTCCGATTTGACCACGTTAGACTCAACTGCTCTTGCATATTGTATGCACGTAGATAAACTCTAGACAGTCCGTTGACACGCGGTCACGGTATTCGCCACGAAGTTCAGTTGGAGTCAAATCATGCGATATCTTTTGAGAATACTTATCTGTTCGATCGCAATTCTATCGGGATGCGGCGTTTTTGAACCACCGCAATGGAAATCGTGGCGAGACCAGTTTGTGATGAAGGCCAAACCTGAAGGTGCGATCACGATCGCCGAAGCCATTGCGTTGCCGGCGGATCAAGAGAACGAGATAGCAATTTTCGCACAAATAGGGGACGGCAGGGGAGACACTTTCGACAATAAAAATGCTTCCTTTCTGTTGTCCGAGGCACCCGACGAAGCACACCGGGGAAAACCCGGCCACGACCCAGACGGTTGCCCATTCTGCAAGCAAAAAATGGCCAATGCTCCAACAGTGACCGTCGGGTTTTCCGACGATCAAGGAAAGCCGATCCTTGTCGATGCTCGAAAACTTTTTGGCGTCGCCAAAGGAGATATCGTTGTTGTGAAAGGAAAAGGTTCGTACGAAGAATCGATGAAGCTCTTAACCATCAACGCGACCGGTTTGCACATCTTGCGAAATTAGGAAGGAGTTTTTAAACTGGGCACCATACCTCTACATCATTCCGCCCGCGCTAGGTTGGAGGCTTGGATTTGACTGATTGGTCATGTTACCAACTCCGCCTTCCAGTTGAGATATTTGGCCAAGAAACTCCTCGACCTTGCGATGCGTGGGTTCATCGCACGATAGATCAAGGTGCGTTAAACGATCGAGACTTTTAAGTCGATTTCCTTCAACACGAAATCCGAGACAAGTTTTAGAAGAATTTGATGCTGATCACCATCAAATTCGGCTGGTATGATCGAACTCACATCGTACATTTGGATCACGTTCGCCTGAGTACTGTCTACGATTTCAATTCGATTCGCACGGATTACGTATCCTATGTTTAGGACGTCTGCTAGCAACAATTCAAGCAGTTCTTGCGCTGGCAACGTTGTGTGCTTGCCCAAAAGCAACTTCTATTGATGAACGAACGAAGCGCAACCGTAAAACTTGACAAAAAGTAGCCGAAGCAGCTGTTGGAGTTTAGGCGTCAACTGCGATTGTTGCAGGTCCCGACGGATAAAGACGGCTTAAGCCTGAGCTCCAACCCTTACCTTAAAATCTTATGTGAGCCGGCATAGAAGTTTTGAGAACGCTATATTATGAAGAGGCCCTTCTAAAACCATTACTTTCGGAGCATGTATCTTGTCCACAAGCACGCCTCACAATTACCAACTGCCGTCTTCACAATCCTCCAAATCAGGCTCGAACGCGGCGGTTATCATTGCCGTAATCGTTGCCGTCACCCTGGGCATGATGCTTGTGTGCGGCGGTATTTTGGTGGCGTTGCTTTTGCCCGCCGTTCAAGCGGCTCGTGAAGCGGCACGACGAATGCAATGCAGCAACAACGCTAGGCAAATTGCTTTTGCGATTCTCAACTACGAGTCTGAATACAAAAGCCTACCACCGGCTTACACTGTCGATTCGGAAGGCAATCGACTTCATAGTTGGCGAACGTTGCTTCTGCCGTATTTGGAACAGCAAGAGTTGTACAGCAAAATCGATTTTTCGAAACCTTGGGACGATCCATCCAACGCATTCCTTCGGGAATATAACAATCCGATGTTCCGCTGCCCCTCGTCCACTATCCCCCCTGGAATGACTCTCTATCAAGTCGTCGATGATCCAACGAGCCCATTCCGGGGAAGCACTTCGCAACGGCTCAGCAGCGTCACAGATGGAACGAGCAACACGATGTTTATGTTTGAAAGCGATGAGACCAGCGCCGTACATTGGGCCGAGCCCAGAGACCAAAGCTTGTCAAGCTATTTATCCCCAAGCAATGGGCCACACACAGGCGGGAGAAACGTCGTGATGTTGGATGGTTCCGTCCGATTCATTTCGAATGCTGCAGATCCAAAAGTCATAAAAGGCATCGCCACATCTAACGGAGGTGAAGTCCTTTCGTTGGATAGGTAGTTGCTTACACACATCGGCTAATTGCATTTTGATCGACGTCTTTTGTACTGAAACGTTCTTATGGATGCCGCCAAGCCTACGACAAACAGACATGCAATACTGCTCGGCTCGGGAACCGCAGTAATATTCCAAGCCAATCCGAAGCGGGTGTCAAGATCGGACGATACCTGAATAGTTTATCCACCCGCCGAAAGATTCTTTAGGTAAATGTGTTCAACATTGTCGATAGTGCTAAGGCTCGCACTTATCTCAGAACCCAAAACGCCATTGCTGGATTGGAAGAGTCTAAGATCCATATCTGCGAGGGAGAGGCTGGATGTAAAGTTTCCGAGTGAATCTTTATACTGCGCATTCCAAGTTAACAGGAAGTACGTATTCGTGCCGATTCCCCCGACATTTGCCTCTGCCAATGCGACGACGACTCC
>Ga0105045_10006181_pt1 | contig 10586 bp, 4 predicted proteins | sample MAT02_FD_78089 | JGI IMG/M metagenome (GOLD analysis project Ga0105045, IMG submission 78089) | Freshwater microbial communities from Lake Fryxell liftoff mats and glacier meltwater in Antarctica - MAT-02 (megahit assembly) | ecosystem: Environmental > Aquatic > Freshwater > Ice > Liftoff... | reverse complement strand
TCCAGCCCCAACAAGGATGGGTGTATCGGGTTCCAGCCCCAACAAGATTTTGATTAGCCTCAGTTCGTATTCATAGATTTCCTTTTGCCCTGTTGCGAGAAAGTGGAGTAGGGCGGCGGCTTTGGGGATATGAGCATCTGAAATCACTTGACTATTCGCTTCTTTGACCCCAGTTGCCTCAAAAAATGGACTGATAAACGGGTGGATTAAAACTAGTCCAGCATAGTTGACCAGAAATGGGAATTCACTCTCACTTGAGGCAGTTTCTACAGTGAGAATTCTTACAGGATCGGGTAACTCGGTCTCTGGACTCGGCATATCCCCACTAGGCTCCAACAGATGAGCCGTATCGAGATTAAGTAGCGATTCTCTTTGGGATGCGTTCCAATACATTGCTGCGCTATCAGCACTTATTTCTGAATTCTGAGATTCTGATGGATTTGAGATCGTCGGGGATTGGGGTTGAAACAAGACAGCAGCAATCTCTGGAAGTTCAGCGAAGAAGGTGCTAGGCTCGATTCCAGATTGAGTTAGCGTGTCGGCTAAAATTTTGCTAATACCTGGTTTGCGTGGCTGTTGCGATCGCTTCAAACTCTCTGACAGAATCGTTGCCACAATTTGCCATTGGGTATGGCGCGTCAAGCGACTCGGTTCTGTGAGTACGAACCTGATCAATTCAGTTATTACTGTTCTGGATTCCAGAGGGAATTGATCAGATAGTGTACCGATAATCGTGATGGAATTTGATGCTGACAGCAGTTGCAATAAGCGAAAATAGAAAGCTACGCTCTCTGGTTGGTTGTTTAGGTGATTTACAAGTTGCGATCGCTCCTTAACACAAGTTTCCTTTAAGCCCGCCCCGATTTCAGACACTGCGGCATGGGCTGTTTGCCAAAGAACTGAGCCTGTTTGCAAGTAGTGGAGCAAGATCGCGAACTGAGTTTGGGGTACGGTTGCCTCTCTCGTAGAGAATCCCTGCTGGTTTGAGGAAATTTCCACATCGATCGCCTGTAATTTCTCGTGGAGTTGCTGTTGGATTAGTTCGGGCAATACCTCTATGAGTTCTCGATTAGAAGTGACTTTTACATGGAGTTCTATTTTAGGGATATAGATGACGCGATCGCTACTCGAAATTTCGTCAAAGGCATGTTCAAATACGGGTAGGAGTGTATCTTGCCAGCGATCGCGTAAACTTTGACGAATGGCAAAAGCTTCCACTTGGTCACTCGTAGAAACCAAACAGCGCAATCTGCGAATTCGATGGGGAAGGCTTGTCATAATTCGCTCATCTACCGATGTTTTTGTTGATATTACCGATAATTGTCTTCAATCCAGTATTATTCGTTCTTGTAATTGTCCCTGACAATCCAGTTTGCAAACTCTTTGAAGCTTCCCCTTTCGGAGATAGCCTGTCGGCACTGATAGAGACTTCCGTCATTGCCTTAAATCCATCACTTCCAGGGGAAATATCTACTCCTGATATGGCGACATATTCTGTTGTTGCCTTCAGCGACTCAGCTAAATCAAGTTCTGCCACCTTGACCCTATCCGCTATCGCTTTTCTTTCTACATCTGGCAATCCAGTTAGGACAGCCTTTTGTTGAAGAATATCTATCCTCTCCCGCAGATTGGTGATTTCTTGAACTCTAGGACCAAGGACGGAATCGGTGATTTTCGGGTCTAGTGCTGTTAAGTTACTCTTGCTAACGCCAATAAAAATATCTTTGGTAGAATCGACAAATCCCTTATAAATATCCAAATATTTTAGTTGTGTATCAAATTTTTTGGTGAATTCTGGTTCGATTTCACCTCTGAAGTCCGATAAGCGTTTATCAACCGAAGGGATGACACGAATCCCTTCATAGATGATAGTGTCTGGTCTTATGCTTGGTTTAGTCAAAGGGGGTTCTTTGGGAGTTTCTTCGATTTTGTCTTCAAGGTAATAGGGCAGCATAAAGTCTGCTACTACTTTGTTTGTTTCGTCATGGACTAAAATGAAAGTACCACCTCGCACCACTCCCGCAAAATGTTCCATTCCAGGGTTTTGGGAAATAAATTTAGCAAATAGAAGCTTTTCATCTTCTGAGTCGTCTTTCCCTTTAATGATTTGATCCAGCCAATCTAGCCATTGAAAATGCGTGCTTCCAATTAAGGTGTCGAAAGGAGTTGTGAATTCGGTCTTAACGACTTCACTAATGTCAGCCTTAAATCCGCTAGCGGCTGTAAGCGTATCCCTCAAATCGGTTCGCCAAGATAAATTTGATTTATAAGATGTATAGCTGCCATTTAGCGTCGTCGCCGCTAACGACGCTTTTTGAGACACTATCTCATGACGTTGCTCAGCAGTTTTTTTGAGAGAAACCGCCCCTACCTCTTTACCTACACCTATATTGACTAGCTCCTTAAATTTCCCGCTGAACTTTGTGACATCTTCCAGTTGATGGTGTGTGTCCTGCCGTAAAAGGTAGTGAAAGCGATGCAAGTCGGTATAGCGAATACCAGGTTTCTTGACTACTTTAGTTTTATCTTTCCCAATCAGAATGGAGCGAACAGTGAAGGGAAGATTTTTGGCTTTAATTTCGCTTTCGATCGCGGCAACTACATTTACTGCGTTCCCTCCCAAATGCCCTTCAATCCGAAAGAAAGAAAAACGACCGATCTGTGCTGTAAGTGGATTTGCAGCCGCGCCCTGCGCATTATAGTTCCTAGCGTTATAAGAATAATTACGAGTATCCATTCTGCGCTGATTTAGACGATAGTTCCAGCTCTTATGAATTGGATTGGTTTGCGCTAAGTCAACTCTGTAGTAATAGGGAATCGCTCGTTCTTCTAAGGGCTGGTCTTCAAACAGGCTAGGGGTAATGCGAATCTCACCTTCGGTAGAAGCAGTAGGTGATTGAAAGGATTGGATTAAGGTATCGAGCTTGCCTGCTAGGAATTTAGCATGATTGAGTGACTCTCCTGTTTGGCTGACCACTGGAGAGGGATAAAAAGTAGTGCGATTTTCGTCTAGATTTAGTTCTGGAACTAGGTTTCCTAGGAGTAGGTGTTTTGGGAACCAAGTAATATCAGGACAAAGCCAAGTCATATCACCAAACAGCAATTCCCAAAACTGATTGTAAGTCTCGACAACATCCTTGAGAAAGTCATAGTAGTACTGAATTCCCAAACTTCTGATTGCAACACGATTAATTTCTGTGAGTCGGGCGATCCAAACTTCTGTGGGATTGGATAAAAACACACTAGTAAGAAACGTAGAACACCTGAGATATAAATTAGGTAGTTCAGCGATCAATTTATTGAAAATTGTCGTGCAAACGCTCTGATAAATCTGAGTAAGTCTACTAGTGGAACTAATGGATGCTGGAATCAGAGGACGGTCTGCTACGACTTCACTAAACGAGCTAAAAGCTTTGTCGGGTGTGGCGATCGCAGAGTTAAGCAAAGAATTTATCGAGGTTTTTTCCATAAACAGCAATTTAGTGATATTGATGCAATCTTTACCTAAATTGTCACAATCAGTCCCCGTGCAGAGATCGGGGTCGTTTACATAGCTTTCCATCACCAAAACTGCCACCATATCTCTCAGTTCTTTGGTGGTTTCGGTAGTGAAATTGCTCAAGGGTGAAATACCGCTTCTTTCATCTTTTGCGCCCAGATCAATGAGCTCATAAACTGGAATCATTGTTTCCTCCGCACCCTCACCCACATAGAAGGGAGCATATTTAGGATTGTTTCTGCCATATTCCAGAAAGCGATCAAATACCTTGTCATTACTGTAATAGAGCAGATCGCCATCGGTTGTGATTCCGATTCCTTTCGTGACTTTGATTAGAGCGTCAGCTAAAGAAACTCGGAAGCCAGAAATAACTCCTACACCCAATAAATGGATACGTGTCAGCCGAGCTTGATCGTTTAGATAGTCGGTGACACTGTTGAGTTGGCTTTCAGTCAATACCTGATTTTTTTCAAAGACAGTAAAATCAGTGGTGATTTTTTCGAGGATTCTGAGTGCAGATGTCATGGGTTTTCTCCTTTTAAGTTTAAATCGAATGTGAATGGAGCGATCGCTTGTTGCTAATTAAGTCTCTGGTTTCTTCTGAGTACCTAGAGCCGTCTGTCCGAGCATAAATGGCTGATTTTCATCGCTACCGCAATCACTCAACGTTCATTTTGGATAGATATTCTTGACTGTAAATAATTCATTAATAAATTGCTTTAGCCGATCTTGACGCTCTGTCAGGGCTAACTCTAATTTTCCTGCTTTTAAGTAAATCCAATCTCGATAGAGCTTTTCTAGTTTCGCCATATCTTCTTTATTAATCCAGCAAACTTTAGGCAGTATGTGCGCTGGAGTTTCTTCTCGGATTACGGTTTCGGCAAAACGTCGGAATTCTAGTTTGCCCAAGCGTTTCCCATAAGCAGGCAAAATAATATGAATCCTATAGGAATAGGGATCGGCTTCGGCGCAATCATTGCAGTTGGGAGTGGGACAGATCGGCAGGAAGGGATCAGTAGGTTGTTCGGGTCGCAGCAAGATATTCTCAATCAAATACATGCCCTCCTCGTCACTAACACTGAGATTTCTGCGTTGGTGACTGGGAAAGCCTAATAGTTTCGTTAATCGTTTCTCTAAACCAGAGACATTTTCCGAATCCCATAAATCCTTTATTTCATCTGTTTGAATTGTGAGGCTGTAGTCATAGGCTAAGGCTCGATCGCTGCTAATTGTGGGATAATCTTCTAGGAATCTGCATTTATATCTGATTATATCTTCTGCCCCAGTCCCAAAGTTAGCATACATCGTGTAAGCCAAGTCATTAACGCGTTCGGCAAAACGGGCAATCAAATGGTCGAGAAACCGATTGCGGCGATCGAAACCCGTGGCTTCTTCGCGATCCTGATTCTGAGCTTTTAGTGTGGCGATCGGATCATCCTCAGTATAGATTTTGCTAAACTCGGCAAACGAGTTGACGACTTGGTAAGCATAGGTTTGCAGCAAGTCTGGCTTCCTTGAAAACAATTCTTTGAGTTGATTGAGCTGAGCCATATAGTTCGCCATAATCTGATCGTAAAAAAGCAAATAGGCTTTCAGTTGAAGCGCTAGTGCTTTGCGCTTGTCATCGGCGTTGCTGCTTAAGCCCACCTCACTCAGTCCATAGATTTCGGGAAAGTGATTTTGAAACGAATAGTAACTAGCAGGCGATCGGAACTTTCCTAAAGGAATTGGGAGATCATTTATCTCTTTTTCTGTATCTTCTGGGACTAATGGAGTGGCTCCTATCCCACTAGGAAATATTGGCATGTTTCGCTTATAGAAGACCATGCGCGTCGTTTCGGTCTTCAAGTTTGCTTGCTTACCCAAATCAACTGGAATCACCCATTTATTCGCTAAAGGGACTTTATTTCCTTCGGGGTTGATTACAATATCTCGAACCGCCTGCACGCCTTTAATGTCCATAATTATACTGATGATATCTGATAGGCGAATTTCTGTGCGCAAATCTGCTTCTTCTAATTCATCATCATCCATAAAACCACTATCTAATGCAGGTCCATCAAAAATCTCATCGACTGTATAAACAGTTCCATCTAGTTTCTTGCGTGCCAACATCTGACTGAGCGCATAAAACTTGATGGGTGGTGACAGGTATTCTTGCACTTGAGATAGAATGTCGGCTTTTACCCTCGCCACGTCGGCATCTGGAGCCAATTCCATTTCAGCGCAAAGCTGAAAAGACTGGATTTCTACTTCAGTGATCGCCACAAAGTCTTCACAGAGATTGCGATTGGCTTGTAATTTGCTCTTTACGGACCGTATAACTTCTAACTTAGTTTGAGTCATCGGGTTCTCATACTCAATCTTGACGGCATACATCCCAGCTAGATCTACTTTCTCGATCTCCCGCAGATTAGATTTATCTCGCAACCATTGATTCTTCGATATTTCAGATCCATAAGCATCTTCTAAAAACAGACGATTAAGGCGTTCGATGTCTGCTTCTCGTATTCCTTGCTGAAGCAGTCGTCGAGTCGGCTCAGATAATGGTACATCGTCAAAACTTGCGCGATCGTAAAGTGGAACACCATATGTGATTCCCTCGCGAACAATGGTTTCTTGGATAATACCATTTAATGCTTGGACGAGCAAAATGGTAAGAGATCTCTTCTCATCTTCAGAATTACTTGCTTCAGCCTTCAAAGCCTCTAGCGTTTGATTGGATAATTTTTTGCTGATATATTGCGATACGCGATCGGAACTAGATGGCTGTGACAACTTCGTAGAGAGGGAAGCCAGATCGATAATTTCATCGACAAATAAAGCTACAGAACCAAGTCTTGGAGAAGCGAAGAAATTCTCTGGATTGGAAGGATTTACGGTGTCTGCATAGTAAGACAAAGTTACAGGTTGCACCCAAGCATTTTTCACGCCTTCTATATCGATCAGCAATTTTCTGTAGTCCAAAAGCGTCAATGCTCGGTTGGGCAATATCTGGCGGGCTGTGAAGAATTGTTTGTTCATTTCCCCAGCATTATTGCTTTCACTTGCCAGTAGATCTGCGATCGGAAGTGAGGCACGGTAGCTTAAATCAGTGAGTGCATAACATAGGAATTCCAGTATGGTAATTCCCGAATCGTGATAGTTATAATCTGTCCAAATTTGGCTAGACAATTGTTGAATATGCTTCAATCCGATCTCATACAACTGCTGGCTATCCATTGCCAATAGTTGAGTGCTTTTTTTAGGAATCGTGAGTTTTGTAAGCATGGCGACTAAATGGCTGAATTAAGTGACTGGATTGATAATATGAGTGGGAGCAGAAACGAGAATTGCATCGGGTGCATGGGGCTGCGCTTCATTAATGTCAGCCTTATTCGTTGTCGAGCCAATGGGACTGTACATTTTGAAATCGGTGACATAATCGACATAGGGCATGTCTTCTACGAAATTTAGCAAGACGGATTTGTAGATTTTCCCACCAAAGGAAATATCGCGATCGCCTTGATTAGCCCAAGGTGAGAGGAACTGAGTGATGGCAAGATCTAGTTGCATTTTGTAGTAGTTAAATTCATAGCTGATATGAAATTTAACTTTGAAATCGATTTGAATCTTTTGATAGCTTGGATTTTTAACCTTAACTTTTACCTGCATCCCAGCCTGTTTTTTGACATAGTCGTAGATGTGGCTAATGGTATCGGCATCGACTTTTGGCTCAAGGAGATTCGAGGCATTTTTGTTTTTGAGATCGGGAACGACCACGATAAGAACATGTCCAGGGGCAAGCCATGAATTTTCTTTAGCATGGGGAATACATTTGACTTTGTGGACTTTGGGAAAGGCTTCTAGAATTATGCGCTCATAATCCCAAAGCGTAAGGCATCGGTTCTTGTGGCGCAGTCGCTCCGAGACGCGGGTATAAAAGGTGGGATCGCTCTCTACAGCTCTGCCACCAAAGGAAGCATAGGGTTGGTTCACTGTTTTGACTGCTGAGAGTCCATTCTTAAATTTTGTGATCGCACCAGATTCCAAAGCCGTCAATAGATGATTTGGATCGTTGTCATCATTCACAAACTGAACTTCTACGGCATTTGCCCTAATATTGATAATCTGGGAAACAGCCGTGACATTGCTTGTGATTCCAGCTTTGATCCAGATCAAAGCGCTTGGCAAAATCGTATTCTGTGTCGTTGCTTCTGCGGGGATCATAAACTGGATAATACCGCTAGTGAGGAGTTGATTGGTCGTATCCAGTAACACCTCGGCACGAGTTAGCGGTTTCCAATAGTTGTCACACAACACAAACCAAAAGAGAGTTTCCGATCGTAGTTCTGGATCGGCACTTCCTTCTGAGACTTGGAATAGTACACTTACACTATCGCCAGCTTTCAATTCGCTCAGCCCAATTAATAGCTCTCCTGCATAATCGTATTTGGGCAAGAGCGGGACGGCTGTGTTTATCCCTGTTTTAATTTGAGCTTCAATCTGCTGCCGCTGATAGCCATGCTCTCGCGTTTGCCCAAAGTAACTGATATGGAAGAATTTCAGATCAGAATTGGCAAAATCATTCAGTGTGATCGCATCAATTTGGACTCGGCTAGAACTCGCTTTATAGGAAAAGGAAATACTTTGAATCTTAGGGGTATAGGGTTCATTTAAACTTTTTAGTGTACCATTAGGCTTGGTGGCAGCGATCGCATTTTCCACATATTTTTTGCGGTAGGTCTCTTGGAGAAAATCTCGTTCTAGTATGAATGTAATAAATCCAACTTGGGGCTCTGGTAAAATCGTTTGATAGGAAGATAAATAAGATTTACGATTGAGGATTTTCCTAGCTCGATTCCCAGCCCACAAACTATTGGTGTAGCTAAGGGCATAAACTTCCATTCCCTCAGTTACATAAGGGGATACAAACGAACCATTGGGTATAAATAAAAAATTCTGTAACGAGGCAGCGTCACCTTCGTTAAACAGCGTTAGTGGCGGATCGCTTTTGTATGACCAGCCACCACTATCTTGAAATGCAATTCCTGCCTCAAAGGATGTATTTGCGATCGTAACGCCATAACCATCATAATGACTTTCGAAATTTGTCGGCGCATCTTTCCACTGTATAGCGATCTCGATTTCTGTTAGTTTTTTGGCTAGTGCTTCAGGATAGCCAACTAAAAAGCGCGAACCCTTACTTGGTTGGGACCCGAAAGGCAAAAAGGCTTTTTTCGGATTGATCGCACCATCGTCACTTTCTAGCTGAAGGGAAGTAATTTCCGAGACTTCGACAGAAACCGTAGCAGATTCAATCGTCACGCCCCTAAAATCGTTGTAGCCAATGTTTTCATCTCCTGCCTTCAACAAAACTTGAACGATCGGGGCTTGAGCCCTATAGGTATAGCCATGAATCGCGGCATTGTAATCAACAACGGCTTTCTCAGTTACAGGAATGATAAAACTAAATTCCAATAGATCTTCTGCACTCAATGTGGGCACGAAACCATAGGAGCCGAGCCAACTATTTTCACCCGTGATCCATACCTCAAAAGCCCCATTCAATGAGATTGCATTCAGTTTCGATCGATCCAGATTTTTCAACTGAAGCGATATCGTTACTTTACGTTCGCCTTCCGACATTCGCAGTACTGGTGAAGCGATCGCAAACCCAATCTGAGCGGCAGGTAACGTGGAATTTCCAAATCCAGACCACTTTTTGTCATTCTCGGCTAGCTTGCCACCCAAACCATCAACAGAATTTGCGATCGCCGCTGTGCGAATCGTGCCATGTCCAGTCGCATCCAAAAACAAGGAACGCAAAGACTCCACCTTGGCAGCGTTGATGATGGTTTCTCTCGTGGGCGCATAGATTAAGTCCACATTGTTTGCATCTTTACCCGCCGAAAATAGATGTTCTGGCGAGATTAGAACTGGGGCGACATTCTTTTTGAGTGCCAGTAACAGGTGGACTTTATCAGCGATTGCGGCTTTCTTGTCAAGCCGCAAAACATCTTTATAGTAAAAATCGAGATGACGTGTCGTAATATTATTAATAATGCTTTTAGGCTGTTTGTAAAGCTCCAGAAATGCCAAAAATAGCCCCAACTGCGGAGGCGTATTTGCCTGTTCGTTTTTCAGCACTGACGCAATCTTGGTGTAATCTGGGAAAAAATTACTCCAATTGCCATTGGCTATAGCAGGATCGTTGCCATAATAGCGAACTAATTCGGCAAAGGCTTTGGTAAACCGCAACAGATCCGCCGTTGTCCGCTCATCGACATCAGCAAAATGGGTGTCCAATTCTTTGGGACTGCGATCGCTTTGGCTCTGCCCCAGTTGGAAAACGAGATTTTGGATAATGTCTGATTCAGCCATAATATAAGTTGCCGATTTTATAGATTCACAAACGTTCCAATCAGTTCGTTGCCGTCCGAAGTACTAAATGGATAAACGAGGTTGTAGCGCGAGTTGGTAGCTCGTATTTTATACTCCATCACAATACTGATTTTACCTTCATTCTGAGCCGTTGTATCCAGATCGAGCGACAACAGGTCAATTCTAGGCTCATAGATCAAAATTGCGATTTTGACGCGATCGATCAAATAGGTTCGCATCGTCGTACCGATCGGATCGAACAGGATATCCCTCATATCGAGTCCATATTTAGGATTGAGAAAACGTTCGCCGATCGCAGTCCCGAACAAGACTTTTAGACTAGCTGCAATATCTTCCTCATCTGCGATCATGACGACCTCGCCAGTCTCCAGCACAAACTCTGGCGGGAAACTCCAACCAGTCCCTAGAAAAGATGTATAGGCTAAGTCTGTCATGTCACTTTATCCTCTAAATTCCCTGTTTCCTGTTTAATTAATAATTACCGTCGGTTCGCCTACAGCCGCCATCGCGCCACACAGGCAGGTATCGGATGTCCGCAGTGCAGATCTGTTTCCAATTAACACCGTCGTGCTACCGAGCAGAAAAACACTTGCTGTCGGTTGATGGCTGACGGGTGGCAACGAACAGACATGGCTATCCCCTGCTACAGCCGCAGGCTTACCGCCAATTAAGACATTGCTGACTCCAGGACCGAGAATGGTAC
>Ga0105045_10006180_pt1 | contig 10586 bp, 8 predicted proteins | sample MAT02_FD_78089 | JGI IMG/M metagenome (GOLD analysis project Ga0105045, IMG submission 78089) | Freshwater microbial communities from Lake Fryxell liftoff mats and glacier meltwater in Antarctica - MAT-02 (megahit assembly) | ecosystem: Environmental > Aquatic > Freshwater > Ice > Liftoff... | reverse complement strand
TGGAGCCGCTGCCACGCCCGCGCTTCCCGCGGTCGAGTCGGGCAAGGCTGCACCGGACAAAGCGGCATCGGGTAAGGCTGCGGCAGACAAAGCATCGTCCGGTAAAACCGCCGCGGGCAAAGCGGCGTCGGGCACACCTGCTGCGCCTGGCGATAGCGCGGCACGTCCCGCCACGGGATTTAATAGCCGTGGACCGTCGTACGGTGAGTTGATCGGGAACAAGGGTGGGCTGACCGCGCTGCTGTTCGCCGTGCGCGAGGGCCACAGCGAGTCGGTCGCCACGCTACTGAATGCGGGCGCGCAGATCAATCACGTCAGCGAGGGCGATCACACCAGCCCGCTGCTCATGGCAACGATCAACGGTCGCTTCGACATGGCCGCGATGCTCCTGGCCCGCGGCGCTGACGTGAAGCTGGCGAGTGATGCCAACGCGACGCCGCTGTACACTACCATCAACGTGCAGTGGGCGGCGAAGTCGCTCTATCCGCAGCCTACGGCGCAGTTGCAGCAGACCACCACGCACCTTGCGCTGATGGAACTGATGCTTAAGGCCGGGGCGGACCCCAATGTCCGGCTCAAGAAGCACCTGTGGTACATGTCGTACAATTTCGACCTGCTCGGCGTCAACACCATGGGGGCTACGGCCTTCTGGCGCGCAGCCTATGGCACCGATGTCCCAGCCATGAAACTGCTCGTGCAGTACGGTGCGGATACGTCCATCCCCACGCTCAAGCCGGTGGGACGCTTACCCGGTGACGATGGTCCGGGCGATGAGGCCACCGGTAGCAAAGATCCGTCAGGACTCGCACCGATACCCGATGGCGGCCCTGGCGTGTACCCGCTGCATGCGGCGACAGGCGTTGGGTACGGCGAGGGCTTTGCAGCCAACTCGCATCGCCACGCCCCTGAAGGGTGGATGCCGTCGGTGAAATACTTGATCGAGGTGCTCAAGGTGGACGTCAACCAGCGCGATCATAATGGCTACAACGCCGTTCATCACGCGGCGGCTCGCGGCGACAACGGGATGATTACTTATCTGGTCGGCCAAGGCGTGGACATCATGGCGCTGAGCCGTCGAGGACAGACCACGGTGGATATGGCCAACGGCCCCGTGCAACGGATTCCCCCGTTCCTCGAGACCGTCGATCATCTCGTGAAGATGGGCGCAAAAAACAGCAACAAGTGCAAGTCCTGCTGATCGTGTGGCGCTGGTCTTGAACAGCAACGACCGGCGCCTGAGACAAGGTGCCGGTCGTTTTTCCGGCGGGTGACGCAATGCGCCGGCGGTGTGGCTGGTCAGTCGTCGTGACTCAGCTCATACTTCCGCTGTTCATGCATGCGATCTTTGCCTTGCGTCTGATCCCGGCGCTTGGCGGCCTGCATCGCCTGACCGTGCGTGCTTGAGGTCTTGATGGCCGGCAGCGTCATCTGCTTGTCGATGGACGCACTGCCGCATGATGTGCAGACCGGAACCGTACTGCCGCGCACGAGCACTTCGAAGTGATGCTGGCAGTCGGCGCAGATGAAGTCGAAGATGGGCATATCCGCAGGTTCCCGTGGCTCTTGGAGGATACTCGATGCGTCGTAGTGCGATTCCCGCCCCGCGTCTCGCGGTGGCACCGCTGATCGGTCTGATAAGTCTAACGCTGGCGGCCATGCCCGCCTACGCGCAAGAGAAGGCGAGTGCGCGTGTGCCGGTCATTCCCGCCGGGCAGAGTGCGTCAGCGATCCTCACGCCGGGCATTCGCGTAGGGAACATGGTGTTCGCCTCGGGGCAACTCGGCATGAGCCGCGGCGCGCCCGATACCACCATTCAGGGTCAGACGCGGGCGGCGTTGGAGAACACGAAAAAGGTGTTCGAGGCCGCCGGAACCAGCATGGCCAACGCGGCCAAATGCACCGTGTTTCTGATCGATGTGAAGGACTACGGCGGCATGAATCAGGCATACCGCGAGTTCTTCCCGGATTCGCCGCCGGCCCGCTCTACCGTGGTCGTTGCCGCGCTGGTGGTGGCGGGTGCCAAGGTCGAGATCGAGTGCGCGGCGGTCATTCCCTGACGCACCGCGCACCCTGAGCCGTTCAGGCGCGTGTGGCCGAGCTTACTTGCCGGTAGGCCACACGACGCCCTGATTGGCGCGGGTGACCGCGCCGATCCCCAAGTAGCGGAACTTCTGAAGACGCTTCCCTTCGTACGTTTCGGTGGTGTAAAGGTTGCCCTTCGAGTCGGTGGCGAGGCTGTGCACGGCAAAGAACTGGCCCGGCTGCCGTCCACCGTCGCCGAAGCTGGTAAGAATCTCCAACGACTGCCGATCTATCACATAGATCCGCTCGTTCTTGCCGTCGGCGAGGTAGAGATACTTCTGCGCCGGGTCCTTCGAAAATGCGATATCCCACACCGAGCCGTCGCCGCGGGTGGCGGGTGCCACGCGCACTTCCTTCACGAACGTGCCGTTTTTGCGGAACACTTGAATGCGGTCATTCGGGCGGTCACACACGTAGACCAAGCCGTCGTTGGTGGGCTCGGCACAGTGGATCGGGTTGCGGAATTGCTGCACCAGCGGCGCCGACGGATCGTAGGGGGCAATACGGGCGTCGTCGGGTCGGTTACCGTAGGCACCCCAGAAGCGTTTCACCTTGCCAGTGCTCATGTCGATCACGGCCACGCGCTTGTTCCCATAGCCGTCGGCCACATACGCCTCGCCGGCCGGAGCATCGAACGAGATCTTGGCCACGCGGCCGAAGTGCGTGCTGTCGATGCTGTTGGGGGCTTGCTTGGGCGTACCGTACTGCTGGAGAAACTTGCCGTCGTGCGAGAACTTGAGGATGTGCGAGTCGTCGGGACCGTTGCCGCCAATCCACACGTTATCCTTGTCATCAAGGGTGATGCCGTGATTGGAGCTCGGCCAGTCGTACCCTTCGCCTGGCCCCCCCCACGCCTTGACCAGATTGCCGGCGGGATCGAACTCGAGAATCGGCGGCGCCGACGCGCAGCATTCCGCGATTGGCGGATCGGCCGTTGCGCCGGCCTCGGTGCGTTGGTTGAGCGTGGCGTCCCCGCGATGGATGATGAAGACATGGTCGCGACTGTCCGTCCCCACGCCGATCACGGATCCCAATATCCAGCGGTTGGGCAGCGGTTTGGGCCACATGGGGTCCACCTCAAACCGCGGCGCCTGCACTTGCTGCCGATCGTCGGCCTGCAGGACCGCCTGTGCTATGCCAAGTCCGACGAATCCCGCTGCCAGCCCGGTGCCAATCATCGCCCTGCGAGACCCGATCATCTTAAACTCCGCCGATAGGTTTCGCCCCGTGTGGAATTCGGGGCGACGTGGTATGTTCGTGCGCCTGAGTTAATGCTTCCGCCCCCGCCTGTCCAGAGAACCGCTGGTGTCTTTGTGAACCGTCTCGTTGTTGCCGTCCGCCGGATCCTCTCCCATGCCGGGTTTCCCCTGCTGATAGGCCTGCTGCTGGGGCTCCCGCTCCGCGTCGCCACCGCGCACGAGGTCCCGTCACGCGTACTCGTCACCGCGATCGTGCGCGTGGACGGCGGGCTGCTGCGCGCGATCGTGCGCGTGCCGCTCAACGCCATGCGTGATGTGGACTTTCCGCTACGCGGTGGTGGCCTGCTCGATATGGCGCAAGCAGACAGTGCGCTGCATGACGCGGCGCAGCTGTGGATTGCCTCCGGCCTCGTCATGCGTGCGGGAGACACTGCGCTGGGGGCGCCACGCGTGCTGCGCGTGCGCGCGTCACTCCCCACCGATGGTGCATTCGTGAGCTACACCGCCGCTCTCGCACAGCTCAACGGGGCACCACTGCCGCCTACAACCGACATCCCCGCCCCACAAGCCATGCTCGATGTGCTGCTCGAGTGGCCGACGCCACTCGCCGCAGGCACGCTCAGCGCCGATCCGCAGTGGGCGCACCTGGGCGTGGAGACGACCACCGTGCTCCGCTTTACCACCGACGGCAGCACGGAGCGCGTGCTCACCTGGCTTGGCACGCCGGGCCCGGTGCAACTCGATCCCCGCTGGTGGCACGCGGCATGGCGCTTTGTAAGGTGGGGCGTAACGCACATGCTGGGCGGCATCGATCATATTTTGTTTGTACTCTGCCTGGTGGCGCCGGTGCGCCAGTTGCGACCACTGGTGGGCATCGTGACGGCCTTCACGGTGGCGCATTCAATCACGCTCGGAGCGTCCGCGATGGGCTACGCCCCCACCGCGCTCTGGTTTCCACCGCTGGTAGAGGTCCTCATCGCGGCATCGATTGTGTACATGGCGCTCGAGAACCTCGTCGGGGCGACCCTGCACCGTCGGTGGATGATGGCGTTTGCGTTTGGGCTCATCCACGGATTCGGCTTTTCCGGTGCGTTGCGCGACACGCTGCAGTTTGCCGGCAACCATCTGCTCGTTGCCCTGGCAGCGTTCAACATCGGCGTGGAGCTCGCACAGCTTGGCGTGTTGCTCGTCGCGGTGCCCGTGCTCAACGTGGTGTTTTCGCGGATCGTCCCGGAGCGCACGGGCGTCCTCGTGCTCTCCGCCCTTATTGCGCATGAAGCGTGGCACTGGATGACGTCGCGTTTCGAGACGCTGCGGGAGTATCGGTTCACGTGGCCCGTTCTCGATGCCGCGTTGGCCGTGGTCGTGATCCGCGTGGCCATGGCCGGGATTGCGGTGGGCGCCGTGGCGTGGGGGTTGTCGCTGGTGCTTGCCCGCTGGTCGCTGGTGCCGATTCGTCGCTCAGCCACCCTGGCGCTGCTGCTGGCGGGGAGCAGCATCATCGCCCTCGCCCCGCGTGACGTTCGGGCGCAGGTGGCACCGCGCAGCACCGCCGTGGGGGTGTACACAGCCGAGCAGGCCACCAAGGGACGCGAGGTGTTCAATGGAGCGTGTTTGGGGTGTCATACCACGGCCACGCACATGGGGCCGGCGTTTCAGCAGCGATGGTTTGGCCGTTCTCTGGCGGAGCTCTTCGATTACGTCAGCAATCTCATGCCGAAGGCCGCACCGGCGAGCTTGAGTGAAGACGAGTACGTGTGGGTGGTGGCGTACATCCTCCGGCTCAATGGCATGCCGCCGGGGCGCGCCGAACTGACGGCCGATCCCACGTGGATGCGCGCGGTCCGTATCGATTCGCTTGCGGCGTCTGTGGGCCGCGGTCACTCGATAGGCAACAGGTCGTCACAATCGGTTCATGGTGTTCGGTAGGTTCGGCAGGGTTGGGCAGGTTCGGCAGGATCTCGCGGTATTCCGTAGCACACCTGGAGAATTCATGATGCAGCGTGCAACCACACGAATGATCACACTCGCGCTGGTCGCGGGCGTGGGCATGCTCGGGGCGACTTTCTTCAAGGTCGGCTCGTCGACCGCGCAGCCCGGCAAACCGCTGGTGCGCGGCAATGCGGTGGGCGAGTGGCGCCACTGGGGCGCCGATCAGTGGAGTACGCGGTATTCGCCGCTCGATCAGGTCAACGGCAGCAACTTCGATTCGCTCACGGTAGCGTGGGAGTGGAAGGGCGGGGCGTTCGGCAAAGACGAGTACTACCGCACCACGCCGCTGTACGCGAACGGTCGCGTCTTTACCGTGGCGAGCACGCGACGCACCGCCATGGCCCTCGATCCGGAAACCGGCGAAACGTTGTGGATGTACCGCCTCGATGAAGGCATCCGCTGGCAGAAGGCGCCGCGACAGTTTGCTGGCCGCGGCCTCTCCTACTGGACCGACGGCACCAATGAACGCATCCTGCTCGTGACGCCGGGCTACCATCTGGTGTCGCTCGATGCGAAGACGGGACGTCCTGATCCGTCGTTCGGCAAAGAGGGCGTCGTGGATCTCATGGACGGTCTCGGCTACGCCATGGTGCCGCTCGCCGTCGACGACTCGGGACCGCTGATTATCTCTGATGCCGCGCCGATGCGCCGCGCCAAGCCGGGCGAGGGCTGGAATCCGGTCAAGAAGATCGGCGCCGACGGCACGATCGGTCTCGATCCGGACGCCGGGCAGATCGCCGCCAGCTCGCCCGGCATGGTGGTCGGCAATATGCTCGTGGTCGGCAATTCCTCGATTCACGGCTACTACCCGATCAAGGCGCACAACGTCACCGGGACGGTGCGTGGCTTTGATATAAAAACCGGTAAGCAGGTGTGGAAGTTCAACCTCGTGCCGCAGCCGGGCGAGTTTGGCGCCGACTCGTGGAAGAACGGCTCGAAGAACGGCACGAAGGGCGTTGGCAAGAATGACGCATGGGCGCCGTACGCGGCCGATGAAGCGCTCGGGCTGGTGTACATCCCGGTGGGTATGCCGTTGATGGACGAATACGGCGGCCATCGTCCGGGCGACAATCTGTACGGCAACAGCCTCGTGGCGCTCGACGCCAAAACCGGCACGCGGAAGTGGCACTTCCAGATGGTCCATCACGACATCTGGGACTACGACACGCCGATGGCACCCAACCTCATGGACATCACCGTGAACGGTCGCCTGCGCAAGGTCGTCGCGCAGACCACCAAGCAGGGCTGGGTGTACACCTTCGATCGCGCCACGGGCGAGCCGATCTGGCCGATCGTGGAAACGCCGGTGATGAAGAGTGACGTGCCGGGCGAAGTGAGTGCGCCCACGCAGCCGATCCCGAGCAAGCCGGCGCCGTACGCGCAGCAGGGACTCGTGGCGGCCGATCTCATTGACTATACCCCGGCCATTCGCGACTCCGCACTGAAGATGGCCGAACGGTGCCGCATGGGGCCGTATTTCATTCCACCCGCGGCCGCCGACGGCAAAGGTGGTACCGGCAAACGCTGTTCGTGGTATGCACCAGGCGCGAGCGGTGGCGTGAACATCGATGGCGGCGCCACCGTCGATCCGGAGAAGGGCATGTTGTACGTGGCCTCGCTCAGTGCGCTCAGCACCGCGCAACTGCAGAAGGATCCGTGCTCCGAGTTTGACTACAGCTCACCGCGAGACAGTTGCGGCCTGCTTGGCGCGCTCCCCACGCCCGCGGACTATGTAAAGCCCGGTGACGAAAGTCGCGGCGGCGGATTCGCGGCCCGCGCCGGCGGATCGATGCTTGGCGGCGTATCGATCGTGAAGCCCAAAGAAATGGGTGGCATCACCGCGTACGACATGAACAGCGGCGACAAGGCGTGGTGGGCACCGAACGGCGGCATGATGAAGGTCACGAGCCGCGACCCACTCTTCGCCGGTGTGACGTTGCCGCCCATGGGCGCACGCGGTCAGGCACAGGCCATGACCACGAAGACGCTCATGATCTATGGCACGGGTCGTAGCGGCGGCGTGCCGGGTGAGGCGCCGATGCTCTACGCCGTGGACAAGACCACCGGCAAGCAGGTCGGCGCCGTGAAGATCGCGAGCAAGACCACGGCAGTCCCGATGACGTATCTGCACAAGGGTCGGCAGTATATCGTGTTCGCGAGTGGCGCGGAAGAAAACACGCAACTGACGGCGCTGGTGCTACCGCGAAAGTAACCGGCCACCGAATGGTCAGCGTGCGCGGGCGATTACTTCTTTTCGTACCGCTTGAGCGCGCGCTGACCAACTTCGGCGCCGTAGATATTGCCCTTCGCATCCACGGCCACGCCTTCAGCAGAACTCGTGCTCGGCGCCTTGGTGTCGGGATCAGGAATGAACGCGGAAACGGTACCGTCTTTGGCACTGCCAATCCGCATGCCGCGTGTCCACGCCACGTGCGGCGGATTTACCGAGCCCGACTCTGAGTCCGCCACGTACATTCGATCTGCGGCGTCGATGTAAATCCCGCTCGGGCGGCTGAACTGATACCACGTGTCCAGCAGCGCGCCGTCCTGCGAATAGATTTGAATCCGGTCGTTGCCACGATCACCCACGAAGAGCCGACCCTTCGAGTCCATCGCCAGCGCGTGCGGCTGATCCATGTCGGTCGGGCCTTTACCGAACTGTCCCCATGACTTCACGAACTGGCCGTCCTTCGTGAACTTGAGCACGCGCGCGTTGCTGCCCGCGCGTGAGGAGTGTCCTTCGGCCACAAAAATGTCGCCGTTGGGCGCGGTGAGCACGGCGTTGGGCTGCCAGAAAAACGCCGAGTCGCGGCCGCCGCCTTTCGCGCCGAGTGTCAGGAGCACCGTGCCCTCGGGGCTGAACTTGACGATTTGATGGCCACGAGGAGCCGGAGCCGTCGCGTTTGGATCAATGGGCGGAGCCCCCCCCGTGCAGCTGCAGTCCACCACCCAGATGTTGCCGTCACGATCCACATGAATGCCATGCGGGGACATGATCATACCGCTTCCGAACGCCTTCACCAGGGCGCCGCGCTCGTCGAACTTGAGAACCGACGGCAGCGTGGACTGTGCGCAGCTGTTCACGCCGCAGCGTTCAGCCACCCAGAAGCTGCGACCATCCTTGTCGATTGCGACGGCACTCGTCGCGCCCCATGTGCGGCCCTCACCCAGCTTGGCCCAGCCTTCCACGGTGCGGTACGGGTTAGGAAGGTCGTTCACCGGCAGCATCGAGGCCGACGACTGCGCGGCGGCGGGCACCGTCGCGATCAGGAGCAGGAATCCGAGATGTCGAGTCATGGGGCGGGGGAGTCGGAGGGTGAGGGGGACGACGCGGCGCGAGCCGGGGGCTCCGCGGCCCCGGTCATGATCGCGACCGCGTCGGCCATGGAGAGATCGCGCGAACCCACGAGCGCAATCCGTTGTCCGAGACGTTGAATGTGCACCCGATCGGCCAATGCGAAAACATGCGGCATGTTGTGGCTGATGAGAATCACGGAGAGCCCGCGGTCGCGCACCCGCTGAATCAGGTCGAGCACCATACCGCTTTCCTTCACACCGAGCGCTGCGGTGGGCTCGTCGAGAATCACCACGTGTCGTGCAAACGCTGCGCTGCGCGCCACGGCAATCCCCTGCCGCTGACCGCCGCTCAATGTTTCCACGGGTTGCGTCAGCGATCGGACCTGAATCCCCAACGCCGCCAGATGCTGACCGGCCTCCGCCACCATACGCGGCCGGTCAAGCGCGCGGAAGAGACGACCCCACACACCGGGGCGGCGACGTTCCCGGCCGAGAAAAAGATTCTCGGCGATGGTCATGGCGGGCGCCAGTGCCAGGTCCTGATACACCGTTTCGATGCCGGCGCGCCGCGCGTCGATCGGACTGCGGAACTGAACCGCCTGACCATCAAGATAAAGCGCGCCCGCATCGGGGATGAGCGCGCCGGAGAGCGCCTTGATCAGCGACGACTTGCCGGCGCCATTGTCGCCGATCACCGCCAGAATCTCACCGGCGCGCACCTCAAAGTCCGCGCCATCGAGCGCCGTCACTTGCCCGTAGCGTTTCTCCAGGCCGCGCGCCTCGAGCACCAACGGAGGGATGGGTCTCACGCCGGACGCCTCGACCATTGATCGGTGGCCACGGCCAGAATCACCAGCACGCCAGTAATCAGAATCTGGTACACCGAGGACACGCCCATCAACGTAAGGCCGTTGCGAAACACGCCCACGATGAGCGCACCGAGCAGTGAGCCGATGATCACGCCGCGTCCGCCGAAGAGACTGGTGCCCCCAAGGACCACGGCGGTTACGGTATCGAGGTTCTCCGTTTGTCCCGCTTGTGGATCGCCCACGCCGGTGCGCGCGACCGCCAGGAGGGCGGCGAGCCCCGCACAGACCCCGGCCAGCGTGTACACCGCGAGCAGCACGCGTTCGGTGTTGATGCCGCTGAGACGCGCAGCTTCGCGGTGGTTGCCCACGGCATACACGTGGCGCCCCGCCGCCGTGTTCCGCAGCAGCCACCAGGCCACCACATACAGTGCCAGCATGGCGAGGACACCATATGCGATCGGCGTACGTCCGATACGGGCACTGGTGCCAAGCCAGAGGAGCAGTGGCGGGAGATCCGTGACAGTTTGCGACTTCGACACCAACTGCGTCAGCGCGAACGCGATGTTCATCATGCCGAGCGTGACGATAAACGGCGGCAGCTTCACGCGTGTGACGAGCAATCCGTTCGCGAGCCCGATCGCGCCAGTGACCGCAACGCCGCCGGCGATGGCCACGAGCGGTGGCACACCCGATCGCGTGGCCAACGTGGTCATCACGACGGAGCCCAACGCCATCACCATGCCGCAGGAGAGGTCGATACCGGCGGTCAGGATCACCAGCGATTGTCCAATCGCGAGTACCCCCACCACCATCACCTGCTGCAGAATCAGGGCGAAGTTGTCGCCTGACAAAAAGCGTGAGGTCTGCAGGGAGAAAAACAGGCAGGCGAGGAGCAACGCCACGAGCGGGCCAACCACCCCAAGGCGATGAAGGCTCAACGACTACCCCAGCACAACGTCGCTGCGGCGGTGGCATCGAGACTCTCCATGCCCGGTACTGGCATGTTGGCGATCAGCGAGACGCCCGTATCGACATCCCCGGTTGCTTTCGTTCCGCCGGTAATGAACGCCATGGCCGCATCCCCGCCGAGTTCGGACATGCGGAGCGGGTACTGCTGGGCCGTGGCCGCGAGTTTCCCGGACGCCACGTCGTCCACGCCGCGACAGCCGCCGTCTACCGACACGATCAGCGCCTGCTGCACTTTGCC
>Ga0105045_10006179_pt1 | contig 10588 bp, 10 predicted proteins | sample MAT02_FD_78089 | JGI IMG/M metagenome (GOLD analysis project Ga0105045, IMG submission 78089) | Freshwater microbial communities from Lake Fryxell liftoff mats and glacier meltwater in Antarctica - MAT-02 (megahit assembly) | ecosystem: Environmental > Aquatic > Freshwater > Ice > Liftoff... | reverse complement strand
CTAACACCGCCGATTCACTCAATTCGGCTTTTGGCGGACGGCACATGGAATGTGCCTGCTACTTTGTCTAAGCGTTTTCGGCTACAAAGGACACGACTTCATCGAGCGTGCTGGCTTTACAAGCCAGCATCACCACGCGGTCGAAGCCAAGTGCGCATCCGCACGAATTGGGCATGCCAGAACGCATTGCGTCGAGAAGTCGATTCTGAATAGGCAGCGGCTTCTTGCCATCGCTCTCACGCTGCCTGTTGGCAAGGATTGAACGCGATTCCAACTGGTCCGCGTCCATCAACTCATGATATCCATTCGCTAACTCAACCCCGCGATAGAATGCTTCAAAGCGTTCTGCGGTGCGTTGGTCAGATTCGCAAACGCGAGCTAACGCGGCTTGTGATGCAGGAAAGTGGGTGACCAACACCGGTGTTTGCATCCCCAACGTACCCTGAACTCTATCTGAAAAGATCAGGTTGGCCCAATCATCCCAGTCCGAGGACCATCCCTCGCTTTCAACAAGACCTTGCGCGACAGCCCATTTCCCAAGGTCGCTGGAGTCCATGTCAAAGACTGGCAAACCGGTCGCGTTTTGAAACGCCTCTTCGAACCGAATTCGCTCTGCGGGTTGTGTACCGAGCAACTCCATCAGCAATTGATCTAGCAACCGCAACCCGCCCTCGAGGTCTGCACCCACGTCGTACCATTCTGCCATGGTGAACTCTGGATTATGAATTCGACCTCGTTCGTTACCACGAAATACGGGGCCAACTTGGTAGATGCTGCCAATCCCTGAACTCAACAATCGCTTCATCGATTGCTCTGGCGAAGTCTGTAGATACCAAGTGGCAGTGGGCTCACCTGGCAATTGCATCTCCACCTCAATCGGATCGAGATGCCGATCGATGATCGAATCTCGCGAAAGTACAGGAGTTTGCACTTCCGTGAATCCGCGACCGTCAAAGAACCGCCTGAGTTGCTGCAAAAGCTTAGCCCGCTTCTTGAGGTTCGAGACAGAAGCGGCAGATTGCATAGTAGCAGGCACACTCCGTGTACCGTAGCAGTTAATAACAACAACTTGACTTAATGGTAGTCAAACAAACCGGCGGACAGCACAGAGAATGTGCCTGATACTTTGGAATTAGGTCGGCTTAACGTTGCCTTCTTGAGCCACGTCTTCTGGCGTTTCGTCGTACTTTGCCTCAGGCAAAATCTGAGAAACTGGAGCGACCAAGAATTCGACTGCTGCCTCGTCAGGATCTGCCTTGAGGATCGAGTCCCCCTTGATTTCCTTAACGTTTCCAGCTTCAACGATTTGCTTGATAACGATGCGTTCCAAAATCTGGTTTCGCAAAGCATCCATCTGACCTGTGCGTTCCAATTTGGCACGAACTTGACGTACGGACAAATCGCTTTGGTCGGCAATCAGTTGAATCTCTTCTTCGTATTCTGCTTCGCTTGGCTCAATCGACGAGTCTTCAGCAATCTTTTCCAATACAAAGTGCTCACGCAATGCACCTTGTGTCGACTCTTCGGTGTTGCGTCGAATGTTATTAATCACGGAGCGGATTTGGTCATCGGTGAATCCATTGCGACGCAAATCGAGAACACGTCTTTGAAGTTCCCGTTCTGCTTGTTTGCGGACAAGAGCCGGCGGTAGGTCCCAATCGGCACCAGTTGTCAGTTTCTTAGTGATTTGCTCGCGGAGCAATTGGTTTTGGTAGTATTCAGCCTGTCGTTCTAACTCAGAGCGAACGAAAGCGCGCAAATCTTCTGCCGAATCGAATCCGACGGACTCAAGAACAGCAGATGTCAATCCTTCGACGCTGACGCGACGGATTTCGACGATTTCGAATTCGACGTCAACTTCGATACCCTTGAAAGCTTCGTTCAACGATGTATCGAGAACCTTTACGGTCGTTTTCAGCTTGTCGCCTTCTTTAGACCCTACAACGAGCTCACCGAAGTTCTCGATGATGCAGTCTGCCAAACTCAATCGCTTGCGTAAAGTAATCAGCTCTTCGTCGAAGCCGCTAATCTCACGACCTTTGGCGCTGAATTTCGCATTGACGACTAGGCGATCGCCCAATGCTGCTTCGCCATCGTAAGCTTCCCCGGGTGTGACGCGTTCCAAAGTTCTAGCCAACTGATGGTCGACTTCAGTGTCGGTCAGTTCATAGACAGTCTTTTCCAGATCGAGTCCCTTCCAATTGGGAGTGTCGAATGCTGGTCGAACTTCGATCTTGAACTCGAAGGTAAAATCGCCGGTATCCGGTAGCTTGACTGCTCCGAAGTCCATGTCTGGCTCGGAGATAGCGGAGAATTCGCCCCCTTCGGTGATTTGTTGCAAACTATCCATAACCAAGCTGCTTTTGACTTGGTCAGCGACAGTTTTACGGAAACGATTTTCCAAAAGCTTGCGTGGAATCTTGCCAGCGCGGAAACCAGGAAGGTCTGCTTTCGGGGCAATTTCGTCGTACGCATTTCGGAAGTATCGGTCCATTTCCGCGCGTGGGACGGTAACGACCACGTGCCGTTGGCAAGTGCTAGGCTGAGTGATCTTTACTACCAATTCCAACTTGGAATCTGGAGCCTTGGTTTCCGCGGTCGACATGTCGGTTACAACGTCTTCAGGAGGTTAAAAAAAGGGCATAATCAAACAGAAAAAGCGGGTGATGGGATTCGAACCCACGACAACAACGTTGGCAACGTTGTGCTCTACCCCTGAGCTACACCCGCAAAAGAACCTGTTTAATTATGCCCGTTGCGTATTTGGTTTCCGCTGAAATTTCCAGTCGCTTTAGGGCAAGGGACTGCTGGCGCACTTTCCAGTGACTCAGGCTTCTTCGGCGGGAGGCAGATTATAAGACCTCGCGCCGACTCTGCAAGAGCGTTATCGCTGCATTTCCAAAAACCCGAGCCATCATTTTTCAAAAGTCCTCTGGACGAGCTGGCCAAAAATCCCCTATGGAACAACCGAAAGTTCCTGATTTGACTCACCAGTGCAGGAATCTGAGTAATTAACGGAGCATTCTCAATAATGAATAGCCATTCGATTCGATTTTGTGGTTTTTTGTTTTTCTTGGGTCTAGGTACGACGCCTTCCCTCCTTTTCGCTGACGGTTGGACCTGGGGCCCATTTTCAAAAGCCTCACCTTCGCGGGACTCAAGCCCCCTCTATTCACCCAGGCCCTCGACTTCAAAATCCTGGATGCCTAGCATGAAAATGCCAAAGATGCCTTGGTCCAAAGGCAGCCCTCGTGTCAGCTCTTACTCGCCGTCCAAAAAATCAACCTTGGACAAAATGAGCGGTACCTCAAAAAGATGGTGGAACAAAACGACCGCAGCGCTCGATCCATACCCAGACCCCGAGCCCACCCCTAACTACAGCCAATCGGATTCCGAAAAACCGAAGTCCAACTGGTTTTCGGGTAAGTCTAAAAAACAAGAATCCAACGATCCAAGAACCGCCAACGAATTACTAGGATACCCACGTCTTCAATAGCGTCCTACGGCGCAGGACTCATCGAAGGTTCCTTTTTCAAAAGACCTCTGGACTTGCACGCCAAAAATACCCTATCGAATGGAGGGAAGTTTGTGAGCACTACGGTCCAGGATTCGGCGCTGTTAACGGAGCACTATCAATAATGAATGGCCAATCGATTCGAATTTGCGGTTTTCTCGTTTTCTTGGGACTGACCACGATGCCTTCCATGGCTTTTGCCGACGGCTGGACCTGGGGCCCCTTTTCAAAAGCGGAACCATCGCGAGATTCAAGTCCTCTCTATTCCTCCAGATCCAATTCCTCGACTTCAAAATCTTGGCTTCCCAGCATGAAAATGCCAACGATGCCGTGGTCGAAAAGTAGCTCTCGCCCCAGCTCTTACTCGCGTTCCAACGCATCGACTTGGAATAGAATGAGCAATACCTCAAAGAGATGGTGGAACAAAACCACCGAATTGCTCGACCCATATCCAGAACCAAAACCCCAAACCTACGTTAGCAACCAGGACTCCAAAAAACCGAAGTCCAACTGGTTTTCGGGTATGTTTCAAAAACAAGAATTCAACGAACCTAAAACCGCCAACGAGTTCCTGCGCCAAGAACCTCTTCGATAGTCTCGCACTTTTGCTCAATTCTCGTGCAATAAAATAGTGGGATAGGCTTTCAGCCCGTCAAGCTTAGAATGGCAATCTGTAAGCCAATCCCACTACAAACTTGACCTGCACAGAACGACTTATGGCGATCTATTTCTCTCGAGGCGGAAAAGACTTAGTCCTCGGAATGAAGGACTATCTAGAGGCGATTGCAACAACGCTTGATCGCCGCCCCGCCGTCAAAAAAGTCCTCGCTGTCCCGCCTGACCATACTCGCATGGACTCCCAAGCTGGTCCGATCATGCACGCGGTGCTAAAACTGCTCGGTGACAAGTTGACCGACGTTATGCCCGCCCTCGGTACGCATATCGCCATGAACGAAGCCGAACTCACCAAAATGTACGGTGATTTTCCTCGCGACTTGATCCGAATCCATCGCTTTCGAACCGAAGTCGACACGCTCGGTTATGTGGACTCCGAATTCGTAAATGAGGTGACCGAGGGACACTACGATCGCCCCTGGCCCGCACAAGTCAATCAAATGATCTCGCGAGGAGACCACGACTTGATCCTGTCCATCGGCCAAGTCGTTCCGCACGAAGTTATCGGGATGGCCAACTACACCAAGAACATCTTCGTCGGCACAGGAGGCAGCGCAGGGATCGACGATAGCCATTACTTGAGTGCACTGTATGGCATGGAGCGCGTCATGGGCCGGTGCGAAACTCCGCTTCGAAAGATTCTCAATCGCGCGGCAGATTTGTTCTTGACCGACCGCCCAGTAGTCTATGTCTTGACCGTCGTTGAGTCGACTCCCGATCATGGACCGGTGGTTCGGGGCCTTTACGTCGGTGATGATCACTCAGTCTTTTATCGAGCAGGCGAACTGTCGGCGCAAGTCAACTGCTTTCGAATCCCGGAAGCCCCAAAGAAAATTGTTGTTTGGATGGACCCGTACAAATACAAAAAAACTTGGGTGGCTAACAAAGCAATCTATCGAACTCGCATGGCGATCGCAGACAGCGGAACTCTCGTTATCATCGCGCCTGGTGTCGATCGATTTGGTGAACACGACGATGTTGACGGTCTAATCCGACGTTACGGTTATCGCACCACCCCGGAAGTGATCGAAATGGTTGCCAAGAATGCGGACCTGCGAAGCAATTTGTCCGCAGCGGCTCACTTGATTCACGCCTCCACCGAGAACCGATTCCAAGTCGAATACTGCCCAGGAAAACTTACCAAAGAGGAAATCGAGTCGGTGGGCTATGGCTACGGTTCGCACGAGACTGCTCGAGCCGAATATTCGATCGATGAAATCCAAGATGGTTGGAACACGAGCCGAAGCGGCGAGTCCTTTTACTTTATTCGCAACCCAGGTTTGGGACTATGGATGCATGAGAATCACCCTCATGCATTTCAAGGTTAATCATGCGACTTTTTTTGGCACCACATCGATGCCCTGGCTGCGAAATTCGTAGGCCACTTTGCTTCTGCTCGTTGATCCCAAAAATTGCACTTCAAACTCGCGTGATGATCCTAATGCATACCTGCGAAGAAGTGCTTACGACCAATACCGCTAGGCTCGCCGCGAAAGCCCTAATTAATAGCGAAGTCCGTATTCACGGCCGACGCGACGAACGGATGATTACCAGCGACTTCATTCATCCCGAACGAACTTCGTTACTCCTCTATCCCAGCCCAATCTCAGTTGAACTCACACCTGAGTTTGTAACCAAAATCGATTCCCCGGTCCATTTGATTGTGCCCGATGCCAACTGGCGGCAGACGACCAAATTTGTTCGTCATGATCCTTCGCTAAAGGGGATTCAGCACGTCAGGCTTCCCCCCGGACCACCCTCGGAATACTTGCTGAGAACGCAACGCGATGTGCGTCACGTTTGTACCTTAGAAGCGATCGCCAGGGCTATTGGCATACTTGAATCTCCAACAGCCCAAGCGAGCTTGGAAACCCTAATGCGAATTCTGGTTGAACGAACCCTTTGGTCCCGTGGTCGGCTCGCAGCAAGCGAATGCAAAACGGCTGGAATTCCAATTGAAGCACTAACCGGTTGAACGAGATTTGCTTAGCGGAAAGTCTCAAGACGCTACACGCTATTTTAACGTGAGTTTATGGGGGTATCCGAATGTCTGCAGCTTTAACTTATATTGAACGCGCGGGCTAGGAATACGTTTTGATGTATTGCTTAACGCGGTATTTGCTTTGAGTGGACTCGCTGGTCATGTAGCGGATCTTTCCAAAAATGGGACGCTCTGGCCCCCAAGCTCGATCGTATCGCCCGAGCACCCAGAAGATTCCGCTATATGAGTTTGGGTCCCGACCGTCCAAAGCGTATTTATTGTTGAGCTCAATCATGATGTGCAAGGCTTCGCGAGGAGATGTGGTCCACTGCAAAATCTTTTTCCCCCAGAGCATTCTCAAGTAGTTATGGATACGGCCTTCTCGAACCAACTGAACCTGAGCCGCATTCCAAAGCGAATCGTGTGTCTGGGCTGCTTCCAGTTGAGGTAGCTCATAGACGATTGGCCGAACATCAGAGGCGTGATCATCGAGGGTTTTTTGTGCCCAACCTGGGAGCGACTCAAACCGATTGTAGTTGCGTTCTCGCCAACACATATTGAAGCCGATTTCTCGCCATGACATCAATTGATCCATGAACGCTTCTGCGTCTCCTCCCATGTTCCAGAAGCCCGTCATTTTCCCATTGGGCTTATCCAATTTCTCTGGCGTCCAGTTGGTCGCAGTAGCAATTCTTTGAAAGACTTCGTGTGGGCTGATGTGTCCAAAATGCAAGTAAGGGGAGAGCCAACTGGAACCCTGCTTTTCCGGTTCGTTTCGGGCTTCGCCATAGTCGGCCAGTCGCTGATCCACAAAGCGAGTGAGAACATTGCCTGCTTCGACTGGCCCGCCCTTCTCACTGCAAGCGGGAACAGAATGATCGATCGCGATCGAGTCCAACGAAACCTTTTTCAATTCTCGCGAAGCAACTTGGTTTTCCCAAACTTGCCACTTCGTTGTAATCTCGGCGGGCAGCGCAGCCAACCTGGGGCATCTCAGTTCGGCGAGTGGGTTTTCAATTGGGAAGTCTGGCATGCATTTGTAAATCTCTTTTTGCATGTACCTGCGATACGAATGCGCAACAGTAAACGTTTTTTCGGCGGTTCGCATCGGCACAATCGTGTTGCTATCCACAAGTTCAAACGCGCACCGCCAGTTGCTCGCAATCTTTTGATATAGAGCTGGGTGAAAGAAACAGGGGAAGTCGTCCGAGACCACAACGCATGCATGCGAGGCAAAGGTTTCCACTAGGCCTTTGGCCTCGTTCGATCGCGATTCAACGTAGCCGCAGTAAGTCGCCTTGGATTTTTGGATAACGGTGGCATTGTCCAGCATGCCGTCTAGGAGAAACCGATGAAAACGATCGCACATCCACCTCCCGTTGCAACGAATCGCCTCCAGCACGACAAGTGGCTTATTCAATTGATTGGAAAGCTCGACCGCTCGTTGAAGCGAAAAGTTGAAACGCGTGCGTCGAAAAGCGGTCATCCAGTAGAGGACAAAATCGCCTGTTGGATTGATGGGCCAATGACTCAAGGATCGAATGCGAATGGGGGCCACGGGGGCAAGCGTTTTTGACTTCATCGATTTTGCTAGCGATTCAGCGGACAGACTTCGGCTCGAATGAGTGCATTTTAACAGACCGTAAAGTGGGAAAGCCCGGGGGCACTGGTTAGCTGCGATGCGAAGAGCTTCGGATTTTGACAAACAAAACGAATTTAACGTGCAAAGTATGCCGATCACAAAGACTTCCATGGGGATCTGCCCCGTTAATCGTATTGTCGAATTGCCCGCCTACGAGAGAACGTTCGGATGATTTATCGAGTTTCACACTGCGTCGGATGTCGCTTGTTCCAATCTACCCTGTTAGTGCTGACGAGCATATTTTGCTTACTTCCTTTAAATAGTGACGCTGCACGCGCCGACCAATGGGTCCAAAAGCTCTTTAGTGACACAAATCACCATTTTGGTACTGTTAGTCGAAACGCCAAAACAGAACACGCGTTCGTGATTGAGAACTGCTTTGAAGAGGACGTTCATATCGCCTCGGTCCGAAGCAGTTGTGGTTGCACGAATCCGATCTTGACCAAGAACACGCTGAAGACTTGGGAAAAAGGTGAAGTGATCGCGCAATTCAATACGCGATCGTTTATTGGAACCAAGAACGCCGAGATAACCGTCGTCATTGACCGCCCATACTATGCCGAGGTCAAACTCACGGTCGGTGGAACGATCCGCTCGGACGTTGTGGTCGAGCCAGGCGAAGTTCGCTTTGGCGATGTCGAATTGGGTGAGAAAAAAGTTATCGACCTGAAGATATCGTATGCTGGCCGCCCGGACTGGCGAATTACGGATATTCGAGGCAATAGCCATCAAATCGAAGTGCGACTGGACCCGACTCAAAAAAGCGGCACAAGAATGACTTACATTCTGCACATCACCCTCAAGGAAACCGCCCCTGTTGGCGATTTGATGGATGAATTAATTGTAGTAACCAATGATTCCAAAAACGATCAGTTCACTTTGCCGGTCAATGCAAGAGTCATTCCACCAGTCTCGATAACACCGGCGTTTGTTTCTTTAGGTGACGTAGGCAAGGGCAAGCAGGCTCAAAACCGCTTGATCGTTCGCTCCAAAAAGCCTTTTTCCATCACGGGTGTCGATTGCCCGGATGATCGCTTTGAGTTCAAAATACCAGAGGGAGTGAAAACCATTCAAGTGCTCCCGTTTTTGTTCAAGGGTGAGTTGAAAGAAGAAAGCGACACTGGATCGCTCAAGCAAATCGTGAAGATCAAGACATCGTTAGGCGAAGACATGACCGCAGAGGTCACTGTTGCTGGTCGCGTTGTCAATTGAGCTCACCTTAGAGAAGGTGAGCCACTTGGCGCCCTCACAACCCTAAGCTTACCGATCGGCAAACAACTTCAGGGCATCCAAAACGTCGATCAATTGCTTTTGAGAGATGTCGGCCCACTTGCCGGCACGGTGGCGGACAATGCTCAGCTTAAACTGCTCCATCGCTTCGGAGACGTCTGGTGGAAGATTCGGCAAACCGACGAAGGGGTTCCCTTGTTCTTTCGAAGCATCAAACGATTCCGACTCGAAAGCTGGATCGCCCGGTTGCGACTGACCCGCCATCGAGGGTTCAAAGTCTTCCTCGCCGAAATCCGGACCTTCGGCAAGCGGTCCGCTCGATTCTGCCCGATCTCGTTTTTCTCGATCGAATTCTTCGTCTGCTACAGCCGTTAGGGCATCGAAATCGTCGTCGACTTCGGAAGTGATCAGCTCCTCGTCCTTCGGGCCATCCTTCGGATCCCCACCGCTCGACTCCCAACGGGTCTTGCGCATTTCGGAAATGCTCCAGTCGCTTTGCATGGCTCCTTCAAGCCATAGCTCTGCATCATCCCAGTCGATGGCCGCCAAAAAATGGCTCCAATAAAGTCCTGGGTAGCTCGTGCAAGTTTGGCCAAATCGTTCGTGGACACGACGCAAGCGACCAACGTGCTGGCTTGTCACCGCCCCCACTTGCTTGGTCCAAGTTTCATCGCTGAAGCTACTGGGAGACGCGTCTGATGCAATCAAGGCTGATCGCCATTCGGAGATGATCTTGCCCTTTTCCCAGTTTGTTTGGCTGATCAGCGTATTCCACTGACCGACAAAGGGCGCTGTTACCGTTTGAGCCTGTGGGTCGAGGTCCGCCGTGGCCTCAATCTTCAAGGCGGCATTTTCAACGGGTGTTTCGACATTGTTCAAGAATGCTGGAGGTGGTGTCATATGCAATCGTTGCAGGAGGTTAGATTCAGTCTCGCATCTGACTCGCGAAACTTCACGAGCGAGATGGCGTTGAGTTAAGAGAGTACAGCATGAGACTTGGTTAACCAACGTCCTAACACCATGAACTGGCATGAATGATTTGCAAACCGATCAGGCCATGTCACTTAGGAAAACTTTTAGGGCGTCAAAGCCTCTTCTGGCACTGAATCGTCTATGTGCAAAACCCGTCGATAGCGCTGACAAAGATCGATCGCCGCTCCCTCCCAACTTGGAAACTGAAAACGGAATCCCGACGAAAGCAATCGCCCCGGCACAACGCGGCGACTCTTGAGAATCAATTCGCTTTCTGTCCGCATCAAGAAAGTGCCTATCTCAATCATCCACTTCGTTGCCGGTAGCCCAAGCCTTATCCCCCACGCCTTCCGCAATGTCCGCATAAACTCAGCATTTGGAAGCGGATTGGGTGAAGCCAGATTGATTGGCCCATGAAGCTCTTTGTGCTCTATGAGCCAGTAAATCGAACGAACGAAGTCAACGACATGGAGCACGACTTAGTACGACAACTTCATGTTCGTCGGCAACAAAAGCTTTCGCCAACAAAACGCCGATTTGGCCGGTCCCGCCCGGGATGACGATTTTCATCAAT
>Ga0105045_10006178_pt1 | contig 10588 bp, 10 predicted proteins | sample MAT02_FD_78089 | JGI IMG/M metagenome (GOLD analysis project Ga0105045, IMG submission 78089) | Freshwater microbial communities from Lake Fryxell liftoff mats and glacier meltwater in Antarctica - MAT-02 (megahit assembly) | ecosystem: Environmental > Aquatic > Freshwater > Ice > Liftoff... | reverse complement strand
GCTATTTTCCCATCGTCATTGCATCGCTTCGGGATTTCAAATAGTTGTGTAATATCAGTTATCAACTTAATTTTTAATTATTTGTACTTCTGATTAACAAAAAATAATGGTGTTTAAAGAGAATGATTGCCAATTCATATTGTTGGGTAGAGCAAACTGGCCTTCGTCAATTGGTTTGCCGAGCCAGTCGCTATTGCTGATTTCGGCCAATCAAGCGTGATTGGGGGTTATCTCCCATTTTGGGGTTGATCAAAGGAAATATTTGGGATTTACCCGCCCTGAGCGTATTATTGTCGGGAAGATAAATAAAACTATTTTCAGATCCATTGAAATCGCTCGGTGCCTTATTGTTGGTCGGTCTGTTGCTCTGCCATTGGCTGGGGTTGACGGTGGCTGTGCACCGGTTTGAGGATGCCTACCGCCAAGCTTCACCCTTGACCGCTAATGATGAATGGCTGGAGGTGAAAGTCCCGTTGGCCATTCCCTATGCCCAGCCTTGGGCCAACCCCGAAGGCCAAGAAGGGTTATTGGAGGTAAATGGACACTTTTACAACATCACCGAGCAGCGTTACGAAAACGACACTTTATACACCACCCTGAAAACCAATTTGGGGGCGCGTGAACAGTTTTCCCAACTCTCTGACCAGATCAACGGGCTAATTATTGGCCAGGCCGAGCCTTCGCCCGAACCGACGGGTGGCACAACCAAGTTGCTCAAAGATTTTTTTAAAGTATACGTAGCCTTTGCGGCGCCCGGCTTGCCTGAGATGGGCGTCGCCGAAGTACCCGCTGCGAATGCTTGGGCCCGATATGCCCGCTTTGCCCCAGACCCATCCCTTTCCTCCCCCACGCCACCGCCCAAAAGCTAGCCAATCCACCAAGCAACCGTTATTTCTTGGGCCAATGGCCACTCGGTTGATCAAAAAAGCTGCATTTGACCCCAGTGGGCCAAGCCTGCGGCCTCTTCTATTTTAGGTTTCCTTAGTTTACCCTGCCCGATTGGGCAACAAAACGATATTGATGAAAACGAAACGCTACTTCTTGTGGGCGGCCCTGACGGTGTTGGGCAGCTTGTCGGCTCAAGCCCAAACCTTGACCGACGGCCACTTCATGAACAAAAAAAATATTTGTGGCGGGCCTGTGTATGTGCGCGATAGCTGGACCCACTATTGGGAGGGTTCCCTGCGCCGCGACAACCCCAACTTGGGCTCAGTGACCACCCAAGCCGTGGCCCTGATGGCCAATTATGGGATCACGACCAACCTCAACGTGATTGCCAGCCTGCCCTACGTGGCCACTAGGGCCAGTGCCGGCAATTTGGCCGGCCAGCGGGGGTTCCAAGATCTGACCTTGGGCCTCAAATACCGCGCTTGGTCGTTGCGCAAGGAAAATTACAAAATGTGGCTATCGGTGGTGGGCGGCTTTTCGCTGCCAGTGAGCGACTACACCCCCGACTTCCTGCCCTTGTCCATCGGCCTGCAAAGCCGCACTGGTTTTGGCCGGGCCATTTTCTTTTTCCAGACCAAAAGCAACTGGTCGTTTACCGGGCAAGCCGCCTACCACTACCGGAACAATGTACAATTGGATCGGACCAGTTACTACACCGACCGCCAAATCTACGCTTCGGAAGTGGCCATCCCCAACTTGCTGACTTACTCGGCCAGGGCTGGATATTATTCCTACCGCTGGGCATTGGAAGGCACAGTTGAGCGCATGGACTGCCTCGGCGGCAGCGACATCCGCCGCAATGATATGCCCTTTGTGGCCAACCAAATGGATGCCACCCGCATCGGGCTGGTGGGGCACTATCGCATCAAACCGCTGGCCGATGTGCAAGCGATCGGGATGTACCAATACACGGTGGCGGGCCGCAACCTGGGCCAGTCCCAAACCATCACACTGGGCCTAATGAAGGTATTGGATTTTAGCAAAAAGGCAGCCCAGTAAAAATTTTCAACCCCAATTTTCAACAACGAAAAAATGAAAACGAATCATATCTTGATTGCTTTGTGCTTGTTGGCCATGAGCGGCCTATGGACTGCCTGCTCCAAATCGGTGAACGAAATGGGCGATTTGGCCCCCCAAGCCCCGGCCAGCTTGGATCTGGACGCGGGCCGGTGGCGGCCGGTCCTGCTGCGCAATGGCGGCGAAATGGCCCTCGAGGCCCCGGCAGCCCCCAACTCAGCGGATTACGCCCGCGAACTGCAAGCCGCCAAAACAGCGGCGGGCTAACTGACCGACGAGCACCGCAACATCATCCGCTATTGGGAAGGGGGCGGCATTTTGCGCTGGAACCAGATCATGCGCGAACTGGTGGCCAAATACAACCTGCCCCCGGTGGCCAACGACGATGGCACTTACCCGGTTCCTGAGGCCAATAATCCCTTCGCTTACCCGGCTTTTCCGTTCGCCAACCCGCCCTACGCGGCCCGCGCCTACGCCTATGTGACGGTGGCCCAGTATGACGCCATGGTGGCCGCTTATTTTTACAAAGCCCAGTATGGCCGCAAAGCACCTTATCAATACGACAACAGCCTCCAGCCAGCCACCCTTAAATCAGAGTTGCCGAGCTATCCCTGCGAAGATGCCGTGATGTCGGCTGTGACCCTAGAACTGATGAAACTGCTGTTCCCCGCCGAAATTCCTTATTTGGAGGCCAAAGCGGCCGAGCAGCGCAATTATAAACTCTGGGCCGGGGCGGCAGTGCGCAGCGATGTGGAAGCGGGCGAAAAATTGGGCAAGGCCGTGGCCGAGAAGTTTGTGGCCCGCGCCCGTACCGACGGGATGCGCAATGCGGTGGGCACTCCCGCCCAGTGGGACAGCTTGGCCCGGGCTGCCCGCGAGCGTGGCGAAACCCCTTGGCTCAGCTTGGAAACGCCCGCCCGCCCGCCCATGTTGCCGTTTTTTGGCCGGGTGGGACCGTGGTTGTTCGATGCCAACACCTTGGTTGAAATCCGTCCGGCGGCCCCACCCAGCACCAATTCCGAGGCTTTTCGCCGCGAGTTGGAAGAAGTAAAACAGGAAGCCGCCAAAACCATCGGCAACCGTGAGCGCACCGCCATTGTCCACTTTTGGGCCGACGGAGTGGGCACCTACACTCCCCCCGGCCACTGGAATGCCATTGCGGCCGATCTGGTGTTCGGGGCGCGGCAAAGCGAAATCCGAGCCGCCCGCACGTTTGCCCTGCTCAATATGGCGGTAATGGATGCGGGCGTATCCTGTTGGGAGACTAAAAATTACTACTTCAATCCCCGGCCATCGCAAATGGATCCGAGCATCAAAACCATGACCGGAGTGCCCAATTTCCCGGCCTATACCTCCGGGCACGCCACTTTCTCGGCAGCGGCGGCCACGGTGCTGGGCCACGTTTTCCCGGCCGATAAGCCCCGACTGGAGCGCATGGCCACCGAAGCCTCGCTGTCACGGCTTTACGGGGGCATTCACTACCGCAGCGACTGCGAAGCGGGCCTGCGCTGCGGCAATATCGTCGGGGCCTTTGCCGTGCGCCGTGCCCAAACCGACGGGGGCAACTAACCACCACAACCCAAGCCCAGTGGCATTTGGCCGCTGGACTTGGGTTGTTTCTTAACCGATGAAATTGTCAATTATTGAACTCGATCCACCACGATCTTGGCCAGCCCTTTGACGAACCGCCGGCCAGTTTTGAAATCATTGGGGGCAATGAAGATAATCCGATCTTCTATTTCTGTCAATAGCTCGCCTGCTTTTTCGGTGATAAAGTACAAGTTTTTTCCCGTGGGCGAATTGAAAATTTCGTTCCAAGAAAAGACTACTTTGTAACCATCCGCGCCAATAAATGTCAAATAAAATTCGCTCAGTACTCTAGGCGCTTCGGCCTGAAAATCAAGGTTTTTGAGTACATCCATGACTAACACTCCCTTTAATTACTTGGCCACGCTCTTTTTTTCGCCTAGGTGATTGGTGATGCTAACGTTTTTTAGTTTTTGGGATGGATATTTGCTCAAATCAGCCAACATGATTTTTTTGGTAGTTTTTACTTTTCCAACTATTTCAAATTCATCTGTGGTGGGAGCAATTTTTTGTCCATAAACGGAAAAACAAGCACACAACAAGCACCAAATAATGAAGTTTTTCATGGTATCAATGGAAAAAAGTAGTAAAATAATCTCTCTGGCAAAAGTGAGTACTTAGTGCAAAAGCAACGTAAAAATTTGTTGATCCAGCAAAAATAACTGCATAGAATGGAGGCCAAAAAGTTGACAGGCCAGTGCTAAACTTGGCAGTGCCGGGCTGGAGTTTCCAGTTTGGGAGGTCATTTATACGCTGCCTTTGCGCACATCGCTGTCGATCTGACCATCCACGATCTCAATCCGGCGGTCGGCAATATTGGCCAAGGTGGCATTGTGGGTCACGATCACAAACGTTTGGCCCATCTCGTCGCGGAGCCGGAAAAAGAGCTGGTGAAGTTCCTCGGCGTTGCGCGAGTCGAGGTTGCCACTCGGCTCGTCGGCAAACACCACCAGCGGGGAATTGATCAGGGCGCGGGCCACGGCAATGCGCTGCTGCTCGCCCCCGGAGAGTTCAGCCGGTTTGTGGTCCAGCCGGTGGCCAATGCCCAACAGCTTGGCCAGTTCAGTGGCCCGGGCCTCCACTTCGGCCACTGGTCGCCTGCCAATAAAGCCGGGAATGCAAATATTTTCCAAGGCAGTAAATTCAGGCAATAAATTGTGGAATTGGAACACAAAACCAATTTTTTGGTTGCGAAAATTGGCCAGTTTTTCCTCGGGCAGCAAACCAAGATCGGTGCCTTGGATGCGCACTTGTCCCTTGTCGGGGCGGTCCAGCGTGCCCAAGATATGGAGCAGGGTGCTTTTGCCCGCCCCCGATGGCCCAACGATGGAGGTAATCTGCCCTTGGTCAATGACTAGGTCGATACCTTTGAGCACATGCAAGTGCTGGTAACTTTTATGGATACCCAGTGCTTCAATCATACTGCGAAGTAACACATTTTGGCTCCGTTGGCCAAATGGGACCGGCGCAAATCAAGCGGCCAGTTGACTGATGTACTTGACCAATACCCGCTTGGCAATGGGCAGCAGCGACTCTTCCAGTGGGCAGGGCACTTTGGCCGCCACCACAAAGGCCGCTGGGTTGGGCAGTTTGCGGTATTTGCGCACCAGTCCCAACTTAATGCTCTCATACGTTTCCCCCAAACCTTTGCGGATGGTTTCAATATACTCAATATTGATTCCCCGATATTTTTCCCCAATTTTCTCGAAAATGGTGATTTGATATTGATAAATGATGATCTGGTTCATCAAATATTCGTTCAAAAGCAGGTAGCCCTCGCCCGAGTAGATGGGCAAGAGGCCCACGGGAATAATCTCAAGGTGCTGCTCAATTTCATCATAAATTTCTTTGCCATTGGCCAAAACGTGGTTGATCCGCGGCAGGGCATATTGCACAATGTTTTCAATCTCGCGCATGGCCTCGTCGTCTTCCACTATCCGTTTGTAGGCAATCTGGAGTTTTTGAAAATCGGCGTGGCTAATCTGCTGCGGAAAATTATCGTACAACAGCTTTTTGTTCTCCCGGATTTGGGCCAAGTTTTGGTAATGAAAAACTAGATCGGCCAAAAATGGATATAATTTTCGGCCATTAAATTCTTCATTCACATTTTTGAGATAGGCTAAAAGTACGTACTTTTTGTATTCAAAATCAATCAAACCTTCGGTTAACCAGTTGGGATCGAGTTTTTTCATGGGCAAAAAGCTAAAAAGTGGTTGTTATAACCGCCATAACGTCCAAATTAAGCTAACAGATTGGATTTTGCAAATTTCGCCTGTTAAATCGCAAGGTTTATTTTATTAGCAACACGGAATAAAAACCAGTAGTGTGCCAATAGTTGCTCCATCCCTTCGGGTGGAGCCCTTGGCAGCTAGGCCCACCAGCACCCAGTCCCGAAGGGGTGTTGTACCCGCGCCCGGCAGCTAGCTATTGCCCCATCCGGGCTGACCTTGACACTTGACAGCCCGGTTTCTGCGCTGGCAGACGTATTGATAAAAAGGCGATTGAAATTGCGAAACATGCAATCATGAAGGTTTCTGATAATCAGTTTATTGCAGGTATTACAGGTTTAACGGTTGAACAAATCGCGCAGGTGCGAAACGAAAAAGAATAAAATTTGTGTCCAATGTTATATTTGCAAAAAGGCACACTCATGTACCAACTTGAGCATTCATGCTTCGTGCCAGTTCAGTTCAAAAGATAGTTTGGTGCCTAAAATCCCCTTCTTCGCCAATACCCAAACCGTTCGCATTCTCTGCCGACATTGGTTTCGGCCCGATCCAGACAATAAATTATTGGTAATCAAGGGGATAATCCATCATTGCCCCGAGCCGGGCTTTCATTTTGGGACAAATTCGCGTATTTTTGCCCAATGAAGAGGATTTGCCACTGCCCCGGTTCGCGCTGGACAACTGACTGGATATGGTTCGTTTGGGCCCTGCTGGCGCTTGGGGCTTGCCAAACCGATGGCGATAGTGCCGGCACAAACCAGAACGACCAAGTGCCGGTGGCCCGCGTCCACGACTCGTACTTGTACCAAAAAGATTTGGCCGAAGTGGTGAACCAAGCCGCCAATGGCCAAGACAGCGCCGATATGGTGCAGCGCTACATTGATTCTTGGATCAAGAAGCAACTGCTGTTCTACGAAGCGGTGCGCAAAGCCAAGCTCGACAGGACCGAGCTGGAACGCCGGGTGCAGGAATACCGTTATCAATTGCTTACTTACGCTTACCAAAAGCAGTACATGGACGAGCAACTGGATACCGTGGTGACCGATGATGAAATTAAAGCCTACTACGCCCAAAACCCCACCAATTTTGAGCTCAAGCAGAACATAGTGAAAGGAATTTTGATGGCTGTGCCGGTGGAAGCCCCCAACTTGGCCAAGGTGAGGCAATGGATACGGTCGGGCAATGCCGATGATCTGGACGAGCTCAAATCGTATGCCTACACTTACGCCAACAACCCACTGGTGAGCGATTCGGTCTGGATCGATATCGAGAGCCTGACCTCCGGATCGCCCTTTGCCGATCAGAAACAAGAACTGTTTTTGGTCAAAGGCCGCACAGCCGAGGAGAGTGCGGGAGGGACGATTTATCTGCTCAAAATATTGGAGTGCAAAATCATGGATCAAATTTCGCCATTGGACTTTGTAAGGGATCAAATCGCCGATATCATTATTAATCGACGAAAAATGGAACTGCAAATGACCATGGAAGACCAGCTCATGGAAGAGGCTGGCAAAAAGAAAGACTATGAAATTTTAATAAAGCAACCTTAATGCGTTATTTTGTATCTCAAATTGCTAGACATTTAGCCCAATGAAACATTTGCTCAAGTTTGTATTTTTATTGTCAATCGTTGGCCTGCCCCATTTTGGGCAAGGGCAAACCCCCGCCGAGGGGATTGTAGTTGACAAAATAATAGCCAAAATAAACGATCACATCATACTTAAATCGGAACTGGAAGCCACTCAGCGGCAGTTTATCGAGCAAAACGGCACCGAAAACCTGCCGCCCAACCTTTACTGTTACCTGCTCCAGCAATTGATCGTCAACAAAATGATGGTGGCCAAAGCCGAAATCGATTCGGTCGATGTGGATCTGGTTCAAGTGGAAAGCAACCTCAACCGCCGGATGGAATACTTCTTGTCGCAGTTTGGCAGCCCCGAGAAACTCGAGCAAGCCTATGGCAAAAGCATTGCCCAGCTCAAAGAAGAATTGCGCCCCCAGATCCTCGAGCAGATGACGGCCCAAAAAATGCAGGGTGAAATTACCAAGGATGTTAAAATAACCCCACGCCAAGTGAAACGTTTTTTCAACGGCATTCCCAAAGACAGCATCCCTTTTTTGCCCTCGGAAGTGGAAGTGGGCCAAATCGTCAAGTATCCCACCGTGAGCAAGTCAGTCAAGAATGAAGCCAAGCGCAAGCTCTTGGAATTTAAGCGCATGGTGCTGAGCGGCGAAGCCGACTTCGAGGATCTGGCTTCCAAGAATTCCGAGGATCTGGGGTCGGCGGCCCGGGGCGGCAACCTCGGTTTCATGGGCCGGGGCGAGTTGGTGCCCCCTTACGAAGCTGCCGCGTTGAGCATGGAACCGGGCCAAATTTCCGAACCTGTCGAATCTGATTTTGGGATCCACCTGATCCAAGTGATCGAGCGGCGCGGCAACCGCTACAATTCCCGCCATATTCTGCTGCGCCCCGAACCTACCGCCGATGACATCGAGCAATCGGTGCAGTACTTGGACAGCATCAGGGGCCTAATCTTGCGGGCCAACTATACTTTTGAGAAGGCGGCCACCGAATTTTCGGACGATAAAACCACCAAAGTACAAGGCGGCATGTTGAAGTCGCAAGACGGTAGCACTCGATTGGCCAAGGAAGATTTGGAATATGCGCTGTTCATGACCGTGGATACCATGCGCCTGGGCGGCATCACCAAGGCGGCCCAGTTCCGTACCGAAGACGGCAAAACGGGAGTGCGGGTCTTGTGGTTCAAGGACAAACTGGAGCCCCATTCGGCCAACCTCAAAGACGATTACCAAAAATTGTTCTCGGCTGCTCAAAACAAAGAAAAAGCCAAGGTGCTGGATGCGTGGTTTGTCAATACCCGTGGCCAGTTGTTCATCGACATCGACAAAGACTATGACTACTGCGGCCTGCTCCAAGAATTTGCCAAAGGTGGCTCCCAGTGAACCGATCCAGCGGTGGATAGTTGCCATCCGTAGCCTGATTTTATGATATACTGACTTGATTTTCAATGATCTGTCCGGCTGGTTAGCGGAATACCAATGGGGAATTGAGCAGTTTATCGACAGTTCATAAAAAATAGCGATTATAACTGGGGCCGATCAGGCCAACTCGGATGAAGCTGAATTTAAATTTGGCCAGACCAGCAAGGAACAATTAGGCAACCTTGCCCGCTGCGCTTGCAGTTACCAACAAAAAAATCCAAGATTTTAGGGTCTTTGGTTTTTTTTTGCGCGGAGAGTTGGCTCGGGCTGGGGGCATTGACCAAAAGAAATTGCCCCGGCTTGATTGGGTTTTTATAAATTTGCATCTGAGCGTCAATAAGTGGGCCAAACGAACGTTAGGAAACGGATGGCCAGAATGCCAAAATTGGATACGCCAATCATGAGCTTGAAAAATTGTCAATTGTTGTTTTGCGGGTTATTGTTGCTCTGGTCGGCCACTGGAACGGCCCAGTCGCCGATTCCACCGGGAGCCTATGCGCCGGTGGGCAAGTTTCTGGCCGACACAATGAAGATCGGTCAAGATGTGCAGTACAGCTTGGTTCTTCGCCATCCGGCTTGGTTAGAAGTGCGGTTTCCCGATTCGATCAGTTCCTATGCCCCTTTTGAGCTCAAGAGCAAAAAGTACTTCCCGACCATAACTGGACTGGATGGCAACAGCATCGATAGTGCGGTGTACACCCTGACCACCTTTGACAGCGATAGCATCCAACGGCTGGCCCTGCCCGTGATGGTGCTGGCGGGCACGGATACCTCACTGGTGGCCGGCACAGTTGATAGCATCCGGCTGGCACTCACGGTATTGAACTCGCCCGGCCCAGATCAGTTGATCGCTCACGCCAACTATATGGAAGTGCCCAAGGGGATCAACTACCCGCTCATCGGTCTAGGACTGTTGGGCGTGGTGGTGGTGGCCTTGGGGATCTACTTGGTATTTGGTGAGCGGATCCGGCGCTCGTTCCGCCTCCAGCGCATGAAACGGCGCTACGAACGCTTTTTGGCCGAATTTGATCGGCAAAACAATACCCGAAACAGTACCATGATGGAGCATGCCGTGGCCGTTTGGAAAGCTTATTTACAAGGGCTGCACGGCAAACCGTACACCAGTTTCACCTCCAAAGAAATGGCCGAGGCCATTGCCGATGAACAAATGATCCATTCGCTCAAAACCATTGACCGGGTCATTTATGGCCATTTGGACAGTGAAGCGCCCCAGCAGGCATTGCTGATCTTGCGAAAATTTGCCGAAAATGCTTACCAACAACAGATAGGGGAGGTGCGCAATGCTTGATTGGCTCGACATCAAATGGTTTTTGCCCGCTACTTTCGAGCAATTTGAGTGGGGGGCCAAGCCCTACCAAGATTACTACTTGTTCGCCATCTTGTTTATGCCATTGCTCTACATTTTGCGTTGGTTTATCCACATCGGGCGGCGGCAAAAGTTGGAGATTGCCATTATTGAGCGCGAAGCAGTGACCAGTCCCTGGGCTGTCTTGCGCCACTTGCCGAGCCTGCTGATGGTCATGGTATTGTCCTTGGTTCTGGTGGCATTGGCCCGCCCCCAGGTTTCGGATGAAAAAGTGGAACGCTGGACAGAGGGCATCGATATCATCCTTTGCCTGGACATTTCGGAATCGATGCAGATCGAGGATTTCCGGCCCAATCGATTGGAGGCGGCCAAAGAAGTGGCCCGTAAATTTGTGGAGGGCCGGTTTCAAGATCGGATCGGGCTGGTGGTTTTTTCCGGCGATGCGTACTCGCTCTCACCGCTGTCCACCGATTATGCG
>Ga0105045_10006177_pt1 | contig 10588 bp, 7 predicted proteins | sample MAT02_FD_78089 | JGI IMG/M metagenome (GOLD analysis project Ga0105045, IMG submission 78089) | Freshwater microbial communities from Lake Fryxell liftoff mats and glacier meltwater in Antarctica - MAT-02 (megahit assembly) | ecosystem: Environmental > Aquatic > Freshwater > Ice > Liftoff... | reverse complement strand
CTCCTGATTCCTGCTTCTTTGGGAATGCTCAGGCCTCTCACAGCCTTCCTGATCTATTGTGCTGCGGGAATTACCTTTGCAACTGAGCCGCTGCCAATCGTGGTGGCCTCCTACAATGTCTTGAACTACCTCCCGATGGAACGTCGCGTGGACGGCAATTCCGTGCCGGATGCCCCCAAGCCCGAGAGGGAAATTGAAGCGCTGCTTAAAATCATTAAATCAGCCTCCCCCGATGTGCTCGGGTTATCGGAGATGGGAGATGAGTCGATGCTTGCCGATCTTCAAAACCGACTCAAAGCGGCTGGCTTGGACTATCCGCACTCCGAGTGGGTGAAGGGCGCGGATGAATACCGTCACCTCAGCCTGTTGAGCAAATTCCCAATCGTCTCCAAGGATTCGCGGGATGATGTGCCTTTTGAATTGGACGGGAAGCGTTATCGTATCAACCGCGGTATTCTGGATGTCTCAGTGCAAGTGAATCCCGAATACAAACTCCGGCTGGTGGGAGCCCACCTCAAATCCCGTCGCGAGGTGCCAGACTTCGATCAAGCCCAATTCCGGGCCAAAGAAGCATGGCATCTCCGCCAACACATCAACCAAATCCTCGAAAAATCCCCGGAAACCAACCTGCTGCTTTTTGGAGATTTGAATGACACAAAAAACGAATATCCCATTCGGGAATTAATTGGCACCAAGGGGACTCCGAATTATCTGATGGACCTCTGGCTGGCTGACAGTCGCAAGGAAAGATGGACCTACTATTGGAAAACGGCCGATAGCTACTCGCGCATTGATTACATTATGGTCAGTCCCGCGCTGGTCAAAGAAGTGGATCTTACGAAGTCTGGAATCAACGATCTTCCGATCTGGAACGATGCAAGTGATCACCGCCTCATTTACGCGGCAATCAACCCGGTGGACCAATGAATCACCGCGTGTGTGCAGCGGTAACCCTGGTTCTGCTCTTGGGAGCCGAATCCCTGCTTGCAAATGCCATCTCGGACTGGGCTGCCATCGTGGCGCTGGACGCCGGACCTAAACGCAAGCCCTCCTCACAAGAAGAGGCTGTCCTTCTCGCCAGAAATCACCTTCTTTTCCAACGCAAAGCCCTTGAATCATTTTTAACAACCTATCCCCGGGATGGCAAAGCCCCCTCGGCTCAAACGCGATTGGCCGGCGTTCTGGCCACCGAGGGAAATATGGATGGCAATCGGCGTCAAATTCAGGAGGCTCTGAAGCTTCTTGCCGGGGTGGAGGCCAATCCCCTCGCGGAATCTCAAGTGCGTGCGGACGCTGGTTTCCGAAAGGCTTCCATCGTGATGCAGAGTGCCCCGGCTTCAACGCCCCAAGGGGTAAAAACCATTGTTGCCGCCGCGCGACAGTTTGCGGCGACGTATCCCGCAGATCTTCGGGCAGCACGGCTTTTTGTCGAGGCGGCCACGGTTTGTGACAACGACCCCTCGCTCAAGCGGGCCTTACTTGAGGAGGCAAAACGTATGACGACGGAAGATTCGCTTCAGCGCCGGATCACGGATGATCTTTTACGTCTGGACCTTTTGGGGAAACCATTCGATCTCTCCATCCCCGCCCTTTCTGGAGAACCTATCAACCTGGCTGACCATCGCGGGGCAGTCGTTCTTTTGATTTTTTGGTCATCCGAGGCTCCTCAAAGCCTGCTTTGGTTGCGCGACTTCAGATCCCAATGGGAAAAACTTGGAACATCCGCCCCTAAGGTTGTGACGGTCAATTTGGATTCTTCCCGCCGCGAGGCCGAACAACGCGTCAGATCGTTTTCTTCCGCTTGGCAGGTTGGGTATGAGCCTGGGGGATGGCAAAGCCCGACAGCCCGCCGCCTCGGAATCAATGCCCTCCCCACCGTCTGGGTTATTGACGCCGAAGGGATCCTTCAGTCCCTTAATGCCAAAACCGATTGGACGAAGTGGAAATCGTCTGGTCTTCTGAATTAACTTATAACCAAACCACGCTCAAAAATATGTCAATCACAGCAAAAGGACTGGAAGGAATCGTCGCCAACTCAACCCGCCTGAGCGATGTCCTCGGTCAGGAAGGAATTCTCATTTACGGCGGTTACGATATTAACGAACTGGCTGGCAAGGCCACTTACGAGGAGGTTGTTTATCTGCTCTGGCATGGGCACCTTCCCAGCAAAAGCCAACTCCTCGAACTCCAACGCCGCCTCAGACACGAACGGGATCTGCCAGAAGATATTTTGGATTTTCTTCGGAATGTCCCCCGTAAGGCCAGCCCCATGGATGTTCTGCGCACGGCGATTTCCATGCTGGGGCTCTACGACGATGAAGCAGATATTGAAGGCGAAGCCGAGAGCGCCAATCAGCGGCGCGCAATCAGCATCACAGCAAAAATTGGGGTCTTAGCCGCTTATTTTCACCGGGCCCGTCAGGGGCTTGATTTTCCTCCCATCCGCAAAGACATTGGGGAAGCCGCTCACTTTTTATACCTTCTGACGGGAGAAATCCCGAGCGCAGAGGCCGAACGCACGCTCGATGTGGCATTTGTTCTCCATGCGGATCATGGCATGAATGCCAGCACGTTCACGGCGCGGGTGGTTGTTGCCACGCTGACGGATATCTACTCCGCCGTCACGGCGGCCATCGGAGCACTCAAAGGTCCGCTCCACGGCGGTGCCAACGAGGGGGTCATCCACATGCTTCAAGAAATTGGGGATGAAGAAAATGTGGAAGCCTGGGTCACCGAGCAACTTGCCCAAAAACAAAAAATCATGGGAATCGGACATCGGGTTTACAAGGTCCTCGACCCGCGAGCCCCGCATCTCCGGGCGATGGCAGTCGAACTTTCCGAAAAACTCGGAGAACCCAAGTGGATTCGAATGAGCGAGAAGATTGCTGCCATCATGAAAGAGCGCAAAGGGCTCAATGCCAACGTCGATTTTTATTCGGCCACCGTGTATTATTCCTTGGGAATCCCCACGGATATGTTCACGCCGATCTTTGCCATTGCCCGCACGAGCGGCTGGACGGCCCATATTCTCGAACAACTTGCAGACAACCGCCTCTATCGTCCCCTCAGCGAGTATGTGGGGCCGGAAGTTGGGAAAAAATTTGTCCCGATTGAGGATCGCTGATCGTTGCTTGGTCTCGCTCATTTGCCCACGCATCACACAACCTGACAGGATTCCTTCCTCGCCCAATTCATGAAAATCATACGTCGTAAAACCCGCCCCCACGATCTGCTTCGGGATCTGGATAGAAATCCTGTCCCCAACCCCCAAGTGGAAAAAACGGTTTCCGCCATTCTGAAGGACATCTCCAAAAATGGAGATCGTGCCCTCCTTCGTCTCACAAAAAAATTTGGTGGACCTGACCTCACGCGGGAACAAATTTATGTCACCCCGGCAGAAATTGCAGCGGCCCGCCATTCCCTTGAGAAGCCTGTGCTCTCAGCAATCCTTGCCGCCAAAAGGAATGTGTTGGCGTTTGCCAAAAAAAGCCTTCGTAAAAGTTGGTTCCATAAAAATGCCCAAGGGGCCATTGTGGGGGAACGTTTTGATGCCTTTGACCGGGTCGGGATTTATATTCCCGGGGGCACCGCTCCGTTGGTTTCGACAGCTGTCATGACATGCACATTGGCGCTGGCTGCCGGAGTCCGGGAAGTGGTTGCTGTCACCCCCCCCGGACCGGAAGGCCTCATCCATCCCGCGTTGTTAACCGCGCTTTCCGAATGCGGTGCCACCGAGGTTTATCGCGCCGGGGGAGCCCAGGGCATTGCGGCTTTGGCCTTCGGCACGGAATCCATCCGCCCGGTGCGAAAAATCTTTGGCCCCGGCAATGCCTACGTGGTGGAAGCTAAACGACAGGTCTTCGGGAAGGTTGCTATTGACCTTCTTCCCGGCCCCAGCGAGGTCCTTGTGATTGCCGATGCGGATGCCAATCCGGATTGGGTTGCTGCGGATTTGCTCGCCCAATGCGAACATGGACATGGCAGCATCGGAATCCTGCTCACCGACTCGTCCAAGCTGCTTTCCGCCGTGGAAAAATCCATTGCTCGTCAGGTCAAACAATCGCAACGCCCGAAAGAGCTTCAGTTAGCGCTGGAAAACACCCAACTCGTTGAAGTGGCCAACATGGATGAAGCCATCCAACTCGCGAATGCCTTTGCTTCGGAACATGTCTCAATTGCCACGTCCCGCCCCGGGGAAATCTCCCTTGGCCTCACCACGTCCGGCGCCATTTTTCTTGGGGGAATGTCACCCGTGGTCGCCGGGGATTTTCTTGCAGGCCCCAGTCATGAACTTCCCACCGGGGGAGCCGGAAAGTCCTTCGCAGGACTCACCGCAGACCAGTTTCAGCGACGCACCAGCATTTTGATGTTCGATGAGTCTTCCCTCCGGGCCTCCCTGCCTCACTTGGAAACGTTTGGAGCCATGGAGGGCCTTGATGCCCACTCCCGCTCGGCCTCCATCCGACTGAAAAAGAAATAATCCTCGCTTTGCGCGAACTCCGAACTCGTGTAAGACAAAACGATGTCCATTCAACTCGATCATTTGGATCCCTCCGCTATCTCCGCGCGTCTCGCGGCGATGGGGAGGTATCTTTGACCTGCCGAAACTAGAATCCGAACTCGCCGAACTCGAATCCCGGATGTCCCTTCCGGGTTTCTGGGACTCCAGGGAATCATCCAATCGCGACGTCGAACGCGTCTCTCAAATCCGAAACAAAATCGGCCCCTACAAATCTCTCAATCAAAGGGGAGAAGACCTTTCTTTGCTTATTGAATTGGCCAAGGAAGATGGCAATCCAGAGGCTGCCAATGACGTCATTGCCGAAAATGACTCACTCCTCCATGACCTCGACAAATTCGAAATCCAGCAATTCCTGGATGGCCCCTTGGACAACAATCCCGCGTTTTTAACCATTCATGCCGGGGCTGGCGGCACGGAATCCTGCGATTGGGCCGACATGCTTCTGCGCATGTATAACCGCTGGATGGAACGCGGCGGCTACAAAGCCGAAGTGCTCGATGCCCAGGAAGGTGATCAGGCCGGGATCAAATCCGTGACCCTTCGCGTCAGTGGTGAATATCCTTACGGCTACCTGCGCAACGAACAGGGCGTTCACCGACTGGTTCGTATCTCTCCCTTTGACGCCAATAAGCGCCGTCATACCTCTTTTGCCAGCGTGGACATCGTGCCTGAAGTGGAAGACGCGCCCATCGAAATCAATGAGGTGGATCTCAAAACCGACCGCTTCCGCGCGGGCGGCAAAGGCGGCCAAAATGTTAACAAAGTGGAGACCGCCGTCCGCATCACCCACATGCCCACAGGAATCGTTGTCGCCTGCCAGGCTGAGCGAAGCCAAGGTCGCAACCGCGAACTCGCCATGAAAATGCTCAAAGCGAAACTCTATCAATTGGAAGCTGACAAAAAACGTGCCGAAGCAGACCGGCAGTATGGTGAAAAGGGCGACATTGCATGGGGAAACCAAATCCGTTCCTATGTCTTCCAACCGTATCAAATGGTCAAAGATCTCCGGACTGGCGTACAAACCAGCGACATTCAGGGCGTGATGGATGGCGAAATCGACGAATTTATCCAAGGGAAACTCCGCGGACTCACCTACAAAAAAGGGGCTGCCGAAGAGCCCGACGACGAGTAGATCAATCCGAAGCCAGTTCAAATAAGGCTTCCAACTGGAGCTTTTCGATCCACTCGAGGAAGGGGAGGGAACCATCCGCAATGCCTGAAACGGTTGCTGTGAGAGTGTCCTGGTCCACCGGATCTCCAGTCTGCAACCCATGGACTTCCCTCGCAAAGTCCTCGATGATGGTGACCGGGATCTCTGCGCTCACCTCGGGATCGGAGAGCTGTTGTTGGATTTTTACAGCCTCCGCCCCGCGCTCGGTTCTCTGAAGAAAATCCTGCATCGCATGTTGCGACTCCGGGGTTTTGTCAGGGTGGGCCTCCAGAAGCCACCCCAAAAAATCCTCTTTGCCCGTGTTGATCTCGTTGATCGCATATTCGAGCTGAGATGGAAAAACCCGGCTGCCCGGACCCATCCGAAAAAGATCCCTTGCAAAGTCCTCCACCAATTCTTTTGGAACCTCCGCCATGTCGCGAAGCAGCGCCGCATCCGGACTCGACTGGAACGGACGCACGGAGTTCAGGCCCATATTTGAAGTAGTAGCCGACTCTTGCGTCAGAGAGGTGGGTTGGTTTGTTTCATGGAGGGGGTGGCAAAGGAGACTGCCTTCTTTCTGCCGGAGATTGTGGCTGAAGCCAATAAGAATCTGCGTCAATTATGACGCACGGGAGCCGTCGCTAGAGGGTTTTTCCGGCAAAACATCCTCGGCACTCACATGGCCGATCACCCTCCCGTCATCATTGGTGTTATCGCGATGCCCGCGAAGTCGTGCAAACATCTTCAAAAGGTCATGCGTCCCACCGATGCAAAACCAAACCGTCGAGATGAGTCCGATGAGACCTGCGATGCAGATGTAGGTGATAAAAAACAACATGGTCCACCAGTGGTCAGGCCATGGAGAAATGAGGTTCCAGACAACAATGAGCAGGAAGGACCCAAACCCATAGCCCAAGGTGTAGATAATCACTGACCACGAGAGGATCTTGTCGCCTTTCGTAAAATTGTTGTCGATTCCGCTGAGGGCTTGAAAAATCGCGGAAATCCCGTGTTTGCGGGCTGCGACGATCGGTGGCACGGCAATCTCATTATCATGACGGGTGTAATCTCCGCGGTGAAGCATGCGATCCATGTTGAATTTCTCACGGCTTGTCAGAAGGGACACTACAAAATAGGAAACCATCGCGGAAATCATTGCGAGGAAGTTCACTTCCTGGCCGTTCATGAAAAACCTGTCCGGTGTGACGCGCCAGAGAATGCTGGGCTCCATCGGGCCGGAGATCGTGTGAATGACATTGCTGAATGCGGATAGCGTCCCTGGAAAATTGGCAAGAGCCGGATAAATGAAGCCTACCCAGGTGTTGGTCAGCACGAATCCACCCACCGCAATGAGCGCGCCCAGCGTGAGGGAAACCCAGGCTCCGGCGGCTGTCCCTCGCGGCCAGTAGAGCCCGAGGGTGATGACAGCTCCCGCCCCCGCCCAGATCGCACCGGTAATTGCGAAGAACATCAAAATGTAGGTCACCTGCCCGAAAAAGAAGCTGAAAAAGAACCCATAAAGCGCGACAAGTGCAATAGCCACGCGCAGCCAAAAAAGCTGCTCTTTGGGGGTGAACGGTTTTTTGCGCAATGGCAGCACAATGTCCTGCACGAGGATGCTTCCCCAGGAGTGCAGATACGTGGAATCGGTGCTTGTCATCAGAAAAATCATCAACGCACAAAACAGGCCAAGGACACCAACAGGCAGGATGTCCCGCAGCGCCATGGGAACCTGCATTTGCTTGCTGATTGTTTCAAACGTTTGGAATTTTGCGGGATCCGTTTCCTTCAGTCCGGTCAGGGCCGCCTGCAAGTCCGCCTCGCTCACCTGCCCATCGATCGCCTTGGGTGCGTAAGCCGGGGCCACGTCGCTGAGCGCTGTGAGATGCAAGTCATGAAAGGTTCCGGCGGCACGATCCTTAAAAGTTGCACTGCTGAAATACGTGAAGGCCACAGCAGCGGTGATCATGATCATCATCGTCGAAAATCCCCCCCGCCACGTGCCGAGGATGCGCGCCATCTTTTGCTCGTGAGCATTTGCGGCAGCCGCATTATAGCCTTGGGTGCCGAGCCAAGCCAAACCTCCGGCACCATAGATGCTGCCGAAAATCCCCACAAACACATAAAAGAGGTTAAAGTCCCGGAGGGCGCTTGTGTCAAAGGGGTTGAGCATCGATTGTCCCGGAGGACGGGAGCCGAGTGCCGGGGCGATTTCATTCCACCACGAAAACTGGGAGAGAAGCGTGGCCACCACAATCAGGTAGATGGGGTAACTGAGCATCCCCATCACGCAGTCGGTCGTCATCACCGTGAGTTGTCCACCCATCATGGCCATAAGAGCGCCTATCGTAAGAAAGATGGCCATGATGACGGCAAAAGTTGGCCATTGCATGCCGAGAAATTCCAGTTGGGCTGGCAGCCCGCAAAAATAAACAATGAACCGTGCGCCCACGGCCGGGAACAACCCATAGTTGACGATCCCGGAAAGCGCTGACAAGCAGCCCGCGTAGATGCGGAAGCTTCGGCTGTAGCGGATTTCGAACATCTGCCCCATCGTCAAAGCCCGCGTTTCCCGAAATCGGTAAATACAGTAGCCTGTCAGCGTCATGGCCAACCCAATCGGTATGGCAATCTGTTGCCAAAATCCCACGGCAAAACCGGATTTGAAGTACATTTCCCAGACGGCCACAACCGAGATCAAACCCAACGCGGCCTCGCCTGAGGAAACCGAAACCACGTAACGCCCGGCAACTCGGCCCGCCGCAAGAAAATCAGCAACGCCTTTGACAAAACGCTGGGTGTAAAACGCAATCCAGCCCACGAGGGCCAACATGAGAGCAACGATAAGCCAATCCAGGAAATGCATGATATTCGGACCTGCGTTTGATGCAGGAAAGTCAGAGTTTTTCAGCCTTTTCCGACTTGGCAAGAGGGAAAATGAATGGGATCTTTTGAATCTTGTGAGCCGCCCTCCGAATTATAGTTTCTTCAGAATGATGAAATATTGGTTGTTCATGGCGGCGTTGATGGTTTGCCTTCCCTACTCCATGTCCACCGAAATCACCACCAGCCGAAACATGAGGTATCTTCTCTGGCATAGTCCGAGCCCTGAATTTTCGTCGCAGTTCGAGCGCACATGGCAGCCTGAAGCAGTCGCCTGCAAAGACCGGGACCTTGTCCTAGTGCAAATTACGAATGATGCGGATCGCAAGGCCTACAAAATCCCCAAAGATGCCACAGCGATTCTGTTGATTGGCAAAGACGGCGGCGTGAAAGCCCGATGGTCTGAACAGGTAATACCAAAGAAAGTTTATGACTTGATCGACGCCATGCCCATGCGCCAGCAGGAAATCCAGCGGAAATCATCATAGTCCTTTCTACAAGAAAACAAGGATGCGGGCGTTAGAACGCTGGTCGCTTTGATGATTTTTTATGTGATTGGCCTGTTTGCGCTGTGGACTCTCTTGTTTGTGGTTTGGTTTTTGCTGAGACTCCCTTGGGGGTTGCGATTTATAACACGCATTCATTGCCGGTTGGCTGGTTCTTTAAACCGCTGCGGACAGTTGAGGCCAGAGCTGAGCCCCCATCTTCATTCCAGCCATGTAGGCGTCGAGCGAGAATTTTTCGTTGGGAGAATGGGCATTGTCATCCGGTAAGGCCAACCCGAGCATGAAGGTGTCGGCTTTCAGGTATTTCTTGAAAGCGGCGATGATCGGGATGCTTCCGCCCCCTCGGACGAGCAAACATTGCTGACCGAAGCCTGACTCCGCCGCGCGCATGGCGGCTTGGGCAAGGGGGCCGGTGGGGTCAACCATATAGGGGCCGCCGCCATGGCCCTCGGTGGTTGTCAGTTTGACGGTTGGCGGGCAAATTGATTGGAGGTATTTTCTTACTAAGGCAAGAATTTTAATAGGATCTTGGTCCGGGACAAGGCGCATGGTCACTTTGGCACTGGCCCAGGAGGGAACGATGGTTTTGCCACCCTCACCTTGGTAGCCACTCGTCAGGCCATTGATCTCAAAGGTCGGGCGGGCGGCCCGTTGCTCATCCGGGGTGTATCCCGCCTCACCAAAAAGTGCGGCCACACCCACCGACTTGCGGAACTTGGATGCGTTGAAAGGAGCCTTGGCCATCAGTTTGCGTTCATAGGCCGAAAGTTTGATCACCTCGTCATAAAAACCAGGAATGGTGATCTTGCCTCGTTTGTCACGGAGTTGTCCGAGCATCTGGCAAAGCACCATCGCCGGATTGTCCACCGCGCCTCCAAAAAGACCGGAGTGCAGGTCACGATCCGGGCCCTCCAATCGGATTTCCATAGGGGCCATCCCCCTCAGCGAATAACACAGCGCCGGGTGCTTCATGCCGGGAATCTCCGTGTCCGAAACCACCAGAGCCGAACAGGCCAGCTCTTTCGCGTTTTTTGGAAGGAAGTCAAAGAGGGCCTTGGAGCCAACTTCTTCTTCTCCTTCGATGAGAAAATTCACATTGCAGGGCAGGTCATGGCCGGTCTTCAGCCAAGCCTCGACCGCGTTGATGTGTGCCAAGTGCTGGCCCTTGTTGTCGCTGATGCCGCGGGCATACACATTGCGACCGACCCGACGTGGCTCAAAAGGCGGAGACGTCCAGAGCTCATGTGGATCGGCGGGCTGGACATCATAGTGGCCGTAAACCAAAAAGGTGGGCTTTTTCGGGTTGGGCTTGGGCGTTTTGGCCATGACGACCGGGTAGCCACTGGTCTTTCGGATTTCCGCTTGGAGTCCGGCTGTTTTGCAGCGCTTAACCAGCCATTCGGCACAACGCTGCACGTCACCCGCGTGGTCCGACTGGGCGCTGATGCTGGGGATCCGCACATAGTCGAATAATTCGGCGATAAATCGCTCTTCGTTGACGGTGAGATATTCGAGAACCGCGTT
>Ga0105045_10006176_pt1 | contig 10590 bp, 9 predicted proteins | sample MAT02_FD_78089 | JGI IMG/M metagenome (GOLD analysis project Ga0105045, IMG submission 78089) | Freshwater microbial communities from Lake Fryxell liftoff mats and glacier meltwater in Antarctica - MAT-02 (megahit assembly) | ecosystem: Environmental > Aquatic > Freshwater > Ice > Liftoff... | reverse complement strand
CTTCAGCGCACGCGTGAAGAACGCATTGAACGTGGCGTAGGCTGCGGGGTCCGAGTTGGCCGCTTCCTCCATATTCACGCCGTAGCGCCCCACAAACCACCGGATGACTGCGGTAGTCAAACCGCCGGCCGTCGCCGAGGCGAAACGGCCGGCCAACGTGGTCAGCGCCTGCTTGGGGAGCAGGTATTGCGACAGGACCGCCAGCGACATCATAGATGATCAGGCGTGAATGTACTTCTCGAACACGCCGCTGAAATCGTGCCGTGTGTGCTGGTCGAGAACGGCCGTATTCATGCCGTCGAGCATGGCGCGGTAGTACTGCACCACCGCCTCCGGCGATTCGGCCGTGTTGAGCTTGAACATCGACCCAATCACCGACGCGCTGTGCACGGCATGCTGCCGACCGATTTCGTCACGCCGCTGCACTTTACCGATCGTGTGCAACGCCTTGTAGATATCCTTGAGCGCCTCGATGTAATCTTTGCGCACATCGATGCTGAACTTCTTGTCACCCATGGCGAACTTGAGTTCGATGTCGAGGTCAATCGTGCCGGCCGTCTCAATCGCCACATGGCTGACGGCATTGTGCGAGTAATCGTAGCGCCGGATCGTCCGCTTGCTCGAGATCGCCGAATCGCCATCGACATGCACCAGCGCCAGGTTGGTGAAGCAGTATTCGTCTTTCTTGGACTTGATGAGGAAATAGATCTTTTCCTGGTCTTCATGAAACAGGTAGTCGTCCGCGTCGACCTTGTCGAAATCCTTGGGCGGCACAATGATGCCGATGTCGCTCAGGCCAAACGCTTCGGCCGCAAACTTCTTGAACATGAAGACTCCGTTGGTGGTAGGGGCGCGACGGGTTCGCATCGCCCCTAACAATAACGCGCTTACACAGGCTCGCGCCCCGAAAGGATCTGGCGCGTGATCAGGAACGCCACGGCCACCGTGGCGGCCACCACCGACCCGGACGACGGAATGGCGAGCCAGGCCAGCGATTCCTTGGCCGCACCGGTGCTCCCGAGCCCCGGTGCGCGAAATCCGGCCCACATCCAGAACACGGAATACCCCAACCCGCCGGCACCCAGTGCGGTGCTGATCACCGTGGCGATGCGGGGCGCCGTACGGAGCGCCACCAGCACCAGGCTCAGAATGGCCGCCACCGCGCCCAGACTCCCGGCGTGCAAGTGGGCGCGTTGCATATAGGACCACGACTTGTCCACGACGGCCTTCGCTGCGGTTGCGTCCTGCTGGTACACCGCCACGTCCACCGCCGCCGCCGACGCGACCAGGCGTGACTTGATGGCCTCCTCATTCAGACCAAACACGACGCCTAGAAAGAAGCCGAACAGCAACGTCAGCACGGCGAGGAAGAGGCCAGGCAGTATGGGGCGAATTGAGTAACTCATACAAAACGCTATTACGGCTAAGAAGGAGCGGCAATCGTCCCTTCGATGGATATGCCGCGCCCCCGTTGTGGCTCAGCGCGGTGCGCGCGTAAAAAGCACGTAATCGGCCTTGGCCGCGTGCTCACTCCCGTTCGCCTTGCTGAGGTCCTCAACGGGCACGGCGGTGAGGATCACCGATGACGCGCCCGGTGCCCGACGCCGCGCACGCGCGGCCGTGCCAAGTCCGAAGTCACTGTGAAAGGCGCCGTCTACCTGAAAAATTACGGTGCCCTTGGGCGCACCGGCCAAGGCGAGGGCGATGGACTCGCCCATGGCTTCGTCTTTCGCACACTGCGCTTCGTAAAAGCGATCCGTCATTTGCGCCATCACGGCGTCATCAGCGGCCGTGGGCGGTCCGCCACCGGCGCTGTGCCCCTTCATCGATTCCGCGAAGTTGCGATAATACTGGTCGTCCTTCGGGCAGAGGTGCTCGGCGGCCAGGAACGACCGCTCGCGCTTATTCAGTGTGTCGAGCATGACAAGGCCACGGCGACTGATCCCGCTGGCCAGCGCCTTGGGCGCGTTGGCCGCCACCACCGGCCATCCCCGCACCCGGGCGAGTTCGATCAGCGGTCGGTAATCGGTGGTGTAGTTGTTCCACGGCCTCGCGCCCGCGAGAAAGTTCTGTTCGGAGATGGTCCCGGCGAGGTACTGGTTGACCAGCGGCTGCACGTCGCGCTCGAACATCTCGAGCGTGACAATGACATGCGGTCGTCGCTCGCCGAGTGCCGCCAGTACGGCCAGTTCGGCGCTGTGCGTGGCGGGATCATTATGCTGCTCGCCAAAAAACACGATGTCGGCCGACGCGATGCCGTTGACCAACTGCGGAAACGCGACGAAGCGTTTGGCCTTGCTATCGTAGATGCGTAGCGCAGGCTGCGCTTCACCCACGGTAAGAGGACGCGTGTTGCCCGACGACGCACAGGCGCTCACAAGCAGCGCGGCCCCAGTGAGCAGCAGGGCGCGCAGGGACGGTACAGATCGCATCATTGACAGTGGGGGCTAACGAGTGGAAGTGCGCGCAGGCGCGCGTACCGGATTCCGCAGATACTCCACGGCCAGCGAGGCCATGGCGCGCACGCCGGTCGGGAGCGCCGCTTCATCGGCAAAAAACAGCGGGGAATGATTGCTCGGCGCCGTCTTCCAATCACGATCTGCCGGTGTCACGGCGAGATTGAAGAACAGCCCCGGTATTTCGTTCTGGTACCAAGAGAAATCTTCCGACGCGGTCCAGAGTGGCGCTTGCTGCGCACCGGCCGCTCCGGCGGCGCGCTCGAGCACCGGCGCCAGACGCAGCGTGAGCGCGCTGTCGTTGCGCGTGACCAGGTTGCCACTGTCGATCACCACGCGGGCGGTGGCCCCCGATGCTGCGGCAATCTGCTGCGCGGTGCGCGTGACGCGATCGAAGATATCCCGGCGAATATCGAGATTGAACGTGCGAATCGTACCCAGCATCACAACGCTGTCGGGGATGATGTTGTTACGCAATCCACCCTGAAAGGCACCAACGGTGAGGATGGCCGGTACGGCGCTGATGTCGGTTTGCCGACTGATCACGGTTTGCAGTGCGGTGACGATCTGTGCGCCCACCACGATCGGATCGACGCCGGCCCACGGCATGGCGCCGTGTGCCTGCTTGCCATGCACGACGATGCTGAAACTGTTCGACGCCGCCATCGCGGGTCCGGGCCGATAGTTGATCTGGCCGAGCGGACCGTTGCCCACGTGCATCCCGATGATGGCGTCCACGGCCGGATTCTGCAGCACGCCAGCCTTGATCATTTCTTTCGCGCCGGTGCCGCCGTTGGGGAGTCCCTCTTCGGCGGGTTGGAACACGAACTTGACGGTGCCCGGCAACTGTGCCTTGATACCGGCCAGCACTTCGGCCGTGCCCATGAGCATCGCCACGTGATTGTCGTGGCCGCAGGCATGCATCACGCCAACCGACTGTCCACGGTACGTGGTGCGCACGGTCGACTTGAACGGCAGGTCGCTCTGTTCTTCCACCGGTAGCGCGTCCATGTCGGCGCGCAGCGCCACCACCGGGCCAGGCTTGCCGCCCCTGAGCAGCCCCACCACGCCGTGCCCGCCAACGCCGGTCTGCACCTCCAGGCCGAGGGCGCGAAGATGGTCGGCGACGAGCTTCGCGGTGCGGACCTCTTCACCCGACAGCTCCGGGTGTTCGTGGATGTCGCGGCGCCAGGCGATCACCTTGGGCATCACTTGCGTGACGCGGCGATCGACCTCATCGAGCAAGGCGTTGCTGCGGGCGGGCTGTTGGGCGCCCATTGGCGTGGCCGCGAGGAGCAGCGCGGCGACCCATCCGGCGGGCCGCGGCGGACAGTGCGCAAAAAAGGACATCTTGAAATTTACTTAAAGTCAGGGTGGGGGAGTATGGCGGGCCCGCGTCGGTATCCGATTCGGCGTACGGGGCACATGTTGCCCGACATGCTGCCGCTCATTGGGATTCTGATCGTGGTTGTGGGCTTCGCGCTGCGCCTCAACGCGCTGCTCGTGGTGACGCTGGCGGGGCTGGCGACTGGTGTGGCGAGCGGGAAGTTGTTGCCCGACGTCATTGCGCTTTTCGGCCAAGCGTTTGTGGAGAGTCGCTATGTCGCCATCGTGTGGCTGGTGCTGCCCGTCATCGGCCTCGTGGAGCGCGCCGGTCTCAAGGAGCGCTCACGTGCGGTGATTGGCGGAATTCAGATGGCCACTGCCGGTCGTGTGCTGGTGGTGTACCTCGCCCTGCGGCAGGTCACGTCGGCGCTCGGGCTGGTCTCGCTGGGTGGGCACGCGCAGATGGTGCGCCCGCTGGTGGCACCGATGGCGGAGGGCGCAGCGGAATTACGCCACGGCGCGCTGCCGATCGCTACCCGCGAACGGATCAAGGCGATGGCGGCGGGTGCGGACAATGTGGGGATGTTCTTCGGCGAAGATGTATTCGTGGCGATCGGCTCGATTCTCCTCATTCGCGGCTTTCTCGAACAGAACGGCATCATCGTGGAGCCGCTCCAACTGGCCCGCTGGGCCATCCCCACAGCGCTGATCGCGTTTGCGGTGCATGGCACGCGGATGCTGCTCCTGGATCGGCGGGTGGCCCGCGAGGTGCTGGCCGATGCCGCCCGTGTCGAGGCGACCGCACCGGACACGCCGGCGGCGCATCCGTGATCACGCTCGAGGCGACCTACGTGCTGATGGGGCTGATGGTAGGCGGGATCGCGGCCGTGAACGCCCGCGATGCCACCAATCCCAGGCGCTGGCGCACCACCGCGTTCTGGACCCTGTATGCCCTCCTGTTCTTGGCAGGCTCGTACCTCCCGGCGTTGGTTAGCGGCGTGCTGGTGCTCAGCATGGTGGGTGTGGCGGCGGCGGGGCTGGGGCAGGGCACGGCGACGTCGAGCACCACGGAATCGCGATCGGCGTCGGCCGCCCGCTGGAAGAACCGATTGTTCGTGCCGGTATTGGTGGTGCCCGTCGCGACCTTTGCGGGCTCGGTGGCGCTCAAGGGGCTCACGGTGAACGGTCGACCGTTGGTGGACCCCAAGCAGGCTACGCAGATCGCGCTGGGGCTGGCCACGGTGCTTGGGCTGGGCACCGCGCTGGTGATGCTGCGGCCACCCCTGTCGGCCTCGATTACTGAAGCGCGCCGCCTGATGGATTCGGTGGGGTGGGCGGCGGTGCTGCCGCAGTCGCTGGCGGCGCTGGGCGCGGTGTTCGCTGCCGCCGGCGTGGGCACGGTGATCGCTGATCTGTCCACGACGTATCTGCCACTCGGCACCCCGCTCGCGGCGGTCATTGCCTACGCGGTGGGGATGGCGCTGTTCACGATGGTGATGGGCAATGCGTTCGCGGCCTTCCCCGTCATGACCGCCGGCATCGGCCTGCCGCTGGTGGTGCAGCAGTATCACGGCGACGTGGTGATTGTGACCGCTATCGGCATGTTGTCGGGATTTTGTGGCACGTTGATGACGCCGATGGCCGCCAACTACAACATCGTGCCGGCCGCACTGCTGGAATTACGTGACCGGTACGGGGTGATCCGGGCGCAGGTGCCCACCGCGCTGATCCTGCTGGTGGCGAACATCGTGCTGATGGCGGTCTTCGCGTTCCGCTGAGCAGTCGCCACGGTCAAAGGGCGCGGATACGGCGGGTAGGCGCGAGGCGTTAGGTTACCACATGCATCCACAGACCGCCCTGCTCTTTACGCTTGCCGGCGCCTTCGCCGTCGCGTTTTTGTTTGGGTTTGGTGCGTCGAAGGTCAAGCTCCCGCCGTTAGTGGGGTACCTGCTGGCGGGCATTGTGCTCGGCCCCAACTCACCGGGCTTTGTCGGCGATGTGGAGCTCGCCGGCCAGCTGGCGGAAATTGGCGTCATCCTGCTCATGTTCGGCGTGGGACTGCACTTCTCGCCAGGCGATCTGCTGCGTGTGCGGCGGATCGCGCTGCCTGGCGCCGTGTTGCAAATGCTCATCGCCTGCTCCTTGGGGTATGCACTGGCCAGCTGGTGGGGCTGGAGTGCGCCTACGGCGTTTGTGTTTGGTCTCTCCCTGTCGGTGGCGAGCACGGTGGTGGTGCTGCGCGTGCTCGAAGATCGTGGGATGCTCGACTCGATCGATGGGCGGATCGCTGTGGGATGGCTGGTAGTGGAAGATCTGGTGGTGGTCATCGCCCTGGTGCTCCTTCCGGCCGTACTCGGCGCCCTCGGCGGCGGCCACGATGCGTCGGAGAGCGCGTCGGCAGCGTCGCGTCTGGCCGTGCTGCAGGTGGTGGGCGCCACGCTGGTGAAGATGCTGGCGTTCATCGTGCTGATGGGCGTTGTCGGGCGGCGCGTGGTGCCGTGGCTGTTGATGCACGTGGCGCGGAGCGGATCACGCGAACTCTTCACGCTCGCCGTGCTGGCGGTCGCACTTGGCGTCGCCGTCGGCGCCGCCGCGCTCTTTGGTGTGTCGTTTGCCCTCGGTGCGTTTGTGGCCGGGATGGTGATCGGTGAGTCCGACCTCAGCTACCGCGCCGCCGCCGATGCGCTCCCCATGCAGGATGCGTTCGCGGTGCTCTTCTTTGTGTCCATCGGCATGCTCATCGACCCGGCCATTCTGGCGGAGCAACCGTGGGCCGTGCTTGCCACGTCGCTGGTGGTGGTGATCGGCAACGGGGTCACGGCGATGCTGCTGATGGTGCTGCTTCGTCATCCGCTCGGTGCGTCCATGCGTCTTGGGGCGAGCCTGGGTCAGATTGGTGAGTTTTCCTTTATTCTTGCGGGATTGGGTGTGGCGCTCGGCGTGCTCAGTGACGGGCAGCGCAATCTCATTCTGGCGGCGGCATTGGTCACCATTGTGTTGAATCCGCTGCTTTTTACGGCGGCCAACCGAGCGGCTGAGTGGATAACCCATCGTCCCAAGTGGCTGGACCGTCTGGAGCGACACAAGGCGCCGAGCACGATAGCGTCCGATCTTCACAGCGTGGTGCAAACCGGGCATGCGGTGCTGATCGGCTACGGACGCGTGGGCCGAACCATAGGTGATGCCTTACATCGCTACAACGTGCCGTTCGTGGCGGTGGAGCAGGATCGGCGCGTGGTAGATGCCATGCGCGCGCTTGGCGTGACCGCCGTATACGGAGATGCCACACGACCAGGGATTATCGAGCATGCACATCCGGAGCATGCCATCCTGCTCATCGTGGCGTCTCCCGATCCGTACCATGCTCGGCACGTGATTGAACTGGTGCGCGCCCGGAACCCGAGCATCGAAGTCATCGTGCGGACGCACGGGGATCGGGAAGTGGAGCTCTTCGAGTCGATGGGCGTAAGCAAGGTGCTCATGGGTGAACGGGAACTGGCGTACGGCATGGCGTATCACAGCCTGCGGTCGGTGGGCTGCGACGATGATCGGGCTGACGACATCATCTTTTCACTGCGTGGCGGGCAGCGGATGGACACGCGGGAGTTCAGTTCGTTGGTGCCGCAGGCGAAGGCGACGACGAAGCGGACGTAAGTACTGTGTCGGGCGATGCAGGTACGGGTCAGACGATTCTGGTGATACCGGGCCGCCCGTGCTCAACACGCCACGCGGAGGATGTCTGCACGAGTGCATCCGGACGCAGTACGTACGGCACGGTTCGATACTCCGCCGTCCATGCCTGCTCCGTCACCGCGCAGCGGACATAGCCGCGCCGGTTCTGAAACCACTTGAGATGTGAATTTTCGCGCAGCATGTCATCGAGGCGTTGCGGGGCGACGTCATTCCCATCACCGCCGGAGGAAATGCTGGTACACACGAACTCCGCGCCCACGACCGGCTGGTCGGGGCGCGCAAAGTCCGCCCGCAGTTCGTTCACCCAGTTGGAATGAACGTCGCCTGTGATGGTGACTGTGCGATTGGGCGCCTGTTCGGCCACGGCGCGCAGCAGCCGGTCGCGAGCTGCCGGATAGCCGCTCCATTGATCCATCGACACGATGCTGGCGTCGCCCGCCGCGCTGTCGTACGGCGCCATCATCACTTGGTTGGCAAGGATCTGCCAATGAGCGTGTGACGTACCAAGCCCGTTCACCAGCCACCGCTCCTGTGCCGTGCCGAGCATGGTGTGCGCCGGATTCGCCGAGACGCCGCATGCCGCAGGTTTCGAGCCGTCGCCGCAGGGCTGATCGTCGCGATACTGCCGCGTGTCGAGCATCCAGAACCGCGCCAAGGCACCCCAGTTGATGGTGCGTGAAATGGTCAGATCCGACCACGAGGCAACGCGCGGTACTCGTACCGGCTGGTGCTCCCACCACGCCTGGTAGGCGGCGGCACGGCGCGTGCGCATCTGCTCGGTGGATTCCATGACATTCTCGCCGATGGTGCCCGCGTAGTTGTTGTCCACCTCGTGGTCATCCCAGATCACCAGCCATGGGCAGCGGCGGTGTGCCGCCTGCAGGTCGGCGTCGGACTTGTACTGCGCGTAGCGTCGGCGGTAATCGTCTAGCGTGCGGATCTCGAGTCCGTGGTGCACACGCACGGCATTAACCGGACTTGCATACTCGTAGATGTAGTCGCCGAGGTGCACGGCGAGATCAATTTCTTCGTTGGCGAGATGGCGCAGCGGCGTGAAGTAGCCCTGATCCCAGCGTTGGCATGACGCAAACGCGAAGGCGAGCGGAGAGCGCGCGCCGTCGGCCGGGGTGGTGCGAAAGCGTCCCACGTCGCTGACCGCGTCGCCGGTAGTAAACCGATAGAAGTACCACCGGTCGGGCTGTAATCCGTCGACATCCACGTGGATGCTGAACGAGAGTTCCGGGGCGGCTGTCGCGCGTCCCTGTTGCACAATGTTGCGGAAGTTGTCGTCGGTGGCCACTTCCCAGCCGACCACGGTGCGCGTGCCATCCATGCCGCCATCGGGCTCGAAGGGGCGGGGCGCAAGGCGGGTCCAGAGCACGCCGCCGGTGGCGGTGGGGTCTCCGGAGGCGACGCCCAGTTGAAACGGGTTGTCGGCGAAGCGCGGCCGGTGGGTCACGCGCCAGACATTGGGCACGACGGCGCAGAGCGCGGCGGCTCGCGAGAGATCGGTGAGGAACAGGCGGCGGTCCATGATCAGAGCATATCGCGTTTTACGCCGCGGGGTGAGTCCAGAATGATCACGACTCCGTAAAGGTCGCGCACCATTCGGCGGTGTCGGGCGTTGTATTCCCATGACTTCTCCATCCTTTCCCGCTGCCACTGTGGCTCGGCGCGTCACGTATGCCCGGGCACGACTCTACCTTGGTATTACCGGTGTGGGCTCGGCGGTGCTCGCCGCCTTTGCCGTACTGCGCACCGACTTTCCTACGCAGGGATTTTCCAGCACAGCGAATCAACCGCTGGCTGCTGCGTTGGTCTCGATCGGTTTGCTCGGCCTGTTTACCACGATCGCGTTTCTGATGTTCGATTTGATTGGTGGTGCGTGGCTGGTGCGCCGGCGCACGTGGGCCAATGTGTGGCTCAAGCGCTGGGCGCGTGGGGCGGCGGTGCAATGGTGCGTGTGGATGGTCAGCGCCGCTCTGTTGCTGGTCACGGCCCGCGTGACCGGTGTGTGGGCGGCGGTAGGAGCCTTTGCTGCCATCCAGCTGGTGTTGGCGGCGACGCGTGGGCGCATGGCGCGCGTGGTGGCGGCGTTGCCCGTGCGGCCACTGCCTGATGCGCTCCGGACGGCGGCGCAGCGTGCGGGGCTCAATCCCGCGCGGATCACGGTAGTCGATACCGACGACGAAGGCTTTGTAGGCGGATGGTCGGGGATTCGCGCGCGGGAACTGATCGTACCGCTGCAATGGACGCAGCTCCCGGAGCCGGCGTTGGTGGCGGCGCTCACACGGCGGCAGCTGATCGCCACGAGCGGCGCGCACACACGTGGCGTGTTGGGGGCGATTGGGTGGAACACCGCGGGTGTTGCCGTGGTCGTCGCGTTATCGGCGTGGTGGGGAGCGCCGTCGCTGGCCACGGCGGCGGGGATCGTGACGCTCATCGCTGGCATGACACTCTGGGGGTTTCTCGGTGTCCTCCTGCTGCCCACACCGTCGCGGGCGGCGGTCTACGCCATCGACGCCGCCGCAGTGAAGCTCACCGGTGCTCCCGCACTGCGTGACGCGATCGAGCGTCTCGATCGCTGGCAGGACGACGAGCCCACGCGCTCGAAGCAGGTGGAGACGATCTTCCACCCCGTGCCGGCGCGCTCCGGTCGTCTGGCGCGTCTTGCGAAGTCTGACACACCGGTGGCTGGCGCTACGGGGCCGGTCAGCCCGTTGGCGCTGCATCATCTGGCCAGGCATGCGCTGTGGCTGAGCTGGGGCGCGTTAACGCCGCTCTCACGACTGGTGCACTGCAATGTGGGGCGTCCCGAGCTCTGGGTGATGCTGCCGGGCGACTAAACCGAGGGAAGAAGATGGAACGCGACTTAGGCCCAGCCGTGCCGTTCCCGCCCCCGCTGCTCTTTGTCGGGGGCATCGGCCTGGGCCTGCTCCTCGATCGTTTCTCTCCAACGTCGCTCCAGTGGCCGGAGCTGGCGTGGGTGGAGGTGCTCGGTGTGCTGCTGGTGGTGCTTGGGTTGGGGGTGATGTTCACCGCCATCCTCACCTTCCGCCGGGTACGCACCTCGGTGTATCCCAACCGGCCCGCGAAGGTGCTGGTGGACACCGGG
>Ga0105045_10006175_pt1 | contig 10590 bp, 6 predicted proteins | sample MAT02_FD_78089 | JGI IMG/M metagenome (GOLD analysis project Ga0105045, IMG submission 78089) | Freshwater microbial communities from Lake Fryxell liftoff mats and glacier meltwater in Antarctica - MAT-02 (megahit assembly) | ecosystem: Environmental > Aquatic > Freshwater > Ice > Liftoff... | reverse complement strand
TTTCCAATGGTTGTTCCTTTCACTAAAACTGTCACTCCTGGTATAGGCTCTCCAACATTATCCGTAACCGTTCCCGAAATCGTGATGTCTTCATATTCCACCACCGTGATCAAATTTTCCTTATCGGATCTCTTCACATGGATATTATGGTCTATCTGCTTGAAACTTAAATTGGATTGGACAGCAATGGATACCAACATATCATATAAGCTTTCGCCACTGCTTGCAACGCTTATCAGGGGGCTTTCCCTGACTTCCCTAGAGGCAAAAACAAAATTGAATTCTGTAATCTTTTCCAGCTCTTTGAAGGCTTTTTCCACCTTCACTTCATTTAGGGAAAGGTACACACTTACTTCTTCTATGCTTTTCACCTGGGCATTGCCGTTCCAGGCAAGAAGAAGACTCATGCTGAGGCACTGTAGGGAAAAGGCGATGGTGAATAATTTAGTCATGTAGATCACATGCTTTAGTAGGCATTTTTTCATATCTTTACATAGTTTGTTTAGGCTAATCATTTAAATAAACAATTATCGGAAAGGGATGTCCGTCCCACTTCCGGTCTACTTTCGGGTCATAGGTGTTGACGCACTTATGGCCCTTTTTCTTTCTCTATTTACATTTTTCCCATAGGCTGGCTTTATTTAAATAGCAAGGTTACCTCATCATTTTCAATCTTAAAATCAAATCGGGCTGAATAACTCAATCCCTCCAAAACATTCTTTATTGTTTGATCTTTGAATTTCCCCGACAACTCCAAATCTTTTTTAGGGAGGTTCGAAAACTTTATTGTCACTCCGTACCAGTTTTCCAAAACACGCTTTATTTCAGGCATGGAAGTATGGTCAAATACAATGGTTTTTTTGGTCCAGGCCATTACCTTTTGCTCGTCAAAAGCTACTTTTTTCACCCGATCACGGTCTAAATTGATGTGAAGGCCCTCTCCCTTTTCAAGGCGTACATTTTGAGATGGGGTTAAATCAAAATCTACAGTCACCAATCCGGTAAGTAAAGCGATATCCATGGATTCATTTTCGAAAGCCTTGATATTAAAAGAAGTACCCAGGGCAGTGGTGGTGACCGGTCCAGTCCTGACCTTAAAAGGTCGGTTTTCGTCTTCTGCCACCTCAAAAAAAGCTTCGCCCTTCAACTCCAACACCCGTTGATGGGGTTCGAAATTTTTGACGTAACGTAACGTGCTACCTGAATTGAGGATTACCTTAGATCCGTCTTGCAAAGTAAGGTTGGATTTCACGCCCGGAGGAGCCTGATGCTCTTCGTATATAAGCGGAATTTCCACCACCTTTGGGGCTGGCTGGGGGAAAAAGAAATTAACCAGAAAAGATAACGTGAACGCAACTACCAAAATCCCCACCAACCGGTATAATTGAAAAGACTTGTTGTAGTTCCTTCCAGTTCTCCGCTCAAAGTCCCGGAGGGTACTTGATGAGTCAAATGGAATGACCTTCTTTTGGTCGCTTTTCAATTGAATTTTATCAAGACCTTGATCAATGTTTTTCCAAGTTTGCTCCAGGAACTCCTCATTGACCACCCTTTTTTTTCTGGAAATATTCATTACCAACTTCCTCGCCAAAATAATATCCTTATGCTTTTCCGGATTCTTATTCACATAGCCTTCCCAATAGGTTTTGGTGGCAGTATCAGGAGCCAACACCCATTTTTGGAATTCGGGGTCCAAAACAAAGTCTTCTACTTTATAATCTCGCTTACACATAGAAAAGGTATTCATACAAAGGAGACAGGGACCTGTTCAAGTTATCCTCCGAAAGAGAATTTTTTTTAAAAATACTTTTACAAGGGTTTTTATAAACCAAAAGGTATGGTTACAATATTCATGTAAAAATGAAATATTTAGTTATTATTCTAACTTGAATCAGGAAACTGTCATTGACAATTTGATGCCTACTAAAAAAACACAAAGAGATCTTGACAAAATATTGGGTAATAAAAAAATCAGACCAAAAAAACCAAAACAAAACAACTTGAAACAACATACTTTTTCAGGCTGGCAATGGCTTTCCACGCTAGCGTATATACGGAACGAAGGTTGATTCCCATCATTTTAGAAACTTCCTCATAGGAAAACTGCTCAAAAAACAGCAATTGAATTACCTGATTTTGCCGGATAGGAAGTTTTTCAAGTCCATTTACCAATTTAATTTGAAGGCTTTGTTCACGCTGTATCCCAATTAGTTCGTCTTCCATGGATTCAATGGAAAATAAAAGTGTGCATTCCTCACTAAATTCCTCAAATTTCCACTTGGATTTCTTTTTGTATTCCCGGTATATTTTATGCGAGAGGGATTTAAAAAGATACACTTTTACATTCTCTGCCTTTTGCAGGGTATTGTGGTATTTCCAAATACCAATAAACACCTCCTGCACACAATCTTGAATAAAATCGGCATCGTTAACCAAGGCCAGCCCATATTTAAAAAGTTCATTGGCAAATAAACGATATAAACCCTCCAGGCCATTTCTGTCACCATTTCTCAACCTCACCCAAAGGTCATCCATGGAGATAAAAGAAATTGGGTTAATTTGTGTTTTCACGACGATTATTTTGTAGAAAATGTATTCAGTAATAAACATCGTAATTTTTTTTAAAAAAATCAAATTATTATTGAGATTTATCAGATATTTTAAATGATACGTAAGCCTATCAAATAAGAATCAACTTAAAATCAGGTAAGTGTCCCCCACCAAAACTGAGAATATTTCGAATCGAGGCTATTTGTCCTATCTTTCTTTGGAGATGTTCCAAACGACCTTCGCCGACAGGTTTTTAGGCACTTTCGGAAAACCTGTATGAATCCATCATTTCTCCATTTAATAGGATGAAAAATTAAAATTATTTAGGGTCGGACATATCCAGAAACAGCCATTATAAAATTTTTGGCACATTTAAAAAAAGTTACCAATACACTGACATTTTGAACAATGCTAGCTGCCCTCATGCTGTTCCTTGGAATTTATTAATCTTATTTATATAACTACAAAGTTGGGAAATTAAGAGTGATATGGTTAAATTATCAATTCGAATAACCCTTAACCCCTTCCCGAAAAATGTACCCACCAGAAAAACTGTATTTCCAAGACGACGGATTAATCCCAAACAGCGTACTTCCCCTTTTGCGCTATCGGAATATGTTGGAAGAAACGGGAGAACAAGGAGCCAGGTGGCTGGAAAATAAATTTGCCTCCAACCAGTGGACCAATAGTTGGCGGTGGGGCGTATATGATTTTCACCATTACCACAGCAATACCCATGAAGTGTTGGGCGTATATAGCGGACAGGCTGTCATCTTATTGGGCGGGGAAAAAGGAGAAAGAGTCAAGGTCAAACCCGGCGACGTTATCATCATCCCCGCTGGTGTTGGCCACAAGTGCATAAGCCATGACAATGACTTTTCCGTGGTTGGTGCATATCCCAATGGGCTTAGTCCCGACTTAAAAAAAGGAGAAAAAGGGGAAAGGCCAGAAGCAGATAAAAACATTGCAACCGTACCCATCCCAGAAACTGACCCCATTTTGGGCAAAGAAGATGGACTAGTGACTATTTGGAGCGGTTAATTTTGCCATTAAATAAAAAATACATTAATTTTAACCTACTGATGTTAATTGATTATTCATATGAACTCAAGAAGAAAATTTATAAATAAGTCCCTGCAAATGGGAATGGCAGCTAGCATGGCTACCTATTTGCCGGGACTTGGTTTTGACAATCCATTGGATATGAAAGAGAAAATAGATCTAAATAATGTAAACCTACCTTCCAATTTTGGTCTGGGAGGTGTCGCCATCGGCAATGGTTTCCGCCCTACAACAGATGAGCAAGCCCAACAGGCAATGGAAGGAGCCTGGGAAGCCGGGGTGAGGTTTTTTGACACTTCCCCCTGGTATGGGCTGGGTCTAAGTGAGCGGCGTTTTGGGCGCTTTCTCCACAATCAAAAGCGGGAAGATTATGTCTTGGCCACAAAAGTGGGCAGGATATTAAAAGCCGCAAAGGATGCGCCAAAGAACAATTCCTGGAAGGAGGCCTCTCCATTTGACTATGAATACGATTACACGGCATCCGGCGTACGCAGGTCAATTGAAGATAGCCTTCAACGGCTTGGAATCAACAGCATCGATATCGTATTTATCCACGATCTCTCTCCTGATAACGGAGACATGAAGGATACCTGGAAAGACTATTTTAAAGTGGCCGCCAAAGGGGCGATGCCTGAATTGACCAAAATGAAGGAAGAGGGGCTGATCAAAGGCTGGGGTCTGGGCGTCAACCGTATAGAACCAATATTGGAAACCCTAAAAGTTGCATCTCCGGACTTGTGTCTCTCGGCTACCCAGTATTCGCTCATGTACCATGAAGATGCTTTGGAGCGGTTGTTTCCGGTATGTGAAGAAAAGGGGGTGGACATTGTGGTGGGTGCTCCATTGAATGCCGGATTTCTTGCCGGAATAGACCGGTATAATTATTGGGGAGAGATGCCAGAAGGCTTCAAAGAAAAACGGGAAAAGATGAGTGAAATAGCCAAAAATCATGGCACGGACCTGAGAACCGCTGCTCTGCAATTTTCAGCAGCCCCAACCGTAGTTTCTGCCGTCATCCCCGGCACCAGGTATCCCGAGCAGGCACGGGCAAACGTGGAATCCATGAAAGTAAAAATTCCGCAGGCATTCTGGCAGGAACTGGTTGAGAATAAATTGATTTCGGAAAAAGCACCTTGGCCAAAATAATACAAAAATTCGTTTTCTCTTAACAAGATGAATTACACTAGTTGTTTCCCAAATTGGGCATATTTTTGAGTTGGGGTTTTTTCTTCATCAAAGCAAAAACGTATTGGTTCAAGGTGACACATATATCGAATCCTATTCTCGATTTTTAGATTACCTTACCTGTTTTTTTTAAATAAAAAAGGCCGATCATACGTTGATGACCAGCCTTTTTTACGTCAAATCTTAAATTTTAATAAAGAGGATTTTGAATCAGCGAGAAATTTCTGTTCATTTCATCCAATTTAATGGGTAATAGGTAGGACCTGTCCTGCCAGGCTCTTTCCTGTACGTTGATTACAGTATAAGTCGGATTTGGGGATGTTATATTGCCGGTTAATAAGGGATACCTTACCCTGACTCCTTTAGCGTCATCATAAACGGAGGGGGCGATCATCCACCTTCTCACATCAAAATACCGGTGGTCCTCATACGCCAATTCGACCCGTCTTTCATTTCTGTAACGTTTTTTTAGATCCACTCCGGTTTCAGTAACAGGAGGCATGCCTGCCCTTGCCCTGATCATGTTGAGATACGTCTTGGCCTCGCTTTCTTCACCTAACTCGATGCAGGCTTCTACATAATTAAGCAACACTTCCGTGTATCTCATCACCCTCCAGGGTACTTCCTGTCTGAAGTATTGATGATCCACATTGGGATCGATAAATTTTTTCAGGTAATAGCCCGTATAGGTACCGTTCCAGTCTTCGATGGGACCTTGTCTGGTATCCAATCCATTGACTATATCAACCCGGTTGGCAGCCGTATTGTACCTTTCCCACTGACCTACCTGAATAATCCCCTGGGGATCAGCGTCCCTCAAATTTGCAGGCCTTTGTCTCCATTGGGCGCCTTCATATAGAAAGGTGGCATAAAACCTTGGATCCCTTGAGCCATAGGGATCGGCTGCATGGACAGGATTGTTCCAGTCAAACCTTGATCCATCGGCCATCTCAAAATCATCTGCCAATTGACCAATAGGCGTATTTCCTCCCCAGTTATGATAACCGTTGGGTCCATTATACAATCCGGGATCTCCAATATCCCAGCTCTCCACCACGCGTTGCAACAAAAACCTAACATAAATATCCTCGGAAGTTTCCTTGGATATAAACAGCTGCTGAAAATTTTCAGCTGGATCTTCACCGTTGTCATGCAGTGCATAAAGTCCCAAATCCATTAGCTCCCTAGCAGCATCTTTGGCAGCTCTCCACCTGCTCATTTGATCACCAGTGGTAAAACTGATAAGTTCAGGGTGAGAAAAACCCTGTGCCCAGGAGGGATTATGGTAAAGGTCACTTGCTGCATATAGTAAAGCCCTTGCTTTAATGGCTAGTGCAGCACCTTTGGTAGCCCTACCCATGTTACTTCCAAATTGTTGTAAGGGAAGCAGTTCAGCAGCTTTATCAGCTTCTTCCACCACAAATGCCAATACCTCGGCATAGCTTGCCCTGGATTCTTCATAATCTTCTCCCAATCCATAGGCTACTTTGATCAATGGCACACCCCCATATATGGATAGTAAATTGTGATAAATAAAAGCCCGTAAAAAATGGACCTCACCGATTAGCCTGTTTTTTAAATTTTCGTCAGCAAATTCGGCTTCTCCGATTTTTTCCATAAATATATTACAGTTTCTTATTTGCCTGAATCCATTTGTCCAATTCATTTGCTGGTACCTTCTGCCGGTCCAGAAATCTTCATCCCAAACGCCCAAATAACTTGGATTGACCAGGCTTTTTGTGGCATTACTGGTTTCCCAATCCCATACCGCCATGGACTCATCCACTAAACTGGACATCATCAAAGCATGGAATCCGTGGGGAACGGCAAAATAAATGTTGTTGACAAAAGTCTCTATCAGCTTTTCATCATTCCAGACCGCACCTTCGGCATACTGGTCCAATGGCTCCCGATCCAAATACTCCTCGCTGCAAGAACTTACCCATAGGGTCAAGGCAAGCAAAATCGTATATATAGTTTTGTTGCTTTTCATTGTCTTAAAAGGTTAAAGTCAAACCACTGTTGATCACACGCTGAAGAGGATAGCTCTGTCCACTTGCACTATCAGATTCCGGATCAAAATTCCTCAAGTCAGGTGCATAAGTAAACAGGTTAAATCCACTGATGTAAATCCTGAATTTCTGTAAAGCCAACTTACTGGTAATAAATGATGGTAAATTATAACCCAGTTCCAGATTTTTCAATCTTACATAATCTGTACTGTTAAGCCAGAATGTGTTCCGCTGGTTCATCCAATATTCATCTGTCCTGTTGAAAGTTCTTGGAAAATCAGCACTACTATTTTCTGGAGTCCATCGGTTGTCAGCAAAATCTTTTAAGTAATTGCCGATTTCCCCGGATTCCGTACTGACATACCTTACCGCACCTGTCGCACCCTGAAATAAAATGGACAAGTCAAACCCTTTCCATTGCGCGCTCATATTCAGACCCCCGGTAAACCTCGGTATGTTATTTCGTTCATTTCTCACCCTGTCATTACCATCAATCACGCCGTCCCCATTGACATCTTCAAATATGATGTCGCCTGGCCTTGCCCCTGGCCAATGGGGAGTTGCATCTATTTGTTCTTGATCCCTAAAGATTCCAACTGATTGATAATAAAGATCCTGGTTGGGGTTAAAAGGATTGGTAGGGATAGGACGACCTGTGGTTTGTTGGTATTGAGGGGCACCGGGGGATTCGTCCCAAAACTCTACCCTGTTAAGGGCATAACCTGCATTGGCAGAAATCTGATAGGTTAAATCACCTGCGTTTCCATTATAGGTAGTGATGAATTCGTAGCCTCTGTTGGATACCTCGCCAATATTTTCTCTTGGAAGGGTCAATCCCGTGGAGACTGGAATCGAAGCATTTCTCCACCAAAGGATTTGGGAGCGGTAATTGTAGAAAACATCAGCTTCTACTGTCAGGCGGCTGTTGAAAAATCCCAGCTCAACACCAAAATTATATTGGTTGGCCACTTCCCAGGTTACGTTGGGATTGGGGATCCTTAGTTCTCTGAGGGCTTGGTTTTCTTGGTCAACACCAAAAATATAAGGAATATTCCCAAAACCATAAGACGCCAGGTATTGCCATTCATCGATCCGGTCATTCCCTGTCTGACCATAAGATGCCCTGATTTTAAATTGATCAACATTCGGCATGCTACTTTTCCAAAAATCTTCTTCGGATACCCTCCACCCTACTGAAATTCCCGGGAAAAACCCAAACCTGCTACCTTGCGGAAATATGTAAGACCCGTCATAGCGCCAAACGAATTCTGCCAGGTATTTTTCCTGAAACTCATAATTTACCCTTCCAAAATAATTAAAACGCGCATTTTGGTAGGCAGATCCACCATTATCTCTTTCTGCATTCCCTCCCGCAAACATCTGATCTACCGCTGTAGAGACGAAAAAGCGACGGAAAGCATTAAGGGTATTTCCATATCCTGTTCGGGACTCTATTCCTACCATTACCCTCATGGCATGGTCGTCATGAAATATCCGGTTGTAATTCAGCATACCGTTGACAAGTAACTGCCTGTCTGCTCCCATATTTTCAGTCAACCTGGGGTCATTGAATCCTCTTTGTCCCCTCACCAATTCTGGAGTTCCATCCGGGCCCAAGGTATTTCCATCCCAGGAATAAAGAAACCATGGCGTTTCGAATCGCTTTTGCATGGTAAAAGTCTGGTCTAAACCGACGTTTCCGTTAAAGGAAAGGCCTTCTACCCAAGGTGCATCAATATTCAACCTCAAGGTACTTTGTAAGTTATACAAATTGGTCTGGTCATAGCCTGTGGCATCTGTGGTGATGACAGAAGGATTGTCTCCATACTCTATATCTGGTCCGGGACTACCATCAGGCCAATAAGCGTGCATATTAGGCTTACCCCTCATGATCATCCGGAAAATATTACCGGCTGAACGGGTAGGAAAGTTTCTAACCTCCTGTCGGCCTGCCACATCAAAACCGATTTTTATATAATCATTTATTTTACCGTCCAGATTGCTTCTGAAATCATACTGATTGTATCGGGTAGCACTGTTATAATAATAACCATCCTGGCCTTTAGCGCCAAACATCACGAAATAATTGATATTTTCGTTTCCCCCAGAAGCAGTTATGGAATGGTAACTTTGAGGTGCCCAAGGCCTTAGCACTTCTCCAAACCAGTCCGTATCAGGATGTAACCAAGGATCTGTTCCTTCCCTGAAATTCGTAATTTCCTGGTCTGTAAACCTCAAAGGCCTGTTCCTGTACGTATCAATTTCATTGAGCATGGTAAGGTACTGTTCCGCGTTGGCCATTTCAGGGAGTACGGTGGGTTGATTCCAGCCAAGATTGGAGTTGATCTCAATGATTGCTTTGCCGCTTTTACCTCTTTTTGTGGTCACCAGTATAACCCCATTTGCCGCCTGAGCACCATAAATTGCCGCTGAAGCGTCTTTTAAAACGGTTATGCTTTCCACGCTATTTGGGTCGATTCTGGCCAATGACCTTCCTGGTATGCCGTCCACTACAACCAATGCCCCGTTATTTCCCAAGGTGTTGGTTCCTCTGATCCTAATGATAGAATCATCATTGCCAGGTTCTCCGCTTCTGGTCACAGAACTCAGACCAGGGAGCCTACCCACCAGACTGTTGCTTACATTGGTAACCGGTGCCGTTCTGATAGCATCTCCGCCTATTGAAGATACCGATCCGGTGTATGTGACTTTTCGTTGTTCACCATATCCTACAACGACCACCTCCTCCAGAGATCTGGAATCCATGATCATTCGAATGCTTAGCGTAGTGGCAGAGCCAACCGTAATTTTCCGAGTTTCAAAACCAACAAACGAAATAACCAAAACGGCCCCTTGCTCTACTTCGAGAGAGAATTTGCCATCAACATCGGTCACAGTCCCAATGGTAGTCCCTTCTACCAATACAGTAGCACCGGGAAGAGATTCTCCAGATTCATCCGTTACTACTCCAGTTAGAGGAAACGCTGCAACTTCAGCCAACATTTCAACGACAGCTGCCTCAAATTCAGGTTGCCCATTTACACGAACATGGCTATTATTGTTGACTTTTCGAAACTCAAGCTTCGTTTGTGAGGAAATATTTTGAAGCACTTCATAACCGCCTTTATTATCCCCTTCAAAATTAATGGTTTCAATCCGTTTCAATTCTTCATCAGTACATACAAAACTGAAACCGGATACTTTCTCAATCCGGGAAAATGCCCTCTCCACCTTGATGTTGTGGAACTTTACATTAATCTTTACTTGTTCTCTGTGCTTTATCTGAGCACCTGTGTCGTTGGCAAACAACAAGCCCATGGATAAGCATTGGACCAGGAAAACATAAGTAAATAATTTGGTCATTTGAATGACTAATGGTACAAGATTTTTCATATCTCTACATTTTATTGATTGGGTTTATTTTAAATGATTTGGTTAATTTTTTCCCTAGGAATTTTTTATCATACCAGCCAAGTCTCATAATGATCCTTGTTGACTAATTCATAATTCTTAGGTTAAATTTTAGCAATTTTGCATAGGCAATTGTTTTTAGGTTATATTATAAATTGTCAAACTTGATTTTTGACTGAATTTTTATTTTTCGATAGGACAAAAAAAACATCCTGCATACAGTCCTTTGAAAGATCATCATTTGGAACGACAGACATTCCAAAAGAAAAAAAGCTGCGATATATATTTCCGGAAAATTCCTTCCAATCCGGATCGGTCCTTTTCTCTAGCTTTGTTCCAATTTATAAAATCAATAAAGCCTGATCCTGTT
>Ga0105045_10006174_pt1 | contig 10591 bp, 8 predicted proteins | sample MAT02_FD_78089 | JGI IMG/M metagenome (GOLD analysis project Ga0105045, IMG submission 78089) | Freshwater microbial communities from Lake Fryxell liftoff mats and glacier meltwater in Antarctica - MAT-02 (megahit assembly) | ecosystem: Environmental > Aquatic > Freshwater > Ice > Liftoff... | reverse complement strand
TGTCCTACAGCGCCGGGTTTTGTTTAAATCGCGCCATGCCTGATCCCCGAAAAACACTCGCCGGAAAACACTCGCCGGAAAACAGCGCCATTCACGGAGAAGCTACCGGGTTTTCCGGGCCTTTCAGCACCACGGCTGCCGCCCGCCATCATACCAGCGGGCCAGGCCTTCATCGACCAGAACCCCGCCCAAACTTTGCCCGTCGCGGCGGACGATGCGCAGCGCGCGGCCATAGCGGTCGGTGTCACGGTCCGCGCTTTCGAGGGTGAAGGGCCCGGCATTGAGCAGGGCATGCAACCGCTGCGTCGCCGCCCCACCCAGGCGCGCTTCCTCGGCACAGCGCGGTGGGTGGGTTTCGGGGGTGTCGATATCGGCGATCCGGATTTTCTGTCCGCCAAACCAGAATGTGTCGCCATCGACCACGCAGTTCGATCCGCCGCCGCTGTGGCACAGACCGAAACGCGCGCGCGAGATGTCACCGCCGCTCAACGCTGCACCCATCAGGGACTGGGATCGTTCACCCGCCGCGACCAATGGCGGGTCGCCGCGCACGTTCAACACGGCCAAGGTCACGCCAAAACCCGCCAGCATGACCAGACGGATATCCCCGATCATCGACGCCCATGACTGCCGGCGGCGGCGAAAGCGGACATTGTTTGACTTGCGTTTCATGCCACAAAAAAATACCTCGCCAGGCTTGTCAAATCATTAACAAGCCGTGCCATTTTGCGGTTTACCGGGCCCAGATCGAACCATCATGGCTCCATGGCGGTGCCCGTCCCTCCCTCCCCGATCCAAGGCAAGGGGAGAAAAATCGGCAGTTCCGATGCCGCTTTTGCGTGACCCGCGCCGGCGCGCTTGTTACGAAGCTGTTCCACCCCGCAATCTTCAGCGAGAGATGAGCAGCATGTCCCCCAACAACCCCGCCCTCCCCCGATCCGCACTGCGCGCATTTCTGGAGAAGGAGAGCGCGGGGGGCATCCTGCTGATGGCGGCGGCGGCGCTGGCAATGATTCTCGCCAATTCGACGCTGAGCGATGCCTATTTCGCGGTGATGCAGTACGAAACCGGCCCAGTGCTCAGCGAAAAACTGGGGCCGATGACCGTGCATCTGTGGATCAACGACGGGTTGATGGCGATTTTCTTCCTGCTCGTAGGGCTGGAGATCAAGCGCGAGTTCGTCGACGGGCGGCTGGCGACGTGGAGCCAGCGGCGTTTGCCCATGGTCGCGGCGGCGGGGGGGATGATCGTGCCCGCGCTCGTCTATCTGGCAGTGACGGCGGGGACTCCTGGGGTCGCCAGCGGCTGGGCGATCCCGGCGGCGACCGACATCGCCTTTGCCATCGGCGTCCTGGCCCTGCTTGGCAACCGCGCGCCAACTTCGCTTAAGCTGTTCCTTGTCACCGTTGCCATCGTTGACGACATGGGTGCGGTCACGATCATTGCGCTGTTCTATACCGACACGATCAATCTGGCTGCGCTGGTGGCGTCGGGGGCGGTGCTGGCAATCATGTTCGGGCTCAATCGCGGCGGAGTAAAGCGGCTCGACATCTATCTGCTGCTTGCGCTGACCGCCTGGTTCGCGATGCTGCTGTCGGGCGTCCACGCGACGATTGCGGGGGTGCTGGCGGCGATGACCATCCCCATCGAAAAAACGCCCGGCACACCGGACAGCATCACATCGCCGCTGCACCGGCTGGAAAATGGCTTGCACAGCTGGGTCGCTTTTCTGATCGTTCCGCTATTCGGCTTTGCCAATGCTGGCGTGAACATCGGCGGGCTGACGGCAGAGGAGATTTTCTCACCCATGCCCGTCGGCATCGCGCTGGGCCTGTTTGTGGGCAAGCAAATCGGCATTTTCGGCATCGTGGTGCTTGCGGTCAAAACCGGTTTCGCCAGCAAGCTGCGCGGGGCGACGTGGCTGCAAATCTATGCGGTGTCGATACTGTGCGGCATCGGCTTTACGATGAGCCTGTTCATCGGCGGCCTCGCGTTCGCCGGCAACGCGCTGTTCATCGAAGAGGCTAAGATCGGCACGCTGATGGGCTCCATCGCCTCGGCAATTGTCGGCTATGCCATCCTGCGCTGGGCCCCGCCCCACCCAGCTTATGCCAGGACAGAGGCCGAAACGGCAGAGGAAATCCAGGCTGACGGCGATGTCGCAGATATGTCCGAGGGGAGGCCCGCTTGATGCGTTCGGCGATCATCTCCGCCAGTCTGATTGCGATGGCGCTGGCGGGGTGCGCGGCAGTGCCGCAGGCCACAGGTACGGCGGGCGTGGTTGTGCCGCCCCTTTCGTCGGTTAGTGTCGATGATGTCATGAATAATCTGGCACGCGACTATGTCGCCCTCACGCTGGAGATAGGCACGCACGAGGACGGCTATATCGACGCTTATTATGGCCCTGCCGATATTCGCACTGCTGCCGAGCAGGCACCGCGGGACAAAGCGCAATTGCGCGCAGCGATCGCCGAAATTCGGGACATGGTGCGCGTCCTTCAACGTGCGACGAGGGGTCTGGAGGCACGCCGCCTCGGCTTTCTCGACAAACAACTCACCGCCGCCGACACCCGGCTGCAAATGATGGACGGCACACGTTTCCCCTTCGCCGACGAAGCCGAGCGATTGTTCGGCGTGCGCCCACTGATCAAGCCACTCAGCGCCTATGACGCGGGGCTGGCGGAGATTGCCATGCTGCTCCCCGGCGATGGTCCGCTCGCGGCGCGGGTCGATGCCTATCTCGAGCACTTTGTGATCCCCAAGGACAAGCTGCAAAGCGTGTTCGACACTGCCATCGCCGCTTGCCGCACAGAGACCGCACGCCACATTGCCATGCCCGCAAACGAGCGTTTCACGCTGGAATTCGTCACTGGCAAACCGTGGAGTGGCTATAATTATTACAAGGGCAATTATAAAAGCCTGATCCAGATCAACACCGACCTGCCGATCCGCCTGTCCCGCGCGATCGATCTTGGCTGTCATGAGGGCTATCCGGGCCACCACGCGCTGAACTTCCTGCTTGAAGAGCGGTTGGCACGCGGACGCGGGTGGATCGAATATAGCGTCTATCCGCTGTACAGCCCGCAAAGCCTGATCGCTGAGGGAACCGCCAATCACGGGATCGAGATGGCGTTTCCGGGCAAAGCAAAAAAGGATTATGAGCGCCGTGTGCTGATGCCGCTGGCTGGTATATCCGCGCCCGCCGACAGCAAATACTGGCGGCTGCTGGACGCGATCAAGGCAGTGTCGGGCGCGCGGATCACCATCGCGCAAATGTATCTCGACGGCGAAATCGACCGCGCGCGTGCCATTGCGCTGACGCAAGCATATCTGCTGATGTCCCCCGCGCGCGCCGAACAGTCGATCAAGTTCACCGAAACCTATCGCAGCTACGTCATCAACTATGGTCTGGGCCAGGATATGGTTGCCACTGACATCGCCTACGAAGGCAGCGATGTGGCGCGCCAGTGGCGGCGGTTCGAAGCATTGATCAGCGAACCGACCCTGCCCTCGGACCTGAGGCGATAGCTAGCCCAACCCAAAAACAACCAAGCGGCAATCGCTTGCCGCGCGCTTCTTTTCTCAGCTTGGCGATATCAAGCTTCAGGCAAAGCTTGGCTTCGCAACCAGCGCCTTGCGCCACCGACAAGGCCAAAGCCGAGGATCATGAACGCCCAGGTCGCGGGCTCTGGCACGCCAGCAAAACCCAGAGTCCCCGCATATTCTCCGTTAGCGCCGCCAGAACCGTGAACCGTGAACGTACAGGTGTCCGTACACAGCGGCGGATGGCAAAATGTTCCAAAATGGAACAGCTATTCCCACGCTCGCCCGCGATCGTACAGGCCGGTCACTGAATCAACGTTCTACGGTTGTTTCAGGTTACTCAGCGGCCTGCGCATATTCCACCCGCTGCGGCCCGCGAATCACACCGCCGGGGAAGATGCCCTGGCAGGCTCCATTCCGGAACGTCACTTGCCCCGATTTCACCGTGGCGACATAGCCATCGGCTTTTTGCAGCAACCGCTTGCCCCCTGCAGGAAGATCAAATGCGAGCCAGGGCTTGCCAAGTTTCAGCGCGGCCATGTCGATGATGTTGAGGTCCGCAAGATAGCCGGGCGCGAGCATCCCGCGATCCTCCAGGCCGTAAAGCAGTGCAGTATCACGGCACTGGCGCTTGATTGCGGTTTCGAGAGTCACGCGCGCGCCAGCGCGGTCGCGCACCCAATGCTGGAGCATGAAGGTTGGCGATGCCGCATCACAGATCGTCCCGCAGTGGGCGCCGCCGTCCGACAGGCTGTTGACCGTGTCGTCAGCCCCCTGCAGCGGTTCCAGAAAATTGAGGTTGCCATCGGCGTAGTTGAGAATGGGAAAATAGATGAACCCCTTGCCCGCGTCCTGCATCAACAGGTCATAGGCATATTCGGCACCCGACATACCCGCCTCCGCCGCGCGCGCCATAATGCTTTCCTGAGGCGTGGGTTCGTAATTGAAATCCGGCCCCATCTCGAACTGCGCGAACCAGCCGCCCGCGATGACGTGGAGCAATTCGACAACATCGCTTTCAGGGAACATGTTCTCCTCGGCCAGCATCCGCGCCTTGAACGCCGGATCTTGAAGGCGTGCGAGCTGCCCGGCCCACGGCAAAGTTTCAATCTCCACCCACGCCGGTTTGAAACGAAAGGGGTGAACGGTGCCCTGCCACGCCATGATGATGCCGGTGCCGCGCAGCGCGATCTGCGCGACGATGTTAGCGCCATTGTCGTTCTGCGCCCGCATTTCGCTGATCTGTTCATCAAGCGGCAGTTCCTTGGCGATGCTTTGCAGCGCGGCGAAGGTCACCGGCAGGCCGGTTTCGCGGGACAGATCGCCCATCCACTGAAATTCATTCCATTCCCGTTTCAGGTCGCTCGCCATTTCGAAGACACCATAGCCGACACGGCCCATGGCGCGGCCAATGGCGATCAGTTCTTCGGGCGTTGCCGTCGTGCCGGGCACAAGTTCACCATCGACCGATTTGTGGAGCACTGTACGGCTGGTCGAAAAACCCAGCGCCCCGGCGCGCACGCCTTCCTCCACGATGCGCGACATTTCGGCGATGTCGGCGTCCGTCGGCACGGCGCCGGGCTGTTCACGGTCGCCCAGGACATAGGCGCGCACTGCGCCGTGCGGCACATGGCAGGCGACATCGACGGTGCGCGGCAACCGTTCGAGCGCATCCATATATTCGGGGAAAGTCTCCCAGTCCCACGTCATCCCCTCTGCCAATGCGGTGCCGGGAATATCCTCCACCCCTTCCATCAGGCTGATCAGCCAGTCTTGGCGGTCGGGCCGCGCCGGGGCAAAGCCGACGCCGCAATTGCCCATGACAACAGTGGTGACGCCGTGCCAGCTCGACGGGGCCATTTCCTGATCCCAGGTTGCCTGACCGTCATAATGGGTGTGAATATCGACAAAGCCGGGGGTGACGATTTTGCCGCTGGCGTCGATTTCGTCGCGGCCCGTACCGATATTGTCGCCTATAGCCATGATGCGGTCGCCCGCTATTGCTACATCTGCGCGCCGCGCCGGGGCTCCGCTACCATCGACGACCATGCCGCCTCGAATCACCAGATCGTACATCTGCTCTCTCCATGCCATTTTGGTTTTGACGCAAAATCTAACATGGATTGTGGCGATGCCAAAGGGGCGATGCGTTAGCCCAAACTCCCCTTCCTCGGCCCCAGATAACCGAACAGATAGGCCGCGACCTTGCGGATCTGAATCTCCTCCGCGCCCTCGGTGATGCGATAGCGGCGGTGGTGGCGATAAATATGTTCGAACGGTTTGTGGCGCGAATAACCGATGCCGCCGTGCACCTGCATCGCGCGGTCGGCGGCCTCGCAGCACAAGCGGTTCGCCCAATAATTGCACATGCTGACCTTGTCCGACAGTTGGTGCTCAATCTCCTTGTGCGGCAGGTTGTCCATGTCCCACGCCGTTTTGCGGATCAGCAGGCGGAGCATTTCAGTCTGGGTCGCCAGTTCCACCAGCGGGAACTGGATCGCCTGATTTTTGGCCAGCGCCTCACCAAAAGGTTTGCGCGCGCGGGCGTATCTGACGCTCTCTTCAATACAATACACCGCCGCGCCCAGCGATGACGCCGCCTGACGGATGCGGTTCTGATGCACAAAGCTTTGCGCGATGCTAAGGCCCCCGCCGACTGGGCCAAGCCGCGCGCTGTCGGGCACCCAGACGTCGGTGAACGACAGGCGCGGGTGATCGGTGGGCATATTGAACGTCCAAAGATATTCCTCGATCACCAGTCCGGGCGATGGATTGGGCACCAGCAAACAGGTGATCCCGCGCGCGTCACCGGCCGCCCCGTCGGTGCGGCAAAATGTTGCGCAGTGGGTGGCGACATGCATGCCGGTGATCCACATTTTCTCGCCGTCAATCCGCCACCCATCGACGCCGTCGCGCGTCTCACGCACGCCGCGCGTTGCCATGTGCGTCGCGTCGCTGCCATGGTCAGGCTCAGTCAGGCCGAAGGCCGTAATGCGTTCCCGCGCAAAGCCGCCGAGAATGAATTCCTGCTTCTGTTCTTCGCTGGTTGCGAACTGTTCGAACATTTCGACGAAGGGGAAATTGCCGACGATGCTGTGTTCGTTCTGCAAATCATTGTGCAGGCCCAGACCCTTGGCCGCCAGATGTTCGCGGATGACCGCCATCCACAGGTTGCTGCCATCCTGACCGCCATATTTCCTGGGCGCGGAAAACCGCCAATGCCCGGCGGCGTCGGCGCGCCTGCCCGCCTCACGCAGCAGCGCTTCCCAATCATGGCGCGGCAGGCCCTGATTGTCCCAATCGGTCCGCGCATGTTCGCGGCGATGATCAAAGAAGCGGATATTGTCGTCAGCCTCCTCCAGCGGCTTGATTTCCGCGTCGATGAAGGCATCAAGCTGAGCAAGATACGCGGCCAGGTCGGCGGGGATGGCGAAGTCCATGAATTATCCTTCTGCTGCAATCTTACGCAGCGCGCGTTCGAATGCCTCGGGCGGGTGTCCGCCGGAAATGACATATTTGCCGTCGATGATGAAGGTCGGGACCGCGCTCACCCCTTCGCGGCGCCAATAGGCTTCCTCGCCGCGCACGTCAGTGGCATAGCGGTCCGAGGCCAAGATGGCAGCGGCCTCGATGGGATCGAGCCCCGCCGCGCGCGCCGCCTTGGCCAGCACCGCATGGTCGCCCATGTCGCGGCCTTCGCTGAAATGCGCGACGAACAGCGCCTGTTTCAATTCGCGCTGGCGCCCTACCTCGCCGGCCCAATGGAGCAGGCGGTGGCAGTCGAACGTGTTCCAGATGCGGCTGTCGGCGTCGGTATTCATTGCAAAGCCGACCTCGCCGGCGCGGCGTTTGATCTCGTCGCGTACCGCGCTGCCCTCCCCCGGTGCGCGGCCATATTTTTGTGCGATATGGTCGGCCACATTTTCGCCCGCGCGCACCATGTCGGGATTGAGTTCAAACGGGTGCAGCGTGATTTCTGCCGCAATGGCGTCGCCCAGCCGGTCGAGCGCAACTTCCAGACTGCGGATGCCGATGACGCACCACGGGCACACAACATCGGACACAATGGCGATGGACAGCGTTTTTCCGTTAGGCTTGCTCATGTGGCATCTTTCCACTGGTGCCGCGCAATCGCCAGCGCCGGATATTTCGGCATATCACTGTCCAGTTTGTCAAGGCACTGCCGACGCAGCTGAGCGAGTAAGCCAGGTTCGGCCAGTGACCGCGCGCCGCTCAGCAGGGCATCGGCAAGCGCCTTATCGGCATGGGCAACCGGCCGTTCGAGTTCGCGTGCGGCAATGCCGAGCGCGTTCATGGCGACAGCGACCATGAATTTGTCGCGACCTTGCGCCGCGGGCTTGATGTCGCTGGCCAGCCATTCGCGCACGGCGGTGACCAGTTCGCCCGCCGTTGGTTCGCCTGATGCAGGAACAGCGACAGCTGCGGACAGCGGCAGCGGTCGATCATGTTCGGTATCGGATGCTGCACTTTCCAGCAGCAACAAAAGGTCGAGTTCCTGTTCCGCCGTGCGCCGGGCAACCACTACCCGTTCCAGGCTGCGGTCTGCATACGCACGCCATGCCGCGCCCATGCCAAGGCAGCCCAGCGCCCACCACAAGGTGCGATAGACCAGCCAGAATTGGAACCGGGCATGGTCTACAGGCTTGCCCCCTGCGCCTTCATAGGCGGCAAACAGCGCCGCCAGCGAGCCAAGCCCGAATGCAGGCTGATCGGGCCGGGCAAAACGCCACACCGTCATGCAGCCATAAGCAAGGTCTTCGTGATAGTCACCGCAGTGCGCCAGTTCCCAATCGAGCACCGCTGACAATCCATCGTCATCGACCAAGATGTTGCCCATGCGGAAATCACCGTGGACCAGCACCGGCGAATGGTCATGCGGCGGCAAATGATCCTCGCACCATTTGATCGCCAGCGCGATGACCGGGCGGTCGCCGCCATGGGTGGCAAAACGCAGCTTGAGTTCGGCAAGCGCGGCGGCGGTGTCGAGCATCGGAATAGCTTTGGGAATTGCGGCAACCGGCAGTGCATGGATGCGCGCCAATTCGCGGCCCAGATCGCCAAGAAGCGCCGGCGGCGGCGCGGCCAATATCACCGCCGGGTTTACCTTCCCCGCCACACGCCGCATGACATAACCGGTGCCAAGCGCATCGGCATCCCCCAAAATCGCGATCACCGCAGGCGCTTTCACCCCGGCCGCGTGCGCGGCGCTGACCAGTGCGGCTTCATCGGCATGGCCAAAGGGGTGGTCCGCGACATAATCAGCGCTGGGCGCGCGGCGCAGGACATACCCCCCACCAGCCCAATCGAACGACCAGCTTTCCATGCTGGCCCCTCCCGACAGGCGGGCCAGATTGGTGACGGCACCGCCGCCGCCTGCGCGGGTCATGACATTCGTTAGCAGGTCGGCCAGATCATTCGGCATTCGGGCATCGTGGCGCGCGCGACTGGCCATGGCAAGCCCCGCCATGCCGCCTTGAACCAGCCTGCGGTATCAGCGCGTGACCATCACCGATTGCGACACCATCTGTGCCGTTCCAAAAATCGTCATAAAGCCAACATCGGTTGCATCACGCCCAACCGCAATCCGCACCAGATTGGTTTCGGGCACCAACCGGGTCGGATCAACCAGATGCCAGCGTCCGGCCAGATACACTTCAACCACAGCATGAAAGTCTGGTGGATCGAGACCGAGTGCATAGGCCGACACCATTCGAGCCGGAATGTCGCCAGCGCGGCACAGGGCAATCAACAAATGCGCATAATCCCGGCACACACCCTGCCGTGACAGGAAGGTGTCGGTCGCGGTGGTGCCGCCGTTCGAACTGCCAAAGCGATAGTCCAGATTGCTGAACACCCAATCGGCCATATCAGCCACTTTCTGGCCCTTGTCCGAAGCGCCAAAGCAAGTGGCGACAAAATGGTCGAACCGGTCGGACGGGCAATAACGGCTGGGCATCAGATATTGGATATAGTCAGCTGGCAATTCCGCATGTGGCACCGTGTCGAGCCCGGCAATATCAGTCGCCGCACGCGCGATCGTTATGCTGGCAGTATACCGGATCTGGATCGGCCCGTCGGCATGCAGCCAGGTGCGCCGCCCCAGCCCGTCCATCCCGGCAATCGTGGTCAGCGGACTGCTGCCCTGAACTGTCAGCAGGTCGGAGAGCAGTTGCTGATCGGGCATCGGAATAGCCTCGATCAACAACAATACGTCCGCGGGACGATCAAGCGTATAGACCAGATTAGCGACAATCGAAACGGTGGTGGGTGTGGGCGACATAGCCACTCTTCGGGCATCCCCGCATGTGGTGCAAGAGCAGGCTAGCGGCGGCGGAATCTTTCTTGCGCCATCCGGTTGTGGGGCCCTGCACCAAAATGCAGGCCCCAGCCGTGTTTCAGGGCAGGCCATGATGCCCGAAGGATCATCGCTTTGATCCTGGCCACCAGGCTTGCGACAAGCGGTTAAACTCCCAGTGCCAAATTGCTGCGTTGCGGCGGGCCCACGCTGCAGATAAACTGGACGCATTCAGGACAGGGAGAGACAGCATGGCCATCGCCGATCAGCATGCGGCAGGATCACCGTTTCACGCCAAATCGACCGGGGCCGAGGTGTTGGCGGGTATCGACCTGTCCGGTAAAATCGCGGTCGTCACCGGCGGATATTCAGGCATCGGCCTTGAAACCACGCGAGCCTTGGCAGCCGCTGGTGCAAAGGTCATTGTGCCGGTGCGCGATCCAGCCAGGGCCGCGGCCGCGCTGGCCGATGTGGCGGGCGATGTGACCAGCGCCGCACTCGACCTGGGCAACCTTGCCTCGGTCCGCGCCTTTGCCGCCGACATGGCCGCCAGCCTGCCTGCGCTCGACATCCTGATCAACAATGCCGGCATCATGGCCTGCCCTGAAACACGCCTGGGACCGGGGTGGGAGGCGCAGTTTGCGACCAACCATCTGGGCCATATGGCCATGACGCTCGGCCTCATGACCCTGTTGACGCGGACCGAAGGCGCGCGCGTCGTGGCGCTGGCGT
>Ga0105045_10006173_pt1 | contig 10592 bp, 10 predicted proteins | sample MAT02_FD_78089 | JGI IMG/M metagenome (GOLD analysis project Ga0105045, IMG submission 78089) | Freshwater microbial communities from Lake Fryxell liftoff mats and glacier meltwater in Antarctica - MAT-02 (megahit assembly) | ecosystem: Environmental > Aquatic > Freshwater > Ice > Liftoff... | reverse complement strand
GCCTTCCTCGATGGTGAATTCGAAATCCTGCACATCGCCGAATTCCTTTTCCAGCTTCTTGCGCACCACTTCGAGTTCTTTGAAGGTCTTGGCGAAGACCTTGTCGTGGGCCATGTCGACGATCTTCAGCGGGGTGCGCGTACCGGCGACGACGTCTTCGCCCTGCGCATTCGCGAGATATTCGCCGTAGAATTCATTGGTGCCATTGGCCGGATTGCGGGTAAACGCAACACCGGTGCCCGAGGTCGCGCCCATGTTGCCGAAGACCATGGCCTGCACGTTGACGGCGGTGCCCCATTCGTGCGGGATCTGGTATTTGTTGCGATAGAGAATGGCGCGGTCGTTGTTCCACGATCCGAATACGGCGCCGATTGACCCTTCGAGCTGCTTAGCCGGATCCTGGGGGAAGGCCTTGCCGGTGCGGTCTTTGATCAGCTTGGTGAAACGCTTGATGATCTCTTTGAGATCGTCTTCGCTAAGGTCAGTGTCTTCGTGCTTGCCGATCGATTCCTTGTAGGAATCCATGACCTGGTCAAAGGGCTCGTGCTCGTTCTCATTGCGCTTCTGCACGCCCATGACCACGTCGCCGTACATTTGCACAAAGCGACGGTAGCTGTCATACGCGAAGCGACCGTTGTTGGTCTTTTTCTTCAGCGCTTCGACGGTGACGTCGTTGAGGCCGAGATTCAAAATGGTGTCCATCATGCCCGGCATCGAATCACGGGCGCCCGAGCGCACCGAGACCAGCAACGGGTTTTTATTATCGCCGAATTTCTTGCCGGTCGCCTTTTCCAGTTGCTTGATCGCCGCTGGGACATCCTTGCTGAAGAGATTCGTGGGATAGGTCTTTTTGTTGTCGTAATAATACGTGCAGACTTCAGTGGTGATGGTGAAGCCGGCGGGGACCCTGAAACCCTTGCGCGACATCTCGCCGAGGTTGGCGCCCTTACCACCGAGCAGTGCCTTCATGGTGCCGTCGCCATCGGATTTACCGTTGCCGAAATGGTAGATGAGCTTGCTGAGGGTGGCCTTGGCCATGGGGGATCCTTGTCAGACGCGCGGCTGGCGCGAGGGCCGGCGATACAGGCGCCGGACGGGGTTTTTGGTGAAATCGAGAAGGTCGCGCACCCTAGAGCCTCGACATGGCGAGACAAGGGCGGCACACACGGTCAAAGCGTGGGCTTGTGCCGTTGCAACCAAGCCAGAGCAGCAGTGCGGCCGATGACCTGGCCAGCCAATTCTGCATCCGCTACCTGACGAAGGGCATCGCCTAAGGCCGGGCCAGGCAGCCAGCCCTGAGCGAGCAGATCCTTGGCGCTGACACACGGCAGCCAGCCGATCTGCACACGCGGATCGTTGCGCTGGGCGACAAGTCCAGATAGGCCCGGCCACTGCGGGGACCACGCCTGAAGCAAGCAGATTAACTTTTCCAACGGCCCGGCTTGCAGAATGCGGAAACTGGTGATGGGGTCGTCGGCCTGGAGGCGTTCGCGCTGGGCGACGGTGTTCAGCAACCAGCGCAGGGTGGCCTCGTCGTGATTGGCCAGGGGCAGCTGGCCAAGCCAAAGCCCGGCGGCGCCTGCGCTCGGCAACAGGGTGCAAGCCATCGCCACCAACGGATGGGTCTCGGCGGGCAGTCGCGCCAGGGCGATTACGGTCTCTTCAACCTGGGCCCGGGTCAGATCTGCCAAAGGTGGACACCACCGCGCAAGCACACCGCTTTCCCACGACGCGCGGAACCAGCGCGCGCGGCCCGGATGGCTAACCGCCTTGCGCCATTCCTGGATGATGCGTTCACGCGCCAGTCCGGCGAGGGAAACCTCGGTTAGCGCGGCCCAGGTCTCCGGCGCGATGGACAGATCCAGATGCGCGGCGAACCGCAGTGCCCGTAGCACGCGCAGGTGATCTTCCGCGAATCGCCGCTGCGGATTACCGACGGTGCGTAAACGGCGCTGTTCGAGATCGTCGAGACCACCCACATGATCAATAATTATTCCGCTTTCAAGGTCCAGTAACAAAGCATTGATGGTGAAATCACGGCGTTCAACATCACTGAATGCATCGGCGAATACCACGTCCAGCGGCCGGCGACCATCCACATACACACCATCATTGCGAAACGTGGCTACTTCGAGATGCGCCCCATCCGGCATCACCACCAAGATCACCCCAAAAGATTTTCCTACGGCGACGGTTTTTGCACCCGCAGCATGGACTATTTTTTCGACTGTTTCCGGCGCTGCTGCGGTAGCTAAGTCCACATCAGCGATTTCTCGTTGAAGGACCAGATCGCGTACACAACCGCCAACCGCGTAGGTTTCGTATCCCGCATCAAGCAGCCAGGTGGCAACTTGCCGCCCCGATTGCCACGCCGGGTGCGTGGGCACCGCGATGGTGTGTCGGCGCGGGGTCGGCACGAAATCAGGTCGGCAGGGATATCGGCATAATCAAGAAGGTCACACCCTCTTCCCGCATGATCAATCCACGGGTCAATTCGATGCGGATGCTTGGACCTTTGTATACTTTGAGGACTTCCGTAAGATACTGCGCATTCACACCTAAACGCTGGGCAGCCCCGTCATAGCGACAGGCAACCGGGATCTTGGCGCTGCCGTTGGTATAATTGAGGTTCGACAGCAGAGCTTGGCCATTTTCCAAGCTCATAACGATACCACGCGCGGTATTCGAGGTCATCAGCGCAGTCCGACGCACAGCGCTGGCCAATTCCGCGGTTTCGTAAGTCACCGTGTTCGGGCTGGAAGCCGGGAGCGCGTTACGATAGGGGGGAAAATTCCCTTCTACCAGCCGACTTGACAGTTCTACCACGAAACCAGTCGCATGCCCACTGAGCACACGCAGAAATATCACCGAGCCTGCAAAAGCGATTTCCACGGTCTCTGGTTTGGTGCTCTGCAGGATGCGCTGCAGGTGCTGCACGGTCGTGGCCGGAATAATCACGCTGATCGGATCTAGAGTGAAAGCCGGGTCGCGCTCGACCGCTTCGCAGAGGACCTTACCATCGGTCGCAGCGAGAATACATTCACCGTTACCGACCGCCAAATACGCCCCGGACAGGACCGCACTGGTGCGGTCGCGATCGACGGCGAAAATAACCTGCTGGATCATTTCTTCGCAGCGGGCCGCAGACAGGCGGATCTTGGGGGCATCAGCGGGAAAAAGATTAACCGAGGGGAACGCCTCACCTACCACCGCTGGCACCTGATAATCGCCATCGGACAAGCCGATGGTCAAATGGCTGTGATCCTCACGCCGCACCAAAGCCAGCGCAATATCGCGGGAACGACTTTCCTTGAGGATGCTGACCAGTTGCCGGGCGGCGACGATGATCTCACCAGGTTGATCAATCTGGACCTGCTCGACGATGCAACGCAGACCGACCTGCATGTCGGTAGCGGTGATCTCGAGATGCTTCGCGGTAGCCTCAATATGCAGGTTCGTGCAGATCGGTTTCGCACTCGAGGTGGGAACTACCGCATCGGCAGCTTGCAGGGCAGCAAGCAGGGTTTCGCGTTCACAACGGATGGCAGCAGCTTCGGAAGACATGAAGAGAAGAGTATTCTATCTATTCTTTCTTCTTTCACCTTCTCCTCGTCGATTCCGTCGATAAGTCGTAAGATGAAATGAGAACAGATGTTAGGATGTCGAAGGAACGGACTGAAAGGTGCTTACAGCAGTCGGGAGATGGCGACAGCGCAAGCTGCTGGGCCCTTCCGGGTAGGCGCGGCTTCGAATTACGTCGAAAACTGGACGATTGCAAGGCCCGTCACGGCGAAGGCCTGTCTAAAACTAATTAAATAGCAAATTCGATCTTGTGCCTCGACTCGAAGCCGTGCTAGGCTCCAGCCATGCTGCGCTGGGTTATGCTGATGGTTCTGATGGTGGGGTTACCGGGCTGTGCTCTGTTTCGGGCTCTGTTCGCGCCTCAGTCTGTGCTGGGTGAGGCCGCCAGTCGCGTGGCTGGGGGAGCAGCGCAGGCGGTAGATCAGGTCGCCACCCAACAGACAGTCAGCGATCTGGACCGTATCCTGGCAAATCATGGAGATGCAGTAAACAACGATGAATTGCAGCTCCTACGTAATGATCTGGAAAAAAATCCTCTGGCGGCTAGCGGAAAAAGAGCTGAGAGGCCGGTACAAATCGGGCCACCGCACGAATTTGATCGGCGGCGTGCTAGCGAACAAAAGAATGTTTCGGCAAAAACACTGTCAAGCACAGGCGGCCTGCATCTGGCTGGCGCCAAGCGGAATCGTGGGAATCGCCTCACTATCAATTCCCGGACGGGATCGACGCATCGCGGACTCGGTGAACCATTCGCGGCCTCGCGGGGTCACCTGCTTCCACCCGCTGAGCAACGCTTGTATGAGGTCGAAGTCCGTCAGGTTAGAGTAACGCCAAGAACTGACGCTGAACAGCCCCGCAGAATACCGTAAGCGACCCGGTCAGGCTATGGGTTCAGAGTTGGCTTCCCGGTGATTCCGCGGTGTCCGAGCCTTCGGGATCAGTAGGAGATCCTTCCATAATTGCCCGCAGGTTTTCTTGCACTGCCTGCTCTTCCGCGGCACTCAGATGTGGATCGCGTATTCGGTAAACGCAGCCATTGGCCTTGTCTTCGATCACCAGGATGGATTCGTCACCCGCGCGAATGACTTCCTTAAAGCGCAATTTCCGCGCCCGCACCAGAAACAACATGACCACATAACAAAAGCACTGTTTGGCGCGCTGGGTTTCATCCTTCAACGCATGGAAAATACCCAAGAGAGCAGCGATATCGACCGGTTTCGCGGCCGGCCCATCAGGAGTGGGTGCGCGTTGCCGCCACCAGCTGATCAACGTGCTGCGATCAACGGCTTCCCAGGCTTCTTCACTGACATCATGGCGTACGAAGTGATCGTCACGGAATTCCAACGCTGACCAGAACCACGCACCGGGTGGAATAGGGGCTCCACTGCGCTCGCAGACCAGCTTCGGGTGTTCGACTTTACCATCCCAATCAGTGGGCATGGTCTGGGTATACGTGCTCGTGAGGGTGAGCAAAGGGGTGCATGCTCGGCGCGGCACCTTGCCCAGGCAGGAAGGGTGCCGGAGAGTGCCTCTATCCGCCGCACCGGAAGCCCAAGCGGTCCGCTCCCCGATGGTCGCTTTGGCGAATGGTGGGCACGCGATCCGGGCGTTCCGCTGCCGTTGCCCTGGCTAGTGCGCTTTCGGCGTATTTATCTGCGGACAACCGCTGAGCCGCACGTGGTGCCGGCGCATGATCACGACGATCTTGAATTGATCCTGGTTTGCTGTGGTCGCTGGCAGGGCGCCATTAACGGGCTGACCCTCAGCGTACCCGCCGGAGGCGCCTTGGTGGTGGCTCGCGGTGATCGTCATGAAGATCGCTGTCGCGAAGCGGTGGCTCTGATCGGTTTCTCTTTCGAATTGCTTCCAGGGCCGGGTCAGGGGCGTTCAGCGTCGCCGCTGCGCGCCGGGGCACCGCTTGCGGCACGGCGGCTGCCCACGGCGGCGGCGCTGCATGCGGCAACCGGGTGCGTGATCAGAAAGGTCCGCCGTCCTAGTGGTCCTGTCATCTGGAAGCCATCATAGAGGCATGCACGCTCACCCCGATCACACCGTCCACCTGCTATTCAAAACCCATCTCGACATTGGCTTCACCGCCGCCGCCGAAACGGTGGTGAATGGCTACCTCGAACACTCTCTGCCCAAGGCCAATGTTTTAGCGAACGCCATGCGCAATGCGGGCAGTGACCGCTTTGTATGGACGGTCGGTTCGTGGTTGGTGCATACCGCGCTGGAGCGCTTGCGCGGCAAGGCCCGGACTGACCTTGAATCCGCGCTGGACGCCGGCGACATCCGTTGGCACGGACTGCCCCTCACCATGCATACGGAATACCTGGATGTGGGACCTGTCCGTCATGGCCTGGCGCTGAGTGCCGCGCTCAATCGCCATTTCGGACGGCGCACGCGCAGCGCAAAAACGATCGATGTGCCGGGCCATACCCAGGCCCTGGTGCCGCTGCTGGTCGAGGCCGGAATCGAATTGCTGCATATCGGCGTTAGTCCTGCCAGCACCCGCCTACAGGTCCCGCCGTGGTGCCGCTGGCGGTGCGCCGGAGCCGAGAGTATTCTTGGCTATGAAGATGATTATGGCGGGGTGAGCGAACTACTGGCCCACGGTGCGGCCATCGCCTGTGGTTTTACCGGTGATAACCACGGTCCGCCGGAGCTCGGCCACATTCAGGCCACGTATCAGCAGCTGCGCCAGCGATTCCCCGACAGGACCGTGGCCGCAACCAGTCTGGATGATTTTACCAGCGAGCTGAGCGCTCGCGCCGCGGAATTGCCACTCATCACCGACGAACTCGGCGGCACTTGGATTCACGGCACGGGGACGGATCCCGAAAAGACTCGGCGCTTCCGCGCGCTTACCCGTTGGCGGCGCAATCTGCCCGCGCACCAGTCGCACGGTTTAGCGCGGCGTGATGTGCGACGATTTTCGGATAGCCTCCTCGTCGTGGGAGAACATACCTGGGGCCGAGACGGCAAATATTTCCCCGGGGCCAGGTATTGGCAAGGTGCGCGGGCGCTAGGATGCGGCTGGATTTTAGCAGTATCGCCGCAACGGAGTGCACGACGAACTCGAAGCCTCTTGGCAAGAGCAACGCGCGTAGAGAGATACCGCACTGGCATGCTTAGATGGCAGTCCCCTCGCTGCCGAGGCCCGCCAAGCCTGTGCGTGGCCGAGCCCGGATCCGGGTCCCAGGTATTCGCGAGAAAACGCGACGGAGATGCCCCTGGAATTGGTAGGATGGAAGGCGCAGTTCGATGCGCACGGCGCCCTGTGCCAGGTGCGGCGTCCCGATGGGGTTGTTCTCGCTGATGCCCAGCATCATCTGGGATGTCTACGCTATCAGACCTATGGCGCGCGCGCCTACGAAACGTTCATCAGCGCCTATAATCCGCTTCTGGCGACGACGCGGAATTGGGCGATCCCGGATTTTGGTAAACCCGGTTTAGAAACGGTCTGCACTGACGGGGCCACCTTCCTGCCCACGTGTGTCGCCATGCACCGGCATGCGGATGGCTACGCGGTGCGCCTCGATCTGGTCTTCAATCCCGCGGCGCAGGAGCAATTTGGCTGTCCGCGCCGCTGGCAGCTCACGCTGCGCGCGACCACAGAAACCCTGACCTGGGAATTGCGTTGGCAGGACAAGAACGCGACCCGCGTACCGGAGGCCCTGTGGCTCGGATTTCACCCGGTCATCGCCGGCGCCCCGCGATTAATGCTGAGCAAATGGGGCCAGGAAATTGATGCGACCACGGTTATTGCGGGTGGGAATCAGCGCCTGCACCACGGTGATGTTGTGTGCTGGCACGATGATGCCGTTTCGTGGCGAATGGATCTACCTGAGGGCGGCCTGGTTGCTCCGGGCGGCGGGGCCCAGGTGCAGTTTGATCAGGAAAAACCCAGGCCTTGCCCAGGGTTTCGACCTCAACCTGCTCAACACCACCTGGGGCACAAATTTCTCCAGGTGGTACGACGATGACGGTTTATTCCGCTGTGTTCTCGATTTACGATAACCGCGAGCGCAATAATTCGCGCTCGTAACCGAGCTCTTTCGGCATCCGTTCACCGAGCAGATCAAACAGGCTCTGCTGTAAGGTCAATTCCTGGTGCCATTCGCCGGGGGTGATTGCCTGAGCCTGATCCAGGCGAGCGTGATCATAAGACTCGAGTCCGTCGAGGTTGATGTGATCGCCAAACGGCATCCAGCCGAGATGGGTTTCATCGCCTTCGGCATGACCGTGGCAGCGATTAACGATCCATTCGAGAATGCGCATATTTTCGCCAAATCCGGGCCACATGAATTTTCCGTCGGCATCCTTGCGGAACCAGTTAACATGGAATATCCGCGGGGGATGCGCCAGCTTGCGGCCGACTGCCAGCCAATGGGCGAAATAATCGCCCATCGAATAACCGCAAAAAGGCAGCATCGCCATGGGATCGCGGCGGACTTGGCCGACTTGACCAGCAGCGGCGGCGGTGGTTTCGGACCCGAGCATGGCACCCAGATAGGTGCCATGGCTCCAATTGAAGGCCTGGAACACGAGAGGGTAGGTGGTGGCGCGACGGCCACCAAAAATAATCGCAGAGATCGGAACCCCACGGGGATCGTGGACCTCGGGCGCGAGAGCGGGATTATGGTCCATCGGCGCGGCAAAGCGGCTATTCGGATGCGCCGCTTTTTCGCCGTTGCCGGGGGTCCACGGGCGGCCGCGCCAATCGGTGAGATGCGCAGGCGGCACCGCGGTTTTACCTTCCCACCAAACGTCGCCGTCCGGGGTCAGCGCCACATTGGTGTAAATAGTATCGCGGGCGATGGTTTTCATCGCGTTGGGATTGGTCTCGGCGTTGGTGCCGGGGGCGACCCCGAAATAGCCATTTTCCGGATTCATTGCCCATAGGCGGCCGTCTTCACCGGGCCACAGCCAGGCAATGTCATCGCCGACGGTGGTTATTTTCCAGCCCGCATAATGGTCGGGCGGGATCAGCATGGCAAAATTGGTCTTGCCGCAGGCCGACGGAAAAGCCGCTGCGACATAGGTGACTTCGCCTTGGGGAGTTTCTACTTTCATCAGCAGCATGTGTTCGGCGAGCCAGCCCTCTTGGCGACCGAGCCAGGAGCCCAGGCGTAATGCCAAGCACTTTTTGCCTTGCAGAACATTGCCACCATAATTTGACGACGTAGAGATAATCTCATTGTCTTGGGGAAAATGAGCAATGTGCCTATTTTCCAAGGCCGTATCGAGCATGCAGTGCAGGCCCTTGGTAAAGGCGCCGCTGCTGCCGAGATGCTTCCACGCGATATCGCCCATGCGGGTCATGATGCGCATCGAGAGCACGACATAGATCGAATCGGTAATTTCGATGCCGACCTTGGTCCGCGCACAGCCGGGTGGGCCCATCAGGTAGGGCACCACATACAGGGTGCGGCCACGCATGGCGCCGTGGGCGATGGTGCGCAGACGCGCGCGCATCTCTGCGGGATCGGCCCAGTTATTGGTCGGTCCGGCTTCTGCTTTGGTCGGCGTGCAGATATACGTGCGGTCTTCGATACGTGCGACATCGCCCGGATCAGAGCGGTGATACCAGCAGCCCGGCAATTTTTCCTGATTCAGACGCAGGAGGATCCCGGCTGCTTCGGCCTGGGCGAGCAGGCGCGCATTTTCAGCGTCGGATCCATCGCACCAGTGCACCGATTCGGGTTCGCACAATGCTTGGGTCTCTGCAACCCAGGCGCGCACGGCGGCGTGCTGACACTTATTCTGCGCGTCAGACGACGAGGTGTGCTGAAAAGAATGCGGCACTGGCTGCATGAGCATCTCCAAAGGTTCCAATACCAGCATGCCGTCTGACCCCGGTGAGAGCAAGCCGGACTGACGCAGCAGAATCAGGAGGCGACGCGGAAGGTCGTGGCGCAGGCCGCACAGCGGCGCGTGCCCGGTCGGCAGATATGCTGCTCACCGCACACGGGACAGTCGACGTGCAGGCGTGGGCGCAGGCCACCTGCCTCACGTACCGCCGCGCGCACATAGCGCCATTTTGCGCGCAGGCTGCGATCGGCATCTTGGCGACGCAGCGTACCGCCCCAGGTGACCATGCGCATGAAGGTCTCGGCGAAATCTTCATCCGCGTTCTGGGCCGCGTAGCGGGTCAGATACGTGCCCTGCCCGAAGGTGCGCTGGAAGCACGCCCGATCTTCGAGATGCAGATAGTCGGCCAGTGCGTGCCCGAACTCGTGGCGCAGCACCGCGCGCAGGCTCAGCGTCTTGGTTCCGAACGCGCGTGCGCTCTCGCGCCGGGTACGCTGCGTCCACCGCGGCAGGCGCAATTTGCGTTCACCGAAGGTGTACCAGGCCAGACCCTGCGAGGTCATGCGCCGGCGGCTTTGCACCACCGAGACCCAATAGAAGAGGGGACCCAAGCCCAGCTGCGTCAGCTCGGCGCGGACATCGCGCAGGGCCTCGAGCAGGGCAGGATCAGCAGAGCGACCGGCGAGACGGATAGGGGCTTGGCGCATGGTAGTAACAGCGGCGATTATGGCTTCGACCTGACGAGTGAACGCAAAAACTGAATAGGACCCGGACCCCAAGTCGGACCGTAAATACATGGAGAGACAAGACTTACAGCCCTGTCGAAAACCAGCCCCAACAGACCGGCTTGAGGAGGTCACAAACCCCAGATAAAATACTTCGTTGGCAGTTGCCAGCCGCCCGACTTGGGGGGCGGGCCAGCGGCTTACACCGACAAGTACCGCGCAACGGTCGCCTCGTCGACCTCTGAGCGTCGATCTTCACGCACCAGGTTCCCCGACTCAATGACCAGAATGCGGTCAGCAATGGCGAGGGCGAAACTCAGCACCTGTTCGGAAACGATGATAGTCACGTTCCAGGTTTGGCGGATCTCATTGAGCTGGCGCGCAAGGTCCTTGATGATCGACGGCTGAATGCCTTCGGTCGGTTCATCGAGCAGCAGCACCCGCGGACGAGAGACCAAAGCACGCGCGATT
>Ga0105045_10006172_pt1 | contig 10592 bp, 7 predicted proteins | sample MAT02_FD_78089 | JGI IMG/M metagenome (GOLD analysis project Ga0105045, IMG submission 78089) | Freshwater microbial communities from Lake Fryxell liftoff mats and glacier meltwater in Antarctica - MAT-02 (megahit assembly) | ecosystem: Environmental > Aquatic > Freshwater > Ice > Liftoff... | reverse complement strand
CACGGAATTCGTAGCGCATCACCCCGACGAAGGACGTGTGATGGCGCGCGCGGTCGCTGCGTGGTTCGACTCGCTTCCACCTGCCGCGCGCGATGCGCCACTGATTCGTCGTCAGGAGGCGCACACGCTCCTTTTGCTCGATCGCCCCGCTGAGGCCCGCGCCAGACTGCGGCCGCTGATTGCGCCACCCAGCGCATTGTCCACGATGTCGTTTTCGCTCATGGGGTCGGCGGGCGCAGTCGCCGCCGCGAACGGCGACTCGGTCGAGGCCCGTGGGTGGATGGTTCAGATTGCGGCGCGAGCTCGGGCACTGACACCGGCCGCACGTGCACTCTTGTTGGGCGAGCCGACTTACTGGCGGTCAACCATCGCTGCCCGACTTGCTGACAGCACGCTCGCGCTCACCTTATTGCGCGACGCGCGTCGCGAAGGGCTTGGCATGGAGCCATCGGTGCACGCCGAACCGGCGTTCGCGGCGCTGCGCCGATGGCCGCCGTTCGTGGCGATGATGGCGCCGGTGACGCGGTAAAGGTCGCGCAACACGCCGACTGCTCCACGAGCGCATCGCGTCGCGGATCACGCCATCTCAAATCGGGATGACCGAACATATGTGCCTCATCACGGTTCGCCCGTGAGCGGATCGACGATCTCGACGAACGGAAACCGTGCGAAATCGGTATCACGCGTACAAATACGCCGAATGCCGTGCTCTCGCATCAGCACGGCCGTCTCCGCATCGTGCCACAAGTTGCCTGCGATCATCGGCACGTCCGACATCACCTCGGCCAAAACGGCCGCATGTCGATCCGTGGGGACGAGCATCGACAGCCCCGGTGACTGCTGGAGCGCCGTCAGAAATTCGCCGGCCGCCTGGCCGGACCATGGCTGCCGCGGCACCCGTGGGTGCGTGACCACGCGCAGGAACTCGTAGCAGGTTCCCCACGTGAGATACCAGGCGCCCCGCTGCGCACGCCATCACTTAAGGAGTGCCCGGCATTGCGCGTGCTCCGGTGCGCGCACGTCGGCCGCAGACACCAGCACATTCGTATCGACGACAAACACCTACCGCTCCTCCATGACCCGGTACAGCGCATCGTGGTCGGCCACGTCCACCAACGCGCCACCAGAATCGAAGCTCGGGAGCGGTGCGAGCTCGGTCACCCCGGACGGACGCCGGAGCAGTTGCCGGAGCGCAGTCTCCACGAGTTCGGACATCGTGCGCCCCGTGCGGGCCGCCTCACGCCGGAGGCTGGCCATGACCGTATCGTCAATGTCGAGCGTGGTCTTCATATGGCCAACCACACGGTGTGTATGGCTATAGGTCAATGACACCAACGAAGGAGCTTCCACGTCCATCGGTGGTAAAGCAGTTCACGGTACCGTCCACCACCCCACGCAGAGACGCACGCCGATGCACTGGCGATCGGCCGCTACCCGGCCGATCGCCAGCACGATTACCGCGTCACACTCACCCGTGCATACACATAGCGGCCATTGAAACCGAACGGTGAAATTCCGCTGTACGGGAAGATGCCCCCATTGTTGGTGACGGCCGAGTTGACATCGGGATAGACGTCCAACAGGTTGTCGGCGCCGAGCGTGAGGCGTACGGCGCGCGGCAAAGTGTACGAGAGTGAGAGATCGGTGATCACTTTGCCGCCGTAGGTGTTATCCAGCGAGCCATTCGGGTTGGTGCCGCGGGCGACGACCTCTCCGAAGCGTTGCGCACGCACCGTGAAGTCAAGCGCACGACGCGTGAGGTTGGCGGAGAACATGATGTTGCTGCGTGGCTGGCCGAGCTCGATGCGCCCACGCTCGATGCGACTGAAAAGCGCTTCACCCTGCGTGTTCAGCGCCGCCGGTGTGGGCTTGACGTACGTCACCCTGTTCTCGGTGACGTTGTACGCGCCCGTCAAGCGGAGGAAGCCCACGGCGCCCGCTTGCAATCCGTAGTTGGCGACGAAATCCGCACCCTGCGTCCGCGTGTTGATGGCGTTGGTGAAATACCGCCCGCCCGACACACCCGACAGCCCGTTGGCTGCGAGCAGCGCGGTCACCTGGGCACCGGTAAAGTTCTCCGAGAAGACGACGCGATCGCTGATGAAGATGTTGTAGTAATCAGCGGTGAATGAGAGGTTGCGTGTGGGTTCCACGGCAAATCCGCCGCTCCAGTTCACCGACTGCTCGGGCTTCAGGTCTTCCGCGCCGAGCACGCGGGCAATCGGATCGTTCACTGGAAACGTGCGCACGTCAAACGGCACGCCGTCAATGAAGTTGGTGGCGGTCGACGAGAACCATTGCTGGTGGAGGGACGGCGCGCGGAAGCCGGTGCTGAAGGCGCCGCGAAGCTTGAGTTGGTCGAGCACCGAGAAACGGGTGGCGAGTTTTCCCGTGGCCGTTCCGCCAAAGTCGCTGTAGTTCTCCGCGCGCGCGGCGGCTGACAGCAGCCACCGGTCGGTCACATCATTTGAGGCCTCGATGTACGCGCCCACGTTGCTGCGTGTGTTCGTCCCGGCGTCGCTTGGACGAAAGCCCGGGAACACTTGCGAGCCTAAGGCGCCCTGACGCCCCCTATTGGGGCCGTCGAGAATTCGGATACCGCCATCGCGATAGGAGTCTGGCTCACCGTCGGTGATGTCATAGCTCTCGTAGCGGAATTCAGCGCCCGTGGCAATCTGCAGCGGCTTGCGCAGGCCCACGTTGAAGTTGCGCGTGAAGTCGACGTTCGTGGTGCTTTGCGTGAAGCCCAACTGTCCGGCGTAGAACTGTCGCGGACTCTGCGCCCCCAGGGTGACATTGCCGGAGTTGGCAATGTCGAACGCAAAGCTGTTGCGGCCCGCCACGGTGCTCACATCGTAGCCCCATTTGCCAATGTCGCCTTTCACGCCGAGGGTACCCGAATAATCCCAGATCGTGGATGTGATCAGGGGAAGAAACCCCCCGGGATAGAGCGCGCGTACGGTGCGATCATCGAGCGGACGTCGGAAAAAGCCGGCCGCCTCACCGTCACGGCGACTGACGCCGATGTTCGAGTAGACCTGAGCGCCGCTGTTGAGCGTCCGGCCGTAGTTCAGGAAGCCGACCACATCGCGCACCTCAGCGTCGCCTTGGCGGTGATTGACCACCGGTGCGTTGCTGTTGCGCGGATCGCCGGCGAAGAACTGCGTCCGCGTGTCGGGGAGTGAGCGGTTGGTGGGCGCACGGTCGCGATACTCCGCGCCCAGCGTCAGGAATCCTGGTCCGCCGAAATCGGTGGAATAGCTGCCGGCAAGCTGCAGGACTTCGCCATCGGTGAGGTTCTCATTGAAGTTCTGCGTCGCCGCGGGGACGTTGGGATTGCCTTGGAGTGTGGTCTGTGTGCGGCCGAGCGTTGCCGAAAACTCGGCCGGGGCATTCGACTTGAGGATGATGTTGATGACACCAGCGATCGCGTCGGACCCATACTGTGCAGCGGCACCGTCACGGAGAATTTCGATTCGATCGATCATGCTGGCCGGAATGGCATTGAGGTCCACCGCTGCCTGACCGCGTCCGATCGTGCCGTTCACATTCACCAACGCGCTGACGTGCCGACGCTTGCCGTTCACGAGCACGAGCACCTGATCGGCGCCCAAGCCGCGCAGCGTCGCCGGCCGCACGTGGTCAGTGCCGTCGCCAACCGTGGCCCGCGGGAAGTTGAACGATGGCGCGATCATCTGAATCATCTGTGCCGTCTCCACGCGACCCGTCGCACGGAGCTCGGACGCGCTCAGCACATCGATCGGAACCGGCGCGTCGAGCACGGTCCGCTCGGCGGTACGCGAGCCGAGCACCGCCACGGCACCCAGTGTGTTGGCCGACTTCTCGAGAACGAAGTCCTTGGTGAGGGTACTCCCGGCGACGATCGTGATCGAGTCGCTGACCGGGGCGTAGCCTACCAACCGTGTTCGGATTTCGTAGCGACCCGGGCGCAGCGAGATGCGATAGCCGCCGTCACCGCGTGTGATGGTTCCCGACTGCGTGCCGCTGATAAATACCGACGCGCCGACAACCGACTGTCCGGACTCGGTCACCCGCCCGGTCACGGTACCGACCAGCGATTGCGCCGCGAGGGGCGACGTCGCGACGACGGTGAGCAGAATGAGCGTGCGGAGAGTTTTCAAGGGTGAGTGCATGCCTGCGTCTCGAATTGAGGAAGGGTGAATGATGGCCATCCCGCATACAATAGGAGCGCAGCACACGGTTGCGGAAGACAGCGCGCGCACCGCCGCGAAACAAGCTGTCAGCTGGCCTGCTCCCCGCGCCGTGGCGGACCAGCGGCCTCCAGCGCCTCCCACTCCGCATCTTCGAACAGTCGCGAACGCGTCAGAAAGCGCAGCCCCTCGGGGGTTTCCACCGAAAAGCCCGCACCACGTCCCGGAACGACATCGATCGTGAGATGCGTGTGTTTCCAGTACTCGAACTGTTGGGCGCCGATGTAGAATGGCGTATCCGCAATCGTCCCCAGGTAAACATCCTGCTGACCAATGCGGAACTCTCCTCGCGGAAAGCACATCGGGGTGCTGCCGTCGCAGCACCCCCCGGATTGATGAAACACCAGCGGGCCATGCTGGGCTTGCAGCTTGTGCAGCAGGGCGGTGGCGGCCGGGGTGACAGCCACCCGTTCCACTGGTGTTTCGATCATCGGAATGTCCTGGCTCAGAAAAATCCGAGCGCGTTCGGGCTATAGCTCACGAGTAGATTCTTGGTCTGCTGGTAATGATTGAGCATCATCTTGTGGTTCTCACGCCCGATGCCGCTCTGCTTGTAGCCACCGAATGCCGCACCCGCCGGATAATGATGGTAGCAGTTCGACCACACCCGCCCGGCCTTGATGCCGCGTCCCATGCGGTACAGCGTGTTCACGTCGCGCGACCAGACACCGGCGCCAAGTCCGTACAGCGTGTCGTTGGCGATAGCGAGTGCGTCGTCCATGTCCTTGAACGGCGTAACCGAAACGACCGGGCCGAAGATCTCTTCCTGAAACACGCGCATCTTGTTGTGGCCTTCAAAGATCGTGGGCTCCACATAGTAGCCGCCTGCGAGTTCGCCCTCATGATGCGCCCGCTTACCTCCGATTAACACTTTGGCGCCTTCTTTCACGCCGATATCGAAGTAGCTCAGAATCTTCTCGAGCTGATCGTTTGACGACTGCGCGCCAATCATGGTGCCTGGATCCAGCGGATGGCCCATCTTGATCTTCTTCACACGGTCGATGGCCCGCTCCATGAACCTGTCATAGATCGACTCCTGCACCAGCGCACGCGACGGGCAGGTGCAGACTTCCCCTTGATTCAGTGCGAACATCGTGAACCCTTCGAGCGCCTTGTCAAAAAACGCGTCATCCTGATCCATCACATCGGAAAAGAATATGTTCGGTGACTTGCCGCCGAGTTCCAGCGTGACCGGCACGAGGTTTTCCGATGCATACTGCATGATGAGACGGCCGGTGGTCGTTTCACCGGTGAAGGCAACCTTCGCCACGCGCGGGCTCGACGCCAGCGGCTTGCCGGCTTCGACGCCAAAGCCCTGCACGACGTTGAGCACTCCGGCCGGCAACAGATCGGCGATGAGCTCCACAAACGCCATGATGGCCACGGGCGTCTGCTCGGCGGGCTTGAGCACCACCGCATTGCCGGCGGCAAGTGCCGGCGCCAGCTTCCAGACCGCCATGAGCAGCGGGAAATTCCACGGGATGATCTGCGCAACCACGCCGAGGGGCTCGTGAAAGTGATATGCGACCATGTCTTCGTCGATCTCACCGGCAGTACCTTCCTGCGCACGAATCACGCCGGCGAAGTAACGGAAGTGATCCACGGCCAACGGTAGATCAGCCGCCTTCGTTTCGCGAATCGGTTTGCCGTTATCAATGGTTTCGATAACGGCGATCGCTTCCAGATTCTCTTCGAGGCGGTCGGCGATCTTGTTCAGGATGATCGCACGATGCGTCGCCGATGTGCGTCCCCAGGCCGGCGCCGCGCGATGGGCGGCATCGAGCGCCAGTTCGACATCTTCGGCGGTGGAGCGCGCCACATCGCACAGGTGTTGTCCCGTGATCGGTGTGGGGTTGCTGAAGTACTGACCACGCACCGGCGGTGAGAACTTGCCGTCGATCCAGTTCTCGTACCGGCTCTTTATGGAAATCGTGATTGCGTACTGCGCCGCGCCCTCTGGAAGAGTGGCGGTACTGTTCGGAACGGCTGACGTTGCCATGCTCGCCTCGATGAGACCAGTGGATGCCGAGCGTGCTGGGTGGGACCGGACGCTACAGATTGCCCGGTGAGGCACGCTGAGGTAAAGTCGGATTCGTAGTGTCCTTGTTCCCGCCGAAGCTGCCGGATTCGAGGTTCACTGGCAGTCGGCCGCCGTCCTTGGGACCGGTAGACGCGGTAGAAGTCCTCCATATTGGTAGACAAAGCCATCGGGCGCGGCACACAGCGAATACGGTCAGAACACCAGCGGAATGGTCTGCAACTGGTGGCTGATCAGCCACTCGCCGTTCCGGCCGGAGACATAGCCGACTTTCGTTGCCCCCCAGCTCGCGAAGATGCCGTGGCGGGTTCGTCCATCCCACGGCCACACCAGCGCCCCGTTGCGATCGCTCACCACCAGCATGCCCGCCGACCAATACGCCGGACGAATCAGCCCCCGCCATCCTTCGGCACCGAACGCTTTGCCGAACAGGTAGCGACGGAGTCCGAACTCGGATGCCGACACGGCAACCGCGCGGCTCGAGTCTACCGTGGCATATGTGGGCACATAGGCGGCCACGGCCTCCCAAGGACTCGGACCGCCACGCGGGGTTGGACGGAATCCCGGGATCCACTTCTGTGCGCCCCAATTGGCCAGCACTTCCACGCCATTCAGCCGCGCCGAGGTGGGGCCGAGCTTACGTTCGTAGTTCGCGAGACGCTGCAACGCCGCATCGCGGGCATCGAGTGACAAGAGGCCGAACGCGGTTTCCGTGATGACCGCCAGTCGCTGGGCGACTGAATCGCCAAGCGCCGAACGTACTATCGGTCGGACTACGGGGCCGCGAACCAGCATGCGGAATGCATCCATCGCCTCGAAGGTCGTTGCGCTGGTGCCACCGTACGCGCGCGTGCCCAGCCGCGTGAGGGCGCGCAGCGACACGGGCTCGGTACCGCGAAGCGCACGCAATGACAGCGACGAGGGCTGTATCGCGCAAATGATGCCGGTACTGAGGGCCGCTGCCCGTTGGTCATCCCCCAGCGCCTCGTGTACCGCCGGAGCCGCAAGGACATCGCGGGCCATGCGGCAGTACTCACCCACCGTAATCGAGCCGGCACGCGCCAAGAGAATCGAATCGTTTCCCGGCGCCGCTTGGGCGCCGCCCACCGAGGCGGCACACGTGATACCAGCCACGAGCACCGTCGCCACACAGCCGGGTACGCCGGTTCGTATGCTCATGTCAGCAGCACCTCGCGCAACGTAGCGGTTTGGCTGGTGATGTAGCGGCTCCATGAATGGGGATCGTTGAGCTGCAGCGCTGTCTCACCGCTGGCGGCGGCCTGCAGCGCGAGCGCCAGCGACTCCCGGTCGGTGACGTTGGTGAGGTGCTGTGGCACGACGATACTCCGCTGCCCCGTAAGATGCATGTACGCCCATTTCTGTAACCCGCCCAGGAGATGCCCGCCCACCGGATCCTGCGTACCGGTGACCGAGATAAAGGCGTCGGTGCAGGTCACGGGCTTTGAATGTCGCATCTCGCGAGGGATCCCCAGGGGCATGGACAGCGTGGCCAGCATCTCTCCGCTGGGAATGACGGCCTTGATGTCTTCGGCAACAGAGCGAATAAGCTGCACCGGTGATGCCATCAACCACACGGACGCCAAGCGGAACAGATCACTCGCCGTCCGGAGTCGGTGCGTCGGTTCGGTGGCTGCTTCCCAAAGCGCCTCATATGTATGAAAACAGCCGAGACTGTGCGCGACTATCGAGAGTTTGTTGTCCAGCGGATCCTGTCCACGACTGAATGCAGACTCCGCGCCATCCAATTGAATCTGGATGAGCTGTGCAAGGTAGGCCGAGCGAACGGCGAGCCGCAGGTCAGCGCTGAGCACGGGCCACAGGACATCGCCGGCATAGTCGGCAATCACATCGGCTTGATCATCGCCGCCTTCACGGACGCTCAACACACGCTTGAGCCGACGAATCTCCGCACCGAGCGCCGTCTTGGTCACGAGCCAGTCGTTGATGAAGTCGTAATTGAGCGTATAAATAGCCACGCGATCGGCTTCCTGGCCGAGCGCGGTGCGGAACGCCTCGAGGGGGAACGCCGCATCGCCGGCGAGGCTGGCTCGTCCGATGCCGTGCACGAGCAGCACCGCACGATCGGCCGGCCACTGCATGGATTGAGGCGTAAACGTCATGTCAGGCCATTGGTGGTAAGTGATCAGTCAGGCGTCGCCACATGCCGGTAAGACATTGCGTGGCGGCGCGACAATCCGCTAGCCGTGGATGAGCCCGAGCGCGCCGTGCGCTATTTTTCGACATGCCACTCAGCGCCCTGAACTTCGACAACCAGTTCGTCACCACGCTCCCCGGCGACCCCGACCCGTCGCTCCGTCGGCGTCAGGTGCTGCATGCCGCCTGGAGCGCGGTCACCCCGACCGCCGTGGCTGCGCCCACACTGGTCGCTCACGCCCATGAGGTCGCCGCACTGACGGGCTTCACAGATGCCGACGTGGCCTCACCAGAATTCGCCGCGGTGTTCGGTGGCAATGCGCTGATGCCGGGCATGTCGCCCTATGCGGCCTGTTACGGTGGCCATCAGTTCGGTAATTGGGCCGGCCAGCTGGGCGACGGACGCGCAATCACGTTGGGTGAAGTGCTCACTCCCGGCGGCGCACGCTGGGAGTTGCAACTCAAGGGCGCTGGCCCCACGCCGTACTCGCGCACGGCCGACGGACGCGCGGTGCTTCGGTCATCGATCCGCGAATTTTTGTGCAGCGAAGCGATGTACCATCTGGGGGTGCCTACCACGCGCGCGTTGTCGCTGGTTGCCACCGGTGAACCCGTGCTGCGCGACATGTTCTACAACGGCAACGCCGCCGAAGAACCCGGCGCCGTGGTGTGTCGCGTGGCCCCGTCGTTCATCCGCTTTGGCAATTTCGAAATTCTCGCTGCGCGCGATGACCTCGCGCTGCTCGAGCAGTTGATTGACTTCACCATCACCCGCGACTTCCCCCATCTCACCGGCGACACCGCCGCGCGTCGCGTTGCGTGGTTTGTGGAGGTGTGCACGCGCTCAGCGCGCATGGTGGTGGAATGGATGCGCGTGGGCTTTGTCCACGGCGTGATGAACACCGACAACATGTCCATCCTCGGCCTCACCATCGACTACGGGCCATACGGCTGGCTCGACAATTTCGATCCGCACTGGACACCGAACACGACCGACGCGCAGGGACGTCGCTATCGGTTCAGCCAGCAGCCGGCAATCGTGCAGTGGAATCTCGTGCGACTGGCCGAGGCGCTGGCGCCGGTGTTCGGCGCCGAACAGACGCTGCACGAAGGCCTCGAGGCATTCGATGCCGTGTACCAGGCCGAGTACGAAGCGATGAACACCGCCAAGTTCGGTTTTACCTCGCGAGGTGAAGCCGAGCAGCAGCTGATCCGCGAAGGATTCGCCTTGCTTTACGCAGCAGAGATGGATTACACCAGGTTCTTCCGCGCACTCGGTGAAATTCCAGATCACGTAGATACCTCCAACGCACTCGCACCAGCACTCGGCGATGTATTCTACGACGACGCCAAGCGTACCGCGCAGTGGGACGCCATCAACCAGTGGCTTACCCGCTGGCACACCATCGTGCGCACTCACGGTCGCGATTTCGAAGCACGCCGCGCCGCCATGCACGCAGTGAATCCCAAGTTTATTCTGCGCAATTATCTCGCGCAGGAAGCGATCGACGCCGCACACGCCGGCAACTACGAGCCGGTCCGTACCCTGCTCGAGGTCATGCGACATCCGTACGACGACCAGCCCGGCAACGACCACTACGCCGAGCGCCGCCCTGAGTGGGCACGGAACAAGGCGGGGTGCTCGATGCTTTCGTGCAGTTCGTGAGACGGAGCTAAGAGCTAAGAGCTAAGAGCTCAGAGCTACTGCTGTTGCTCTTAGCTCTTAGCTCTTAGCTCTTAGCTCTTAGCTCTTAGCTCTTACTTCATCTCCGCCTGCCGCTGCACCAGTGTGCCTACGAACGCCAGTGCGTCGGCTTGCGTGAACGCGGCCCCTTGGGCGCCGTCCTGTACCTCAAAGATTTGCATACCCAGCCCACGGATATCAAACCGTAAACGGCCCTCGGCGTAGCGCACGTTCTCCACGAGCGTTGCGGGGACACTCACCACACTGTTCGCGTGGAGCACATGTACCGAATCGCCCACCACCTCCAGGGCGACTGAGCGATCAGTGCTCACGATCTGAAGGTCATTGGGCCCCAGCAACCGCACCTTGTTCGCAGCTTCTGCGGCCGCCTTCACCACCCCGTCTTGTTGCGTCTCCTGACAGGCCGTGCTGAGCATGAGTGCCGTCAAGGCGACGAGTAGCT
>Ga0105045_10006171_pt1 | contig 10593 bp, 1 predicted proteins | sample MAT02_FD_78089 | JGI IMG/M metagenome (GOLD analysis project Ga0105045, IMG submission 78089) | Freshwater microbial communities from Lake Fryxell liftoff mats and glacier meltwater in Antarctica - MAT-02 (megahit assembly) | ecosystem: Environmental > Aquatic > Freshwater > Ice > Liftoff... | reverse complement strand
CATTTTCAACATTTATCTTACTCTTAATGCTTCGCGATAATTCAAATTTTTGTGATATGGAGTCAAATGCTCTGTTTCAATACAGTTGTATGTATCATTCTTTCAGTAGTGTCAAACTTGAAAGTTGAATTCAAGTATTCAACTATCATTTCAAGTATTCAATTATTGAATAGTTGAAGTTTCAAGTTTTCAAGTATTCAACTATTCAAGTACTGAACCCTCTATGTACACAGCCGCGCCCTCACCCTCAGCTCGCCCCTGTGCCCTTTGTATACAACCCTTCGCCCTCACCCTCACCCTGCCCCTGTGCCCTCGTAAATACTTTTGAATAGTTGAATAGTTGAATAATTGAATAGTTGAATAGTTGAATAATTGAATAGTTGAATAGTTGAATAATTGAATAGTTGAATAGTTGAATAATTGAATACTTGAATAGTTGAATTCAAGTTTCAAGTATTACATATATGCAATGATCACAAAGATATCTATCGATTATGCAGTAAATTCTATCAGAAGATTTGTTGTGAATTTTGTATAGAACTCTGTAGGTTGTTTATGATTTTTCGGAATCATTTTTGAAAAACTACAGCAGGGTCCAAGTCATCTGCTGAAGATCCTTCAATTAGGTCGAAATTTGGATCATGGCAGTAATGAACTGATCTTGTCAATTAAATACTTGCTTGGTTTTATCACACATTGAAAATATGGATACGTATGTAGTTTAAGCATACTTTTATTCTCACCCTCATCCTGTCAAATTCATCAATGAATGCGTGACTATTGAAAGAAAAGTGTCAATAATGCTTGTCCAAAGACATATTTGATACCTTGTTTAATCCTGTTTCGGATCATTTGTAGGGAAATTGAATTCGATTTTATTTTAATGTAGCTGAAAAATATAGAAGAAATATATTCAGCAATAAAAGAAACGCCCGATTTAAACATTCACTTTCTTGCCTGTGACAACAACTTTTTAAAAAAATCTGTTCTTTTCAGCACTAGTGAGCCAACCCACTGCGATTAATTAGTTTCTTTTTTCTATTGCTCTGTTGCTGCTATTCTTTCTTTCACGTTTATTTTTTTTACTTCGAAGAAAGAACGAATGAACTAAAAAAATAAAGCGAAGAAGAAAAAGGAATAGATGAAAAAACAGTGACGAGAGAAAAGGAATCAAGGCCGAGAAACGCTTAATATCAAAACATTGCTTATGTAATCGTTTTTTCGAGCAGGTAAACATGCTTTTTCTCAGAGCATTTTAACTGTCTTAATAGTCTTTTCTAAGTCTGCTTTTGTGAAACACGAACTAAAAGGAGTGTTGAAGTGTTTAGGGGTAAGAATTTAGACCCACTATTCCCCCCTCCCTCCATAGACGTGAAAGACATTTTTAATTGATATTTAATAGTTATTTTAATTACTGATTAGTTAACTGCTCATTAACTACAGCGAATTATCAACTAACTTGTAATTAATAACTAGTTAATATTGATTAATTACTAAACAGTTACTAGTGAATTATTGGTTAATTGATAATTAGTTACGCATCAGTTATTTCGTGTTTCACACCTTAATCCCATAGCGATTGCGCTAACAGCTTTTTTTAAAAGAGAAGCTAATTCCCTTTTCTGAAAGAAAGGGTTATACGGCGGTTAAAAAATGCATAAAGTTTGTCTGTCCAAGCCAAGCAGAAACGAGCTTTTTAATTTTAAGGCTTTTCGAACTTTTGATGAAACTTTACTTAGGTTATCGAGGACCATGAACCCGAATCTAAGGTCGGCTTTCCTATCCGAGCTTCCCATTGGCTAGAAAGCCGACCAATCAGAAACAAGCTTTTCAATTTTAAGGCTTTTCGAACTTTTGATGAAACTTTGCTATAGGTTATTGAGGGCCAGGATTCCGTATTTGAGGTCGGATTTTCGACTCTACCCCCACAGTGGGTATAAAAAGGGGATCAGGCGCAATTCCCAGATGCCAAATCGCTTTTGAGTCAAGACTATATGCATTGTATAGACTCTAATGAGGTAGGAATATCCTGAAAAGAGTTCGTGTTTCTAACTTATTTCTGTAGAGATATGTTATTTTTAGGGCGTTTTTTTAGCAAAAAGCCGTGGTCCCTCTCAGGTTTACCTGAAAAAACAATTTTCGAATTTCGACTTGAAGCTTTGCTCAGAGAACGGTCTCAATGAGACTAGTTTATTCTGAAAGTTTCGGATTTTGAAGTTCCTACTATTCCGAGATACGAGTATAGAAAAAAATAGTCTTTTTCACATCACTTATAGCATAAAATGTTGAATATTGATATTTAACGATAGGAGCAGGTAAGAGATTTGAAACGTTCAGAATAAACTAGTCTCGTTGAGGCCTTTCTCTGCGCAAAGTTTCAAGTCGAAATTCGAGAGTTGATTTTTGAAACGTACCTGAGGGGACCACGGCGTTGTGCTAACAATCCACATCAACTCTTATGTTTGAGACACTGTATCTCAACAAGGATTCAAGCGTGCACCTTTGCGCATCCGCTGAAGATAGATCATGATATGCTCTACCAAATAACAAACTCAAATTTGAATTTAAGTTGCGGGAAAATCCGGGAAACGAGTTGCATTACTGACTAATAGCTATTTTTCACTGTACTGGGTCAATGTGTCTGCTCTTTATATAGCCTAAAGAACTGTCAGAAGTTCGAATGGCCTGCAATATATAGTAAATATATAGCACTGTATAACTATATAATAACTAATGAATATAACTAGATAATCAATATAAAACATATATCTTTCTTATATGGTCCTGTTCATGATAATCACCCGTTTTATGTACTTTCCGGTATCTGTTTTTTAACAGATACTCGCTCTAAAGCAGAATCCAGTAACCTGTTAAATGTAACACCATAGTAGCTTCGATTCTAGCTAGATCTATTTCTTAACTTTTTTTTGATGAACTCCTTGTTATTTTAAGCTTGACTTAAGGGTAGTCGAGGTTCGTGAATCCGTGTTCGAAATTGGTTCTGATTTAAACATTTTTCTTTGTTGATTACTACACGTCAGATCCTTCGGCAAAATTTAAACTGAAATATGTAAGAAAACGAAGTGGCGGCTTGAAACCCTGTTGTTGAGTCTTCATAGACATCAACCGTATACTAACATTCAAAAAAGACGGAGATCTTTCCTAAGCCACAATGTAATGCACTCTATTCGTAGCAATTCATAAAATAGTTCTCCTTTTTTAGTTTTTTCTTGGAGATCATATTAACAAAAGTCCAGTAAATTTTCGAGAGGAATTGAAACGAAATGCACTTGAACGAGTAGACGTTGATTTAGAAGATTATTTTAAAGTATAGTTTTGAAATGAGTCCCAGGTGTTTCAGACGATTTTTCGAAAGAACTTAATTGATGCTTCTTCGAGAACGAATCCGGTAGGATATCAGTTTCTTAAAATAAAAGACAAATTGAAAACTATGATGAAAACTACATAATGTTATCTAAATGTTGTAAGTCTTCGATTGCGAATCGATATGTTAGGAGTGAATTTGTTTTTGTGCGCGTCAGAATCCTAATTTGACAGATAGTAGACAGAAAAATAAGCCTCAAACGGGAAAGGCTAGCGGTGAGGGCCGACCGGAGGGAGGCCGACGAACGACTAGACGTTGATTTGACACACTTATCGTAAGTACCGCCCTAAAAATTTCAAGAAGCTGTTCGTGATTCTATAGTTGTGCAAAAAATTTTTTTTTTCAAATAATGGTGGTTGGGGTGATTCCAATCATATCCAAACCTGGCTACGGCACTAAGCTTGCTCAACAAATCGAAACATCTGAACAATATCTAATTCCATTTTCTTAAAGAAATAGTCATATAGCTACAGATATCGCGCTTAAAAAGTCATAAATGTTTGTCTGGCTGTTTGTTCAAGCAAATCAGAGTTCAGGATTAGAAAATATGGCATCACGAACAACTGAGTATCATCAGATATCTGTAATAAACTTGCTCAGAGTTAATCGAGGGTAAGAAACTCGAACTTGAGGTCTGTTTTTCATGATGGTACAACGTCTATAGAGTCGGTGTCTATCGGACCATTTTAGGGTGCCCACTATAGAGAAGTGTTCACTTTGGCAGGCGATCAGTATTTTTCATAGTATCTATTTCTTTGGTTATTCAAGCATATTAAGATTCCTTTGTCCAGATTATTTTTCAAAGTGAAAGAATTCGCGAATATTTCGTGTCACAACTCGCTTTAGTTCTTTGAATTCGGTCAGTTTTTTTCAAAAAAATGAGTTGTATGACTGTGACTCGTCGTTTATCCACCAAATTAAAAATCAATCATGTTTGATTTGAATTTGCAGATCAGTACGTGTTGTCCAGATTCCTCTTATAACAAAAACAAATTAGACTTCCGTAGGTATACTCAATGTCACAATCAGTTACAAATTTTTTTTTTCAACTGATGTGTTTTCTTTTTTGTTCAATAGTTTTAGTGACATGGTTATTGACTATTTCAGCAAAAAAATGATTGTTATCATTCGATTCGTGTAAGCAGAATAATTTTCTAACTGATTTGCTCTACATATCGTTCAGTTTACGCTTTGTCGATATTTTCTATCCTTCCCATGTAAAAATTTCTGATTAAAAATTTGATTAAAAATCGATTAAAATGAGACGATTTTAATCAGATTTTAATCGGATTTGTTAGCCTTGAAGACGGATTTTATTTGATTTTGATCTTATTTTAATCAAATTTTTAATCGAATTTCTATCAAAATTTTTTTACATGGGTTAAGACATATCAATCATCAAAGTCAAATCTATGCGCTTATACACGCATCACTTTGACGGAATCGAAAAAGTACAGTGAATTTAAGCGATTGTCCACTTTCGAGAGTTTTTTTTACCGTATATGAGACGAAAAAAAGCGCTCATAGTTCATAATACAAAGGTGTCTACATACAGAAGTTTTACTGTATCTGCATTTCTGTTCATGAGGTTTCGTCAGCATCAACAGTAAAACACAATTCAAAATACGTAATGATCGTTCGTGAAGAGCTATACGCGTTTGTTTTTTCTTACATCGAGCAAAGAATGAAAAGGAAAGACAAAACTGTATAATGCAGTGTGATGAAAAAAACGTGCGCGAAAGACATTCATCCATATCCGTCCCATCACTGTGTCTATGGGATACCACGGCTTATTGATTCACGTATATAAACACTACTTGAAAAAAACAAGTAACTTCATTGAATATAAATACGTAAGGTAGCTTGCTCTCTACACACATAAAAGCAACTTCAATACATTCCAGCATTAATTTTCATCGTAAGTATACCTAATTATCTATATATCGGTTTGTCCACGTAACGCGACACTTCAGGCATAAGTATTTACTTCAGAATTCGAAATAAGCGTTTATGTCACGTTGTAGAGTAAACTGGAAAATGTAAGAAAGTGTATTTTATTATTCGAAAAATCGTTTACGTGTGTCTAGAAAATGTATGAACTACCCATGTAAAAATTTCTGATTAAAAATTTGATTAAAAATCGATTAAAATGAGACGATTTTAATCAGATTTTAATCGGCTTTGTTAGCCTTGAAGACGGATTTTATTTTATTTTAATCTTATTTTAATCGATTAATAAACCTTAATCAATTTAAATCGATTTGATAGTTAGTTTTAACTGATTGAAGCTTATTAATCCATTAAAATAGATTAAAAAATATTAAAATCAAATAAAATCCGTCTTCAAGATTAACAAATCCGATTAAAATCTGATTAAAATCGTCTCATTTTAATCGATTTTTAATCGAATTTCTATCAAAAAGTTTTTACATGGGTAAGCATTAATTGCAGTTTTCTCTCTCGCAATATATTTTATCTTACTTTGAAACTATCCGTGAATTTTAATGTGAAGCTCGAACCCCCGCTATCAAATATTGTTTAAACTATCATGTATGATCTTTCTTTTAGAAATAGAATAAACTTTCTCTTTTTCCCACATGAAGTTATTCTCAAAATAGTACTTGATCAGCATCGCTGTAATAGCGTTACGAAGAGACCGTGTTTTAAATTTCAATGAGCCACTTACGGAATATCAGTAAATAAATAGTAGACAATAAGTGATTTGTGACAGTCGTTCTGATGCACTGTAAATTAGAAATTAATTTATAGAGTATTAAAAGCGATATTCTACAAATGCCCATACACATTCATCGACGAATTTCTACTTTCTTGAAAATACGATATTCAAGAAAATAGAAAAAGAAATTCGATTTTCTAATTGGAAAATCGAAAGTGAATTTGTATGGGCATTCCTAGAAATTCGCATTTAATTTAGCAATTCGAACATTTTCTAGAAATTTGAAATTCAGTTTTGTTAGCGTCAGTGATGATTCACTCTGACGCTAAACGAAGATTAGTTGTCCCTTCTAGTCTAACTGGCTAGGACATCTGCCCGGATAGCAGAAGGTATGTGGTTCGAGTCCCATGAAGGGCATCTTTTTCTTCGTTCTGTCACATACGATCCGTGACACTGCTTGTCTTTTAGTTCTATGCATATGAGAGCTAACAGATAAGTCATAAAAACAAGCCGAACTATAATGAATAACTGACTATTTTGTTATATACACTCTTTTCGCTATTAACAGAGAATAATAATCCAATATTACTTTAGAAATGATGTGAAACGAAATGATTTTGTAATTCGCACAGAAATACTAGAATTTTTATTAAATAAAGTTTGTGATTTTTTAACTTTTTTTTATAATTAATAAACGAAATAAAGGACATAAATTTAATAAAAAGAAAAAAAACATCGAAAGTGCTATTAATGCAACTGCAGTTCGTCCTTTCATCAACACTATGTAAATAATCTGTAGCAGCAGCCATGTCTTTCACTTATAGGTGTATAGTATATGTCGAAATTACATTAATAGCACTTTCGATATTTTTTTTTCTTTCCACAAAATTTATACATACCAAAGAAACACCATTTTAAAAACTGCTTTACAGATAAATATCTTATTTTACCTTGCCTGTACGGAAAGAAAACATTGTGTGTCAACTTAAACGATCTGTTTAACCCATGGAAGACCAAATTCGTATGATGTATAAAATTTGACAATTTTAGTAGAAACCAAGACTTTTTGGATTTATCAAATTTATAGATTTTTTGAGTATTTTTTTCATTTCTTATCTCAAAGTTCTCTAGATTTTTTTTATAAAACAATGTTGATCTTCAATGAGTTAAAAATTTGTTAGGATTAGGCCCAACCACACAACTTTTTCTCTAACGGATCGGCGACTGATAAGCGTTACTTCTAGGTTTATTTTAGATCAAATTTCGACTAAAAAATGGGCTGCAACAATAGCAGTTATATTACTATCAATCTTGATCGCATGAATCCAATGTTTTCAGCTGGTGAAACGGTATCGGGAACATCAACTGTAAATATTCAGGAAGGAGACGTCAAAGTCGACGAAATATTTATCATTTTGGAAGGTGAAGCCGGTTATACAACAACGCGTCATGTTGATCAGGGAAACGGTTCATCGCGCATAGAAACTGATTACCATTCAGTACCGTTTTTTCGTGCAAAACAGATCTTGGAAAGTCCAGAAAAGGGACACAAGGAAATGGTTTATCATCGTGGACAGTACTCATGGCGATTCGAACTTCTCTTGCCACCTCAACTTCCACCTTCAATTAATCAACCGAAGAAATATCCCCATGTTCGATATTTCTTAAAATTTGTTATTGATAAACCTTGGTATAAGCGAAATTCAAATCAAATTCTGTACTTGACTGTATTTCCACGTGTCAATCTATCCCACAATCCACAGTGTTTGATGGGATCGATGTTTGGTAATCATAATCGAAAAGATGTCAATCTGAGAGGAAATCTCAATAAATTGGGCTATGTGCCTGGTGAATCGATTATGGGAACATTGGAAATCGAAAATCCACGACGAATTAAATTGAAAGAAATTCAATTATCTTTGACTCAACACTATAAAATCGAGTGTAATTCAGGAAAAGAAAAGATCTTTGAAATAATGCTACCTGGTATTGTAAACAGAAATGATGAACGAATTCTGGAGAATTTTTCGGCGATGACCCCTCTTACACCACTGCCTCCATCTTATCAATATCATGACGGTTCTCCCAAGGCAGCTTATGTAGAAGTCGTTTATTTTCTGAAATTTGATGTTAAAGCTGAAGGTATGTTTACAAATTTCGAAGCTAGTATACCAATTACAATAGGAACTGAATCCAATACGAATCCTCATGAATATCAACTACATCAGTCAAACGATGAGTACCCGAATTCTCTTACTTGTTATCCGGAAATTAGCATGCATCGGGATGAACATCCGCCGAATTATTATTCTACTTCAAAATAAATCATATAAACTCTTATTTAACAGTAATTCATATTTTAATCTCAAATACGATCTTATAATGATCAAAACAATAAACAAGCGAAACTATTTTCAAAACATTTTTATTCATTTTTTTCCTGTTTCAGTTAACTTGAACAAATATTAAAGAAAACAGACTGCTCCATTGTTTTCAATTCAAAATTATTAGTAGCAATGACATTTGAGGATGAGTTTAGACTATCTTGAGGGTGTGAGGGTGAGTCAAGCTGCCATGACCGGTTTCGATCTCTGCTAGAAGATCTCACCAGATGGCTTAATCCAATGGATTAAAATTAATCATCATAATAATAATTTAAATTTTAAGTTTAATAATAAAATCAAAATTATTCCAAAGGGAATTGGGTTAGTTATATTTTTATGTTTCATTGAATAGAATCAAGGTATGATAATAATAGTAATAATAGTGATTTGTTGGTTTTTATTGAGACGGTTAAGCAAACTGGTGGTTGGAATAGGTGATAAAGCTCATTTAATTATTTGCAAGATATTAATTGTTCGATTGGCCTGTTGTTGGTAGTGGATGATTGTGATGGATTTGTAATATGATTTGTAGATTTATTTGATTAATGAGTGCTTAAAGTCTATGTTGATGTTTGCATATCATTGATCAAGATAATTGTTTAATATTGCGCGGATGATTAGTAAGATTGATGATTTGAATTGGAAGATAAGTTCTCAAAGATATAATTTTTCTTTTGAAATAAGTGTGTTGTTGGTACGTAGTAGAATTGATTTAATTTATTGATGAGAGATAAGTAGTATTCTTGAAGAAGTAGAATTGAACATATTGCATAATTTAATTGAATTGAATTGTTAGTATTTGTTTTTAAACTCTTAGTTGAATATTTGTTTAATATAACACTTGATATGATTAAAATATAAAACAGATTGTTTGTATGGCCGAAAAGAAATTAGTAAATGATATTTGTATACTGTTTATAAAAGTCGAAGATACTTATCTGGTTAAGTGTATATGCCGACGAATATCTGCAAATGAATGCTAAGATGATACTTGTATGCATTTATATAGACGATGAGAATAAAACGAGATAAGAATGGAGACGTGAAAGTATTTTGAGAGGCAGATTATTGTTTTTCTCGATAAATTCCAAGAATAAAGATAAGCGCCTACTGAATACCACTCTTAGATATACGTGAAACAATGCCATTGTATAGAAGATAAGTGATGAAATAGCATTAAGAAGGGTATTTTTCTGATAAAGATAAAAAATTGTTTGAATATTTTGGATAATATGCAGTGATGTGTTTGTTCATCTCAAAGCAAAAATTTGTTCAGTAAAGTTCAATTCTTAGTGATAGATATTTAATTATTATTAATTGATTTGTCACTTCTGCTTATCCATGAATAAATATAAAAATTGATCAAAATTAGATTAAAATACACTGGAAATCACTATTAAAATCAAAATTAGCATCTATTCCATTGTTGTTATTGGAATAATTTATTGAACAAATTTTAGTAAAGCAGATAGGATTTATAGATCAACTTTCATAATGTAGTTTCCATTGTAATTATGAATTTATTAAATATGAAAGATGTTGTGGTTTTAATTGTACCATGTAATATTTGAACTGTAGATCAATGTTATATCTAGAATATGAAACAAAATAATTATTCTATATTGAAATAAGAGAAAAATAAGAATGAACTCGAAATGAATAAATATGATATGATTAGGTTTCATTCAAGAATTACGAATATAATGAATAGAAAGAAAAACATGCATCTTAAATTAAGTGAATAAAAAAAGGCTTAAATAATTGAAAAATGAATTGTTCATCTTTTGTAACTTCCAGATTTATGTAAATATTTTGTGATGATTATGTGTTTGCATCATTTAATTACGAAGTAATCTTCATCTTTCTTTGCCGATCTAATGAATGGAAAAAAAATAAAAAAACATATACGTTGAGTGTAAACATAGTTTACTTGAGAGTTTCATATATTTATTTTTGATTTGTTTAGCTTTATTTTGTAATATTGCTGATTTTGGTTTTTTACGTATAAGTTCATTTCTTGTACCTCGGCGATTACGATTACCAACAATCAATCTTAGATCCATTACATTAGTACGTTTGAATGTTTCATTAAAACCTTTATGTACATCTCGTTTAAATGATTGAAATCGTTTTTCATGTGTATAATG
>Ga0105045_10006170_pt1 | contig 10594 bp, 9 predicted proteins | sample MAT02_FD_78089 | JGI IMG/M metagenome (GOLD analysis project Ga0105045, IMG submission 78089) | Freshwater microbial communities from Lake Fryxell liftoff mats and glacier meltwater in Antarctica - MAT-02 (megahit assembly) | ecosystem: Environmental > Aquatic > Freshwater > Ice > Liftoff... | reverse complement strand
TTTGGCCACCGATGCAATTCATTAACCCCGGCTTCCTCTACGCGCTTATTGCGCTGGCAATCCCAATAATTATCCACCTTTTCAATTTCCGGCGGTTTAAGAAGATTCCCTTTACCAATGTGCGTTTCCTGCGGGAAATAAAGCTCCAAACTCAGAATGTCAATCGGCTGAAGCACCTGTTGGTACTGCTTGCGCGGCTGCTGGCATTGGCCATGATCATTTTGGCTTTCGCCCAACCGTTCATTCCCCGCAGCGATGCAGAAGTGCGCACGGGCGACGAAACCTACTCCTTCTTTATCGACAATAGCTTCAGTATGGAAGGCGAAGGGCCGGGCGGAATGCTGCTCGAAGTGGCGCGCAACCGGGCTATCGACATTTCGACAGCCGGAGCAGCGAGCGATCAATTCCAAGCTTTAGGTCAAGAATTTGAAGCCCGCGATCAACGCCTGATTACCCAATCGGCTTTCCGCGATCGCGTGCAAGAATTAGAGCTTTCACCACAATCGCGCGATATAGCGTCTATCCTTGATCGGCAGAACGATCTCTTAAGCGATCTTCCAACTGGCAGAAGTTTTATCCTCAGCGATTTCCAAAAAAGCAGATTTGATTTCGCCAGCCTTACGACCGATTCCTTGATCGACATCTCGCTCGTACATATCGAGCGCAATACGGAGGCCAATCTCTATATCGATTCGGTGTGGTTTACATCGCCAGTGCGCAAACTCGGTGCAGCCGATGAAATACATGTGCGCTTGGCAAACACGGGCGATGAAGCGGTAGAAAACATTCCTATAAAACTTCTTATCAACGGGTCGCAAAAGGCTCTGGGCAGTTTTGGAATCGAAGCAGGCGGGCGAAGCGATACCACGCTATACTTTATCAATGAGCAAGCGGGCATTGCAATGGCCGAAGTAAAAATTGATGACTATCCGGTGACGTTCGACGATAGCTATTACTTCTCGTTCGAAGTATTCGAGAAGATCGATGTTCTTAATATCCGAGCCGACCTGACCAGCCGCGATCCCTTCCGACCTCTTTTCGCTAGCGATTCCTCCTACACGTACAAAGCGGTTGCGGCATCGTCGGTCAATTATTCCGAATTGCCCGATTACAGCTTTATTATTGTGCAAGAGCCCAAAAGCATCCCGACGGGTTTAGCTTCTGAGCTCAAAAACTTTACCGCCAACGGAGGTAGCATTTTGGTAGTACCCCCAGCTGATGCCGATTTCGAATCTTACAACGATCTTTTTTCGCAGCTCGGCAGTGGTGCAATTTTAGAATGGAAGAATGGGCAGAGTAACGTTCGAAACCTCGATCTGGATCATCCGCTCTACCGCGGTATCTTTGAAAAAATACCGAAAAATCTCGACCTACCCATAGCCACCACTTATGCAAAGCTGAGTTCTTCGGTACGCAGCCTTTCCCAATCGGTATTGAGCTTTGGCAATGGCGATCCCTTCTTACAAGCCACCCCTTACCAGCGCGGTATGGTGTATGTACTTACTGCGCCCCTCAGCGTTGAAGCCAATAATTTTAGCCGACATGCTCTTTTTGTGGCAAGTGGGCTTCGCATGGCCGAGTTGAGCCGCATCACTGCCATGCGGAATGTGGAGCTCGATGCCAATTCGGTGTTTCAAATGCCTGCATTCCAACTTCAAGGCGACCGCGCCGTGCACTTGATAGGGATGGACGGAAAGACCGACATCATCCCACAGTTTAGCAATTTTGGAGGTGCAGCTCAAGTAACTCTTGGCCCTGAAATTCAGGAAGCCGGACTCTTTTATATCATTAGCGAAAGCGATACCCTTGGTGGGATTGGCATTAACTACAAGCGCGACGAAAGCGATATTGCGAGTTATAGTTTGGCCGAATTGGAACAAATTGCTTCAGCTTGGCCTTCCGGAAAGATGCGCGTATTTGACGGCAATTCAGTAAAACTCGTAAACGCTATCGAGCAGGATATTAAAGGGCAGGAGCTTTGGAAAATCTGTCTATTTTTAGCCTTGGCATTTTTGCTCATCGAGAGCCTTTTATTGCGATTCTGGAAAAAACCCGTGGTATGAAAATTCGCTTGGTGCAAGCACAGATAGTCGACAAAAACCACCCGCTTAATGGCAAGCGCACCGATCTGTATATTGAAAAGGGACAAATCGCCCAGATTGCCCAAAACATTGACAAAAAAGCCGATCGCGTAATCGATGCAGAGGGACTCTGCGTTTCACCGGGTTGGATTGATATGCGTGCTAACTTTCGCGACCCGGGCGAAGAGCAGAAGGAGACCCTCGATACCGGCCTTTCAGCTGCCATTCGCGGAGGCTTCACGGCTGTAGCCATTATGCCAAACACCCAGCCCCCCATCGACTCGAAGGGTGGAGTAGAGTATTTACTCAGTCGATCGAAGCGATATCCCATCGAAGTCATTCCAATAGGCTGTCTTTCAAAGGGACTCAAAGGCGAGAGCCTGGCCGAGATGTACGACATGCATCAGGCAGGAGCCGCGGCTTTTTCCGACGACAAACAAAGCGTCACCGAGAGCGGCTTGCTGCAACGCGCATTGCTTTACGCAAGGCAGATGGATGCCCCCATCCTCCATTTTCCCTACGATGAATCACTGGCTCGCCACGGCCAAATGCACGAAGGAATCGTCTCTACCCAATTGGGCTTAAAAGGAATTCCCGAAATAGCCGAGGAGATAATCGTCATGCGCGATCTGGCGCTTCTGGCTTATACAGGAGGGCGCTTGCATCTAGGTCCATTAAGCACTGCAAAAAGCCTGGAATTGGTGCACGATGCGCGGAAAAATGGAATGACCGTATCGGCTGAAGTGGCCATGGCCAATTTGATTTATTCGGACAATGCCTTGGAAGGTTTTGATTCGAATTATAAAGTATTACCGCCGCTCCGCAGTGAGAGCCACCAAAAAGAACTGATCAAAGCCCTGAAAAATGGATGGATCGAAGTTATTTCCAGCGATCATAACCCGGAAGATGAAGAACATAAAAAGCTCGAGTTTGACTTGGCAAATTTTGGCCTGGCGGGCATTGAGCACTTCTTCCCACTACTCTGGTCCAGGCTCCATAAAACCGTCCCTATTGATACGCTGGTAGCCTGTTTCAGCAGGAATCCGCGGAATGTACTTGGCCTCCAACAACCCGAGTTGGAGGCGGGAAAGCCGGCCAACCTTACCATTTTCAGCACCGAAGAAAACACCGTCTGGTCGAAGGGTGTTAGCAAGGCTTATAACTTACCGAGATTCGAAAAACCGCTGAAAGGAAAAGTTTTAGCGCGCGTTTGCGGACGCGAATAGCCCGCGATGAGCGCGGACTCAATGGTTCTCTGCAATTCATCCGCCCCGGGTAAATAGCCATTCGCGCCCAGCTTGCAAGTTGACTAGGTTTGTTCGTGGCCTAAAATCATTGTTGTTTCAAGGGTACACACATAAACTTGCACCTATATGCAACAGATCTCTTCATCCGCATTAAACTTCTGTAGCATGGTGAATACGCAAGAATTAGGAAGCGTATATTTGGCTGGACGATATGGATAAGGTGAAGCTTCAAATTTTATCATACCGCCTATTCTAACTGTTCAAAACAACTGTTTCAGATAGTCCGGACTCATTTGTGGTGCGTTTAGATAAAATTGAAACGCCTGTTGAGTATTTCGGATTCTACAGCGCCGTTTCCATTGTTTACTCTTCCAAAATTGAAGGAGAAAAAATAGAATTTGATAGCTATTTCGAGCATAAATTTCTAAACATTAACTACCAACACGATTATATAAAAAGGCCGGACGGCCTTTCAGGTAGAGGCCAGCAAAGACATTAACCAGCTCACGACAAACTATGAAGGAATAGTTTGCGGCTTTTGCTAACCTTATTTGTTGCACAGCGCTAGCAAATGACTCATTTCTGATGCTTACCATTTACATTATTCCGGTGGCTTAGTCTATTTAAGCTTTGTGGAAAGCGATCCCCGCAAATCGAATTTCCAAGTGGGAAATACAGGCGATTGGACCTTTGTCTATTTCCACAGATGAAGCGATTTGACCGAGCAACTTAGAGAAAATAATTTTGTGGAACTATCCGTCTTTAAAGTGGAATGTCAAAAAATAGAAAGCGAAGCTGAAATCCATACCATTGTCACCGCAAAGAAGAAATAGACGGCATGCGGGCGGGGGTGGCAAACAGTGCCTTCACATGGAGAAACATGCATCAAACCGCTTCTACCTTAGCACCATGATGCGAAGAAGATGCCGACTGCACTGCTTTGTAAACCAGCCAAATGCTCAAAAAGGCGAAAACGTGAACCATATCTTTATGGGTCAGCCATAGCCGATCGACATCATACTTGAATATATAGAACAAGCCGGAGAGCAAGGCACAAACAAAAGCGTAAAAAATATAGCGCATAGCTTTGCTGACTTTCATAGCCAAAGCCGACGCTATTACCAAAATGAGGTAAGAGAGTCCGAGATCTATTGCTACTGGCGTAAAGCTCACAGTCATGCCCAAGGCAACAATCACCAAAACGGCTTTTAAAAATAGGGCGCCGCACACCCATTTTTCATCCGATTTACCATAAGCGGCGGCTACTCCCAGCAAAGCGAAGGCATTGGCTGCAGGAACCAAGGCGTTCTTGACAAACCATAGTATGTAGAATCCTGTTTCGCCGAGCATGGTTGGAAATCCATGCGTGAAGCAGCCGCCAAGCGTACCCAAACCCAGCAGTAATAAAAAAGATCGCCAATTTCGGGCGAAAGGACATGCACAGCCAGTTGTCTTCCAATAAAACAGGACACAGAGCAAGGCCATAATGGCATTGGTGATTAAGCCGCCGGGTTCGTGAACGTAGACATCTCCTATCCACAGGCCGTTGAGCTCAGTGGGGTAAATTATTTGCTCCATTATCGGGTATGCGCGATTTTAATGCGGGTCGGGGTTTCTCCTTCGCGGTTTACGTGAATCAGGTAAATCCCGGATGGATGCTTATCTAAGCTGAAACCAACCAAGGCGTCGAAACCTTCGTGCGAATCTAAAGCCTGTCCAGATAGATTGTATAGGTTCGCATGATAAGATCGGGCTATTGGAAAACCTACTTCTACCCGATCGCTCCATTGGTGGAGTTTGAATACGGGATTATCTTCGCTAGCCGCGCTCAAAGGTGCAATACGGATGCGATAAGCGGCAGCACTAACGGTTTGCCCGGCGGTCATCCCCCCTGCAATCGCCCACGTATCGGAGCCCCATTTTGCAATACCGCGCAGATCCATCGGCGCTTGGGGCGCAGCAGCGCTCGTCCATTCGGCATCGGTGGTATGGAAGGAACGAATAGATTCAAGCGGCTCCACTCCTGCCCCATTGCTATAAGCCAATCCGTCGAAATTATAGGCTACTCCACTTCCGCCAATCCATATCGCTCTATCGCCCCAAGCGGTGGCTGCAGCGCGATAAATCGGACCAAAAGGAGCATCTGTAAGCAAGGACCATTCAATTTGACTTGGATTCTCAGGCGAAATAATCCCTTTGCGAACCCTGGCATTGGCTGCAAAGCCACCGAAGTTTATCTGGGTGCCACCGTAATAGTAGATCGTATCGCCCACGATACATCCACTCGCACCAAAGGCCCGAAAACTGTTATTCGATGGCACGGGCGTGCCCTCTTCCCAATTATTGAGCGAGGGGTTGTAAATCTGCACGGTGCTTACATTGGTGGTATTGCTCCAGCCCGAGATACAAATAATCAGACTATCGCGCCAGGTAACTTGAACATGGTCGTCAACGGGCACAGGCATCGGAAGCCCATCGGTGAGCCAAGTATGCGCGGAAACATCAAACCGATGCACCTTAGGTGAGGTCACTTCACTGAAATTAGAATTCACTGCGTAGCCACCCATCAGGTAAATTACTCCATTGACATACGAAGCTCCGGCTGCAATTTTTCCCTGGCTGTCGGGTACAGCGGGTAAAACAGACCAAGCTCCTAAAATGCTGTTGTACACCCAAGAATTCAAATGTATATCGGCGGGGCTCAATCCGCTACCGATGCCAGTAAAACTGAACAAGCAGGCTGTATCGCCGCGAAAGCCTTCGACCACCGCGTTATTAGAAACCGGTTCGGGCATATTCGGCAACTCTTCCCAAATGAAAAATTGGCCGTAGGAAAATGGAGCAGGCAAAATGGCTTGAAAAAGGACGAATAGGGTCGCTTTCATCGGCGCAAATTAAGGCATAATGCTGGAAAGCGACCTTATTCTTCACAGGCATTTTTCAGTAATGTTGGAAATGCGATATTTACCGAATGATAAAATATAAATTTCTCGCAGGGCTAATAGCCTTTGGTACAGCCTGCAATGCACAATCGTTTGAAAATACCTTGGACCAAGTGCGAACTCAAAATAACCTGGTGGGTTTGGCCGTGGGAGTAATCTGTGTGGACGATACCCTTGCCACTTATTACGGAGGTATGGCCAATGTGAGCAGTGCTTCTCCTATTGCTGCAGCCACTATGTTTCGGATAGCTTCTATTTCAAAAACATTTACGGCAGTAGGCCTCATGCGGCTCTACGATCAAGGCTTATTCGATTTGGATGAAGACGTTTCCGCCACTCTTGGCTACACGCTGCGCAACCCAGCTTTCCCCGATCAGGCTATTACCTTTCGGATGCTGCTTTCTCATACATCTTCGCTGCAAGATGGCACTGGCTACAACAATTTTTTAACTGCCACCTTCGGCGGTAACGCGATACCTAATATTTCAGAGCTAGTGCTGCCCGGCGGTGGATATTTTACCGCAAATATGTGGCGAACCGAAGTCCCGGGTTCATTTTTTGCCTACAGCAACCTTAATTTCGGCGTGGTGGGCACACTCATCGAAAAACTGAGCAATACCCGTTTTGATTTACATATGAAGAATGAAGTACTCGATCCATTGGGGATCATAGGTGGCTTCAACGTTTCTGAATTGGAGAATATTGAAAACGTAGCCGTGCTATATCGCAACAACGTGCCGCAGCAAGACAATTACGGAGGGGTAAACCCTGCGCCATTGGTGGACGACACCTACGTGCCCGGATTAAATGGATTGGTTTACGGACCGCAGGGGGGATTGCGCACCAATCTCTATGGGGTGCTCACCTTGGGAAAAACATTAGCGCACGAAGGGATTTTTAATGGGGAGCCCTTTCTTGCTTCTGCCACGGTGGCCTTAATGCTGAGCGACCAATGGACGTACAACGGCCAAAATGGAGACAATTATTTCGGCCTATTCAATAGTTGGGGTCTCGGAATTCACAGGGCTGTGGACAATAACACCGCCGATGAAGTGATAGCCGATCAGGTTATGCTTGGGCATCCCGGCGAAGCCTATGGCTTGATTAGCGACCTATATTTCGATCCTTCCAGTCGATTTATTTTGGCATTTATAACAAACGGCTATTCGAGTGGTGGCAATTACGACTTTGGCCAGAACTCCAGCTTCTACGCACCCGAAGAAGAAACTTTCGACGCCATAGAATCCAACTTTTGGAATACCTGTCAAACGCTATCCACATCATCGTACAGGCGCGCTGCTGTATGCGATGACCTAAAATACACCCCGCAAAATCGAAGTTTCAGCTCTCCGGATGTTTTGCAAAATCACCAAGCCGAAGTGTTCGATTTGATGGGTCGATCGATTAAAATCGAGCTTGAAAAGGGTTTTGGGCTTGCTGCTAATTACAACGGGGGCATTGCTGTGGTGCGGATTACCGCAGCAGATGGGGTTTGTGTTCGGAAATTCTGGATCGGAAATTAAGTGAAAGTCCACTGGGAATTTGCGATAATCGCCAGATCGCGAAAATCAAAGAAGACGCTAAAAATTGTTCTTCATCCCCTTATTAATGATTTTTTGATTGGTCATTAATGCTACCGGGCCTTTCAGATAGACCTGCGTTTATGGACATTCAAATGAAAAAATTTTCAGTTATTGAATTTTTCCTAATTCAGGTTTCGACAGGAATAAAATACCCACGCTATTCTAAACCCTTGATAAGTTCGCGGTTGCGGAAAACCCAAAATATCGCGAACCCCACTGCGATAAGGCTTAAGATAATATAACTCAGCACACGGATAAAGAAGCCTTTCAAGATTCTGCGGAGGCGGCTTCCCTGCAAGTCGAACGTAGAATAAGCGTAAATCAAGAAACCTTGGCTCACTATAAAAACAATACCACTCACTGCGACCATTGAGTCGGAATGAACAAACAGCAGCTGCGGAAAACTAATAAGGTAGGCTAAGCCTTCAGTGTAGAAGGGGAAAACCATATGCTCGACCAAATTAAGCTTCATCCAGCGGTTGAGCAACCAAATGAGAAAGCCAGAGATAAAGGTGGAGAAGAAACTAATGGTTCGGAAGTATTGATTGAAGTTATCATAAAATACTTCCATCATAGCCCTTTGCCGCTCGCTAAAATCCTGACCACCTTGCAACTTATCGCCAATAGCCACTAAATCAGACATCTTTACACCCAATAGCTCCATAAAAATGAGGTACAGGGTGAGACAGATAAGAAACAATCCGACAGGGCCGACATATTTTACCCGATTCCCGGATAGATAAACCCTAGACACTTCACCCGCATTTGCTAAGGCCATTCGAAAGGTGCGCAGAAACTTACCGTCCATTCCCAGCAACCTTTCTTTGATGTCGTCGATCAAATTGCTCCATCGCAATCGCTTTACAGCGGCGGGTTGGCCGCAGACCGAGCAAAATTTATTGCTATGCAGAGCACCGCAATTTAGACAGGTTTCCTGTCCAAATCCAAATTCCACCGGGGCAGCGGTATTTTCAGATGGTTCCGGGTCTAGGTTTGACATAATCCTTTTATTGGTCGATGCAATATCCGAAAAAGGCTGGTTAGTAGGTTACTCGACCCGCCATTTTCCAGTCTTATTGGGTGTTTGTAAAGCCCATTCGAGCATGGATAAGAAACTTTTTCGTGGAACGAATTCAGCACCAAAGCGCTCAAGGTGTTGGGTGTATACCTGGCAATCGATCCATTGAAAGTCTTTATCCCTAAGCCAGTGGCAGAGCTTTACGAAGGCTATCTTTGATGCGTTCGGCTCGATGGTAAACATACTTTCACCAAAAAATGCCGAGCCCATGCTCACGCCATAAAGGCCAGCGATCAAGCGGCCTTCGAGCCATATTTCAGCACTGTGTGCCAATCCCATTTTATGTAGATTCTTGTAAGCCGCGCTCATGTGGGTGGTAATCCAGGTGCCGTTTTGGCCATGTCGAGGTATGGCCGCGCAGGCATCTATCACCTCATCGAAAACCGTATCGAGCCGAAACTCATACTCCGGCCGCTTGAGGAAGGGCTTTAGGCTTCTCGGCACTTTCAGATTTTCGATAGGCAAAACAAAACGCGGGTCGGGACTCCACCAGAGCACGGGATCGCCATCGTTAAACCAAGGAAAAATACCCGATCTATAGGCCAAAATCAACCAATCTTCGCGCAATTGACCACCTACAGCGAGCAGACCATCGCGCGATGCTTTTTGGGCGGGTGGAAACGCCATGTGGTAAGGATCTAATTCATAAACAGGCATAGGGCAAAAATCAGAAGATAATCCTTTGTATTTTCGAAGGCTTGGAAGAATTGCTTGAAAAATTGTGGATGAGCCTCGAAAGGCCCCTTCCCGGATGGGATGCCCAGCGGTTGATGATGAATTACAACCGGCCAAAACCGGAAGATATTGACCAGTTCGACCCCGATGCGCGGAAAGGTGCCGTCTTAGCCTTGCTCTATCCGAAAGATGGCGAGCCGCATATTTTGCTCACCCTGCGCCACGTTTATAAAGGCATACACAGCGGGCAGGTTAGTTTTCCCGGGGGCTCTGCGGAAGCGGGCGATCAAACCTTGTGGGGCACTGCTTTGCGCGAAGCTGAAGAAGAAACGGGGCTCGATCCCGATGGGGTGCATTTATTGCGCGAACTCACGAAGGTGTACATTCCGCCCAGCCGATTTTTGGTCACTCCATTTTTGGCTTATTGCGACACACCACCTGAAATGCGAGCCGATCCTTTTGAGGTTCAACGGATTATCGAAGCTCCCTTCCGCTTTTTTACCGACACGAAAAACCGCTTGGAAAAATTGATGACAATTGCCGGTTACAACAAAGAGATCAGCGTGAAATATTTCGATGTGGATGGGGAAACCGTTTGGGGCGCTACCGCCATGATCTTAAGCGAAATAGTGACTCTAGCCGAAAGCTAAACTTCCGTGTTCGGTGCCCGGAAGCGATCGATTACCTTATCGGATACACCCGTGAAGCTGAAGCCCCCATCGTGGAAAAGGTTTTGCATGGTGACGTAGCGCGTTAAATCACTAAACATCGCAATGACATAATCGGCGCAGGCTACCGCATCGGCGTTGCCAAGAGGGCTCATATCGTCAGCGTAGCTTACGAATTCGTTAAAACCTTTCACGCCACTCCCAGCGGTAGTAAACGTTGGCGACTGCGAAATGGTATTGATCCGCACTTTGCGTTTCACGCCGTAATGGTAACCAAAGCTGCGCGAAATGGACTCTAATAGCGACTTGGCATCGGCCAT
>Ga0105045_10006169_pt1 | contig 10594 bp, 6 predicted proteins | sample MAT02_FD_78089 | JGI IMG/M metagenome (GOLD analysis project Ga0105045, IMG submission 78089) | Freshwater microbial communities from Lake Fryxell liftoff mats and glacier meltwater in Antarctica - MAT-02 (megahit assembly) | ecosystem: Environmental > Aquatic > Freshwater > Ice > Liftoff... | reverse complement strand
GGCTCGTCGGGAAACTCGTTTTTCAGCCGCAGCGCCAGGTGCGGAATTTCGCGCGGCGCGGCGCGGCGTTTCACGTCCAGCGGTTCGCGCAGGGCATCCTCAATGATGTTTTTTTCAAATAAACCTTCCTTTTCGAAACGGCGCAGCCATTCGTTGCGGGCTGTCAGCAAATTGCCCGTCCGCGTGTCGGGCCGCAAACTCGAAGGGCGGTTGGGGACAATGGCTAAAGCCGTAATCTCGGCTAGGCTCAGCAGCTGCGGCGGCTTGCCGAAGTACAGCAGCGAAGCGGCTTTAATGCCCTCGATGTTGCCACCGTAAGGCACCAGGTTGAGGTACATTTGCAGTATTTCGGTTTTGGAATAATGCAGTTCCAACTGTACGGCCCGCAGAATTTCCACCAGTTTGCTCCCGTACGTACGCTCGCGCGGTTCCAGCAACCTCACCACCTGCATCGTAATCGTGGAAGCTCCCGAGGTGCGCCGTCCCGTCACCAAGTTCCGCAAGGCCGCCCGCCCCAATGCCAGCGGGTTGACGCCCGGATGCCAATTAAAAAAGCGGTCTTCCTTATAAAGGAGTGTTTTGCGCAGTAATGGGGTGATTTCCGCCACCTCAGCTTGCAGCCGCCACTTGTCGTCCTTGCTCAGGAAAGCGTGGAGGACGCTGCCGTCCGCCGCCAGGATTTGGGTGGAGTACGGCACATTGGGACGGAAGGGGAAGACGGCGTCGAGGGCAAATGCCGCTATGAGGACAAGCAGGATGGCCCGGAGCCAGCGGCTATTTTTTAATATTTGGAGATAGGGTAAGAAACGGGCTTTCAAAATTATTTCCGTGGGATGGAGGATAAAGAACGGAATTTCTGGAATAAAGCGGTTATTGGAACATAATCAGAAATAGCAAGTGAGCTATTTTCCATTGAATAGGAGCAATAACAGAAAATCACGACAAGTGAACGTAGATGGACTTTTGTACTACACCGGATTTCGCATCGTTTGAAGTGACTACGCCAGAGCAAAAAACTGATCCGGCAGCAATAAATAAACCCGCTCTGTGAAAAAACTGATTTCTACCCTGGTGCTTGGGTTGGTATTATTCCGCTTGCCAGCCGCCGGGCAAGCCATCGTGTATGATATTCTACTGGCCGGGAAGTCCGTGGGTGAGCTGTCGATTTCGCCATCCCGTTCGGGCAACGGTGACCATTTGCGAGTGAGGGGTGCCATCGACACCTTCCTGTACGACGTAGTGTATATCAGCGAGAACCAGTATGAAAATGGGGTGTTAAAAGCCTCCATGTCGAGTCAGGAAGTAAACGGAAAGTTAAAAGAGAAAACCAGTACCGTGAAGACCGCCGACCGCTATCGGGTGACCATGGTCGAAGGTCAAGCCGCCGCCAGAGAAGCTGCTCCGATAGCGCATCCCATTAATTACACCGTGACCAGTCTCTACTACTGGGAACCCCTGAACATGAAACAAATCTACTCCGATCGCTACGGGGCAATGTGCGCCGTGCAGCGCGTAGATGCCGGGGCCTACGATGTGGTGATGCCTGACGGCAAGAAGACCCGCTACACTTACGTCGAGGGGCAATGCCGGGAAGTTAAGTCCCATATCGCTGGTCTCAACCTGGTATTCCGGATCCGGCCCGCCAGTGTGGGGAGGTAGCAGTAGCACGAAAACACCTCTGATGCCTCGCGCAAGGCATTTTGGCTATTCAGAAGTGCTACGATGAACTGGTTCTTTCAGCCATTCCCTGTCAATTAATAACCCTCGGCGCCGCTAAGTCGTCAGCGTCCGAAAAATCGCCTCCAAACTCTCCCCGCTTTGCCGCAGCGTGGCCAGCGGGCTGTCAGCCACAATTTCTCCCTTATTGATAATAATCACCCGGTCGCAGAGTGCTTCGACTTCCTGCATGATGTGGGTCGAGAAAAGGACTGTCTTGTCGGCCCCGGCGGTGCGGATCAGGGCGCGGATTTCGGTGAGCTGGTTGGGGTCAAGGCCCGTGGTGGGCTCGTCGAGAATTAGCACGGCGGGCTCGTGCAGCAGGGCCTGCGCCAAGCCCACTCGCTGGCGGTAGCCCTTGGAGAGCTGCCCGATTTTCTTGTGCTGTTCCACGGTCAGGCCGCAGAGCTGCACCATTTCGTCCACCCGCGCGGCCAGTGATTTACTTTTCATGCCGTACAATTTTCCCACAAAAAGCAGAAACTCCCGCACGTACATATCTAGGTACAGAGGGTTATGTTCGGGCAGGTAACCGATGGCGCGGCGGGCGGCCATCGCGTCGTCGGCTAAGTCGTGGCCATTGACCACCGCCCGGCCTGCGGTGGGCTTGAGATAGCCCGTCAGCAGCTTCATGGTCGTGGATTTTCCCGCCCCATTGGGACCGAGAAAGCCCACGATTTCGCCCGGCCTCAGCGTAAAGCTGAGCGAGTCGATGGCTTTCTGGGAGCCATACTGCTTGGTGAGTTGCGAAACCAGGATGGACATTCTTTTTAATTTTGAATGAGAGAATGAGTGATTGAGTGAATAATAGAGTAGGTAGGCGAAAGCAACATCGCACGGGCGCCCCCGTCTCTCATTCACTCAGTCACTCATTCACAATTAAAACTTTACCGCCGCCGCTTGGTATAGGTCTTCTTCTTCGGGTAATACCGCGTCGGCGCTTTTTTTACGGCGGCCTCCTCTTCGCCATCTTCCTCGATTGTGGTTTCGACCCCCACACCTGGGCTCATGCCCTTGGCAAAAATCGGCAAGGTCGAATGGGTCAGCTTTGCGATATCATCCGCTTGGTCGATGGGCCGCAAGCGGAAGGAATAGCCGTAGGTTTTCGCGGGCAATTGGTAAGGTTCGTGAACCCGCGGGTTCCAGCTATCGTCTCCACCCAGTCCCATTTGGGCCAAATCAATATTCACAACCGTCGCGCTGTCTTTCGCCAGCGGTACGCCGGGTGTCTTGGCAGCCAGCAAGGCAGCATCAGCGTAATTGTGAACGCTGACGTTCATCAGGGAATCGCTGATGGCCAGCAGTCCCAAGCCGTCGGCGTTGGTCACGGCCAGCCAGCGGACATCGGTTTTGTTGCCGTTTTCCTGCGCCATGATGTAGGGGAAGTGCTGTTCGTCCACCGTTCCGGCGTACAGCCCCACATTCGCGCTGCTTTTGCGGTCGGCGTAGGTTTCGTAGGGGCCGCGCCCGTACCATTTCACTCGGTCATAGCTAAGCGCCATCTCGAACTGTAGCCCGACTTTGGCAAAGGGCGGCCAAGTGCCGTTGGGCGTAAAGGTGGTAAGTAGCTGCACGTCCCCCGTGGCGTACACGGTGTAAAGTGAACTCACCAGAATCCCGCCCGCCTTGCCCTGCAAACTTTTTATCAGGGTCACTTTGTACACGTGCGCATTCACCTTCTCGACCCGCAGGTCGGAGCCCATCAGCCGCAGCGAATCCAGTCCGCTGGCGCGCCATCGGGCGGCGTAGCTTTTATCACCGCCCCCCTCGTCGTTGTCGGTCGGGACGCGCATGAAGTTGGCGTAGGGGCCGCTTTTCAGGAGTTCTTTGCCTTTATACTTGAACGAACTCATGCGGGCACTTTTCTTGTCAAAACTGACAGAAAACTGCTGGCCCACCAGCGAGATGCCCTTGCTGCGCATCAGGGTCAGGCGCAGCGGTGTCAGCCCGGCGTAGCTAACTTCGGCCAGTTGCCCGGTCGGCACCAGTATCCTTAGCTGTCGCCCGGCTACTTCGTGCCCTGCCGCCGCCCAAGGCGTTTTTTCTTTCAACTGGATACTAAGATTGAGGAAATACTCTGCCCCCGGCGAGGGGCTGGCCGGAATCTGGTAGGGAATGCTCACCTCCTGCGTTTGCCCGGCGGCGGCGGTCAGGTTATCCAGCGTACCGGTTTGAATCGCCTTGCCATTTTCCTGCAACGTCCACACCAGTTTGAAAGAGCTTAGCGCTTGGAAATCGTAGGCATTTCTAAGCTTAATTTTCTTCTGAGCGGGTTGAATCGAGTCGCGCACTTCAAATTTCACGTACTGATACACCCGCTTCACTTCGTTGATTTCCGGCTGTGGCACCCGGTCGGGATTCACCAGGCCGTCGCCAGCGTTAGCCCCGTCGATGTAGTTAACGTGGTTCCAGTAGTCACGACCGTCGGCGGTTTTGGCCCTCAATCCCTGATCCACCCAGTCCCAGATGAAGCCGCCCTGCATGGTGGGGTACTGCTCGATCACGTCCCAGTATTCCTGTAAATTACCCACGCTGTTGCCCATGCCGTGGGCGTATTCGCAGACAATCAGCGGGCGATCGGGGTCTTTCTTGACCAGCTCGATCATGTCCTGCACCGAGGGGTACATGACCGAAATAATGTCGAAACTGCTCAGCGAAGTCGGCTTATAGTCGGCGCGGCCTTCGTAGTGAATGGGCCGGGTCGGATCGGCCAAGCGGATGTAGTCGGCCATCGCCACGAAGTTCGCGCCGTTGCTGGCCTCGTTGCCCAACGACCAGATGATGACCGACGGATGGTTTTTATCGCGCTCGATCATCGCCTTGCCCCGCGCCATAAAAGCGGCTTTCCACTCGGGCTTATCGGCTAGGATAACGTTTTTATACCAAAGCTCGTGGCTCTCAATATTGGCTTCATCCACCACGTACAGCCCATATTGATCACAGAGGTCGTACCACTCCTCTACATTAGGATAGTGCGACGTACGGGCAGCGTTGATGTTGTGCTGCTTCATCAGCGTGATGTCGCGGATCATGCTCCCGCGGCTGATGACGCGCCCCGTTTCGGGGTCGAACTCGTGGCGGTTGATGCCCTTAATCGTGATGGCTTTCCCGTTAACTAGCAACTGGCCCCCCTTTATTTTGATTTCCCGAAACCCAACGGGCTGACTCACGGCTTCCAGAACCGCGCCATCGGGGCCCAAAATTTGCATCGTCAGCTTGTACAGGTAGGGCGTTTCCGCACTCCACTTTTGCGGCGAGTTCACGGGAAGTTCCAGCCGGATGGGCATTTCGCCGCTGGGGTTCAGCATCCCAAAGGTCTGGGTTTTGGTGGGAATGGCTTTTTGGCCGCTGGCGTCGTAGAGCGTCGTGACGAGCAGATAGCCGTACTTGGCCTCCTTCGAGTGGTTTTTGGCGTACACGCTCACTTTCAGGTTGGCGTCGCGATAGTCGTCGTCGAGGTCGGTCTGCACCACGAAGTCGCTGATGTGGACGGGCGACGGCGAAAGCAGGTACACGTCCCGGAAAATGCCCGACAACCGCCAGTAATCCTGGTCTTCGAGGTAGCTGCCATCCGACCAGTTGATGACCTGCACGGCCAGCGTGTTGGGGCCATCCTGGATTTTGGCGTATATGTCGAACTCAAAGGGCGTCATCCCGTCCTCGTGGTAGCCCAGTGGCTCGCCGTTGAGCCACACGTAACAGGCCGACTGCACCCCGCCGAAATGCAGGAACAGGGGCCGCTGCCCCCAGTCTGCCGGCACCGTGAATGTGGTGCGGTACAGGCCCGTGGCGTTTGTATCGGCCATGATGCGCGGCGGTGTGGCCTCAAAGGGGTGTTTTATATTGGAAAAAATCGGCCGATCGTAAGGGCGTTTTTCCTTGGCCCCAACCACTTGCCAGTTGGAAGGCACGGGCAGGTCGTCCCAGGCGGCGGTGGAGGTGGCGGGCCGGAAAAAATCGGCGGGGACCTTAGCCGGATGCGACACCCATTTGAATTTCCAGGTGCCGTTTAGCGATTTGACAAAAGATGAATTGCCAGCGGCGGCAATGGCCTGCGCTTCGGTGGCGTAAGGGGTGAAGCTGGCGCGGGGACGCTCGGTGTTTTTACTGATGACTTCGGGGTTCTCCCAGTCGGGCAGCGGGGCCTGCGCCAGCAGTACACTAGTCGAAAGAAACAAAAAACCAACGGCACAAATTAATTTTCTCGGGGCGAAACGCATAGTTCGATTCAGAAACGGAGGAAGTACAAATAAGGTCGAGCATCGTTGACAGGAGGTGCGGGAAGAGGAAGCTAATGCAAAGTAAGGAATTTTTCGGGAAAGGGGGGCAAATCCATTTCTGCGCAAAACAGCTTCTATCGTTGTTGCAGCATCCTTCTTTTCAAGCAAAAAATCTAATTTCCGGGACAGCAAGCAGACGCGATTTGATGAACTCGTGGGGCAAGATTTATTTGTTTCGCTTGAATGATTCGGAGTACTTCTCAGTGCCATCTGGCAAGGCTATTTAATCACGGCCAGCAGCCTTTTTTTTCTGAACAGAGCCGCTTGATACTGCTGCTGAGGTCGGTAGTTGTGAGCGCACCCCAGCGGAATTTGGGGTTCAGTAGTCTGCTAGAAAAGCGGTAACTTTCGGACTTCAAACCCCAAAAACCCTTCAACCACATGAAAAAAACGCTTCTCTGGACGGCTGGCATCGTTGGACTCCTGGCCATTACCTACGCCGTTGGGCCCGATGTCGCTGACGCGACGCTGGATTCCACGCTACCGACCATCACCCAGGATTTGGCCGAACTCGAAGCCGAAATTATCCGCTCCGAAGCGGCCATTCCCGGCCTGAAAAAGGACAACGAGGCCCGCATCGTTTGGGCGGACTCGACCCAAAAGAAAACACCCTACAGTATCGTCTATATCCATGGCTTCGGCGCGAGCCAAGCCGAGGGCGACCCCGTCCACCGCGAGTTGGCCAAGCGCTACGGGGCCAACCTCTACCTCGCGCGGCTGCACGATGCAGGCATCGACGACCCCGACGCTTTCGACGACCTCACGCCCGAGAATTTTCTGGCCGGAGCCAAACGCGCCCTCGCCATTGGCCAGGCCATCGGCGACAGCGTGATCGTGATTGGCACCTCAGCGGGTGGACTGCTGACGGTCTATCTGGCCGCCACGCATCCCGAAATCAAAGGCATCGTGCTGTACTCGCCCTGCATGGCCATCGCCAATCCGGCCATGAAACTGGCCACCCGGCCCTGGGGTCAGCAGATTCTGGATGCCGCTGTGGGGAAGCGACTTGTGAGCGACGACACGACGGAGCGCAGCAACTACTGGCTGAAAAGTTACAGCGTCAACGGCCTAATGACCCTGCAGCAAGCCATCGATGCCGTGGCTCGGCCCGGAGTGTACGAAAAAGTGAGAATGCCCGCCTTCGTCGGCTATTACTACAAAAATGACGAGGAGCAGGATCAAGTCGTCTCGGTGTCGGCAATAAAAGATATGTTTCCAAAACTCGGCACGCCTGATGCCCTGAAAGAGGAGCGCGCTTTTCCCAATAGCGGCGACCACGTGATTGCGTCGCATTTTACGTCAAAAGATATTGCCGGCGTGCGAAAGGCGACCGAGGCGTTTTTTGAAAAAATCCTGAAAATGGAGCCCGTTGCGGCTGGAAGATGATCCCTTCCGGGTAGTTCATCTCTCCCGTTACCTTTTTGTCAAATCGATGGCCGATTTGCACAAGGTTTGTTGACTTGTAAAGAAATGTGGTGCCAACCTCCTAACCCTCATGCTAAAAAGCCGAAATCGAGGTGGTTATTTTCAACGACATTCACGACCGCCCCCAAATTATCCCGCAACTCCTCTATCGTCACGGCTACACGGGCAATAAGAAAGATTACGACTTTGTGGTATTTAACGGCGATTATTTCGACTGGGTTACTCCGGAACAGCAGATAGTGGATCATTTGATCAAACCCTGCGTGGACATATTCGGCAGCGAGCTTCCCTTCCTGCTAACCCAGGGCAACCACGAATGCCGGGGTAGTTTCTCACGGCACATTCCGGCTTACCACGCCTACCCCGACGACAAATACTATTTCCCGTTCGTGCGGGGGCCGGTGCATTTCCTAGTGCTGGACTCAGGCGAGGACAAAACCGACGATTCCGTGGAATACGGCGGCTTGGTGGCCTTCGACCGCTATCGCGAAAAGCAGGCCCGCCGGCTGGAGAAAGAAGTAGCCACTGAGGGGTTCAAAAAAGCCGCTTTTCGCGTCTTATTGATTCATATTTCGCCCTACCACTCCGGCGACTGGCACGGTACCATGCACTGCTGCGAGGTGTTCGGGCCGACTCTCAACAAGGCGGGCATCGACTCGCAGATTTCGGGCCACACCCACCGGTACATGACCCACGAGGCCGACAATGATCATAATTACCCCATCGCGATCGGGGGCGAGCCGCTGGAAGGGATGCGGACGCTCACGAAACTTCACGCCAATCAAAAGGAACTGACTCTGAAAATGATTCGGGATGACGGGGAGCTGGTCGGCCAATTCAACATTCCCCGTAAAAACCGTTCAAAACAATGATGATGCTATTTTCAAGGGTAGAACGGGATGCCAGAAGCATGAAAAACTGGGTGTATGGGCTGAGCCTTTTGCTGCTGCTTGCGGCTTGCCACAAAAACAGCAGTCCGCCGAGAAGTGGCGAGGGTAATCATCTGGCGGCTAAAGGGGCGATCAAAGTTATGACCTACAACATCCACCACGCCAACCCGCCCTCCGAAAACGGGAAGATCGACATGGCGGCTATCGCGCGGGTGATCAATCAGGAAAAACCCGATCTGGTGGCTTTGCAGGAAGTGGATATTTTTACCGAACGCTCCGGCAAGAAACTAGACCAAGCACTTGAACTGGCCCGACTCACGGGCATGAAGTCGTTTTTTATGAAAGCGCTGGACTACCAAGGTGGTGCGTATGGCATCGCGGTTTTGTCGAAGCACCCCATTCTGGACTCGGCGGGCTACCTGTTGCCGCGTGATCCTGCCTTAGGCGGCGAAAACCGGGCCGTGGCCGCCATCACCGTGCAGTTGCCCGGCAATAAGAAGATCATCTTCGCCACTACCCACTTGGATTTAGAGGCAGGCAACCGCTTGTCGCAGGCCAAAGCCCTGATCGGGCATTTTGAAAAATCCGGCCTGCCGATGGTTCTAGGGGGAGACTTTAACGCCCTAAAAGGCAGTCCCGTCATTGACCTTTTCGACCAGCATTTTACCAGAACCTGCCTCGACGACTGTGCCCCCACCATTCCGGTCGTCAATCCCAACCGCACCATCGACTTTATCATGTACAAGCCGACGAGTCGTTTCAAAGTCATGAACACGCGGGTGATCGACGAGCAATACGCCTCGGATCACCTGCCAGTGGTAGTGGAGCTGGAAATCGTGGATTGAGTTTGCGCTGTCTGACCAAGCAAAAAACGAATCTTTCCGGGCTTAATTTGTTTCCTAGTCTGAGCAAAACGCGCGGTTTCGTAAGGAAGCCATGTACTTTTGCGTTAGCTCGTAACAACGCTCTTTGTCCTTTATGAATAAACTTACTGCCGCTTTCGCTGCAGCTTTTCTGCTGCTAAGCCACCTCGCCTTAGCCCAAATCCAGCGCCACGCCACCTGGACGCATTCTTTTTCCAAAAAAGAGGTAAAAGTCGGTGAAACGGTGGACCTGGTTTTCAAAGCCACCATCGATCCGGGTTGGTATATGTATTCTTCGGATTTCGATCCTGATTTGGGGCCGATGCTAACGGAGATTACGCTGACACCCGATGCTTCCTACAAAAAAGTGGGTGACTTAAAGCCCGTCAAACCAAAGAAGAAGTACGAAAAAATCTGGGATGGGGACGTGACCTACTTTGAGGGCAAAGGCGAATTCCGGCAAACGGTTTTGATCTTGCAGGAAAATCCTGTGATTCAGGCCGCTGCCACCTACCAAACCTGCTCCAACGTGACGGGTCTTTGTGTGCTGGGAAATGACGATTTCGTTTTTAAAGGTTTGAAAGTTGCCCCGGCAGCGGTGAAGGAAGCCGAGTCGAAGGAGAAAGCAGCGGCAAAAATCGCCCCCGCAGAAACCACTACCCCCCCGGCTACGGACGAGACGGTTGCCCAAGCCGTGCAGGAATCCCTCACCGACTCGACCATCCGTTCCGACACCTCTTCAAGTTCAGTAATCACGGCCGCGAAGCCCGCCCTTTACACGGGAGACGAATCGTCCGCTACCGAGGACGGCTCCCTGTGGGCCTTTGCCTTGGCCGCTTTTCTAGCGGGCCTAGTGGCGTTGCTGACGCCCTGCGTGTTCCCCATCATCCCGATGACGGTCAGTTTTTTTACCAAACAGAAAAACGGCAAGACAAAGGCGCTGATCTACGGACTATCAATTATTTTGATTTACACGCTTATCGGCACCGTGGTGTCGCGGCTCAACGGCCCGGCTTTCGCCAATTTCGTGAGTACGCACTGGCTACCGAATCTGCTGTTTTTTGCCATATTTTTTCTGTTCGGACTATCCTTTCTAGGCTTGTTCGAGATCGTGCTGCCGAGTTCTTTCGTCAATAAAATGGATGAAAAAGCCGATCAGGGCGGAATGCTGGGCGTATTTTTTATGGCCTTCACGCTGGTGCTGGTGTCGTTTTCCTGCACGGGGCCCATCGTGGGCAGTTTGCTGGTGGCTTCGGCGGGCGGTGAGGTGGTGAAGCCCATCGTGGGCATGGTGGCATTTTCGTCGGCTTTTGCCATTCCGTTCACGCTGTTCGCACTCTTTCCGCAGTGGCTCAAAAGTCTGCCCAAGTCGGGCGGCTGGCTCAATACCGTGAAGGTCGTCCTGGGTTTTCTGGAACTG
>Ga0105045_10006168_pt1 | contig 10596 bp, 10 predicted proteins | sample MAT02_FD_78089 | JGI IMG/M metagenome (GOLD analysis project Ga0105045, IMG submission 78089) | Freshwater microbial communities from Lake Fryxell liftoff mats and glacier meltwater in Antarctica - MAT-02 (megahit assembly) | ecosystem: Environmental > Aquatic > Freshwater > Ice > Liftoff... | reverse complement strand
TTTCCAACTATATCCTTTTTCGTCATGGGTATCCATCAAGTAAGGTTCGCCTTGATGGGTATAACCGCATATTTCAAATATTTCTTGCAAATAACTTTTGGTATTCGCTTGGCTCACATCATCAAACATACCTGTTAAAAATTTGTGTGTGGCTAAATCGTTCATCGGTTGAATTTCGTTGTCCTTTAACACAAATCCATATTTTTCTTTGGCTTCAATAATTTTTAATAAGGCTCCCGCTTCCTTTTCCTTATCTAGGTTAATGGCAATGTCCCAACTACTATTTTGTGCATACATTAGGCTATTGTAATCCCATTTTAGTATTTCATCAATCTGTGATGAAGGTAAAATATCGGGTGTCCAAGTAAGCCAAGTTATTTTACAGCTAGGAAATTCTTTTCTTAATTTAATGATTAGTGGTGTAGTTCTTATAACATCGCCAATTGCACCAAGCTTTATTATCAAAATGCGCGTTAACACTTTTTCAAATACAGGGCAATTATCGCAATGGTAGCCATGCTGTTTATGCGGTTTACAGGGAATATGGCCTTTAAAATAAAGGCAGTCGGCTTTATAAATCATTAGTTGCGCTGTTATTTAGTTCGGATAAATTAATGGTAAACTGACCTCACAATAATAGCGGTATGCGGTAAAACCACCAAACAAATAGGTAGATCAACAAGGCATTTTGTCACTGACAGAGTATTTGGTAGCTAATTTGTATATTGCACTGTCTTAAACAAATCTATACATTATGAAAAAAGGAAACATTATTTTACTAGTTATACTCGGTGTATTATTACTGCTAATAATTAATGGTTGTGGCAGTTACAACAATATGGTAAGTAAGCAAGAATCGACCAGTTCGGCTTGGGCTCAGGTTGAAAACGTGTACCAAAGACGATCAGATTTAATACCTAACTTAGTCAATACAGTAAAAGGGGTTGCTAATTTTGAGCAAAAAACATTAACCGATGTAATCAGCGCGCGAGCAAGTGCTTCGCAAATGAAGGTTGATGCTAGCAAATTAAGCCCTGAACAATTGAAAAAATTTCAATCATCACAAGGCGAATTGTCTCAAGCTTTAGGCCGTTTAATGGTAGTTGCTGAGCAATATCCACAATTACGCGCAACTCAAAACTTTTTGGAACTGCAATCACAGTTAGAAGGCACCGAAAATAGAATTGCTGTTGAGCGTCAAAAATTCAATGAGATCGTAAAAGACTATAACTCTTACGTTCGTAAATTTCCGCAAGTATTGTATGCAGGTATATTTGGCTTCGATAAAAAAGGTTATTTCGAAGCAGAGAAGGGTGCCGAAAAAGCTCCTGAAGTAAAATTTGAATAACCTGTTTTTTGACTATTGCCGCAAGCATAACAGGTTGATTTTTTAATTTGCAATGTTTGCGGGTTTTCTGTTATTTTCTTTTAACAAATTATAAATGTCGAAAAACTTTTTTACCCAAACAGAGCAGCAACAAATTGTTGAAGCCATCAACCAAGCCGAGTTAAATACTTCAGGCGAAATACGTTTGCATATAGAACCAAACTGCGAAGGTGATTCATACGACAGAGCATTGCACATATTTGGCTCTTTAAATATGCATGCAACCAAATTAAATAATGGTGTGCTATTTTATGTTGCGTACGATTCGAAAAAGTTTGCCATTTTAGGAGATTCTGGAATTCACCAAAAAGTATCACAATCGTTTTGGGATGCCGAAAAAGAATTGCTATTGGCTCATTTTAAAGAAGGAAAATATGTTGAGGGTTTGATAAAAGCAATTGGTGATGCAGGTGATAAACTGAAAAAGTATTTTCCTTACCAAAACACTGATTCAAATGAATTGAGCAATGACGTTTCTTTTGGAGGAGGTGAAGATGTATAAAGTAAAATCAAAAGCAAATAGGACATGGTTCAAGGGTTTTACTTTTCGACCTCTCTTTTTTTCGTTGCTCTTAACCATCGTTTATGGAATATGGGCTGTGGAATTAACGGCAAAAGATCTCCCTGCAAAATCATTGAAGCTTATAAACGATTATGCAAATGTGCTTTCAGTTGAAGAAAAGGCTTTACTAGAACGAAAATTAGTAGCATATTTTGATTCTACATCAACACAAATTGCCGTTGTTATCGAAAACAGTTTGGAAGGGGATGATTTGTTTGATTACTGCCAAAGACTAGCAGTTGCTTGGGGTATTGGCGAAAAAGGTAAAAATAATGGAGTATTGGTTTATGTGGCAGTGAGTGATCGGAAATTACGAATTCACACTGGGTATGGAATGGAGGCTACTGTTACGGATGCAATGTCAACTCGTATTCGTACCGAGCAAATGAACCCCCAGTTTAAAGTTGGAAATTTTTACGCGGGTATTGATGCAGGTATAACTACTATAATGCAATTGGCTTCGGGCGAATATGTCAATGACAGGCCAAAGCAAAGAGGGAAAAAAGGATTTTCATGGATGACGATTTTAGTTATAATCATTGTTGTCATTTTTCTACTTTTTAAAGGCGGCAGAGGTGGCCGTGGTGGACGCGGTGGAGGTTTAGCAGGACCCATATTTTGGGGCACCCTTGGCAGTGGCGGCTTTAGTGGCGGAGGTGGCGGTTTTGGTGGTGGCGGAGGCGGTAGCTTTGGCGGCTTCGGTGGTGGCGGATTTGGTGGCGGTGGAAGTGGTGGTAGTTGGTAAGTTTATCAAAAGCTAAAGTTCTTGCAAGCTATCATCTGTATTTATGTAGCTTATTTAATAATTCGACCATCTTCCATTTCAATGATACGGTGAGTCCTTTTGGCAAACTCGTTATCATGAGTTACAATCAATAAGGTTTGATTGTACACTTCGGCTAATTCTTTAAAAGTATCAAACACGATTTCGCCATTTTTTTTGTCCAAATTTCCTGTTGGCTCATCACCCATAATAATTAAAGGGTTATTAATTAATGCCCTTGCTATAGCCACCCTTTGTTTTTGCCCACCAGAAAGTTGATTGGCGTTTTTCAATGCCTCTTTTTCGATGCCAAGTAAGGTAAGTTTTTCTATTGCATTGTATTCTACTTCTTGGGCGCTAATTTTATTTAATTTTAAGCCGGGAAGCATTACGTTTTTAAGAACTGAAAACTCATTTAGTAAATAATGAAATTGAAATACGAATCCAATTTTTTCGTTTCTTACCTTAGCAAGCTCCGATTCGTTTTTGGAATGCATAAGCTCATTATCAATCAATAGTTCTCCTTCATAATCGGTATCCATGGTAGATAAAATGTATAACAAAGTGGATTTACCGCACCCAGATTTTCCTATTATCGAAACAAAATCACCTCTATTAATTGAAAAGTTTATATCCTTTAATACCTTAATGGTCAATGGATCATGAAAATATTTATTAATATGTACGGCTTCAAGCACTTTTTGTTCCATATTTTTATTTTCCTCTAATAATGGTTACTGGGTCAATTTTGCTGGCTTTTAGTGCTGGGAAAAATCCTGCTAAATAAGTAGTGATGATAGAAAATAAAGAAGCTATTAAATAAAATTTTGGGTTGTAACTTACAGGATACGTTTTAACAGTGGGCAAAGATGCTGTGTTAAACGGAATTTGATCAATGATTGAGCTTAGGCTTAATCCAAATATTAACCCAGCAAATCCGCCTACAATGCCAATGCTTAAGGCAATACTGATGAATATTGCTTGCACATCTTTTCCAGAGAAGCCAGTTGCTTTTAGTATGGCTATTGTATCCATTTTTTCGTAAATCATCATGTTCAATATATTGTAAATACCAAATCCTGCCACTATTAGCAAGGTAATTCCTACAGCGTACGAAATAAGTGTTCTAACTTTTGTGCCAGTTTCAAATTGCGAATTGGCAGTTTGTATATCCTCTGCATCAATATCAAACAAGGAGGCATATTCTTTAGCAATCATTGGTGCCTCATTTATGTTTTTTAATTTAATTTGCATATCGGTTATATAACTACTTGGTTTACCTAATAATTTTTGCGCAGTAGCAATAGATGCATAACTTTGAACTTTATCTAAATCGGCTATCCCCGACTGAAAATAACCCACCACTTTTAACGGCAATCTATCTCCTTTGGCAGTAGTTACTTGAATTACATCTCCTATGCTGGCTTGCATTTTGGTTGCCGCTCCTTTCCCCAAAATAATACTGTTGGGTATGTTTTTTAAATCAATATAATTTCCACTTGTAACATAATCCTTTAAAAAAAATAGTTTATCTTCAGCTTCTACATCTATTCCATTAATTACGCCAGTAATATCAATTGTACCAATATTGTAAAATACCTGAGCTGTAATTTTTGGAGCAATGCCCGATACCCGAGAATCTGCTTTTAAAGCTTGTAAAATAGCACCACTATTGTAAATTTCAGTGCGACTTGCACTAGGTTTTACTGATTGAATAAATTGATAAGATGCTGAAAAACGGTCGACCAAATTTAGGGGTTGAATTTTACTTACTTTAACTTCATTATAAAGCTTTATATGTGGAGTTCTATTCATCACCAATCCATCTAGCATGTCATTTAAGCCACTCATAAACCCGAGCAAAGCAATAAACATAGTGATGCCAAAAGTTACTCCCACGGCTACAACCAAAGACTGCTTCAGCCTAGCCATTAACAGCAAACGAGCCAACTCAAAAATTAATTTGTATCTCATTGTTCATGGCTTAAGTAATTGCTCATCTTTGGTTATGCCCGAAATGATTTCTATTTTGTTGTAATCCTTCAAGCCAGTTTTAATTTCAATCAACTCTCCATTAATGTTTTTTACAAAATTATCATCAGTAACATAATTACGAGGAAGTGTTAATGCTTCTTTTTTACTTTGAATAACAATATTAGCCTCAACTGTTAGAAATGGATATAAAACTTTGGGTTGCTCAATAAATTCTGCTTCTATTAAAAAGGTCTTTGTTCGTTCGTTCATTAACGGATTAATTTTTGAAACCTTTGCCTCAAATGCCTGTCCTTTGTAGCTATCCAATCTTATTAATACCTGTTGACCTTTGATGATGCGCACAATATCGTATTCATCCACCTGCAATTCAAGTATGAAAACATTCGCATCGCCTATGATAGCTAAAGGTGTTTGGAGATTAATCATCTCGCCCTTTTTCTTTAAAATGCTGTAAACCTTTCCAGCAATTTCACTTTTTACGGTATAGTCGCTTTCCAAACTTCTAGAAATCATAAGATTTTTTTTAGATTGAGCGGCTGTAAATTTTAATTGTTTGTTTAATTCCTCATACTTAAGTTGGCTAGTTTGATAAGTTGTTTTCGAGTTTTGATAAATAAGTTCTTTTTGCTCTAGGTCAGCTTTTGAACCTACTTGTTGGTTCCATAAAATCACTTGCCTTTCCAGTTGTATGGAATCATGTAAGAACTTATTTTTTGCAAAATCAATGGTAATTCTCAATTCATTAAGCATATTTTCATTGCTTTCAAAGTTTGTAAAGCCGACTGCTAAAGCAGCATTGTCGGCACTTAGTTTTGAGGTTTCGTTTACTATTTTAACTATTGCGTCATTTATCTTTACCGTATCACCTTCTGATACAAGCATATTTTCTACAATGCCATTTACTGATGCAAAGACTTGATATTGATTTTTACTTTTAACAATACCTGATGCATAAACCGATTCTGTAATTGACTCTTCAATAGGTTGGATATACTTTTCTTTTTCTGAACAAGAAAAAACAGCGAAAAAAAGAATCAACGCCATAAGATGTACTTTTTTCATTAGACGAACCTAAACTTTAAATGCAGACTTTTTTATGTTGTGAAATCAGTTTATTGACTAAAACAAAAAAATTTACGATCTTAACCTTAGATAGTATGATAGTGGTTTTATTATTCGCTAATTAAACTGATTGGAAAGGGTTTAAACTATGAATACTTAAAAACGAAAAGTTTTCTTAACAAATTACGCATATTTTTAAGAGTAGTATCAATAGTATAAATTTCTTATATTCGTGTTGTTTAACTTACTATGACATGCTTAATATTAAAAATTAGATTATGAAAAAATCGACAACTTTTACCATTCTATTTAGCACTGCGGCTATATTTATATTACAATCCTTCATCTCAGATGGTTTGAGTAAACGAGATGGAACCGAGCCTGGTCATACAGGTTCTCCAGGTGACAGTTTGAAAAACTGTACTGTTTGCCACGGTGGGAGTGTTGTGAATGTTGAAGGTTGGATTACTTCAAATATACCAGTTGAAGGTTTTGAGCCTGGCAAAAAATATGCGATAAAAGCAACCAATACACAATGGGGTAACAATCGTTTTGGTTTTCAGGTTTCACCTCAAGATTTAAAAGGGCAGTTACTTGGCAGGCTAGTAATTACTGATACGATAAAAACAAAATTAGTGGGTGATAATAAATATGTCACTTATCGGTCTGGTGGAGTGGACGGATTGGATTCACTGTCATGGTATTTTGATTGGGTTGCACCTTCAGATGGAACAAATGAAGTTGTATTTTATGGAGCTTTTAACTCAAACCACTTTGGGCACAAGCCCAGCGACCAAACTTTTATTACCCAATACAAAGTATTTAAACAAGGATTTACGGCCGTTCAAGAGAATAGTGATGGGGTTATCTCAAAAATTTATCCTAATCCTGCTTCCGATTATTTAGCCATAGAGGCAACTAACCTCGAAAAAGGAACGCTACATATCGAACTTATAAATGTAATTGGTCAGCATAAATTTACTCTATTCAATGATGCAATCCATACTTCATACAGTTCTCATAGATTTGATTTAAATACGCTTGAAAGTGGAATTTATCTGGTTAAAATAATCAATAATAGTTCCTCGTACATCCAAAAAATAATGGTAACAAAATAGCCATCGTTACTTTGTTATTTTCTCTAAAACGTAGGCTATTGTGTTTTCCATAAGCGACTGACCGTCTTTACTAAATTGTTGGGTTACTCTGTTGGCTATAATTGCATTTACTGAAACTGCATTGTGGCCAAAAGTATTTGCCAAGCCATATATTCCTGCGGTTTCCATTTCAAAATTTGTGATGCGCTTATCCCCAATTTTTACGCTAGCTAGTCTTTCAATAAATCGTTCAACTGTTGGTTTAGCGTTTACAATGCGTCCTTGGGGAGCATAAAATCCCGAACAAGTTGCAGTAATACCTTGGATGCAATCGCTAAATTGATCAATTAAATATCCAGGTGCCTTCACCAAATAAGGCAGTAAAAACGGAATGGCTAAAGCGTTTTGAAAGGCAGCCTCCAATTGTTGTGTTTCAGTATCTTTTGAATAATTGTAGTAATGCATCAACACATCAAAGCCTAATCCAAACGATGAAACTAAAATTGAATCAACAGGAACATCCATTTGTAAACTGCCCGAAGTGCCTATTCTTATTACATTAAGTATTTTGTGCCGTTCTTTTTTCTGTTTCGTTTGTAAATCAAAATTGGCCAACACATTTAACTCGTTCCACACAATATCAATATTATCGGTTCCAATACCAGTAGAAAGCACAGTCAATCTTTGATTATTTAGGAGACCAGTATGTGTCAAAAATTCGCGCTTTCCTTTTTGTAGCTCAATACTGTCAAAGTGTTTTGAAACTTCTTGCACCCTATCAGGGTCACCGACCAAAATTATAGTATCTGCAATGTCTTCTGGCAAAAGATTTAAATGATAAACAGATCCATTCGCGTTAACTATTAATTCTGATTTAGGTAAGGTCATAATTGATTTGTATTGATGAGTTTGGTCATGTTATAAGTAAGCAATATACATGTATATTTGTAATTGAATTTTACCAAAATAATTGTTCATGGAAACCACTACAAAAAACACCATTTTAGTACCAGTAGATTTTTCGGATATAGCAAATCACGCCTTAAATCATGCAGTCCAAGTTGCTACCCATTTTAACAATGACTTAGCTCTTCTCCACGTGGTCGAAGAGTCAATTTTGCCTAACTTTTTAAGTTTTGGAAAAGATAATTCCATTGTGCAAGCTGCAAATGTAGATATCGAACAAAAATTGAACGAGTTAGCGAAAAACATAAAAGCAGAACATAAAATCGATTGTAAGGTTGTTATAAAATCGGGGCGCATTTATAAGCAAATTGCGGAAATAGCGATGGAGTTGGGTTGTGATAGCATCATAATGGGATCAAATGGAGCTGCTGGTTTTGAACAAATTATTGGAAGCAATGCTTCACGTGTGATTAGCCATTCCGAAGTTCCTGTTGTGGTCGTTAAATCAAACTCTGAATTTAGATCATATAGAAACATCGTTTTTCCACTTGATTTAACTATTGAGTCTCGTCAAAAAGTGAAATGGGCTATCTTGATTGGTAAAGCCTACCAATCTACAATCAATATTTTAACATATAAAGTTGGGGATGAGTTTTTAAACAACAAAATGCACTCTGGTCTGAGACAGATTGAACGCTTGCTGGAAGAAAATGGCGTTAATTATACTGTTGAAGTACTTAACGACCTTGAAGGTAATTTTGCAGATGAAACACTTAAATTTGCAGATCGAATTGATGCTGATTTGATCATGATTATGACTCAAAGCGAAGATAAAGACTTTAGCGAGTACATTATTGGCACTTACGCACAACAAATTGTAAATAAATCGCAGCATGTCCCCGTTATCTGCATTAATCCTTCACCTATGGGCTATCAAACTGATTATTCAGGATAATTCGTTATAATAAAAATTGTAAGTGCCATTAATCCTCTTTGGTTGTTGTTTTATTAAATGATGCGTAAGTAAAAATTTATTCTTTATTCTTAATTTAATATACTCCTAGAATAAATTTTTTACATAGACACACGAAGTGTAAATTCGCACACTATTCAACAAAACATGAGCGACAACAAAATTATATTTTCAATGGCAGGTGTAAGTAAAATTCACCCACCTCAAAAACAGGTTCTTAAAAACATCTACCTCTCATTTTTTTATGGTGCCAAAATTGGTGTTTTGGGACTGAATGGTTCTGGTAAATCTAGTTTGCTGCGCATCATTGCTGGTATTGATAAAAATTTTCAAGGTGAAGTTGTATTTGATAAAGATTATAAAATAGGTTTTCTTGAACAAGAACCTCAATTAGATGAAACTAAAACCGTTTTAGAATGTGTAAAAGAGGGTGTGCAACCCATTGTTGATTTGTTAGCTGAGTTTGACGAAATTAACAACAAACTAGCCGACCCAGATTTAGATGGTGATCTGATGATGAAAATTCTGGATCGTCAATCGTTGGTAATGGAATTGCTTGAACAAAATGATGCTTGGGAGCTTGATACGAAATTGGAAAAAGCAATGGATGCCCTACGTTGCCCTGAGCCTGATCAGATGGTAAATATTTTATCAGGTGGCGAACGCAGACGTGTAGCTTTGTGCCGTTTATTATTAAGCAATCCTGATATATTATTACTTGATGAGCCCACTAATCATTTAGATGCTGAGAGTGTAGAGTGGTTGGAGCAGTTTTTGAAAAATTTTCCAGGTACTGTAATAGCTGTAACCCATGATAGGTATTTTTTGGATAATGTGGCTGGCTGGATTTTGGAATTGGATAGAGGCGAAGGTATTCCTTGGAAAGGAAATTACAGCAGTTGGTTGGAGCAAAAATCAACCCGATTAGATGCCGAAGAAAAGCAAGAAAGCAAACGAACAAAAGCCTTAAAGCGAGAATTAGAATGGGTTCGACAAGGTCCTAAAGGTCGTCAGGCAAAAGGTAAGGCTCGTTTAAATGCCTACGACAGAATGTTGGGCGAAGACCACAGGGAAAAAGAACAACAAATAGAATTGTTTATTCCTGCTGGGCCACGGTTAGGCGATATTGTAATAGAAGCAGAAAATGTAAGTAAAGCTTTTGGCAATAAATTATTGTATGAAAACCTTAATTTCAAATTGCCAAAGGGTGGCATTGTTGGAATTATTGGGCCAAACGGTGCTGGTAAAACTACCTTGTTTCGTTTAATGCTAGGGTTAGATAAACCTGATGGCGGAACATTTACCGTTGGAGAAACGGTAAAAACAGCTTATGTAGACCAAAGTCACAAAGATTTATTGCCCGAAAAGTCAGTGTTTGAAGTAATAAGCGGTGGAACGGAAACCATGATTGTAGGTGATAAACAGGTTAACGCTCGCGCTTACATCTCGAAGTTTAATTTTAGTGGGAATGACCAAAGCAAAAAAGTAGATGTACTTTCAGGTGGAGAAAGAAACCGCGTGCATTTGGCTATGACACTAAAAGAAGGCGGTAACGTACTATTGCTTGATGAGCCTACCAATGATATTGATATAAATACGTTGCGCTCATTAGAAGAAGCCATAGAAAACTTTGCAGGATGTGTAGTTGTAATTTCCCATGATAGGTGGTTTATTGATAGAATTGCAACCCATATTTTGGCTTTTGAAGGCAACTCCCAAGTTTATTTTTTTGAAGGAAACTACACAGATTACGAAGTGAACAAAAAAGCACGCTTAGGCGATACAGGTCCGCATAGGGTTAGATTTAAAAAGATATCCTAACAAACCAATCAAGCGAAAAATGAATAAAAT
>Ga0105045_10006167_pt1 | contig 10597 bp, 10 predicted proteins | sample MAT02_FD_78089 | JGI IMG/M metagenome (GOLD analysis project Ga0105045, IMG submission 78089) | Freshwater microbial communities from Lake Fryxell liftoff mats and glacier meltwater in Antarctica - MAT-02 (megahit assembly) | ecosystem: Environmental > Aquatic > Freshwater > Ice > Liftoff... | reverse complement strand
GGCCACCATGGCCAGGTCGTGCAGCACGATCAGCAGCCGCGGCAGCAGGGCCGAAAGGCCGGGGAACAACTTCATCCTGCAGACTCCATGTCGTTGCGCAGATTACTTGCCAAGGGCCAGTGCCGGCCAGCCCAGACGCGGACCAATGCGGCGGCGGCAACCGCCAGGCCGAGCACCATGCCCTGCCGTGCCGCCGTGCCGTCGGCCACCAACCAGGCCGCCACGGCCGCCAGGACGGTCCATGCCGCGTAGGCCAGGCCAACCTGCACGTGGCTCCAACCGTGTAGCACAGCCCGCTGGTACAGGTGCTCGCGATGGGCCAGCCAGAACTTCTCGCCCCGCAGCAGCCGGGCCAGCAGCGTAAGGCCTGCATCCACCAGCACCGCCGACGGCAGCAGCAGCAGGTACCACGACGGACCGGCGCCCTCGGCCTGGGCCTGGGCCATCAGCAGCATTGCCGCCACGGCATAGCCCAGTGCGAAACTGCCGACGTCGCCCAGGAACAGGCGAGCCACCGGAACGTTGAACGGCAGGAAGCCCGCGCATCCCGCCACCATGGCCAGCCCCAGCCAGCCGGCCGGCGACACCACGCCGGCGATCAGCATCACCGCCGCGCCCACTAGCAAGGCCTGGCCGGCCGCCATGCCGTTGCTTCCGTCCATGAAGTTCCAGAAGTTCACCATCACCAGCACCAAGCCCCAGGCCAGGGCGATCGCCGCGACCGTTCCCAGCGCCTCGGGGGCCATGGGCCACGCCAGTGCCAAGGGCAGCGCACCCACCGCCTGCAGCCCGAACTTGGGCAAGGCCGGCAGCGGCCGCAGGTCGTCGATCAGGCCGGCGCCGGCGGTGAACAGCAGGCCCACCGCGACCAGCGCACCACCGTCGCCCAGGCCCGGTGCCGCTGCCAGCAGCACCGCGGCAATGCCGATGCCACCGCCGCGAGGCGTCGGCGCGTCGTGCAGGCGGCGCTTGCCGGGCAGGTCCAGCCACTGCCGGCGCAGGGCATGAAGGCGCCAGGCTGCCGCGATCACCAGCGAGGCCAGCAGGCCCAGCCAAGCAAAACCCCAAGGAGAAACGCTCCAGCCGGGGATCACTCGCTCACCGCGCCGTGCACCGGCTTGATGCTGCCCCAGGACTTGCAGCCGGGGCACTGCCAGTGGTGCGCACGGGCGCTGAAGCCGCAGCGCTGGCAGCGGTAGCCCGGGGTGCGCACGACCAGCTGGTCGGTGATCTGCTTGAGCGTCTTGAGCGTGCCGGCCGGGTCACTGCTCAGGTCCTTCAGGCTCAGGTCGATATACGCCGCCTCGCCGCGCACCGAGGGGCGCTGCTGCAGCTGCCGCGACAGGAACGCCAGCGCGGGCGCATGACCCTCCTCGCGTTCGATCAGGCGCGTCAGGGCCAGCACCGGCGACACGCCCGGGTAGTGTTCGATCGTTTGCAGCAGGAAGCCGCGCGCCCGCGCGCTGTCGCCGCTGCGCTCGTAGCAGCGAAGCAGCGGCTCGAGGATGTCGGGAAGGAATTCGATGTCGTGGCGCGCTACGCGCTCGAAGGCGCGGATGGCGCCGGCGTCGTTGTGGTCCGACAGCTCCAGCTGGCCCTCGGCCAGGCCGGCGCGCACGGAGTGGCTGTCGGCCGCGTAAGCCTCGGCGACGTGGTGCCGGGCCTGCGCGAAGTCGCCCGACAGGCGCGCCTTTTCCGCCAGCTCGCAGTGGTACTGCGCCACCAGCTTGCCCATCGGCTCACCGCTGGCGGCCTCGAACTGCCGCGCGTGTTCGATCGCCTTGCCCCAGTCGCGTTCGGCCTGGTAGACCGAAATCAGGTGACGCAGGGCCTGCGGCGCCAGTACGCCCATGCGCACCAGGTCGGTGAACAGCGTCTCGGCGCGGTCCAGCAGGCCGGCCCGCATGTAGTCCTCGCCCAGGGCCAGCACGGCGCGGGTCTTCTGCTCTTCGCTCAAGCCGGCGCGGCCGACCAGGCTCTGGTGGAGGCGGATAGCCCGGTCCACCTCGCCACGGCGTCGGAACAGGTGGCCCAGCGCGAACTGCGTCTCGACGGTGTCCTTGTCCACCGCGGCTATCTGCAGGAACACCTCGATGGCCTTGTCCTGCTGCTCGTTGAGCAGGTAGTTCAGGCCGCGGAAGTAGGTGTTGGACAGGCGGGACATGCGCGCACCGCCGCTGCGCTCGCCGCCCCGGCGCCCGGCCAGCCAGCCACAGCCCGCGGCGATCGGCAGCAGCAGGAACAGCCAAGCCAGCTCACTCATGGTGTTCCGGGGCCGCTGGCTCGACGGTGGCCGGCACGCGGCGCAGCTGGCGCCGCAGCGGCCAGACAACGGCCGCGGTCAGCACCAGGCCGGCGATGATGGCGCCGGCCAGCACGGCGGCCAGCAGGCTGGTGCCCAGGTTGGCGCGTTCGATGGTCAGGAAGCCCAGGTCGATGCTCACCGGCGTGCGGTTGAGCGCGCCGAAAAGGACGCCGACGGCGACGAAAAGCAGGGCGACAATGGCTTTGATCAGGCGCATCCGCGGGAATTCCAGGGGCGGGTGGCGGCAAGCTTAGCCCAGCTGGCGCGGAAACTCAGGATTCGGAGGGCGCCGGGCTGGCGTTGACGCGATCGCGCAACTCCTTGCCGGGCTTGAAATGGGGAACGTACTTTCCGGGCAGCGCCACGGAATCGCCGGTCTTGGGATTGCGGCCCAGGCGCGGCGGACGGAAATGCAGCGAAAAACTGCCGAAGCCGCGGATCTCGATGCGCTCGCCCTGGGTCAAGGCGCCGCTCATCATCTCGAGCAGGGTCTTGACCGCAAGATCGACGTCGTCGGCCTTCAGGTGGGCCTGGCGACGCGACAGCACCTCGATCAGTTCGGACTTCGTCATGTCGGGGCGGGCCCTCGGATGGGTTGCAGGGTGAAGGCCTCGCGGCCCGGGGTAACCCCCGGGCCGCGGACCGGACTACGGGCTTACTCGCCCTTGTTCAGCTGTTCGCGCAGCAGGGCACCGAGCTTGGTGGTGCCGCTGGAGGCGTCGAACGACTTGTTCACTTCGGCCATGTTTTCCTGCAGGTCGGCCTCGTCCTTGGCGCGGATGGAGAGCTGCATCACGCGGCCCTTGCGGTCCATGCCGATGAACTTGGCTTCCACCGCGTCGCCGACCTTGAGGTACTGGGTGGCGTCGTCGACACGCTCCTTGGCGATGTCGTTGGCGCGCACGTAGCCCTCGATGCCGCCGTCGAGCTCGATGGTGGCGCCCTTGGTGTCGACTTCCTTGACCACGCCGTTGACGATGCTGCCCTTGGTGGTGGTGGCCATGTACTGGCCCACCGGGTCCTGCTCGAGCTGCTTGACGCCCAGCGAGATGCGCTCACGCTCGGGATCCACGGCCAGCACCACGGCTTCCAGGTTGTCGCCCTTCTTGTAGTTGCGCACGACGTCTTCGCCCGTGGTGTTCCACGAGATGTCGGACAGGTGCACCAGGCCGTCGATACCGCCGTCCAGGCCGATGAAGATGCCGAAGTCGGTGATGGACTTGATCTGGCCGGAAACCTTGTCGCCCTTCTTGAACAGGGCCGAGAACGCTTCCCACGGGTTCGGGGTGCACTGCTTGATGCCCAGCGAGATGCGGCGACGCTCGCCGTCCACGTCCAGCACCATCACCTCGAGCTCGTCGCCCAGCTGGACGACCTTGGACGGGTTGACGTTCTTGTTGGTCCAGTCCATCTCGGAAACGTGCACCAGGCCTTCCACGCCCGGCTCGATCTCGACGAACGCGCCGTAATCGGTGACGTTGGAGACCTTGCCGAACAGGCGCGAGCCGGTCGGGTAACGGCGGGCGATGTTGTCCCACGGATCGTCGCCCAGCTGCTTGAGGCCGAGCGAGACGCGGTTGCGCTCGCGGTCGAACTTGAGCACGCGCACGTCGAGCTCTTCGCCCACGTTCACGACTTCGGACGGGTGGCGCACGCGCTTCCAGGCCATGTCGGTGATGTGCAGCAGGCCGTCGATGCCGCCCAGGTCGACGAACGCGCCGTAATCGGTGAGGTTCTTGACGACGCCCTTGATGACGGCGCCTTCCTGCAGGCGCTCCATCAGCTGCTCGCGCTCGACGCTCGACTCGGACTCGACCACCGCACGGCGGGAGACGACGACGTTGTTGCGCTTGCGGTCGAGCTTGATGATCTTGAACTCGAGCTCCTTGCCTTCCAGGTAGCCGGGGTCGCGCACGGGGCGCACGTCCACCAGCGAACCCGGCAGGAACGCGCGCACGTCGCGGATGTCAACGGTGAAGCCGCCCTTGACCTTGCCGCTGATGCGGCCGGTGACGATCTCGCCGGCTTCCATGGAAGCTTCCAGCTCGTCCCAGACCATCGCGCGCTTGGCCTTCTCGCGCGACAGCACGGTTTCGCCGAAGCCGTTCTCGAGGTATTCCAGGGCGACTTTGACGCTGTCACCGACGGCGACTTCGAGTTCGCCGGCTTCGTTATGGAACTGTTCGATCGGGATGATGCCTTCCGACTTCAGGCCGGCGTTGATCACGACCACGTCGGAGCGGATCTCGACCACGATGCCCGAGACGATGGCGCCCGGCTTGAGCTTGTTGAGCGCGGTCTGGCTCTGTTCGAACAGTTCAGCGAATGATTCAGTCATTGTTGGATACTCGGTTGGACATACGGGCCGCGGCAGGACCGCGAACCCACTTGTTGGCGCTTGCGCGCGTTGATGGAGACTCCGCGCCGGATGGCGCGGGACCTGGGCTGCTGCCGGGGAAGCCGCGCCCGGGAAGGACGCGATGCTCCGGGGTGGATTACGCCTGGCGGGGCTTGCGGAGTTTTTCCGGCAGCACCGCCAGCACGCGCTCGATCACCTCGGTGATGGGCGTACCGGTGGAGTCCACGACCACCGCGTCCAGCGCGGGTTTCAGGGGCGCCACGGCACGTCCGGCATCGCGCTCGTCACGAGCGGCGATTTCGTGCAGCAGACTGTCAAGATTAACCGAAACCCCTTTTTCCTTCAACTGCTTATAGCGCCTTTGCGCTCGTTCCGCGGCGCTGGCGGTCAGGAAGACCTTGAAGGCGGCATCCGGGAAGATCACCGTGCCCATGTCCCGGCCGTCGGCCACCAGGCCCGGCCCGCGCCGGAAGCCGTGCTGCAGGTCCAGCAGGGCGGCCCGGACGGGCGGCTGGGCGGCAATGGCCGAGGCGGCCGCGCCGGCGGTTTCGGTGCGCAGCTGGCGGGTGGCGTCCTTGCCGTTGACGATCACGTGGGGCTCGCCCGCGCCCTGGGTCTCGAACCGGATTTCGATGCGGCGGGCGCACTGGGCCACCGCCTCGGGGTCGCTCAGGTCGACCCCTTCCCAGGCCGCGGCCAGTCCGACGGCCCGGTACAGGGCCCCCGAGTCAAGGTAGTGCCAGCCCAGCCGCTCGGCCACGGCCCGGCTGATAGTGCCCTTTCCTGAACCGGAGGGGCCGTCGATGGTGAGGATGGGTATTCGGGCCATGGCTGGATTCTAGACGATGCGCTCTAGCCGATGGCCCCGGCCGGACGCAGGCCAAAGCCCACCGACCGCGCCAGGGCATCGAAGCCGGGGAAGGACGTGGCCACGTTGGCGCAGTCACCGATGCGCACCTCGCCGCTGGCGAGCTGGGCGGCGATGGCCAGGCTCATGGCCACGCGGTGGTCGCCGTGGCTGTCCACCGTCGCCCCGCGCAGCGGGCCGCCGTCGATCACCGCGCCATCCGGGGTTTCCTGCACGCGGGCACCCAGGGCCTGCAGCGCGGCGGCCGTGACGGCGATGCGGTCCGACTCCTTCACCCTCAGCTCGGCCGCGCCGCGCACTACCGTGCGCCCTTGGGCCAGCGCCGCGGCGACGAAAAGCGCCGGGAACTCGTCGATCATGTCGGGCACCAGGCGCTCGGGCACGGCGATGCCGCGCAGCGGCGCGTGGCGGACCCGCAGGTCGGCCACCGGTTCGCCACCCTGTTCGCCCGGCGACTGCTCCTGGATGTCGGCGCCCATCAGCCGCAGGGCTTCCAGCAGGCCGGTGCGGCGGGGGTTCATGCCCACCCGGCGCAGCAGCAGGTCCGACCCCGGCACCAGCGACGCCGCCACCAGGAAGAAGGCCGCCGAGGAAAAGTCCGCCGGCACGTCCACGTCGGTGGCGCGCAGGCGGTGGCCGCCCGCCAGGCGGGCCTGCCCGGGCGAAAACGAGATCGGCCAGCCGAACGCCGACAGCATGCGTTCGGTGTAGTCGCGGGTGGGGTGCGGCTCGCGAACCCGTGTTTCGCCCTGCGCGTACAGACCCGCCAGGAGCACCGCCGATTTGACCTGCGCACTGGCTACAGGAAGTTCAAAATCAATGGCTTGAAGAACATTGTTGCCGTGAATTATAAGTGGCGGCAGGCCGCCGTCACGGGCATCGATGTGGGCACCCATGCGCCGCAGCGGATCGATGACCCGGGCCATCGGCCGGCGCGACAGCGAGGCGTCGCCCACCAGCACGCTGCCGAAAGCCTGGCCCGCCAGCAGCCCGGCCAGCAGCCGCATCCCGGTGCCGGCATTGCCACAGTCCAACTCGCCCGACGCCGCCTGCAGGCCGTGCAGCCCGACGCCGCGCACCACGCGCACACTGGCGCTCGGGGCCACGATGCGTACGCCCAGCTTCCCGAAGATCGCGGCCGTTGAGCGGGTGTCCTCGCCTTCCAGGAAGCCTTGAACCCGCGACGTGCCGTCGGCGATCGCGGCCAGCATCACGGCCCGGTGGGACACGGATTTGTCGCCCGGAACCTCGATTTCCCCCCGCAGTGCAGCGCCCTGCCCGGCCAGCCAGTCGAGCCTGCCGGCGCTCATGCCAGCACCTCGTCCAGGGCCTGCAGGAAGCGGCGGTTCTCGTCGCGGTGGCCCACGGTGATGCGCAGGCAGGTGGGCAGGCCGTAGCCGCCCATCGGGCGCGGCACCACGCCGCGGGCGACCAGCCCGGCTTCGATGGCCGCGGCGTCGCGGCCGAAATCCACCAGCAGGAAGTTGGCCTGCGACGGCGACACCGCCAGCGACCGGGCCCGCAGCGCGTCTTGGAGCGCCTCGCGCTCGGCGGCATTGCGGTCACGTACCGCCGCCAGGTGCTGGTGGTCGGCCAACGCCGCCTCGCAGGCCGCCAGCCCGGGCCCGTTGACGTTGAAGGACTCGCGCACGCGCTCGAGCACCGCCACCAAGCCGGGCGCCGCCAGCAGGTAACCCACCCGAAGCGCGGCCAGCGCGTAGCCCTTGGAGAACGTCCGGGTGACCACCAGGTTCGGGTGCGCCGCCAGCAGCGTGGCGGCGGAGGCCAACGCAGGGTCGGTCACGTACTCGAGGTAGGCCTCGTCCACCACCACGATCACGTTCGCCGGCACGTCGGCCAGGAACGACGCCAGCGCCGCCGTCGGGAACCAGGTGCCGGTCGGGTTGTTGGGGTTGGCCAGGTAAACCAGGCGCGTGCCGGGCCCGATGGCCGCGCGCAGCGCGTCCAGGTCGTGGCCGCGGGCCATCGCGTGGCCGGCGGGCAGCGGCTCGGCCAGCTTCAGCGTGGCGCCCGCCGCCTGGGCCGCCAGCGCATAGACGGCGAATCCGTAGCGGGACGCCACCACGTCGTCGCCCGCGCCGGCGAACACCTGCGCCAGCATCATCAGCAGTTCGTGCGAGCCGTTGCCCAGCGCGATGCGGGCGACGTTCACGCCGTGCCGCGCCGCCAGCGCGCGCTTGAGGTCACCGCCCAGCGGATCGGGATAGCGATGCAGGGCCTGCAGGCTGTCGATGATCGCCGCGCGCGCCGCCGGGCTGGGGCCGTGGCTGTTTTCGTTCGAGCCCAGTTCCACCAGCACGCCGGCGGCGTCGGCACGGCGCAGCGCCACCAGGTCCAGCCCGGGGTCGTAAGCGCGCAGGGCGCGGATGCCGGGCTGGGCCAGCGCGGCGAAATCCGGCGTTTCCATGGTCAGAGCAGGGCCACCGGGTAGGAGCCGAGCACCTTCACGTCGGCGGCGTATTCCCCCAGCTCCGAAAGCGCGCGGCCGACGGCGTCGTCGGCGACGTGGCCGCTGACGTCGATGAAGAACGCGTACTGCCAGCGCCCGGCATGTGAAGGCCGCGACTCGATGCGGTTCATGCTCACGCCGTGGCGCGCGAACGGGCTGAGCACGTTGTAGAGAGCGCCGGGCTGGTCGCGCACATACACCAGCAGCGACGTGCGGTCGTGGCCGCTGGGCGAGAACAGTTCGCGGCCCAGCACCAGGAACCGGGTGGTGTTGTCCTGGCGGTCCTGTATCGGGCCCGCCACCACCTTCAGGCCGTAAACGTGGCCCGCGCTCTCGCCGGCGATGGCCGCCGCGTCGTCGGCCGTGCGGGCGCGGCGGGCGGCCTCGGCGTTGCTGGCCACCGGAATCTTCTCGGCCTGGGGCAGGTGCTGGCGCAGCCACGCCTTGCACTGGGCGAGGGACATCGGGTGCGAGTAAACGCGCTCGATATCCTCCAGCCGGCCGGTGCGCGACATCAGGTGCTGGTGCACGGAAAGCTCCACCTCGCCGCAGATCTTCAGCGGCGACGTAAGGAACATGTCCAGCGTGGACTGGATGGTGCCCTGCCCCGAATTCTCGACCGGCACCACGCCGAAATCGGCGTTGCCGGCCTCCACTTCCTGGAACACCTCCTCGATGCTGGCCAGCGGCAGGCCCTTGGCCGAGTGGCCGAAGTGCTTGTGCAGCGCCTGCTGGGAGAACGTGCCCTCCGGGCCGAGATAGCCGACCTTGAGCGGCTCCTGCTGCGCCAGGCAGGCGGACATGATTTCGCGGAACAGGCGCAGCAGCACTTCGTCGCTGAGCGGGCCGTCGTTGCGGTCCAGCACCTGGCGCAGCACCTGCGCCTCGCGCTCGGGGCGGTAGTAGTCCACCGCCGCCTTCAGTGGCCCTTTGGCCTTGCCGACCTGCTGGGCCCAGCGCGCGCGCTCGGCGATCAGGCACTGGATCTGCAGGTCGATGCCGTCGATGCGGCCACGGACATCCGACAGCAGCAGCGCCGGCTCAGCGGCGGACTTGGCGGGCTTGGCCAGCTTGGCTGGCTTGGCCACGGCGGCGGGCTTTTGGCCCGGGCCGGGCGTGGATTTCCGGGTGGCCATGGCCTATCCCTGCCTGCGCGCGAAGTCGGACATGAAGTCCACCAGGGCCTGCACCCCGGCCTCGGGCATCGCGTTGTACATCGAGGCGCGCATGCCGCCGACCGCCCGGTGGCCCTTGAGCCCCAGCAGGCCGGCCGCCACGGCTTCCTGCACGAAGGGTTTGTCGAGCGCGGCGTCGGGCAGGAAGAACGGCACGTTCATCCACGAGCGGGCGTCGATGGCGACGGTATTGCGGTAGAAGCCGCCCGAGCCGTCGATGGCCGAGTACAGCAGCGCGGCCTTGCGGGCGTTGCGTTCGCCCATGGCCTCGGCTCCGCCCTGCGCCTTGAGCCACTGCAGCACCAGGCCAAGCATGTACCAGGCGAACGTGGGCGGCGTGTTGAACATCGAATCATTGTTGGCGTGGTTGACCAGGTCGAAGATCGGCGGCAGCTCGCGGCCGTGCTTGCCCAGCAGGTCCCGGCGCACGATCGCCAGGGCCAGGCCGGCCGGGCCCAGGTTCTTCTGGGCGCCACCGTAAAGGACGCCGAAGCGGCGCACGTCGATCGGCCTGGACAGGATGTTGGACGAGACGTCGGCCACCAGCGGCACGTCGCCGACGTCCGGGATGTCGTGGAATTCGACGCCGTGGATGGTTTCGTTGGGGGTGTAGTGCAGGAAGGCCGCGCCCGGGGTCAGGCGCCAGGTTTCGCGGGCGGGGATCGAGGTGTAACCACCCTCGCTGGCGCTGGCGGCGACGTGGGCCTTGATCGAAGGGCGGGCGTTGTCGAGGGCCTTTTCGCCCCAGTGCCCGGTGAGCACGAAGTCCGCGGCCTGGCCGGGCCCGGCGAGGTTGAGCGGCAGCAGCGCCGACAGCGTCGTGGCGCCGCCCTGCAGGAACAGCACGGCGTAGTCGTCCGGGATGGCCATCAGCTCGCGCAGGTCGCGTTCGGCGGCGACGGCGCAATCGATGAAGGCCTGCCCGCGGTGGCTGACCTCCATCACCGAAGCGCGTTCGCCCTGCCATTCAAGCAGTTCGGCCTGGACCTGGCGAAGGACGGATTCGGGCAGCGCGGCAGGGCCGGCGCTGAAGTTGAAGGCACGGGACATCGGAAGAAAACCTATTGGATTCACTGCGTTTGCAGGCTAGCACGGCCGCGCCGCGCCTCGGGAGTTCACTCAGCCAACGGTGCGCGCCGTGCCCAGGAGCATTTCCTCGAAGTCCTGCGGCTCCAGCGCCTGCGAGAACAGGTAGCCCTGGCCATAGCGGCATCCGAGCGCCTTGAGCAGGGCCTGCTGGCCCGGCGTCTCGATGCCCTCGGCGGTCAGGGCCAGGCCCAGTTCGTCGGCGAAGGCGGTGATGGTGCGAACGATGGCCCGATGGCGCGGGTTGGACTCGATGTCGCGAATGAAGACCTGGTCGATCTTGAGCGCATCGAAAGGCGAGGCCGCGAACGATTCGAGCGACGAGTAGCCGGTG
>Ga0105045_10006165_pt1 | contig 10598 bp, 6 predicted proteins | sample MAT02_FD_78089 | JGI IMG/M metagenome (GOLD analysis project Ga0105045, IMG submission 78089) | Freshwater microbial communities from Lake Fryxell liftoff mats and glacier meltwater in Antarctica - MAT-02 (megahit assembly) | ecosystem: Environmental > Aquatic > Freshwater > Ice > Liftoff... | reverse complement strand
CGATTGGGTCGATTCGAGATCCGTGGGAAAATTGCGACTGAAGATGATTCGCAATGGCTGTCGGCTTACGACAGCACAATAGAACGTTCCGTTTGGATTCAGCTAAGTCCGGCGACCTGCCCTCCGCCAAGTCGGTCTCGAGAATGCTGTGTTCGCCGTACCCGAATGCGATTCTTGGAAACCGGAATTGAAGGGCTATGGCGCTGGGACGCTTATGTTGCGCCCGATGGTGCCCCGATCGCCCTTTGGTTCAACTATCGAAATCCGATGCCTTGGCCCCTAACGCAGCGAGTCATGCGCGATGCAATAGAAGAGATCCAATCCAGCGACGCACTCGCAATCGATCCTTCCATTGCGATGGAGCGATGGTGGCTGGCATCGTCGGGAAAACTCACCCTTTCCGAGGCACCCGTCAAGACAATTTTATCCTCCAACTCGAGTTCATCGGAATCCAGGCCATTGATATCGGAACTAGCCTGCCTTGCCCTGCCTGACCGAAGAAACCCACATGGTTCACTTCAATCTTCGAACGACCGTACTGTCCGACAAATCAAAAGCCAGTCCGTCGCTCCCTGGCGCGCGACACAGTTTCTCGACAAACTAAAGTCCGAAAAAATGGTCGATCCTAGTTTGATCAAGACGGAGCTCGACAGAGTCTCACAAGGTCCACAACAAGTCACCGTTACGATGCGAGTCGTACATGCCGTGGTCTTGGCAATGGCGGCTGCCTTTCCCTGGCTCATCCTGACGGTCATATTGCTCGCATCCATCATTGTCGAGATCATCGAAATGCAAAAGGATGCGAGATTACTAACAACTCTAGCTGCTGTTCTTCGAGATCCCGAAAACCAAAAATCGCTTCTCGAAAAAATCGATGCTTCCAAACGCTCGAAATACTTGGATCCCGATCAGATTTCTAAGATCGACGAAATTGCGAAATCGCAACACTCTCGATTCATAGGCACATACAACCAGTTGGGATTCTTGGAATGCAGCATTATCGATGGGATGAATCGCTTACGTGGTCGTGAGGACTTTATCGCCGCGCCCACTCCGGATCTCTCCAGTATCGAGGAATTTCAGAACGCAAATGGGCCGGAGAACAAAAGCAACAGCAATAACGGCAGCGGCAGCGGCAATGGTAACGGCAAGTCGAACGTGTCTTTTAATGTCAGCACACCGGGCGATCGTAAAATGGTCGAATTCAAAGATGGACCTCAGTCGATCGGTAAGGTGATCGAACGATTTGAAAAATTGCAGCTGGAGCTTTCTTCTCCCGCCCCCAAGCGTTGGTTCAATCGATTGAGAGATATAGTCCTCATTCCGATGGGTGTGATCGTCGTTTGGGGTGGGCTCTTTCGCGGTGGACTCACGCATGCGGTCTCAGGCATTGCAGTCGTCCGACGCGATGGTCGACGGGGCTGGATCTTGCAATGCATGTGGCGATCGTTACTGTTTTGGTTGCCGTTGTTCTTGGTGGCTGGCGCGATCCTAGTGATCGACGCGCACGGGACAAGCGGGGTTTGGTGGTCCCAACAACTCAGAAGACTCTATTTCCTGTTGCCGATTCTTTACTTGGTCGTCGTGATTCGATGGCCCAATCGTGGGCCACACGACCTTGCCAGCGGAACCTTTGTCGTACCCAGATAGTGATAGTGCTCGGCAATGGAGTCCTCGCAAAAGACCGCTCCACTCATCCTTGACCAATGAATGAGGCGCAAGGTTCCAGCTTGCGTTTTTCTCGCAAACTGGAAGCTTACGCCACAAGTTTATCGAACAATCCCTAGTAATTGCACCATAGACATTCGGTCTTTTTTTCCTTGACCTTGCCCGCTGCTGCTTTGTTGTCGATCAGCGTCTCGTGGCGTTTCCATCCGTGTCGCTCCTCCCATTCGCGATAAAGTTCGCTTGGATAGCCACTCAGCATGAATCGGCCGGAGATGCCCGAGAGTACATCGAGCAATTCACGATGTTGAGATTCCGTCATTTCAAATGCATACTCACCGGTTGTAGCGCGTGTTTCATGCAGATAAGGAGGGTCACAATAAAACAGAGTATGTTCACCATCCTGCTTTTTGATCACTTCGCACGCGCTCTGATTTAAGATGACCACACTTCTTAGCCGCTCATGGACATCCGGCAGTCCTTCGACCACGTTCAACCATGCCGACACCTGTTCGTTCATGCCGCTTCGAGTGCGATTGCGGGATAGGGTTGCAAAGTCTCGCATGAGCCCCTGCCGAGACTGGCGCGCAAGAATGAAAAAGCGAACCGCGCGGTCAACTTGGTCTTCTATTGCGGCAACTGCGTTTGATTGCGTCTCGTCCAGCGCTTCTTCAAACTCTTTTTGGCTGAACGGCGTAAGCTCGATCCGTTGCCGGAACAGCTCGAAGTCCTCTTTGTTTTGCAGGACTCGCCAAAAATTGATCAGTTCTCCGTGAATATCATTGGCAACTTCACTACAGCCCTTGAACGCTGACGGTAGTTTCTGATTACCCGATGCCATCCAGTCTCGATTAGGATCTCTAGCCAAGAGAATGCCACCGCCACCGAAAAATGGCTCCACATAGTGCAAATGCGGAGGCATGAGATCGATGATCCATTTTCGTAAGTAGTACTTGCCTCCATGCCATTTAATGGGCTGACTCAAAACTGCCATTCTTTTTCCTCATTCACAAAAACATTCTGTAACAACCTGTTGAAAAAGGATACCAGTGAGACAGTTTTCTAGCCAGGATGCGATATCGTCATCTGGGCCTACGCAAAAACGTGTGAGCAAGACAGCCTGAGAATGGCTTCGAACCGCCCGCGTTGTAAAAGTAGGAAGCACAGATCAGGCCAAAAGCTTTTCGATGACCGTCCCGCCGCCACCGATTTTGAAGGGATGACCGTTGGGCTCTACAACCTCTTTCTTGGTGTCGATACCACTACTTTCAGTACCCTGGTATCGCGGTATTGAATTCCGCGACGGAAACGCTGTCCTCGTCGACTGCACGGCCATCGACATCAGAAGCTAATGAAACCTGCCCGCTTTCGGGACATTCGAAATTTACGCTAGAAAATTCTACGCAATCGCTAAAGTCTAGCAAAAGCGTTGCCGATAACTTCCTCGTACTCATTGTTCGCAGCTAGACCAACGTGTTTCGCGGCAAGCAGAGGGTGCGTTAGGGGGGTACCTAACACAAGTATCGAAAAGCGAATGCATGCATTCTTGGTCGCTTGGTGGCGAACGAGTTGGATGCATTGGATGCGGCTGGCCATTTCATTGGCAAAGGCCCGTCAACGCGGCTCGAAACACGTCGACCGACGGGACCTCCTGGCTCATGAAACGCTACCTTTATCGATGGTTCGCTGGTTTGCAAATCGGCTGCGTACTGCTGACCGGTTGCCACCCCACTCAGCCATTCTTTCTTGGCGAACGTGGAGACCTAGCCCACTATTTGGATCGCGCCCAAAGCATTGAGTATGCCGATCTCAATTCTCAACCGTTGCCGGAAGCGAGCCAATCGCACGAGCCGTTTTCGCTCAACAATCAAAACTTTGAGCACGTAGACCTCTCGTTAGAAGAGTGCATCGCATATGCTTTGGTGAACACACATGTCGTTCATGCTCTGCCGGGTTCGCAACGTCAAAACGCCGACATTGCCGCTATCATACTTTCCAGCCCATCTGGACAATTGACGACATCCAGCGACGCTGCCATTGTCGCCACGACCACCAATTCGCAACCAGCCGTAATCGATCAAAACGGCAATCGAATTCTGGCTCGCGGTTCGTCCCGCGCTAATCAGGTGGGTGGTGTTGAGGATGCGTTGAGCGAGTTCGACGCGCAATACAGCTCCTTTATGTCCTACAACACGACCGATCGAGCACGAAACGTGGGTGCCGGGAACGTCTTTAATCCTCAGTTCTTTCAAGGTCGTGACACAACGGCCCAAATGGCAATTTCCAAGCGAACCGCAACGGGCGGCGTCGCAACGATTCGCTCTCAATCCATCTATTCGTTCAACAATATCCCGACACAATCCCAAGGTGCGGGAAACTTCGGTCGAGCTGTTCCAAGCGACTACACCCAGATCCTCGAAGCCCAAATCCAGCACCCCTTGATGCGTGGACGCGGCACCCTAGTCAACCGAATTCCCGTGGTGCTCGCACGCATTAACGAAGACACCGCAATTGGACAGTACGAAGAGCGTGTTCGAAATCTAGTGCGGGACGTCGAGTTCGCATACTGGGACCTGTTTGCTGCTTACTTCAACGTCGACACCGCTCGCACGGCACTCGAGAGCGCCGCAGTGGCCCACAAGATTGCGTTTGCGAAAAGCAAGTTCAATTCCGCCAATGCGGAAGCTCAAGCTCGAGTCACCTACCACCAATTCAAAGCACAATTGGATTCAGCAATCGCCGGCGGTGGTGTCTCTGGCAACGACCCAGGGCTTTTCGGCCGCGAGCAAAATCTCCGATTGCTGATGGGCTGGGCGCCCAACGATGGACGATTGATTCGTCCAAGCGACAAACCAGCGATCGGCTTGGCTCAATTCGACTGGGAAACCGTCAAGGCTGAAACGCTATGCCGCAACATCGACCTTCGTCAACAAAAGTGGCTCATCAAACAACGTGAACTGGAGCTCATGTCGTCAAAAAACATGGCTCTGCCAGACGTTAACGTATCATTCAACTATCGTTGGCTCGGCGTTGGCAGCTCGCTCGTCGATCGACACGGTGGAAACGCACCGTTCCCAATCGGTCGTCCTAGTGCTGCTGAAGAATTACTGGGAGGAAACTACCAAGAAGGCGGACTACGATTGGAATTCAATCCCAATCCATTCGGTTCACGTCGAGCACTCAACGACGTTCAAAACAAACAGCTTTCGCTGGCACGGGAACACCGAGTACTGGAAGCCAAAGAGATTGGTGCAGTCAACGAGCTATCCGGACTTTGGCAACAAGTCGACAGCCTTCACAAGCAAATGACCGATCAGTTCCAGGCTTTGAATGCAGCCCAAACTCTTGTGGAAGTGTCGCAAGCCAAGTTTGATGCGGGTGACTCGTCCAGCAACCCAGACGCCACGATTGACAACCTTTTGCGAGCTCAACAAACTCGATCCCAAGCGGGTCAAAACTACATCCGAGCTCTTTCCGAGTACAACAAGTCTTTGGTTGAGATCCATGTAATCAAGGGATCGCTTCTTGAATACAACAACATCGCACTGGAAGAAGGCATCTGGGCAGAGAAAGCTTACTGGGATGCCCACGAACGAGCTCGTGAACGGGATGCAGCAAAGCACCTCGACTACGGTGCAAGCCGACCTAGTGTGATCAGCCGAGGAAACTACATCCAAGATACTGGAACGGCAAACGCTCAGGCTCGCTCTGCTAGTTTGGCACCGGGCGGTCCTTCGGATTCGAAACAGAACGGCAACGCACCCGAGGCGGTTCCAGCCGTGCCTGACCGCTCCCTTGACGACTTGCCTGAAAAACGGGCGCGTTACGAATCGAAACCAAAATTTAACTGGGACAAATAGCTCACCAAGAAATTAAATGCGAACAGCGCAAGCTGTGAACGAGTGGTAGGGGGAAAACTCAAGGGACGATTGGCTACTAAAGCCAACCGTCCCTTGGGTCATTGTTGCTCGGTACTTTCAACTTGATTCGCTATTGGCCGCTAAGCACAACCGTCGACAAAGGCTAACCATTCGGTTCGACCTGCTATCGACTCTCCGTTCTCGACCGGAACTCGATAAGCGTCGATATGGTGCATGCAGCGCGCATTCCACCCCTCGCCGGAACCTGCCAAGATTGGCTGACGGTGCAATGGCTCCTCGGAGTACCAGAGCCTGTTCATCCGGGTCACTTTCCACGCACGCAATTGCTGCCCGTAATGGTCGGTCGAGTCTTGCGAGAACCGAATCAAATTGTTTTCATGCTTAACTGGGCGACCGCCAGGGCGAGACGATGTCTTGGAGTTCACGTACAAAAAGGGCAACCAATGCGATCGCCAAGGGCCAAGCGGATGCTGCGAATGAAACAGCTTGAGACCATGCGAACGCCAACCCGCAAAGATCCAATATCGTCCTTGGTGCTCGACCATCGAACAATCCATTAGACGGCCCCGAAGAATAGTTTTCTCAAAAGTCCATTTGTGAGGAAACTCGACGGCCCGAAAGATGTCTACCCGTTTGACTGGTTTCGATTCCGGCATCATATAGACTTGCCCGTCATGCTCAAACACAAATGGGTAAGACAAGTGATGGGGTTGCTCCAGGACGACTCCTAAAGGTTCCCAATGAATCAAATCTTCACTTCGAGATGCACCAATGACGGCCTGCCTCGACCCAAACTGAAACAGCTCGAAAAACAGATACCAAGCACCCTCCCGATAGATCGCAAATGGGTCGGCAATGGCACTCGCGTTCCATCGTTTGAAATCGGTCGCGGTAACGATGGGGTTCGGTTGCGAAGTTGGTTGGAGGCGATCAAGACTATGACCTCGCATCAGTCCAATCGCCCATGCGCCTTTTTCTTGAACTAGATCCGAATTCATCAGCTCCGTCGATTTTGATTTTGAAGCATGAATTGAAAGAGGTAATAGCCAAGAGTTGCAACAGCTTGCAAAGTCGCTGCCACGTAAGTCATGGCGGCCGCCCTCAAAACACTTCGAACCTCTGGCAATTCTTGGTTATTAATGATGCCGAGCGAGATTAGCTCAGTCTTCGCTCGCGAACTGGCATCGAACTCAACAGGCAAATTGACGAGCTGAAATATCACCGTGGCGGAAAAAGCAACAATAAACAACAACATCGCTCCGTTTGCCCATTGATACGACCCGATCCCGCTTAGTCCAAATGCCGCCATCAGGAGAATTTGGCTGAAATTGCCCCCAAAACTGGCGACCGGAACTGCTAAATTTCGCACTACGAGCGGAGCGTAATGTTTCGCATCCTGGATCGCATGTCCAACCTCATGGGCTGCAATTCCAACAGAAGCTATTGAGTAACCATTGTAAACGTCTGGACTTAAACGGACCACTTTCGCTGATGGATCATAATGATCCGATAACTGACCCTGAGATTGCTCGATTGGAATATTTTGCAACCCATTGGAATCCAGAATTCGCCGTGCGGCCTGTACACCATTCATCTGGGTAGGAATCTGGCTCGTGCGTTGATAAGCGCTGCGAATCATCCATTGCGCGCCCAAGGCGAGCAATATGGTTGGACCCACGAACAATAAGTACATCAGCACGGATTCGTTCCTTGATCTTATTAAGAATGGCAGTCAAGAAAGGGAGCCTGCCGTCAATTGCATGTTCCTGCACTTTTCGTACCAAGTTCGTGGGCCGATCCATGACAAATCGGCTCACGAAAGGCTTAATTGGACAACTCTCTACTTCACTTCGCCGCAATCGCGAATCTTGATGACCGACTTGGTCGCTCCAGAACCGCTGCCCAAGCTTTCAATCTTGGTGACGAGATCCATACCTTCGATCACACGACCGAAAACGACGTGCTTTCCGTCAAGCCATTCGGTTGGAATGGTTGTGATGAAAAACTGCGATCCATTCGTGTTGGGACCTGCGTTGGCCATGCTCATCAAGCCAGGAATGTCGTGACGAAACTTAAAGTTCTCATCCTTGAACTTCTCGCCGTAGATGCTCTCTCCCCCAGTACCGTTTCCACGAGTGAAATCTCCGCCCTGCAGCATGAACTTAGGGATCACTCGATGGAACTTGCTATCCTTGTAGTGCAGAGGTTTGCCCGAGGCGCTCACTCCTTTTTCGCCAGTGCATAGGCACCGGAAATTCTCAACCGTCTTTGGGACATCGTCACCAAACAGGCCCATGACGATGCGTCCGGCATCTTTGTCGTCTATAGAAATATCGAAAAAGACCTTAGTGGTAACTTTTCCGTCTTTTGGGGAATCAGCAGCAAGAACCATAGTGACCATCGAAAGTAAGCAGGGAAGGAAAAACAAGCGGGACATTCTAAAACTCCAAAACGGATTTAAGCGCAAACAAACGTCAGACTAAACGGACATTCATTCTCTGTCCGAGACACGATGCTCTAGAGTATAACCAATCAAAGGAAACTGGGCAGGTAGGAACGCCGTCCAGCTTAACGAACATTCGGCCGCTTTTCATCGATAGGCAGCAATAGCTCAACGCATCGAATTCTATGGATTTTCGCTATGACAAGACGAAAAATAAGTCGCCGAAACTGGATAGCCGCGGGAAGTGGCAGTTTGCTTGGACTCTCGGTTGCCAGTAATCACTCCCAGGGCATCGCCGGCGAGACCGAATTTATCCATTCCCTACCGGAGCAGGAGATTGCGTTCTTAAATCGCTTCCCACGAATGGTTCAAGAATGGATGATCACTCAAGTGCGTGCAGCCGAGACGCGAGGCAACACTCTTCGCGATGCCATTCAAACTCGAGACGATGCCATCGCTTACGTCCGATCCTGCCAGGATCGGATTAGGCAATGTTTTGGCCCGACTCCGGAAAAGACCCCGCTCAATGCTCGCACGATGCGAGTTACACAACGTGACGGGTATCGCATCGAAAACGTGATTTTCGAAAGTCGGCCAGACTATTTTGTTACCGCAAACTTGTACGTTCCAAAAGGTCGCAAAATGCCAATGCCGGGGGTCGTGGGCACATGCGGCCATTCGCTCAACGGCAAAGCCCAGGAGTCCTATCAGTCCTTTGCACAAGGCCTTGCGCGGTTGGGCTATGTTGTTTTGATTTTCGATCCGGTCGGACAAGCGGAACGTCTTCAGTATTTGACGCCGGACTTGAAATCCCGCTATAAAGGAGGCGTTGGCGAACATATCCAAATGGGCAACCAACAGACACTTATCGGGGAATTCTTGGGCGCTTGGTTTGCCTGGGATGGCGTGCGAGCGCTCGACTACCTACTCACACGCGAAGAGGTTGACCCAAACCATGTCGGTGTCACCGGCAATTCCGGCGGCGGTACGCAGACCACTTGGCTATGCGGCATCGAGCAGCGTTGGACCATGGCTGCGCCGGCCTGCTTTGTAACGACCTTTCGGCGCAACGCGGAGAACGAGTTGCCAGCAGATACCGAACAATGTCCACCGCGTGCAATGGCCTTAGGACTCGATCATTCCGACTTCCTAGCGGCTTTAGCCCCCAAGCCGATCGTCATTCTGGCCAAGGAACGAGATTATTTCGATGTCCGCGGCGCTCAAGAAGCATTTCAGCGTCTAAAGAAGCTCTACTCGCTCCTGGGGAAACCCGACAACGTCGAGCTCTTTGTCGGTCCGACTTACCATGGCTACTCACAAGAGAACCGTGAAGCCATGTACCAATTCTTCAACAAGCAAACAAGCGTCTCCAATGCATCTATCGAGCCGAAACTGGTTATCGAAAAGGACGAAACACTTTGGTGCACGCCGAGAGGTACGATCAGCGACTTACAAGACTCAAAAACCTTGTTCACATTCACGAGCGAATCGTCCAAAGCTCTAACAGCCTCACGACCCAAGCTCGACAGCGACTTATTGAAACAAGCGACCCGAGATTTGCTCAAGCTGCCGGCGAAAGACACAACGCCCCCCGAGTACCGCATCCTCCGCGGTGTCGGCTCGAGAAAGTACCCAACCCAAAATTACTGTACCTATGCGGTAGAAACCGAACCAGGGATCCAGGCCTTGGTCACGCGATTATCCGACGATCAACTTATGTCTCGTCCGACACGCGGAGCCAATCGAGCAATACTCTACGTCTCGCATCGATCAGCGGACGCCGAATTGCGAGACGAGCCACTTATCGAACCATTGCGACGATCGGAGCCCAACGCGTCATTCTTTGCATGCGATGTTCGGGGCATTGGCGAGTCCCAGCCCGTTATCTGTGGGAAGAATACGTTCCTCGACCCGTACGGCAGCGACTACTTCCTTGCGGCACACGGCCTGATGCTCGACAAACCGTACCTCGGACAGCGCACGTTTGATGTAATGAGAGTCATCGACTGGCTCGCCGATCAAGGCCACAAAGAAATCCATCTAGCGGGTAAAGGCTGGGGAGCCCTCGCCGCTACTTTCGCAGCTCTACTGAGCGACAATGTCCAACAACTGACACTCAAAAATGCACTGACCTCCTTTGCCTCCATCGCAGAGACTGAGGACTATCGATGGCCATTTGCAGGCATGCTTCCCGATGTGCTCAAACACCTAGACCTGCCGGACATCTATCGCTCATTGAAATCAAAAAAGCTAACCATTCTCGAGCCGTCGCCCTAGCACAGACGGCTAGTTTGTGCGATTCGAGAGTGGCTGGTGCGATCCGTCCGTCGCTGGTGCGATCGTCATGTGGTCTGTTCCAGATTACGCTGCACCGCCAAACAACCGGAGCGTTGGCGGTTGAGCAACCGCAGATCTTTCGATAGATCGAGTCGGCTTGGTCGCAAGCATGGATGCGGCACATTCCATGTCGTTCTTCAACTCCTTGGTCTGATCGTTCGTCCATCGATTGGCACCCCAGCCTGCAAGTAAGACTTGCTCACCAGGTCCGGCACTGCGAATGGCGAGCTCGATTGCGGTCTCGCGGTTCGGGACAACTTGGATGGAGGCTG
>Ga0105045_10006164_pt1 | contig 10598 bp, 8 predicted proteins | sample MAT02_FD_78089 | JGI IMG/M metagenome (GOLD analysis project Ga0105045, IMG submission 78089) | Freshwater microbial communities from Lake Fryxell liftoff mats and glacier meltwater in Antarctica - MAT-02 (megahit assembly) | ecosystem: Environmental > Aquatic > Freshwater > Ice > Liftoff... | reverse complement strand
CGGGCCGACGGCCCGGTGACGACGGTCATGGTCCGTCAGCTCAGCGGTGACGACACGTGGTCGGTGCTGGCCGCTGCGACTGCGGCCATCGTGCCGACCCAGCCCGAGGCCGGTGCCACGGTCACCTCGCCGCTCGAACTGCGCGGCACCAGCACCGGCTTCGAGGGCACGGTGCAGGTGTCGCTGCTCGACGGGACAGACCCCGAGCCACTGGTGGAGGGGTTCGTGACCGGTGGATCGATGGGGGAGATGGGTTCCTTCGAGAACAGCGTCGAGTTCTCCGAGCCGACCTCGGCCACCGGCACGGTGGTGATGTACAGCGTCTCGATGGAGGATGGCAGCGTCTGGGAGGCGACCGTGCTGCCGGTGCGCTTCGGCTGACGCTTCCGACGGCTGACCGTTCGCCCGGTCCACCCTTCACACGAGCCGTCTAATGGGGTACATTAGAACGCGTTCTAGTTCCCTACCGAGGTGGTTCACATGGAGTTCGGTCTGTTCCTCAACGGCTACCTGCCGGGTCCGGCAGCGCACAACCCCGCGTCCGAGCACGAGATGCTCCAGCGCGAGATGCAGTACGCGATCCACGCTGACGGGTTCAACTGGAAGTACGCCTGGTTCGGCGAGCACCACGCCCTGACCGAGTACTCCCACATGTCCGCACCCGAGTGCATCATCCCCTACGTCGCGGCGAAGACCGAGCGCATCCACCTGGGCTCGGCGATCATGAACCTGTCGCCGCCGGTGAACCAGCCGACACGCAACGCCGAGCGCGTGGCGATGCTCGACCATGTCACCCAGGGCCGCTACGAGTGGGGCACCGGCCGTGGCGCCGGTGAACACGAGATGCAGACCTTCGACCTGCACACCTCTGCCACCAAGGAGATGTGGCACGAGGTCGCACCCGAGATCCTGCGCATGTTCGAACAGCGCGACTACTCCTTCGATGGCGAGTTCTTCCGGGTGCCGAGTCCGCACAACATCCTGCCCAAGCCCTACGGCACCGGGCATCCGCCGATGTGGGTCGGCTGTGGCAACCCCGGCACCTTCACCCAGGCCGGCGAGTTGGGCATCGGCGCCATCGCGTTCAACTTCGAGCCCATCTACAACCTGAAGGGCCGCATCGACGCCTACAAGGAGGGCATCGCCAACTGCAGCGAGCCGATGGGCCAGTTCATGAACGACAACGTCATGATGACCAATGCCGTGGTCTGCGTCGCGGATTCGAAGCGCGCCCGCGAGATCGCCATGTCACCGGGTCGCGGTTACCTCAACACCATGGTCAACCTGTACCACTCGACCATGCCGAAGCAGAAGAACGCGGTCGTCTGGCCCGACGCCCCGCACGCGATTCCCGACGAGGCGACGCTCGACTGGTTGATCGAGAAGGGCTACCTGCTCTGTGGCAACCCCGACGAGGTGAACGAGCAGATCAGCAAGTACCAGGACGTGGGCTGTGACCAGCTGGTGTTCGGCATCCCCAACGAAGGCTTCGAGCACGACGAGGTGCTGGAGATGATCGAGCTGTTCGGTACCAAGGTCATCCCGAACTTCGACACCGACCCCGAGCACCGCACCACGCGGTTCCGCCGCACCGCCCGGCGCAAGTACCCCGACTTCGCCGAGCCCATGCCCGAGGGGCTCCAGGTCGAGGTCCTGCCGGAGAACGCGCTGATACCGCTCGGGGGGTGAGCACGGCCACGGCCCGGCCCACCACCAGGGACCGACTGCTCGACGAGGCCGAGCAGCTGTTCGCTCGTTCCAGCATCGCTGGGGTCACGACCCGCCAGATCGTCGAGGCCGCCCAGCAGCGCAATGCGTCCGCGGTCAGCTACCACTTCGGCTCACGCGAGGGGCTCCTGTTGGAGCTCCTCGCCCGCCGCGGTGCCCCGGTCGACGACCATCGCGGCGCGCTGCGAGCCGAGCTCGGGCAACAGCTCACCGTTGCGGACCTTGTCCGCTGCCTGGTCGATCCGTACTGCCAGCTACTGCATACCGAGCAGGGTCGTGCCTACGTGCGCATCGTGGCCCAGCTGCGGGGTCGTTTTGCTGCATGGCGGGTCGAGTCGGACTCGTCCAGCACCGTCCACCTCGCAGCGATCCTCGACGAGCTCGAGGTCAGGCCCGACCTTGCCGCCCCGCTGCGTCGGGAGCGGGTGGTCGCACTCATCATGGTGATGACCGCCACCACCGCCGAACGGGCGCGCCGCATCGATGACGGAGCGGAACCCGAGCTCGATCACGCGGCGTTCGTCGGCAACCTGGTCGACATGTGCTCGGCGTTGGTGCTGGCGCCGAGGGGCTGATCCCGACAACATGTGCGGGTGAGCTCCATCGTCGCTGCGTCCCGCCCCGCCCGGTCCGCCGCCACCGCCCGGTACGCGCCCCGGTGGAAGATGGTCGCAGCGTTGGTCGCGATTGTGCTCGTCGCTGGAGCCTGCGTGGTGCCCCCGGCCGGTCAGCAGCCGGAGGTGCGCGTCGAGCATGCGACGATCCCTGCGGTCCCGCTCCCGCCCGCCGCGTCGATGCACGTCAGACCCGAGCTGGTCGAGGCTGCGGCGTGCGCCGAGTGCGACCGGGACGGGGGGCCGGACCGGGACCGCTTCTTCTCCGGACGCCTCGCGCTGGCGGCCCTGGGCGAGCTGGCTGCGGCGCCGAGCGGCCCGGAGGTCGATGGCCACGCCGGCACCCTGTTCGTCTCGGGCTACTTCGGGGGCATCCAGCTACGGAGCGTCCTGGGCGGCATCGGCGCACGTCAGGACGGACCAGCCTCGCCGCTGCTCGACCTGGTCGGCCGGGTGACACTCGGAGGCCTCGATGACTCCGTCGCTGCGCTGCAGCGGGTTGCCGCGTCCGGTAGCGACGCGCGCGTGCGGACGACCCTGGCCGAGCTCGCGCCGGTGCTGGCGCTGCTGTACGGCTACAACCTCGGGTACCTGCAGGTGGCGCTGGAACGACCGCCGCCGGGGGTGCTCTCCAGCGGTGCGGCAGTGCAGTGCGTGACGGCGCTGTCGTGTCGCACGCCCGGGCTGGAACTACAGGGTGCGGAGCGGTGGGACGGGACGTTCGAGCGTCTCGCGGCTCCGCCGGATCGGCGTTGGCGCGAAGTGTCGGCCGGGCTCACCACGCTGGTCGACGTTGCGGTGCCCGCCGGCCGTTCGGTGTGGTCGTCGCTGCTGTCGGGCCCGGGGTTCTCCGTCGGCGGCTACGACGCCATCGTGGACCTGTCGGGCGGGTTCCTTCAGGTTGCCGGAGTGGCGCTCGCCGGCGCCGCCGAAGCCGCGGCGAACGGCGACCCGGCGCTGGCACGCAGTTCGCTCGCGATCACCGCTGGACTGGTGGCCTGGGCCGGGAGCTACTTCCTGGGCCTCGCCTCGCCGCTGCCCGATACCGCGCTGCCCCAGCTGCGCTGCGGGTGATCGGGCTGCCCCAGCTGCGCTGCGGGTGATCGGGCTGCCCCAGCTGCGCTGCGGGTGAGGCGGTTGCGTTGCGCAGCTCAGGTGTCGGCGATGCGTGGGAGTTCCTGGGTCGGCAGATCCACGAACGACAGGTTCGCCGCAGCTCCTCCGGGGGTGCGCCGACGGGCCAGCGCCTCCAGCGCCGGGATGTCGCCCACGTCGTAGCCGGCTTCTTCGGACAGCAGCCACCGCACCTCGAGCAGGTCGCAGTACGCCTGGATCGCGTCCCCGCGTCCGCCGAGTGCCTCGTGGGCGCGACGCGAGCCCGGCTCGAGGCATTCGTTCATCCAGTACCTGGCCGCTTCGGCATCGTTCACCTCGGAGCGCGACTCCTGGTGCATCCGTGTGTGGAAGGAGTGCAGGTCGTTCAACAAGATGATCGCCTGCCCCTCTCCGACCGACAGGCCCGTCAGCCGGCGGAGTTGCTCGGAGTGGTAGCTCCTGCCCGCCACGGTCACCTGGATCCGGACCTGCTCGGAGTCGGTGTCGGTCGGCGCGAGGTGGACCTCGTCCAGTACGAACCCGGCGTCGTTGAGTCGGCGTAACCTGGCCCCGATCTCGTAGTGGTCCTCCAGGCCGACGATGGGTTCGTCGTACAGGAGCGCCCACAGGCACTGATAGCGCTCCCGCACGCTGCGCGCCTCGTCGAGGATCCCGGGAACGGTGTCCGAGGGCTCGGCCCTGTGGGCAGCCACGTCCAACAGGCCGCCCGCGACGTTGTCCACCATCAGTTCCAGGTCCATCTCCCGCTGCCCGTCGCTGAGCCGCACGTGGTGCTCCGCCGTCTCGGCATCGACCAGCCAGGCCTGCAGTGACTGACCGTCGCGCATGAACAGCGTGTTGGCCAGCGAGCAGTCGCCCCAGTAGACGCCACGACGGTGCAGATCGACCAGCAGCACCGCCATCGCGTCGAACAGCCGGCCCCTGTGGGCGGTCATGGTCGCGGGGATGCGCATCAGCAGGCGTCGGTACTGCCACGACCGTTCCAGGAAGTGGGTCACCAGGATCGCGTCGTCGCCGTCAGGACGGGTGACCACCCCAGCGGCCCGCACCGCGGGCAGCTCCAGGTCCTCCATCCGCCGCAACATGTCGTACTCGTGGGTGGCCAGGCGTCCGGGCAGCGACTTGAGCGCCCAGAGCGCTCCGTCGGCCTCGATGAAGCGCACCAGGTGACGACTCGGCCCGACCGGGATGTCGCGCAGGGCAACGGTGGTCGGATCCCACTCCGACAGCCGTGTCCGCCACGGCAGGGCCAGCATCTGGGGCGAGGGGACCCGGAGCCGTACGTCGGGGGTCGAGCTGCTGGTTCGGGTCACCGGCTCGTCCCCGGTCGTCGGATCAAACCGTGGCGGCGCGGCTGTTGGTCAGATTCTCGCCCGTCTCCGGATCGAACACGTGCAGGTGCTCGGGATGGAACCAGATCGTCGCCTCGGAGTGATTCCCGATCAGGCTCTCCGGCGAGAGCGCCACCACCAGCTGGTTTCGCATGCGTTCGCTGTCGAGCTCGCGCTCGAGCTCGTCGAGGCTCTTGACCATCTCGTCGGAGGACTCGAAGGGGATGTAGGCGTACTGCTCGTTGCCGAGCCACTCCACCACGTCCACCTGCGCGGTGAAGGTGACGCCCTCGTCCTTGTGGGACGGATCCACCAGGTTCACGTCATCGAACTTCTCGGGTCGGATACCGACCATGACCAGTGGCCGGTCGCCGATCCGACCACGCAGCTCGTCGTCCAGATCGATGGTGACGAAGGGGAGCTCGAGCCTGCCGTCACGGACCGAGCCGGGCACGAAGTTCATCGGGGGCGAGCCGATGAAACCGGCGACGAACATGTTGTCCGGGTGGTCGTAGAGCTCCCGGGGGGTGCCGACCTGTTGGATCCGCCCCTTCTTCAACAGTGCAACCCGGTCACCCAGGGTCATGGCTTCGGTCTGGTCGTGGGTGACGTACACCGTGGTGGTCCCCAGCTTGCGCTGCAGCCGCAGGATCTCGGTGCGCATCTGGCCGCGCAGCTTGGCGTCGAGGTTCGACAGCGGTTCGTCGAACAGGAACACCCGGGCGTCGCGCACGATCGCGCGACCCATCGCGACGCGCTGGCGCTGCCCTCCGGAGAGGTTCGCGGGCTTTCGATCCAGGTGATCGGTCAGCTCGAGCGTCTCGGCGGCCTCCTCGACCTTGGCACGGATCTCCTCGTCGGACAGTTCCTTGCGCAGCCGCAGCGGGAAGGCGATGTTCTCGAACACGCTCAGGTGCGGGTACAACGCGTAGTTCTGGAACACCATCGCCAGGTTCCGGTCGCGCGGGGCGACGTCGTTGACCCGTTCGCCATCGATCATCATGTCGCCCTCGGTGATGTCCTCGAGCCCGACGATCATCCGCAGCAGCGTCGACTTCCCGCAGCCCGACGGACCGACCAGGATCACGAACTCGCCGTCGGCGACCTCCAGACTGATGTCATCGACCGCGCGGAAGCCGTCGCTGTAGACCTTGACCACGTGCTGCATCGAGATGTTGGCCATGTGAGGACTCCTGGGTGTGACGGGCCGAGTTGGGGAGAGGGCGGATCAGCCCTTGACCGAGCCGGAGGTGAGGCCGGCGACGATCTTGCGCTGGAAGACGAGCACGAGGATGACGACGGGGATCGTGACCACCACCGAGGCGGCCATCACGGCGGTGACGGGCGACTCGAACTGTGAGGCGCCGGTGAAGAACGACAGTGCCGCGGGCACGGTCCGGGCGCGGTTGGTCGAGGTGAGCGACGCTGCGAGCAGGAACTCGTTCCAGCAGAAGAAGAACGTGAGGATCGCCGTGGTGAACACCCCTGGTGCGGCGAGGGGGATGATGACCCGTCGGAACGCCTGCCACGGCGTTGCGCCGTCGACCTGGGCGGCTTGTTCCATCTCCCAGGGAATCTGGCGGAAGAACGCTGACATGGTCCAGATGGACAACGGCAGGGCGAAGGTCAGGTACGGAATGATGAGCCCGATCCAGGTGTCGTAGATCCCCAGGCCCCGCCACATGTTGAACAACGGGCCGACCAGCGCGGCTTGGGGGAACATCGCGATCGCGAGGGCCATCGACAACAGCAGCTTCTTGCCGGGGAAGTCGAGCCGGGCGATCGCATAGGCGGCGAACATAGCGATGACCACCGAGATCAGCGTGGCGAGGATCGAGATGCCGAACGAGTTGCGCAGTGCCGAGGTGAACAGTTCGTCACTGAACACGGTGCGGAAGTTCTCCCACGTCCAGTCGCTCGGGAAGAACGATCCGGCGCTCGACCGCAGGGTCGCAGGGCTCTTGAACGCGAGCGACACCATCCACAGCAGCGGGAACATGGCCCACGCCAGGATCACCACGCCCCAGACGGTCCACCAGTTGCTGGTCCTGTTGCCGACGCCGCTCATGAGTCACCCCTGACCTGGGAGAGATCGGTGCGGAACCCCTTGACGAAGATCACCGCGATCAACACCACCGACGCGAACAACAACACCGACACCGCAGAGCCGGCGCCCAGGTTCACCAGGGTGACGTTCTGTCGGTAGGTGAGGATCGACAGGGTCTCGGTGCCGTTGGCGCCGCTGGTCATGATGAACGGGTTGTCGAAGATCCGCCACGCATCCAGCGTCCGGAACAACACCGCCACCATGATCGCCGCCTTCATGTTGGGGATGACCACCTTCCAGAGGCGCTGCCATCCGTTCGCCCCGTCGACGCGAGCGGCCTCGAGCATCTCGTCGGAGACCTGGACGAGACCGGCGAGCAGCAGGAGCGAGATGAACGGAGTGGTCTTCCAGATCTCCGACAGCGTGATGACCACCAGGCTCGACCAGCGCTCGCCGAACCAGTTGAAGCCGTCGAGCCCGAACCATTGGTTGACGAAACCGGAATCGAGCTGAAAGGCGTAGCGCCAGATGAACGCCGAGACGACGGTGATGATCCCGTAGGGGACGAGAATGGCGGTGCGGATGATCGAACGGCCCCGCAGGATGCGGAACATCACCCATGCGAAACCGAATCCCAGGACGAGTTCGATGGCGACACTCGCAAGGGTGATGATGGCGGTGGTGAGCACAGCGGACCACCAGATCGGGTCGGTGAGGACCGTCGCATAGTTCGACAGGCCGATGAAGCGCCGACCTTCGGGGTCGGTGAGGCGGTACTGGTACAAGGAGAGCACCACGGCGTAGCCGATGGGATAGGCCGTGACGAGCACCATCACGAAGAACGCCGGGGCCGACAGCCGCAATCCCAGGGTGCGCTCGTGGCGGCGGCGCTGGCTCGCGCGGGGGGGCGCCGGCGCCGGGTCGCCGTCGACCGGGGCCGGTGGGGCGGGTTCGCTCGTCGTGGCGCTCACAGCAACCGTTCTCCGTTCAGCACCTCGGACATGTACGTGTCGGTGCGCTTCGGTGTCTGCGGATCACGTACATCCGACGCGGGGTGCCAGACACGCTGCACCGAGGTCGACACGTCGCCGTAGTACGGGGTGATGGGGCGTGGACCTGCGTCCTGCAAAGATTCGCGGATCAGATCGGCCATGGGGAAGGCCTCCTGCACCGCCGGATCGTCGTAGGCGCCGCTACGGGCCGCCGGGTTTCCGGACTCGACCATGTACTGCGCGTTGTTCTCCACCGAGGTGATGCACTTGACCGCGTCCAGCGCCTGGTCGGAATACTCGCTGAACGCGCCGATCGCCAGGTTGATCCCGCCGAGTGGGGGCGCACTGGCACGTTCCGCCTCGACCCGTGGGTACCTGGCCCACCCGATGTCGTCGAGCACGGACTGGTCGAGGGCACCGCCGTCCACCGCTTCCTTGGCCGCTGCGTACACGTAGGGCCAGTTCACCATGAACGAACCGTCGTCGCCCTGGAACAGACTGCGTGCCTCTTCCTCGCCAGCGGTGGCCAGATCGGCGGGTGCCGCCGGGGAGCGCCCGAGTCGTCCGACGATCCGCGCTGCTGCGTCGCCGGCGGGAGCTGCGACGCTCGGCGTCGCGTCGGCGCCGGCATCGGCGTCCTCGATGATCTGGCCTCCGCCGGACTCCACCAACGCGTTGATCCACACCATGAGCCCTTCGTAGCGCCGGCCCTGTACGCCGATCCGGCGGTCCTGGGACTCAGCGGCATCGATCATCGCGTCCCAGGTGAAGTCCTGCGCGGTGGGGTCCACCCCGGCTGCACCTGCGACCGACTTGCGGAACCACAGCAGCTGCGTGTTGGCCCAGAACGGCGTGGCCACCAGCTGGTCCTGCCAGAAGGCGGTCTTCATCGGCCCGTCGAGCACACCCGCGGTGAGCTGCTCCACGTCGGCCGGGTCGGTGATGGGCAGCAGGTAGCCGGCATTGGCGAACTCCGCGACGAACGGCGGGTCCAGGCTCATCAGATCGACCGAGCTGTCCTGGGCAGCGAGACGCCTCACCAGCTGCTCGCGCTGCGCGTCCGCCTCGTTCGGCAGCACCTGTGTCTCGATGCGGTAGGCCCCGCCCGAGTCATCGGTGCACTCCCGAGCGAGCGTGGCCTGACCACCGTTGTCGGGGTTCGTGTACCAGGTGAGTTGCACGGCTCCGTCGTCGTCGTCGGAACTACACCCGGCACTGAGCGCCACGATCGCCATCGCAGCCAGGATGGCCATGGCGGGACCTGCGAGGTGGCGGTTTCGTTGGTGCACGGCGGGCCCTCTTGACGTGACATTGATCACACGACGTGATCGTGCACCTGCGCCTACCCCGTCAACCCGCGATCCAGAACCAGCCGCTCGAGTCGGGACCGAGCGACCCGTCGAGCAGGGGGTGGCTGAGCAGCAGCGGCTCGGCGGCGCCGGGCACCTCCAGCGGCGAGTCCGACAGGTTGGTCACACACCGCACGCCGCCCTCGCGATCGAACGCCAGCGCATCGGGCCCCAGGTCGACCCACACCAGCTCAGGGCTGCGGTGCGCGTCCCGCAACTGCTCGCGTGCACCGATCGCGGCGCGGTACAGCAACAGCATCGACGTCGGGTCATTGCGTTGACGGTCACGGCTCAGGGGGTCCCAGTCCCCGGGTTGCGGCAGCCAGGTCGCGCCCGTCGGTGAGAACCCGTAGGCCGGCCGGCCTGCGGTCCACGGCAACGGGACGCGGCAGCCGTCGCGGCCCCGCTCGGCTCCCCCGGTGCGTTCGAAGGTCGGGTCCTGGCGTGCCCACCCCGGCAGGTCCTCGACCTCGGGCAGGCCGAGCTCCTCGCCCTGGTAGACGTAGGCGGAGCCGGGCAGGGCGAACATCAGCAACGCTGCGGCTCTCGCCCGTTCCCGGCCCACCGCACCATCGCCGTAGCGCGTCGCGACCCGCACGACATCGTGGTTCGACAGCACCCAGGTCGCGGGCGCGCCGACGCCGTCGTGCGTGGCCAAGGTGTCCTCGATGGCGCTGCGCAGCTCCGTGGCGTTCCAGCGGGCCATGAGGAAACGGAAGTTGAACGCGGTGTGCAACTCGTCGTGGCGTACGTAGCGGGCCAACCGTGCCGGATCGGCCAGATACGCCTCGGCGACGAAGACCCGCTCACCGGGTCGACCGTCCAGGACGCGGCGCCACGAGCGGTACACGTCATGCACCTCGTCGCGGTCCCAGTGCGGGTGACCGATGGGCGCCAGGCCGGCGGTGGGGAAGCACCCGGACAGATCCGGCATGGCCGGATCCTTGGCGAGCCCGTGGGCGACGTCGATCCGGAATCCGTCGACTCCACGGTCCATCCAGAACCCCAGTATCGATTCGAACTCGGCGCGTACCTCGGGCCAGGTCCAGTCCAGGTCGGGCTGCTGTGGAGCGAAGAGGTGCAGGTACCACTCGTCGTCATCGGTGCCGGGTCCCAGGACTCGGGTCCAGGCCGGACCGCCGAACACGCTCTGCCAATCGTTCGGTGGGAGCTCACCGGCGTCGCCCCGACCCGCTCGGAACAGGTAGCGCGAACGGGACGGGTCACCCGGCGGAGCGGCCAGAGCTTCGCGGAACCATGGGTGGTGATCGGAGGTGTGGTTGGGGACAAGGTCGATGATGACGCGCAAGCCTCGCCGGTGCGCTGCATCGACGAGCTGTTCGAACGTGGCCAGGTCGCCGAACCGGTGATCGACGTCGCGGTGGTCCGACACGTCGTAGCCGCCGTCCACCTGGGGCGAT
>Ga0105045_10006163_pt1 | contig 10599 bp, 8 predicted proteins | sample MAT02_FD_78089 | JGI IMG/M metagenome (GOLD analysis project Ga0105045, IMG submission 78089) | Freshwater microbial communities from Lake Fryxell liftoff mats and glacier meltwater in Antarctica - MAT-02 (megahit assembly) | ecosystem: Environmental > Aquatic > Freshwater > Ice > Liftoff... | reverse complement strand
GTTTGGCGGGGTTATTATACTTTCGTCCTGTCGTTCACAAAAGCAAGCCTGCGCAGCCTACAGCAAAGTAGAGCAAGCTCCGTCCGCCAAATTGCCCAGTTAATGGTCATTGAGTGGCTATCATTTGCGAACGAAGAAGCAGTGCAGGCTTTGTTCGGAGGTGCTCATTCGCCCGAAGAAAATCCCATCCTTATATTAAAACACAGTAATCGCTGCATGATCAGCTCTATGATCAAGAACAGGGTTGAGTCTCAACCCGACAGCAGGATCTCTTACTACCTTATCGAAGTTAATTCCGAAAGACATCTTAGTAACTTCTTAGAGCGCATCACGCATGTGCAGCATGAATCGCCACAATCTTTCTTGTTGGTAGATGGAAAGCTGGCAGATTATCGATCGCATTCCGCCTTCAATAGCAGTGAAATAGGTCGGCTACTCGACAAAGAAGCTAAAACTTAAAATTTACTTCCTGCTCCAAGTCTGGATGCAAACTCAAGCTTACCGGGCACGATAAAGCCGCCCTTTTTAGTATCTCCTGTTGTTTTTTGCTGTAGTTCCCTTCGGGAAAATAAAGATCAACTTGTACTTTTGATACCTTGCGCGGATTAGGCGACATGGTCTTAACTACATCTGCGCTAACGCGTCGCAATTCAAACTGATGGCCTTCGGCGGCAATGGCCATTATAGATATCATACATGATGCTAAAGATGTGGCTAATAGATCAGTAGGCGAGAAGGCTTCGCCTCGGCCGTGATTGTCAACAGGCGCGTCGGTGATTAAAGTATTACCCGATCGAATATGGGTAGCGGTTGTGCGCAGTTGGCCGTTGTATTCAACTTGTGAAGTATCCATGAACAGAAGTTATAAAAGTGTGTTAATTTAGTTGTTAGTTTTGAAAATCAACCATCTCATATTTATAAGCCTGCTCGGATGTGTACTCACATTCTGGAGCGGTAGTGTTTTCGGGCAAACCAGCGAAGCGACCATTTTCGATGAAGCTTCGGTCGTTTACAAAAAATCGGTGTACGGCGGCATAATCTTGCATACATCGGGCTGGGGAGGCAGCTTAACATTCGGAAAAGCCCAAACGGCATTTAAGTCCCGAATCTTGCAATTCGATATCGTGAACATGAAGCATCCCAAAGAGGTGCGCACCTTCAATCAATATTATGATGATAGCAGGAGTTACATCTTTGGGAAGATAAACAGCTTTATAGTGGTTCGACCTACCATAGGTCAACGGGTTACCCTATTCGATAAAATCAGAAAGTCGGGCGTAGCTGTAGGTTACAGTTGGAGGGTGGGGCCATCTTTAGGTTTCACCAAGCCCGTGTATTTAGAAATAGGCGTTCCAGCCCAACCTCCTTACGATGCCATAGTGGTGGAGCGCTACGATCCAACGGAGCATACTGTTGATGAAATTTTTGGGCGTGCAGGATTTTTTAAGGGCTTCGATGAGATTACCATTAATCCTGGTATTCATGGCGGCTTTGGGTTCAACTTTGAGTTCGACCAAGAGCGAAGTGGATTAAAAGCCATAGAAGTGGGCGCCACCGCCGATTATTATCCGCTGGGCGAAGCAGAGATTATGGCCTTTGCACAGAACTACAATCTGCTGTTTAACTTCTATGCGAGTTTTCAGTTTGGTAAAAAATCAAATTAAAATATGAGCGAATTATTGATAGAGATTCCAGAAAGGAAGGAACGCATCCCCAAGCCAAATTGGCTGCGAGTAAAGCTGCCCACGGGTGAAGCTTTTAAAAAGGTTAGGGGTATTGTGGATGAACATAAGCTGCACACCATTTGTGAAAGCGGAAGTTGCCCCAATATGGGTGAGTGTTGGGGCGAAGGAACCGCTACCTTCATGATTTTGGGAAATACCTGCACACGCTCTTGTGGCTTCTGTGCTGTAAATACCGGACGCCCCGATGCGGTAGACGATTTTGAGCCCGGTAAAGTTGCTCGCTCCGTGAAACTTATGGGAGTGAAGCACTGCGTTATCACATCGGTTGATCGGGATGATCTACCCGATGGCGGAAGCATAATTTGGGAGCAGACGGTCAAAGCCATTCGCTATCAAAATCCTACCACTACAATGGAGACTTTGATTCCCGATTTTGCTGGAATTTGGACAAATCTCCAGCGGATTATTGATGCAGCCCCAGAAATTGTTTCTCACAACTTAGAAACCGTGCGTCGGCTCACCAAGCAAGTACGGATTCAAGCAAAATACGACCGAAGCCTGGAAGTACTCCGACGATTAAAAAAAGGGGGGATGCACACAAAGTCAGGCGTAATGTTGGGTTTGGGCGAATCGACCCAAGAGGTGATCGAGACCATGGAAGATCTGAGAGCTGTAGGCGTTGATGTCTTAACGTTAGGACAATACCTGCAACCCACCCGCAAACATCTTCCGGTACAAGAATTTATTCACCCTGAACAATTTGCCTATTATAAGGTTCTTGGTTTGGAAATGGGATATAGATATGTGGAGAGTGGCCCTTTGGTGAGATCGTCCTATCATGCTGAAAAGCACCTCTTCTGACCTGTTAAGAAATCCAATACCTTTCGAACTTTGTTTGAGTAGGAAGCATTAAATTTTTTATTTTTAGCCGCTGAGCGCAAGCGGATTTGCGCAGTTGACAATTAAACCACATAATATGAATCTGAAACTTTTACTTCCTTTCGCCACCGGAATTGTTGCTCTCGGAGCCCTTTCATTAGCCCAGCTTGAAAGCTTTAACAGCACCGAAGTCCAATACACCCCAAGAAGCAAGTATAATGCTGTGCAGTATGCCGAAGGTGCTTTCGAATATTATAAATCTATCCGGGCGAACGTGTTTACCGGAGAAATAGAAGCGGAAGATGTGCTCCAAATGCGGAAAGCTGTGGAGCGTTTTTCTCGTCGCTCCGGAGCCAAAAATGCGGATGTAAATTGGTCGTCAATGGGTCCCGACAATGTAGGTGGCCGCACAAGAGCCATTTTACCATTTCCAGGAAATCCATCGACTTTGATAACTGGCGGCGTATCAGGTGGGCTTTTCAAAACTACCAATGCTGGTCAAAGCTGGGTAAGGCTTCCAAATTTTTCAGAAAATTTAGTGGTGTCCACTTTAGCAATGCTGGGTAACGGCGCTATTTATTGCGGTACCGGAAATAGCAGGGAAAACACTCCTACCGGCGATGGTGGATCGCAGTTTCTGGGTGGCGGTCTTTTTGTTTCCATTAATCAAGGAGAAACTTGGAGCCTTGTAAGCAATTTTAAGCCAGTTCCTTTGGACAATAATTCCAATTGGGCGTTTACCAATAAAATTAAGGCTGATCCATCCAATCCGGATAGACTTTGGATAGGTTCGAATTTTGGTTTGTACCCATACATTCATGGTACTGAAACTTTGGGCGCACTGCCTCCGGGCCTTTTGAGCAATGCTGTTGGCGATCTCGAAGTCTCCGCCGATGGACAAAATCTTATAGTGACCATTGGCCCACGGGTTTATGTCTCTACCAATTTTGGTCAAACTTTTGCCCAAGCCAACAGCGGTCCTTTCAGTGCTTCCTTGAATGGTGCCATGGACTTGGATATTGCTCGGTACAATAAGAACGAGATGTATGTATCCGTTCCTACCACGTCTGGCTTTTTGAAAAATATATTTTACAGCGGCGACGCCGGTGCAACCTGGCGCGTCATAGCTCCGAGCAGTCAAGGCGGGACGTCTCAATTTTCGCCCTTTTACAATGGTTTGACGGCTCAGGGAAATTATGACAACATGATTACTGTGGTGCCCCAAATTGTGAATGGCAACAGAGAAGTAATTATGGGCGGTATTCGTTTGTACAAATACGCAGTTCCCGAAAATTCCACCCCGGGCATTAGCCTTTGGGAAAATATCAATGCAAATTTTGCAACTTCACCAGGTGGACCGCCTAGTCCCTTTCACGTGCATTCAGATATTCACACGGCGGAGTGGGATGATCTTAACCGGCTTTGGATAGGATGTGATGGTGGGATTTTCCGTTCGGATAACTTTGGGTTGACTTGGATTGATTTGAATAAAGATTACACTACTACCCAATACTACGCCATCGCATTTTCTCCATCAGGTCAAGTGCTCGGAGGTTTGCAAGATAATGGATCACTCTTCTTGGATTTAGAGGGCATTAGTCCGCGCCGCGCCCGTCAAGTAACTGGTGGCGATGGCTTCAGCTGTGAGTTGAGCCAAGAATTTCCCGACTTTATGTTTACCACCATTTATAATGGAGCTGTGTTTCGCTCGAGCGACAATGGAGCGAGTGCAGGCACTTTAGGCGACTTAGAAGAAGTATCGAGTGGTGGTGGTACTGACTTCTTCACGGATATCGCGCTTCACGAAAATCCAAATAATTCTTTTTCGGAGCAGTTTGTCCGTTTCATTCCGCTTCTCGACAATCCAAATATTCAATATATCCCGAATGATGGCTTTGAAGTTACCGCTGCTGGCGACACCATTATTGGCAAAATCCCGGCAAATACGCAGATCACGGTAGAAGCATCCGGGAGTGAATTTCTAATTTCCAAAGTGCTCACAGAAGATCTGAATATATACAGTTATTACCAGCGTGTGGTGAATGGCGTAACTACTTTGATACTAAATAACGTAACCGACACTACCTTCGTTCAAGAAACGCCCCAATTTATGTTAGCCGCAGCGCTCTCTAATGGGGTGTATCTTACTCGAAACCCGCTGAGCACAAATGCCCTCACAACGTGGTTTAAAATCGGAGTTGGCGAATCTACCCAGCCTTCGAGTCTCGAGTTTTCGCCAGACGGTGACCACCTCTACGTAGGCTACTCCAACGGACGGGTTATTCGATATTCCGGCTTAAACGGAGCTTGGATTGATGCGGAATTAACCGCCGGTAATGCTGCCTACGCATTGACCAAAACAACGATTCATACTGGTTCTGGAGCGCTAACTGATATTGAAGTAGATTATTCGCAAGGCCAAGGAACTGCTCCAGGTGCTCAACCTGCTAGCCAACGTGTAGTAATCACACATGGCGGTTATGGCGGTAGCAATAAGGTGAGGCTTTCTAATTCAGCAGCGAGCGTATCAGGTTCGGGTAGCTTCGTAAATATTTGGACTTCTGAGCCTGGCATTCAAGGTATGCCGTGCTATTCTGTAGTAATGGATATTAATAATCCACAAGTATTTATGGTAGGAACCGAATACGGTACGTGGTACTCGGGCGACCAAGGAGCCACTTGGACGGAAACGAACAACGGAGATATGAATCGGGTTCCTGTGTTTGACCTTCGTCAGCAGAAATACCCGGAATGGAAAGTTGGAAACAGTGGCGTGGTTTACGCCGGTTCGCACGGTCGTGGTATCTTCAAAACGGATTACCTCTTCAGCCAACCAACTTCTGTTACAGATAATGATGGTTATAAGGCCCATCTTGCCGGACTTAAAATTTTCCCTAACCCCTTGTCAGGAAACGAAGGAACAATTCAATTTGATTTGGCCGATGCTTCACAATTGGATATCTACATTTATTCAATCGATGGACGTCTGGTTGATGCTGTCCAAAACCAACGATTGGAATCAGGACTGGCCAAGCAGATCCGCTTTGATGCCGGAAAGCTTTCGGCTGGAACGTATATCGTGCAGGTGCAGAGCGGTTCCCAAATGACTTCTGGAAAATTCATCAGAACTAAATAAACTTTCTTAATTCACTGAAAAGAGCCTTCTTTGAAGGCTCTTTTTTTTTTAGCTATGAATTCACCTTTGCGCATTGGCATAAACGGTTTCGGTCGAATAGGTCGAAATTTTGCCCGCCTGATTATCAATAACCCGTCGAGCAATTTGATTATTGTTGCCATTAACGACCCGGGAGATCTGGAATCCCTCGCACACTTGCTCGAATTCGATAGTATTCACGGGCGGCTTCATGGAGTGGATATTGCCGACGGGGGCATAAGGATAAACGGACATTTCATCCCGGTAAGTCACGAACGATCGATTTCGGCGATAGACTGGAGAATACACCAAGTGGACTTAATACTCGAGAGTTCGGGTAAGTTCAAGCGCATCGATGAGCTCAAAGCCCATTTGGAATCTGGCGCTCCGCGGGTTCTACTAAGCGCTGTGGGTAGCGACGAAGCGATTAAAACAATTGTACTCGGTGCTAATGAAGATCTGATCATCGGCGATGAATGGATACTATCCAATGCATCGTGCACTACAAATTGTGCGGCACCGCTCGTTGATGTAGTTGACAGGCACTTTAGCATCGAAAGCGGCTACATTACCACCGTCCATAGCTATACAAGCGATCAATCGCTGCACGACAGGCCCCACCGCGATTTGCGAAGGGCGCGGGCGGCGGCGGTGAGCATCATCCCCACCACAACAGGAGCGGCAAAGGCGATCACGAAGATTTACCCGAAACTCGATGGGTTTCTCGGCGGTGCAGGTATCCGGGTGCCCGTTCCGAATGGTTCGCTAACTGATGTGACCTACATCGTGGGAAAACAAACCACAGTCGAAGAAGTGAATCAGGCGTTTAAATCGGCTGCTGAAAATGAATGGAAACACCGACTTGAGTACACCACTAAGCCCTTGGTAAGTATTGATATCGTCGGGAATACCCACTCTTGTATTTACGATTCTCAACTCACATCCGTAATCGGAAAAATGGTGAAAGTGGTGGGTTGGTATGATAATGAGATCGGATACGCTTCCCGGCTTATCGACCTTATTAACTATTGGAGTAAACGGTGGGCATAGGTCCTGCAGCTTTTAGCTCAAATCCCGATGCGCTAAGCACTCCATAGGTGAAGTAGCTGATCCAGTCGCCCAAATTGAAGTACACTCCGCCGGCATCGAGCGTCAAAGCCATAGGTAAATGTCGATGCCCGTAAATAAAAAAGTCGCATGGCTGCTGTTTACCAATCTCTTCGGAGTAAATAGCGAGCCATTCGTTTTCCTTTCCCAAAAATTTTCGGTCGGCTTCGTAACTCTTCCCGCGGCTGCGCCCGGAGAAGAAATTGGCAACGCCGATTCCAAAGTTTGGATGAAAACGGGCAAAGACCCAGTGCATAAGTGGAGAACGAAAAATTTTCTTGATGAATTTATAACCATAATCGCCGGGACCGAGCCCATCGCCATGGCCAATGTAGCAGCGGTACCCGCAGAGGTTGCGGACGATCGGCTCGCGATGCATTTTAACCCCGAGTTCTTTTGGAATGTAATCGAATATCCACATGTCATGGTTGCCGATGAACCAGTGAACAGGAATTCCGCTATCGGTGATTTCCGCTATTTTTCCAAGCAACCGGGTGTACCCGCGTGGCACCACGGTTTTGTATTCAAACCAAAAGTCAAATACATCGCCAAGGATGAAAATTTCAGTAGCATCAATTTTTACCTGGTCTAGCCATGCCACTACTTTCCGCTCTCTTATTAAGCTATCTGCACCGTTGGGAACGCCAAGATGAAAATCAGAAGCGAAATAATACTTTTCGCTCATGCGGCCTTGTAATTAAGTGGCTCGGACGCCATAACTGTTAATGCCCGAATATTTGTTCGAGTTTAGCCGCCAAGGCCGGCCCACGCAAATTAGTTTCCATTATTTTACCTTCCGGATCTACAAGGACGGTGAAAGGAATGCTTTGCACGTTGTACAATCGCGCTGCCGCGGAGTTCCAAAATTGAAGGTCGCTTACATGCATCCAAGGTAGATTGTCGGCTTGGATGGCTTCCACCCATTTCTCCTTATTTTGATCGAGCGAAACACCGAAGATTTCAAAATTATCATTTTTGTAGGTGTTGTAGAGACGCACTACATTCGGGTTTTCCATTCGGCAAGGCTTACACCAGCTTGCCCAAAAGTCTATGAGCACATACTTTCCGCGCAGCGAAGACAGCGATTGCTGATTGCCATTAGGGTCGGGCATCACAATATCTAAAGCTTCCCGGCCAGCTTGAGTCGTCTCCGAAGCCTTGGCTTTAGCTTCCAATTGACCAATGTTATTGGCTAATCCATCATAGAATACATTGCCCTGCAACTTCGGCTTTAAGCCATTGCGCACTTTAATAAAATAAGATAAATCTGCATTGGGGTCTAACCTTTGAAGAGCCGACATATTGGCAATGCTGGCCGTATCTCCGTCAATAAATTCGAGTAAGAATTCACGGTATTTAGAGCGTAATTCGTCAAAATAGGCCGCGCGGGTTGTGCGCTCACTTTCGTTTTGGATAGATTCTGGCGATTGCATCAACTTCATGGTGGAGTCCATTCGGAGCTCAAAGCCCCGGCTTGTTACAAAAAGATCACGAATACGCTCACTCTCCGGACTTCCCGATACTTGATAGTCGCGGTTTATATAGTCCATATCGCCGGTCACTTCGGGCGAGTGAATGCTATCGAAAGCCAGAATCAAACTGCCATTATCCTGCAAGGCAAGGCTGTAAAAGTTCAATCGCCCACCTTTTACGGGTATCTCAAAATTTCCCTCTGCGTTGAGCATAGCAGTGCCCAAAGTATCTGGCTCTCCTTTGACGCTGTAACCAATAAGGCTCACTTTTTTGCCTTCGCCATTTACTATTTTTCCTTTTACGCTTTGTTGGCCATTCGACTGGCAAGCCATAACGCTTAGGGCTGTGCATAGAATCATTACGTATTTCATTCCAGGAGTTTTTTTAGAATTTCAGTTGTCATTTTTGGGTTTGCCTTTCGCTCCGAAAGCTTCATTACTTCGCCCATAAATAGGCCGAGAAGCGCTTTGTTGCCAGCTTTGTATGCATCTACCTTTTCGGGGTATGCGGCTATTGCCTGTTTTGCCAGACCTTGCAGCCAGGCATCATCGCTCTTTTGAAGCAAATTGGCATTTTCCGCAATTTCAGCGGGATCGGTATCCCCGTTCTGGAGCATAATGGTAAACAATTGCTGCGATGCGATGGAATGGCTGATCTTGTCGCTATCGATTAAGGCAATAAGTTGTGCGATGCGCTCGGCCTTGATCGGAAAAGCTGCTATATCGATCGCTTGCAGATTCATGTAAGATTTAATGTCGCCCATTACCCAATTGGCTGCCGCCTTATAATTGGTGGTATGCTTTATGAGCTCTTCAAAGTAGAGAGCGATACCTTTATTTTCAACCAAATTACCAGCGTCATATTCTGAAAGGTTGAGCGAACCAACATATTTCTGAAGCAATTGGCTCGGTAGCGGAGGCATGGCCCGCGCTACCTTAGCGATGGCTTCTTTGGTTAGGTGTATTGGTTGGAGATCGGGTTCTGGGAAATACCGATAGTCGTGGGCGTCTTCCTTACCCCGCAACATAAAAGTAGTACCATTTACTGCGTCAAAGCTTCGGGTTTGCTGATCAATTACTCCCCCAGCTTCGATAATTGCTATCTGTCGCTTCATCTCGAAATCAATAGCGCGCTGCACGTTTCGAAGCGAATTCATATTCTTCACTTCACACCGGTTTCCGAAGGTAGTGCTGCCTTTAAGCATCACCGAAACGTTTGCGTCGCAGCGCATGCTCCCTTCTTCCATATTGCCATCGCAGATGTCGAGATAGCGCACTATACGTCGTATTTCCGCCAGGTAGTTATACGCTTCTTCGCTTGAGCGAATGTCTGGCTCGGAAACTATTTCGACCAAAGGAACTCCCGCGCGGTTTAGATCCACTAGGGTGTTGAATGGATCTTGATCGTGGATGCTTTTCCCAGCGTCTTCTTCCATGTGTATGCGTGTGATACCAATCACTTTTTCAAGTCCGTTGGCGTCTTTTACTGCGAGTCTTCCTCCGGTGCAAATGGGCGTTTGATCCTGCGTTATTTGATAACCCTTGGGTAGGTCGGCGTAAAAATAATTCTTCCGGGCGAAGTGCATAGTAGGAGCAATAGCACATTCCAATGCGAGGCCTAACTTTATGGCCCATTCGTTTACCGTGGCGTTTACACGAGGTAGCGTGCCAGGATGCCCCAAAGTTACAGGGCAGGTATTGCTGTTAGGCAGACTCCCGAATTCATTGCGGTCGCCCGAATAGGCTTTGGAGTGCGTGGCAAGTTGGGCGTGCACTTCAAGACCAACTACGAGCTGATACTTATCTAAAATTTCTGGGCGTTCTTCTATCATTTTTTCAGTTCCCAACTGGCCATTCAAAGGGTTTACTACCATTAGTTGCGCTTGCGAAGGTATTTATTCTGCGCGGGTGAATCAAGGATTTTGGGCTTTACTCATTGCTTGGAGGCATCGCGCAGTTTTCAACTTTTTACATAGTTTAAAACCGCAGCTTTCAGGGGTTGTGAAAGATCACATTCTTCCACAGAAATAGGCCATACATAAACCAAAAAGTTTAAATGATTTTTGACCCAAGGCATATCCATCAATCTGCTGGCATCTTTTTCGGTCGTCAAAATCACCGCATTCACGTCGGCGGTAAGCCGATAAGAATCAATGGAACCCAACTCCGAATCGGTGAAATAGTGATGGTCGCGATAGCTAAAATGCTTTAAAACATGGAACCGTTCTTTGGCAGCATCTTCAAAATATATGGGTTTTGCAATGGCCGAAAGCAGAATAATCGGCTGACCTGCGAATCCCTG
>Ga0105045_10006162_pt1 | contig 10600 bp, 10 predicted proteins | sample MAT02_FD_78089 | JGI IMG/M metagenome (GOLD analysis project Ga0105045, IMG submission 78089) | Freshwater microbial communities from Lake Fryxell liftoff mats and glacier meltwater in Antarctica - MAT-02 (megahit assembly) | ecosystem: Environmental > Aquatic > Freshwater > Ice > Liftoff... | reverse complement strand
GATCGAGGCGGCGATCACGCCGCGCACCAAAGCGATCATGCCAGTGCATCTCTACGGCCACCCCGCCGAGATGGACGCCATCGGTGTGATCGCGCGCCGCCACGGCCTGGCCGTGATCGAGGACGCCGCCCAGGCTGTCGGCGCCAGCTATCGCAACCGGCCCATCGGCAGCTTCGGCACCGCCTGCTTCTCGCTCTACGCCACCAAGAATATTATGAGCGGCGAGGGCGGCGTGATCACCACCGACGACCCGGCGCTCGCCGACAGGCTGCGGCTGCTGCGCAGCCACGGCAGCCGCGTGCGCTACTACCACGAGTCGCTGGGCTACAACTTCCGGCTCACCGATCTGCAGGCGGCAATCGGCCGCGTACAGCTGGCAAAGTGTGCGGCATTCAACGACCGGCGCCGCGCCAATGCGGCCTGCCTCGATGGCCTGATCACGCATCCGGCTGTGCGCAAGCCCCGTGTGCAGCCCGGCGTGCGCCATGTCTTCCATCAGTACACCGTGCGTGTGATCGGCGACCGCGACGAGGCGGTGCGGCAGCTCGCCGCCGCCGGGGTGGGCAGCGCCGTGTTCTACCCGCTGCCCATCCCCCGCCAGCCGCTCTACAAGCAGCTGGGCTACACGGCCCATACCCCCGTGGCCGACAGGCTGAGTGAGCAGGTGCTGTCCTTGCCGATCCACCCTAGCCTTAGCGCCGAGGATCTGCAGCAGATCGCTGGCGCAGTCAATGCGTTGCAGATTGCAGATTGCAGATTGCAGATTGCAGATTGAGCGCAGCCCGCTCGGCTATCGGCTATCGGCTATTGGCTATCGCCCGTGCGGAACGTCCAGCGCGTCTCGCTGCGGTTGGGCCGACCCCGGCTGTCGCGTAGTCCGCCCCTGAGCGTGACGTTGTAGTTCGTTGCTGGGGCCAGCGGCGCCTGCGGGCGAAAGATCAGCGTCTCGCCCTGCCAGCGGAAGCTGCCCGCCACGATCGGGACAATGCGGAAGCTAGCCTCCGCAGATGCTCTGTCCACCGGGCGCGAGAATGTTACCCGCACCTCGGCCGTGCGGGGGATGGCGCTCCCAACCGGGGCCTGGTCCACGACCTGTACCTCGCCGGGGCGCGGCAGCGTGGCGATGACGACGGCGGTGAGCAGAGCCAGGGCGACTGAGAACAGCGCGACGCGCACATGGTAGGGCATACGGCTCACTGCTGCACTCTGGATTCGGCACCAGTATAGCAAATGGGCCGGAAATCTGCGTCATCTGCGTCATCTGCGGATAAAACGCCCGGCACGCCGTAACAGGATTGCAAGCTGTGCCCAGCGCCGATTTATAGCGAGTTTACGGGCTCAGGCTACGATAGGGATAGCCCACCCGCGTAGTACGACGGCCTTCGTCCCCCTGTCATTTAAGGAGCGCTCATGGTTGATGTCATTGGCGGCGGTATTCTCGGCCTCACCCTCGCCCACGAGCTGCTCAAGCGCGGCCAGCCCGTGCGGCTCTGGGAGCGCGCCCCCACGCTCGGCGGCCTGATGGGTCGCACCACCCTGGACGAGCTCGGCGACGTGAGCTGCGACCGCTACTACCACGCTATCCTCAGCAGCGACCGCACCCTGATGGGCCTGATGGATGAGCTGGGCCTGCGCGACCGCCTCCAGATGGTGGCCACGAAGATGGGCTTCTACCACGATGGGCGCGCCTACCCGATGTCCACGCCGCTCGAGTTTCTGCGCTTCCCGCCCTTGAGTATGCTCGACCGGGCGCGCCTGGCCTACACCATCCTGGCCTGCCGCCAGATCAAGGACTGGCGGGCGCTCGAGCAGCAGCCGGTGGGTGAGTGGCTCAAAGGCCTCAGCGGCGAGCGCACCGTGCGCCACATCTGGTCGCCCTTGCTGCGCGCCAAGTTCGACGGCGACTTCTCGCAGGTGCCGGCCACCTACATCTGGTCGCGCCTGGTACGCACCACCGACACGCGCACTAAGGGCGGCAGCCAGGAAATGATGTGCTACTTCCCCGGCGGCTACCAGGAGCTGATCGACGCGCTGGCTGCCTCGGTACGCGCCAAAGGCGGGGAGATCATCACTGGCGCCACGGTGGAGCAGGTGCGCGTGGCCGACGGGCGCGTGTTGGGCCTGCGTGTCGGCGGGCAGGATCTAGACAGCGACAGCGTGGTGATCACGGCGCAGACGCCCATCGCGCGGCGCCTACTGCCGCCCGAGGCGGCCACGGTGAGCGAGCGCTGGGGTCGCCTCGAAGGCTTCCTCGGCATCGTCTGCATGCTCCTAGTGCTGCGCCGCTCGCTCACCCCCTACTACACCCTGAACATCACCGACGAGCGCATCCCTTTCACCGGCGTGATCGAGACCACCAACCTGATCGACCCGCGCCACGTCGGCGGCTACCACCTGGTGTATCTGCCGAAGTATGTCGCGCCGGGCAGCCCCTACGCGACCATGCCCGACGACGAGCTGCGGCCCGCCTTCCTCGGCTACCTGCGGCGCATGTTCCCCGACCTGCGCGACGAAGATATCGCCGCAGTGCGGATCGGGCGCGAGCGCTACGTGGAGCCGCTGCACCCGCTTGGCGCCACCGACCAGATCCCGCCAGTCGCCAGCGACGTGCAGGGCCTCTACCTCGCCAACACCGGCCAGATCTACCCCCAGCTCACCAACGGCGAGTCGGTCTGCGCCTTCGCCCGCGACGTGGCAGCCGAGGTGGCCGACCGGCGGGCCGCTGTAGTCCCGAGCGAGCCTGCCCTGGTGGGCGCAGCGTAATGCAGCGCATCCGGCTGCGCTCCCCCTGTACCCTGTGCCCTGTGCCCTGTACCCTTGTAAGGCACCTATGAGCAGCCAGAGCATCGAGACGAGCGCTGGCCTGCGGTCGGCCTCACTGGCAGACAGTTGGCGCCAGCGCTGGGCGGGCGTGATTACGGGTCTGGCCATCGGCGACGCCCTCGCCGTAGGGGCGGGGTTCTCGCTGGCCTACGCCCTGCGCTTCCTAAGCAACTGGCCGATCTTCCGCGAGGGGCTTGGGCAGCCACACTTCTACCTTGCCCTGATCGGCGCGCTCGTGCCCTGCTGGATCGCGCTCTTCGCCACCTACGGCCTCTACAACCCGCGCAACCTCTTTGGCGGCACCCAGGAGTACACCAGGCTCTTCAACGCGTGTACCCTGGGCATGCTGCTCGTCGTCGTGCTCACCTTCCTGGTGCCCGACGTGATCGTGGCCCGCGCGTGGCTCTTGCTCAGTTGGCTGCTCGCCTTGGTCTTCACGGTCTTCTGGCGCTTCGGCGCGCGCCGCGTGGTCTACGCCCTGCGGCGGCGTGGGCAGCTCACCGAGCGTGTGGTGATCGTCGGCGCCAATGCGGAGGCGCGGGCCGTGGCCGCCCAGCTTCAGGCCACCGCAACCGCAGGCGACGTGATTGTCGGTTTCATCGACGACGAGCTGCCCCCAGGCACCGAGCTGCTGCCCGGCCTGCCTGTGCTCGGCGGCACCAGCGCCTTCCAGCTGATTGTGAGCCAGCAGCGAGCCGACGCGGTGATCATCGCCGACACAGGCCTGGTGCGCGATCGGCTGGCCACGGTCTATGGCGCGATGGAGGCGCTCGGTCGGCTCGATGTGCGCCTCTCGCCCGGCCTGTTTGATCTGCTGACGATCGGCGTGCAGGTGCGCGAGCAGGGCTTCGTGCCGCTGCTCGCACTCAACAAGACCCGCATCACTGGCGTTCACGCCGTCGGCAAGGCTCTGCTCGACCGCTGCGGCGCCCTGGCGGCGCTCCTGCTGTTCAGCCCGGTGCTCGCCGTTGTCGCTCTCCTGGTGCGCCGCGATAGCCCTGGCCCGATCATCCACCGCCGTCGCGTGGTGGGCGTGGGCAGCATGCCCTTCGACGCCTTCAAGTTCCGCACCATGTACGTCGATGGGAATAGCCGCCTCAGCCCCGCGCAGCGCGCCGAGCTTCAGGAGCAGGGCAAGCTCAAGGACGACCCGCGCATCACGCAGATCGGCCGCCTGCTGCGCCGCACCAGCCTGGATGAGCTGCCGCAGCTGGTGAATGTGCTGTGCGGACAGATGAGCCTGGTAGGCCCGCGCATGATCACCCAGGACGAGCTGCGCCATTTTGGCCGCTGGCAGCACAATCTGCTGATGGTGCCACCTGGCCTTACGGGCCTCTGGCAGATCAGCGGCCGCAGCAACCTTGGCTACGAGGACCGGGTGCGGCTCGATATGCACTACATCCGCAACTACTCGCTCTGGCTCGACTTCTACATTATCTACCGCACGATCCCGATTGTGATCGGTGGCCACGGCGCTTATTAGGGGGTCTGAAATGACACGCACATTGCGCGCGGGGGTGATCGGGGTTGGCAGCATGGGCCGCAACCATGTCCGCTCCTATGCCAGCATGGAGGATGTTGAGCTCGTCGCCGTCTGCGACGCCGATGAGGCCACCGTGGGCAAGCTGGCGCGCATGTACCGCTGCGAGCCCTACACCGACTTCGCGGCTATGTTGGCAAACGAGAGCCTCGACTTGGTCTCGGTTGTGGTGCCCACCCAACATCACTTTGTCGTAGCCGAGGCCGTGATCGACAGCGGCGTCGCGGTGCTGATCGAAAAGCCGATCGCGGCGACGGTGGCCCAGGGGCGGGCGCTGGTAGCGGCGGCGCAGCGCCGTGGCGTGCTCCTGACAGTGGGTCATATCGAGCGCTTCAACCCGGCGATCATCTCGCTCAAGCAGCAGATCGACGACCACGAGCTCGGTAACGTCTTCCAGATCGTTGCACGGCGCGTAGGCCCCTTCCCCGCGCGGATCATGGATGTGGGCGTGGTGATCGACCTCGCCACCCACGAGATCGACGTGCTGAACTATCTGATCGGCTCGCCGATCAGCCGCATGCACGTGGAGCTGCACCGCCACCTGCATCGCAGCCACGAGGATATGCTCTCGGCGGTGCTGCGCTTCGAGAACGGTGTGATCGGCATCCTCGACATTAACTGGCTCACTCCGACCAAGATCCGTGAGCTGAGCGTGATAGGCGAGCGCGGCATGTTTATCGCCAATTACCTCACCCAGGATCTCACCTTCTACGAGAACGACTTGTGCCAGGGCAAGCACTGGCCCGAGCTCGCCGTGATCGGCGTGAGCGAGGGACGCACCATTCGCCAGAAGGTGCAGCGCCGCGAGCCACTGCTGGAGGAGCTGCTCAGCTTCTGCGATGCGGTGCGCTATGGGCGCGCACCCGTGGTAAGCGGCGAGGCGGCAGTGGCGGCCCTGGAGATCGCGAACCAGATCGTCGCCGCAGGCATGCGCGAGCACCCAGCAGCCTTGCTGATCGAGCGGGCTGTTGGTGTGGGCGTGTAGCTGATCGCGACACCGAGTTGTTGGCTTCAATAACAACGACCGACGACATGCCATCAGGTCGTCGGTCGTCGGTCGTCGGTCGTCGGTCGTCCGATACGGGCGGCTACGGGTTAAAGCTGTAGCCGAGGTCGCGAACACGGACGATATGGCTTGGCTTGAGCGGGTTGTGCTCGATCTTGCGGCGCAGCCTGCCAATGTACACCGGCACCAGGTTACTCTCTGTCACGTCCTCCATGCCCCAGACCTTCTGGAGCAGTTGCCTAGAACTGAGCACACAGCGTGCGTTCTGCACCAGGTAGTAGAGCAGTTGGAACTCGCGCTCGGTGAGCGTCTCCTCGCGCCCGCCGTCGATCACCACCCGACGCTGCACCGGGTCGAGATGCATCTCCCCGACAGACATGGGCTGGTAGGCCGAGTAGACGCGCAGATCTTCGTCGCCGTAGCGGCGCATCACCGCCTCGATGCGGGCCAGCAACTCGTGCGGGTTGTACGGCGTCGACAACACATCGTCGGCGCCCATCTTCAAGGCCCGCACCCGCTCAAACACCGGGCAGTTCTCCGCTGTGTAGATGATCGGCGTGTGGTACTGCGAGCGGATCTCCTGGCATAGCTCTAGCCCGCCGACATCCGGGCACTCCTCGTCGAGCAACACCAGATCTACTTTCCCCCGTTGGAGGCTCTGCCGCAGGCCGAACACGTCCTCGCAGCGTTCGACGTCGTAGCCGACGTCTTCCAGCAAGAAGCGCACCATCTTTGCCTGCAGCACTTCCCCACTTGCGATCAGGATGTGCATCGTCCCGCCTCCGCCTGACGTGAATGTGCAACACAGTCTCCTGTCCCCCCTTTGGGCTCAGAGCGACGCCTCTTCTGTGAGGTTCTGTCTTGCGCTGTCGGGCAACTCGCCGACCTTGCTACCTCTGATTCAGTGAGGGCCAGGACCGTGGCACGGCTATCGGTGGAGGCATGTCTCCCCACATGCCTCCACCGCCATAAATCTCGCCACCCGTGACGGCGGGCGACCGGTGCCATAGATACGTTGGGCGATGTTGTCGGGGATGACGAAACGTGGCGAGGTATCCGTCACCTCGTCGCGGTGTCATGTTGCCCCAAATTGACTTTCCTACGGCATGTCATATATAGCACATTCCGAGGGGCGTTGTCAAGCATAGGGACGCCAAATGAGCGCATTTCGCAGTTAAAAAAAGGTAAGATTTTCGCCGCCATCGGCAGCGGGTAATTTTGCAGCAAGCATGCTCCAAGCTGAGGGTTTGCAGAGTATGTAAGACCGGTGTGCATCCCGTCAGGGCGCACACCACTGCAATGCCCTATTACTACAGTTGGAGTTGTGGTACGCTCCACCTTGGTGGCGGATGAGCCCAAATGAGGCACCGATGCTGCACCCCGAACCGACCGACCTGCGCCCGCTGGATGCGCAGGATGTTCAGGTCTGGAATCTCTACTGGGGCGATGTGGCGCGCCGCATTGGCCCGGCGTTTGCCCGTGCGGAGGCGCGCACCTGCGCCATGGCCTATCTGAGCGGCTTGCTGAGTCCGGTGGCGCGCAAGAACAGCTGGCAACTGGCCGAGATCAGCGGCGATCCAAACCCGTACCGCATGCAGCACTTGCTTGGACACGCCGACTGGGACCCCGACGCGCTGCGCGACCGACTGCGCCGCTTCGTGCTGGACCATCTGGCCGATCCCGGCGCGATTGGGGTGCTGGATGAAACCGGCTTTCTGAAGCAAGGCACGCACTCGGTCGGGGTCGCGCGGCAGTATAGCGGCACGGCCGGACGCGTGGAGAACTGCCAGATCGGGGTCTTCCTGACCGATGCCAGCGTCCACGGCCACACCCTGCTCGACCGCGAGCGCTATCTGCCGGCCGCCTGGACCGACGACCCACCGCGGTCGCAGCGGGCCGGCGTGCCCGCCGACCGCCCCTCTGCGACCAAGCCGGCCTTGGCCCGCCAGCTGCTGGAACGCAACGGTGCGGCGGGTGTCAGCTGCGCGTGGATCACCGGCGATAGCGTCTACGGCGATGACCGCCCGCTGCGCCAGGACGAGCCGAAAGCCCTGGCGAATCAGGTGCGCCACGTGCGTTGTATGGGAGGGGTTCGTGAGGACCAGATCGGCGTACTGCTGCTCCAAATGCTGATGCGACTGCTGCCCGCCGCGCGTCTGCCGTGCGCGGCCGCGTTGTCGCTGGTAAACCGTGCCATCGGTGTGCCCTTTCGGTTCGTTGAAACCCTGAGCACACTACACCAGCCGCCACGCGGCTGGTAGGCACCTGTGGGGAGGTGGATACGTGGAAGGAGGGCCAGGAGGCGGGGTAACGCGGGTGAATACCCATGCCACTGCTGCTGCTGCGCGGTGATCAAAAAAGTGGAAGCTGGGTAAAGGCCCCAGCCCGCTCGGCTGGCGCCCCAGCGCGTGCCGGTGGTCGGGCACCCGCGCCCGCGCCACCAGCCGCTCCATCGTGCGTTGGCGTACGTGGTTGGCGCGTAGCTGCGCGGTCAGCAGCGGCGCAAACCGCGCTTCCCACGCCCGCACCCCGCGTGCGTGACGCTGAAGCCGAGCGCGAGGAACAGCTCGGCCAGATCACGCAAGCTGCGCTTGGAGCGCAGGCGCCACCGCACGACCTGCAGGACGGTGTCCGTGGGGAAGGTCAGGTGAGTGAAGGCCGTGCCGGTGCGCGCATGAAAGGTCCGGCGGCAGGTTTGGCAGCTGAAGCTCCGCTAGCCAAGCTGCGCACGGCGTGGTCGTTCGCGGGTGCTGATCGACGCACCGTGGGGACAGGCCACCAGTAGTCCTTGGACAAACGACGCGCACGTTGGCCTCGGATACCCGCAGTTCCGCTCTACTGCCAGCCGCAACACTGACTCCTGACAGAACCGATCGGGCAGGGCGAGGCGCCGTAGCTGTCGGGCTTTATCCGCCGACAAGGGTGGCGCGGTCGCACTCAGGGCAGCGCCGCTCCTCGACGGCGCTCGCAGGGCCGCCGGGGAGCCGCAGCCCGCATGGGCAGACGTAGCCCGCCAGCCGCGCCGGGTTGCCCATTACCAGCCCGTAGTCCGGCACGCTGCGTGTGACAACGGCGCCGGCGGCGACCATAGCGAAGCGCCCCACGCTTGCCCCGCAGATCACGGTGGCGTTGGCGCCGATACTCGCACCGTAGCGGATCAGCGTCTCCGTCACGGTCCAGTTGTCGGCGCCTTTGCGCGTGCCGTCAGGGTTGATCGCACGGGGGCTCTTGTCGTTGGTGAAGCAGACGTGCGGCCCGACGAAAACGCCATCCTCGATGGTGACGCCGTGAAAAATCGAGACGTTGTTCTGGATTTTGACGCGGCTGCCGATCCTCACATCTGCATCGATATAGCAGCTCTTCCCAACGCTGCTCTCGGCCCCGATCACGGCCCCCTCGCGAACCTGTGTCCAGTGCCAGATGCGCACCCCCGGCGCGAGTCGCGCGCGGCTATCGACTGCGGCTGTCTCGTGGACGACGACACCGTCCTGGGCGTTCTGCATCATCGGTTGCTCCTGCGCCATGTTGAAGCTTGTTCGCAGCGGCAGGGACACGGAAGTGTTGCCGCGTATGATACCATGCTGCTGCGCCAGAGAACGCTCCATGTGCCCCTCGGAAAGGTCGCCCGATGCTCGTTCGCCCCACCGCTCGGCTGCTCGTGGTTGACGAGCAGCAACGGCTCCTGCTCTTTCACATCCACGATGGCGCGCCATTGCACGAGGCACAACCCCTGCTGACCGTGTACTGGCTAACGCCTGGTGGGGGTGTCGAGCCGGGCGAGAGCTTCGAGCAGGCGGCGCACCGCGAGCTCTGGGAGGAGACTGGCCTGCGCGTGCCCGAGCTTGGCCCGTGGGTCTGGCAGCACGAGCGGGTGTTGAACCTCACCCAGGGCCGGACGCTCCTGCACGAGCGCTTCTTTCTCGCCCATGTGACGGGCGCACGAGTAGATCTGGCCAACCTCTACCCCTACGAGCAGGAAACCCACCGCGACTACCGCTGGTGGTCGTCGGAGCAGATCGCGCGATCAGATGAGCAGTTCCTACCGCGCGACCTTGCGGCAGTGCTCCCGCCGCTCCTGGCAGGAGCGCTCCCAACAGAACCCCTCCAGCTCTTCTCCTGATGCTCATCGACCAAGGCCCCCCCATCATGCGCGCTGTTCGTTTTCATGCCTACGGTGACGTGGACGTCCTGCGTCTGGAGGAGGTTGCGCTACCGGTGCCCACCGCAGACGAGCTGCGCATCAAGGTTCATGCCTCCAGCCTCAACCCCGCCGACATCGGCGGGCGCAACGGCTAGGTGCGCCTTGTCCATGCCCGCCACCTGCCCCACATCCCCGGCTACGATGTGGCCGGCGTCGTCGAGCGCTGCGGTCGCCATGTCACGGCCTTTGTTCCTGGCGAGCCCGTTTTTGCGATGGTCGGGCTGCGCGCTGGCGCCCATGCGGAGTATGTGTGTGTCGCCCAGGGAGCTGTGGCCCACGCTCCCAGGCGCCCTCGCTGCCGCTGCCCACCGTGCCGGCCACGCTGCCGTTCACACGCACGCTGATCTCGTTATCGTTGGGCAGGAGGTCTGCGCCATCGAAAACAAAGCTCGTGCCCGCCGGGCCGCTGGCCGGCGTGACGCTGAGCGTGGGCTCGCTCGCGCCCAGAATACTGAGCTGGGTGCTGGCGCTACGGCCCGCCACGTTGCGCGTGATAATGCTATACGAGCCGGGGTCCCAGTCGCTGTCGGTGGTGAGGTAGGCCCGCACATCGCCCCGGTCGTCTGCGTAGATGGGCGACGTGTTGCTAGGCCCGGAGCTACAGCTGGCGATGCAGAACTCGACCTCGGCGTAGGGCACGTTGTAGCTGCCCGCGAGCAGAAAGGTGGTGCCGACAGGGCCGGAGCTGGGCAGCGCGCGCAGGGTAACCTCGGGGAAGTCGATGGCGAGGACCACATTGCATCCAGGCTGCGCTGAGCGCCGCACCTTTTGGCGCGGTGCTCAACCCCGGCCACCTCACGTCGTTCGATGAGTGGTTGCACACGCCGATCCGCGCGGCAAGTAATGAGTCCATCACGTCAGGGATGCTATTTCAGTGCGATATTATCCCAACCCCACTGCCGTCGGGCACGGCACTGAACTGCGAAGATACCATTGCCGCGGCCGACGTAGCGCTGCAGGCCGAGCTGAAGGCCGCCTCCTCCCGCTCGTCGAGCAGCCAGCCGACGAGCTTCCGTGAGAAGATGTCCAG
>Ga0105045_10006161_pt1 | contig 10601 bp, 6 predicted proteins | sample MAT02_FD_78089 | JGI IMG/M metagenome (GOLD analysis project Ga0105045, IMG submission 78089) | Freshwater microbial communities from Lake Fryxell liftoff mats and glacier meltwater in Antarctica - MAT-02 (megahit assembly) | ecosystem: Environmental > Aquatic > Freshwater > Ice > Liftoff... | reverse complement strand
TACGCCACGGAACGGCGCACGGTGACGATTGTCGCGGATCGGGCCACGGTGCTCGATGTGGCGTTGCGGTCGGCGGCGCCGGAGTTGGCCGCCGTGAAGGTGCAGGCTTCGGCCAAGGAACGGGAGCAGTTTCGGTTGTCGCCCAACCCCGGTGTGGTGAATGTCGGGCGCGAAACGTTCAAGCGCGTGCCGGTCATTGGCGAGCCCGATGTGCTGCGGGTGGTGCAACTGCTGCCCGGTGTGGTGGCCACCAACGACTTCACGGCGGGCTACAACGTGCGCGGTGGGGAGAGTGATCAGAATCTGGTGTTGCTCGATGGATTCCCGATTTACAATCCGTTTCACCTGGGTGGGTTGTTCGGCACGTTCATCGATGAGACGGTGGGTGAGTTCGAACTGATCCCCGGTGGGTTTCCCGCGCGGTACGGTACGCGGTTGTCGAGTGTGTTGAGTGTGGTGCCGCGCGTGGAGCCACGCGGTGGCGTGCATGGCAGTGTGAGTGTGTCGCTGCTGGCGAGTACCGTGGCGCTTGGTGGCACGGCTCGCGGCACTACCTCGTGGAATGTGGCCGTCCGTCGCACGTACGCGGACAAGTTTATTGCGCTGGTGTCGGACAATCAGTTGCCCTACTGGTTTACCGACATGCAGACGCATGTGAAGCATCAGTTCGGCAACGGTGGCACGTTATCACTCACCGGGTATGCCGGCTCGGACGTGCTGGCCGCGTCGCTGGCCAGCTTTGGTGATACCACGCAGGCCGGTGGCGGGGCGCTGCGTTTCGATTGGGGCAACACCATGCTGGGGCTGGCCTATACGCAGCCGTTGGGGCGCGTGGCGGGCGGCGATTCGGGGCGCGTCATGCAGCGGATATCGCACACCGGCTTTGCCACTACGCTCGATCTGGGCGGTGGGTCGTTCAGCTTGCGCAATCAATTGGGGGAGGCGCGGGCGTGGGGCGAACTCACGCGCTGGCGTGGGGCGCACGAAACGTTGCTGGGCTATGAGTGGTCGGCGTATCGCGTACGCTACGACGTCGATGCGGCGGCCGCCGGTGACGACGCGCTTTTTCAGTTGCGGCAGCAGCCGTCGGCGGCGTCGGTGTACGTGGATCACACGGTGCGTACGGGCTCGATCGCGGCCCGCGCGGGATTACGCGCCGAAACAGTCACCGGCACGGATTGGGCGGGGCTCTCACCGCGGGTGTCGGTGAAGTGGTTTGCCACGCCCGATCTGGCGTTCACGTTGGCGGGTGGCGCCACGTCGCAATGGACGCCGGCGCTGCGTAATGAACAGGCGCCGGTGCGCGTGTTCGATTTCTGGCTCACCAGCGACCGCGCCACACCCGTTGCCCGCGCCTGGCAGCAAATCGCCGGCGTAGAGCGTTGGCTCTCGCGCTCGCGCTTTGTGCGGGTGGAAGGGTGGCACAAGACATACAGTCAGCTGCCGGCGTCGAATCTGTTCAATGATCCTGCCGTGCCGGGCGACGAGTTCATCGTGACCACCGGTCGGTCGTACGGTCTCGATGTGCTGGTGCGGCAGCTGGAGAGTGAACGAGTCGCAGGATGGATTGCCTATTCCTACGGCGTGAGCACGCGCGATGGCCCGGACGGTCGGTTTGCGCCGGTGCAGGACCGGCGGCACAATCTCAATATCGTGTCGTCGTACCGCCCAGGCGGACGCTGGAGTTACGGGGCGCGGCTGGGCATTGGCACCGGCACGCCGTTCACCGATGTCGTTGGGCAGATCGTACGGCGACGCTACGATGCCATCGGCAACACGTTCGAAACCGGCTCGATCGACCAGCAGGTGGAGCCGATTGGTGGGGTACGCAATGGAGCCCGCTTTCCGTTGGTGCAGCGATTGGACCTGAGCATTACCCGCGAGGGCGCCGGCGGTTTGCAGTGGGCGCCGTATCTGTCGCTGATCAACGCGTACAATGCGCGCAACGTGTTCACGTACGTGTTCGACTATGCGAAAAATCCGCCGACCCGCACGGCGTTCTCGCAGTTTCCGCTGCTGCCGACGTTCGGGGTGAAGGCCTCATGGTAAGGCATCGTGCGCTGATCGGTCTGGTCTCGCTGGTCGTCCTCGCCGGGTGTGAATTGTCGGCAGTCGACGTCGCGCCGCCGACCGCCACAGTAGTCGTGCACGCCGTGCTCAATCCGGATGCCGCCGAACAGGTGCTGCTGGTGGAGTCGTCACTCACGGGACGGGCCACGATCAACGACACGGTCCGTTTCAACGCGTCGGATCCCATACGCACGGCCGGTGGTGTGCCGATCAGTAACGCCGATGTGCGTCTGTTGCCGGACGCCGACACGGTGGGCGTGCAGGCCACCGAGAGTCAGCTGAACGGCCGAGGCACGGGGCGCTACGTGGTGCCCCGTGCGACACTGGCCATTGTGCCGGGGCGGGCGTATCGGCTGCGCATTCGTACGGTAGAGGGACTCACGGTGACCGGGGAGACGCTCGTCCCGTCGGCGCCGGCCGACTGGGTGCCGGGTGTAGCCACGATATCCGCGCCGGTGGCGCTTTCGCGCAGCACGGACACGCTGCGCTTGTCGTGGCCCTCGGTGGCGAACGTTCGCACGTATGCCATTCGCGTGGAGACGGCCGACGGACCATGGTTTCTCTTCTCCGACAGTACGCGCTTCGCGCTGCCCGGTACGTCGCGCAATTTCTTTGCCGGCGGGTTGCCGGCGCTGTGGTATCCCGGGTTCATCCAACCGCTCTCTGTGGTCGCCGTGGATCGCAACTTTTACGACTACAACCGGTCGGGGAACGATCCGTTCGGCGGCACGGGGCTGATCAGCAGTGTGCGCGGCGGCCTCGGGCTCTTTGGCAGCGTGCGTATGCTGGTGCGTCGCGATGTCACGGTGACCGACCGCGACCGGGTCCCGCTGGATGCGCGGTGGGTGGGCACCACCGGAGCCGGCGCGCTTACGGAATTGGATCTCTGGCTGGAGACGCCCGGACCCACGATTTCGTCGGTGAGCGGGCGTGTGCTCACGACGCCCGGTCGGTTCGTGGTCGGCACCCTCGAGGGAGATGCCTTGCGACTGATCACGCTGAACGGGATCTCACGCGCCGACACGTTGTCCGTGTTCACCGGGCGGCTTTCGGCGGATGCAATGACGGGCAGCTACAATCCGCGCTTCGCGGCCGATGGACCGACCACCTGGCGGCGCCAGCCCCGACGCTAGTTTAGGGGATGACTTCCCCACCGCGCCTGGCGCGTGACCTTGGACTCGTAGCGCTGACCGCCACGGGGATCTGCTCCATGATCGGGGCCTCGATCAACGTGGTGCCGATCATGATTCAGCGGAACGTGCCGGGCATCGGGCCATGGGTGCTCCCGGCGTTCGCGTTCGCCGCATTGCCCGCGCTGCTGGCGGCGCTCTGTTATGCCATGCTGGCGTCCGCGATGCCACGGGCGGGCGGCAGCTACCTGTACGCGAGTCGTGCGCTGTCGCCGTACCTCGGATTCGTCGCGTCCTTTTCGCAATGGTTCGGACTCTCCATCGCGATTGGGGTGGTGTCGTACATCATTCCCACTTTTCTGCGTGACATCGCGACCGCACTGGCTTGGACCGGGCTGGCGTCGGTGTTGCAGACGGGCGTTGTGCGTGTGGCGCTCGCGCTCACGCTGTTGTGGCTATTTGTGGGCATCAATGTGCGTGGACTGGGGGCATATCAACGCACGCTCATTCCGCTGATGGTGCTCATGTTCATGGCGGGCGCCATCGTGATTGTGCTGGGGTGGCGCTTTACGCATGACGATTTTGCCGCGGCGCTGATGGCGCGTGAACAGCGGGCACTGCCGCCGATGCCTGAAGCGCCGTTCAATCTGCGCACGTTGCTGTCCGCGTCGGCGGTGCTCTTCTCGAGCTTCATTGGTTTCGATGCGATTGCGCAGGCGGGTGGTGAAGCGCGACATCCGGCGCGTGATCTGCCGCGAGCGATTGGGCTGGCCGTCCTGGTGACCGCCGCGTTCTACTTCGCGTTTGCCGGTGCCGTGTATCACACGGTGCCGTGGTGGTTTGTGGCTGCGGAGGCCACGTCACGTGATCTCACGGCGCCGGGTCTGCTGGGGTACCTGCTGGATCCATCACTCACCGTGTTGATCGTTGCCGGGGCGGCGATTGCGCTCACCAATGATTTGCCGGCGATGATTCTGGCCGTGTCGCGCCTCATGTTTGCGTGGGCGGCCGACGGAATTTTCCCTGCGGCGGTGGGGACGATTCACCCAGTGTACCGCACCCCGGCTGTGGCGATTGCGCTGAGTGGTGTGGTCGCGAGCCTGGGAATATTCGGCAGCCACTTTGCCGGGGATTTCTTTCTCGGCGTGGACTTGCTCGTGGTGTCCATGCTGGTGAATTTTTTGCTGATGTGCGCGTCGGTGCTGGCGTTGCCACGCACGAATGCAGTACTTGCGGCCGATATGCGAGTGATCACCAATTCTGCGCTGCGCACCGGTGTGGCCGTGTTTGGTATGGCCCTGCTTCTGCTGTTTCTCACGGTTCATGTGTGGAAGGACCTGACCGCGCCGGTCAGCGCGTGGTACTTCCGCTCGACGCCCGTATGGGTGTTGGTGATGGTGGTCGGCACGCTGATTTACCGCCGCGAGGTGGCGGCGCTCGAACGTACCGGCGTTTCCCTGCGCGAGCGCTTCGCCGTGCTGCCCCCTGAGTAGTCTGTTCGCGGTGTGTGACGCGTTGCGCAAACCGGTGCGCCACGCGGTGCACCACGCGCCGCGTCGTCCGTCTTCCCTTCACCGGTTGCTGCCATGTCTGCGTTGAACGAATCTCTGGTCGAACGTCACGAACTGGCTCCCGGCTTTTCCGTTGCCCGTGTGCTCACGGGGCTTTGGCAAATCGCCGATCTCGAGCGTGATGGCCGGACGCTCGCACTCGATGATGCCGCCAATGCGATGGCGCCGTATGCGGCGGCTGGTTTCACGACGTTCGATATGGCCGATCACTACGGATCAGCGGAAGACATCGTCGGGCGGTTTCACACACGCCCCGAGGCGCCGCAGGTGGAATTGCTCACCAAGTGGGTGCCCGAGCCGGGACCGATCACTCGCGAGCAGGTGCGCGAGGCGGTGCAGCGCGCGCGCACCCGTATGCAGGTGGATGCGATCGATCTGTTGCAGTTTCATGCGTGGTCCTACTCGCATCCGAGCTGGCTGGATGCGCTCTTCTGGCTGGACGAGCTACGCCAAGAAGGACTGATCCGCCATCTCGGGCTCACCAACACCGATACGGCGCATCTGCGGCTGGTGGTGGAAAGCGGGATTCCGATCGTGAGTAATCAGGTGTGCTATTCGTTACTCGACCAACGCGCAGCGGGTGCGATGGCGGCATATTGCGCGTCGCGTGGGATCACGTTGTTGGCGTTCGGCACATTGGCAGGCGGGTTCTTGTCCGAGCGCTGGTTGGGGGCGCCGGAGCCTGACTGGCAGGCGCTCGACACGTGGTCGCAGATGAAGTACGGACGATTCATCCGGGCGGCAGGCGGATGGGATGCGTTGCAGCGTGTGCTGCAGGTGCTGTCGCGCATTGCGGTGCGGCATGAGGTCTCGATGGCCAACGTGGCCGTACGCGCGATGCTCGATGCGCCCGCAGTAGGTGGTGTGATTGTCGGGGCGCGTCTCGGGCAGTCGGCGCACATTGCCGACAACGCGCGTATCAATGGCTTGCAGCTGGATGCGTCGGCGCACCAAGAGTTGGCCGACGTACTCGCCACGCTGACGCCGATTCCCGGGGACTGCGGCGACGAATACCGCAAGCCACCGTTCCTCACGGCGAGCGGTGATCTCAGCCATCACGTGGCCTCGTTCCCGGCGCCGTACCCCGTGCGCGAGGACGCCAACGGTCGGCGCCGTGTGCTGTCGGGCACAGTGTGGGAGACTTTCGCCGGTTATTCGCGCGCGGTGCGGGTGGGCAATCGGATTCTGGTGTCGGGCACGACGGCCACACACGGGGAACGCGTGATCGGTGGCACCGATGCGGCAGCACAAACGCATTTCGTACTCGACAAGATCGCCGGCGCGATTGAATCGTTGGGCGGGCGCTTGGACGACGTGGTGCGCACGCGGGTGTTCGTGCCGCACATCGACGATTGGGAGGCCGTGGCGCGCGCGCATGGCGTGCGCTTTGCCGGTATTCAGCCCGCGAACACGTTGGTGAGTGCGGCGTTGATCGGCCACGAGTATTTGGTCGAAATCGAAGCGGAGGCGGTGGTGGATTAGCGGCTGCGGTGCGGCTCTGCGAGCAATTGCGCGAGCAGCGGCGTGTGCAGGCGATGGCCACCGCTGAACTGATGTGTGGTTGCTGGGTGGCCGATCGCCATCAGCCGATCCGCGATGGCGGTGCGATAGGCGTCGGTGGCGAAATGATCGCGGTCTCCCACCACCACATCGAGCGCGGTACCGGTCCACGCGGCGCGTAGCGCGCTGTCGGCTACATCGTGGGCGAGACTGCCGGCCCAGAGCACGTGGCGCAGGATCGGAGGCGTCGGGCGGTGCGGAGATGTGGGTGATGTGGTGACATGGTCGATCGTGGCCTGATTGGTCGCGGCGTAGTCGACCACCCAGCGCATGCTCATGGCGACGCCTTGCGAAAAGCCGAGCACTTGGAGCTGAGGCGCCTGTTTACGTGCCGCGTGAATGGCGGATATTTCTTGCGCGACGACAGCGCGCAACATGCCGAGTGCGTCGCGCAGTTCGTCGTCCCGATCATCGCGGGTGAGCCAGGTAGCGCCGGTTTGCGTGAGATGACTCCCATCGGCGCGTGGCATCTGGGCGTAAAAGCGTGAGAGCCCTTCAGGCGCAATGATCCGCGTGTCGGCGGGCGCCGATTCGGCGAACGGCGCAATGAAATCAGACGCACGCTGTCCGTACCCGTGAAAGACGATCCAGCAGCGCGCCGCGTGCCGGGCTTCGGCGCCGGCGGTTGCGTAGCGTGCCGTGCGCGTGACGGCGAGCTTGTGTACCGCGATCGGTGTGGGGTCGTTCATGGATGGCAGTGGGTGCGTAGTAAGGGGGCAGATGCTTCCGCGATGGCCGCTGAAGAGCTCTCCCACGGATTTACACGGAAACAGCTCGGAGAAAAGGCAAAGCCTGATATACACTGCGCTGGGTCCTGGCGGCTCGTGCGGAGTCAATCTGAAGAGCCCTCGGCAAACCTTCACTTGACACCGCCGCGTCACGGGAGAGATTCTGGAAATGCTCCAACAGTCGTTCGCGGAGACAATCATGCCACCCCCCCACTTGGTGGTCACGATGTGCGAGGTGGCGTTGCAGACCTGGGCAGATTCTGCTTCCGGCGTAGGACCGTTCGGCGCGGGGGAGCATCACGACGTAGCGTTGCGACTCGCTGCGCTCTCGCTCGCGACGGATCCTGAAGAGGCCCGAGGGCTTCTGGACCGCGCGTACAGCGCTTGTGGGTCGATGGGTGCGCTCACCGAGTGCATTCTCGAACCGACGGCGCGCGAACTTGGAGACCGCTGGGCCAACGATGACTGTGGTGAGTACGATGTCACCATGGCGCTGTGCCGTCTGCAGTCGTTCGTACGCGAACTGTCTGCGGGTCGGGCGCAGCACTTCATCGCGCATCCGCTGGTGATCTTGGTCGCGCCCATGCCAGGCGAAGTCCATCTGCTCGGCGCTTCGCTCGATGCGGAGGCACTCTGGGAGGCGGGACACGACATCCGCATTGGCTTCCCGGACACCGAGTTGGCGTTGCAGCGCTTGGTGGCCGCCACGTGGTTCGATGCCATCGACCTGACGCTGAGCCTCGCCTTCCGTCGCGAGCATCGGCTGTCGCGCATGGAGCAGATGATTGCCACGGTGCGTCGCACGTCGAAGAATCCGGCGCTGCTCGTGGTGGTCGGAGGCCGGGTGTTTCACGATCGCGCGGTCGCGGGTGATGAGGTGGGGGCCGATGGGTGCGCCGCGTCGGCCTGCCACGTGGCAGCAGAGTTTGCCAGGGTCCAGACCCGACTAGATTTCGCTTCCAGGCTTCTTGGCACCCGCCTCCCCGCTGGGAGTGCCCGACCGCGACTTTCTGCAGGTACCCGTGACTTCGACCGATCTTCGGCTGCTCGATGAGCCGCCGACCCCGGAACTGCCCTTCGAGGAGCAGCTCCACGCCGCCACCGCGCTACTCGAGCGCATCGCCGACGACCGTGCCCTGCTCGTACCCTGCGCGCCGGAGGCGCGTCAGCGGTTTCTCAATGCCGTGACCACCGTGTTTCAACCCGACGCCAAGGCGCGCCGGTCGATGGTCAAGGCCACCTCGCGCGATCGCAAAGCCGCAGCGGCGGCCCGTGTGGACGCGGTGTTGCACGACACGGGGATCCGGGAGCTGCGCCGTCGTCCCGTGTTCACCACGCCGAATATTCTGCCGCCGGTGGAGTCCGCGCCGGTCGCGCTGGCGGTTGGGGAGTCGGAGGCGACGCTTTTCTGCTACATCTGCAAGTCGCCCTACACCGTGGTTCATCATTTCTACGATCAGTTGTGCGGGAGCTGCGCGGACTTCAACTACGCGAAGCGCACCGAACTGGCCGATCTGCGCGGACGCACGGCGCTCCTCACCGGCGGTCGGGTCAAGATCGGCTATCAGGCCGGTCTCAAGCTGCTCCGTGCCGGTGCCCGCTTGCTGGTGACCACGCGCTTTCCCCGCGACTCAGCGGCGCGATACGCGGCGGAGCCCGACTTCGGTGAGTGGAGCGATCGGCTGGAAGTCTTCGGACTCGATCTGCGGCACACGCCAAGCGTCGAGGCGTTCTGTCAGGCGATACTGCAGCAGGAGTCGCGACTGGATTTCATTGTCAACAACGCCTGCCAGACCGTGCGTCGACCACCGGCGTTCTATGCCCACATGATGGAAGGCGAACACGCGCCGCTCCAATCGTTGTCGCCGGGCGCACGCTCAGTGCTCGGACGGTACGAAGGGCTGCGCGGTGTGCACGTGCTGGGCGATGCCGCAGCGACGGCAAGTATGCCCGTATTGGTCGCAGGTACGACGCGGGATACGATCGGATTATCGCAAGCGGCCGCGCTGTCGCAGGTGGCGTTGTTGCCTGAGGATCATCTGGTCGCGCACCATCTATTTCCCGTAGGCCAACTCGATCAGGATCTGCAGCAGGTGGATTTGCGCGACCGCAACTCGTGGCGATTGCTGCTGGATGAAGTGCCGAGCGTGGAGTTGCTGGAGGTGCAGTTGGTGAATGCGATTGCGCCGTTCATCCTGAATGCGCGACTCAAGCCGTTGATGATGCGCACCGAGAACCACGACAAGCACATCGTGAATGTGTCGGCCATGGAAGGACAGTTCTACCGGCGTAACAAGACCACGCGGCATCCGCACACGAACATGGCCAAGGCGGCCTTGAACATGATGACGCGCACGTCGGCCACCGATTATCAGCAGGATGGGATTCACATGAACAGTGTGGATACCGGCTGGGTGACCGATGAAGACGCGGCGGAGTTGGCGGCGCGCAAGGTGGCCAACCATCGGTTCCATCCGCCGCTCGATATCGTCGATGGGGCGGCGCGGATCGTGGATCCGATCATGGTGGGCGTGAACACCGGCGAGCATGTGTGGGGGCAGTTCCTGAAAGACTACGTTCCCACCGACTGGTAGCCGTTCCGCCGCACCGTCGCACGTCACTTCTTGCTGGAGCTGCCCATGTCTGTCCACCGTTTGTTTCGAAGGCTCGCCGCCCGCTCGGTGGTCACCGTGTTGGCACTGAGCGCCTGCGCTCCGCCTCCAGACGCCGCGACCTCCGACTCAGCCGCAACGTCGCCGCCGCCAGTATCGCGTGAAGGTATGCTGGAGGTCCCGGGCGGGAGGGTGTGGTACCGCGTGATTGGTGATGGTCCGGGCGTTCCACTCCTGGCACTGCACGGTGGGCCGGGCGGCGTGTCGTGCCGATTCGAAGTGCTGGCTCCCATTGGCGCTGATCGGCCGGTCATTTTCTACGACCAGCTGGGGTCGGGGCGTTCGGACCACCCCACCGATACCACGCTCTGGCGGCTGGCGCGGTTTGTGGACGAGGTGGACGCAGTGCGGCGCGGGTTGCAGCTCGATTCGGTGCACGTGCTCGGCCACTCGTGGGGCGGCGCACTGGCCGCCGAGTATCTGATTGCGGCCAAGCCGCGTGGTATCGCGTCGGTGGTGTTCAGCAGTCCGCTGCTGTCCACGCCGCGTTGGATCGCCGATGCGGATAGCCTGCGCGCCACCCTTCCGGCGCCGATTCAGGGTGTGCTTGATGCCAATGAGCGGGCGGGCACGATCGACTCGAAGGAATATCAGGCGGCGACGGATTCGTTCTACGCGCGGTTTGTGCGTCGGTTGCCCGTGGAGCCGGAGCCGCGGTGCAAAGGCGTCACGTCGAACGACACCATTTACCGGCAGATGTGGGGACCTACGGAGTTCCGGTCCACTGGCTCGTTGCGCACATGGACCCGCGCGGCGGATCTCGATGAGATCACGGTACCCGCCCTGTTCATCGCCGGTGAGTTCGACGAAGCGCGTCCTACGACGCTCGAGGAGTTTCGGCGCACCATGCCGGATGCGCGGCTGGTGGTG
>Ga0105045_10006160_pt1 | contig 10603 bp, 7 predicted proteins | sample MAT02_FD_78089 | JGI IMG/M metagenome (GOLD analysis project Ga0105045, IMG submission 78089) | Freshwater microbial communities from Lake Fryxell liftoff mats and glacier meltwater in Antarctica - MAT-02 (megahit assembly) | ecosystem: Environmental > Aquatic > Freshwater > Ice > Liftoff... | reverse complement strand
TCGGTGCTCGACGACGCCGAACAGCGGATCCGCGGCCTCGAGCGCGACGATGTCGGCGACTTCGCGATCGGCTGCCACGAATCGCTGGGCGCGTACTTCCTGCCCACGTTCATGCGGAACTTCCTCGAGCACGCGGCGGGCATCGAGATCCGGGTGTGGAACGGCACCTCGGTCGAGGTCCGCGAGGCGGTGCTGCGCCGCGAGGTCCACTTCGGCCTCGTCGTCGAGCCTACCCCGCACGACGAGCTCGTCATGGTCGACGCCTTCCCGGACGCCGTCGCCGTCGTCGGCCGCCGCGACGTGGTGGGCGCAGGCGGCGTAGAGCACGCCCACGCCGCCGCGTCGCCGCCTACGGCCACCCCGGCGAGCTCGTGGTGCTCGATCCCTCGCTGCCGCAGATCCCCGATCGCATCGTGCTCTGCTGGCGCGCCGACGCCCACCGCACCGGCGCGTGGCTGCGGGCGAAGCAGGCGCTGGTGGATCACGGGCGGTCGATCGCGCCGATTCCGTGCGCGTTCGAGCCCGAGGCGGGGTAGCGGGGGTAGCCGGGTAGCGGGCGGATTGCGGGCGGGGGAGGCCGTCGGTCGGCTGCGCTTCGCGGCGGCGCGTTTCCGTGAGTGACCCGGTCGTCGGTCACATCGGTACCGACGAGGTTCTACACCATCGACGGGCACCCCGAGACGGGCCCCGCGATCGGCCATGACTGCCATGATGAACCGAACCCTCGCCCTCGTTCCCACCCCACCGAGCCCCCGAGAGGCGTGCGCGCAGACACTCGAGGCACAGATCGTGCTGATGGCCACCGCTCGGCCCAGCGGGAAGCTACAGCGGTACCAGGCCGTCGAGCTCCTGGTCGGGCTCGCCACAGCGCCGCCGATCGGGTCGGCGCATGGCGAAGATTTCGAGCTCCAGCATGTCCAGAACGTGCGCCGCGTGCTGCGCGCGTGGACGGCCTGCAAGGCCCTGGTGCGGGGAGCGCCGACCTCCTTTCCCAGGGATCCCGTCTTTCAGAATTTCGCGATCGCGCTCCACGAGGGCGCTCAGGAGGCGCTGCCGCGGGAGCTGGCGTTCGCGTTCGCCGCCTGGCTCGAAGAGAAGTTCTCCGCCGGCAAGCACTCGTGTTGGAGCCTGTTTCTGGAGAGCGCGCTCCTCCAGCCGCTGGGGATTCCGGCCCAGGTCCTGCCCGAGATCCTGCTGCCCTTGGAGGCGATGCTGCACGTCTTCGACGACTACATCGACTCCCAGAGCTCGCTCCCCCACCACGATCTGATGGATATCGGCCTGGGACTCAGCGTGCTGTCCATTCTGCCCCTGCTGGCTGCCAAAGTGGCCGGCGTCGGCAGAGCCGCCACGGCTTGGAGTGCCCTCGCCGAGGCAATCGCACAGATCCTTCGCGTACCTCAGATCGAGAACGACACACGCGAGGAACTCCAGGCTGCGTACCCGGACCTCGAGGCTGAGGTCGAGGTTGCCGCGTTCAACATCGACGCCCGCACCCGCGCCACGACGAGCGTCTTCCTGGCTCCCTTGGCCGCGATGCTGCCCGAGAATGCCGCCGAACTCGAGCGCGCCTGGGAGACGCTGTGGCTGGTTCGCGCGGCGGAGATGTGCATGAAGGATGCAGTCTTCGACATCGAAGCCGATCAGCTGAACTGTGACCACACGCCAGCGTCCGTCTGGGCGGACCGATTGGGCGTGACCACGCCACAGTGGCATGCTCGGATCGAAGCGCTCTTCTCGCGCTACATGAACCTCTGGGAGTCGCAGGTCAGGCTCCACGCGGAGTTGCCCGCCGCGTTCGTCAGCTCCGCGGAGGCCCGGTTCCACAGAAACCGATTTCTCCTCCAGTCACTTCGGCCTTCTGCACTCGGCGATTTCGCGCTCCACGATCTCGCGCTCCACGATCTCGCGCTCCACGATCTCGCGCGCCGCGGTCTCCCGGTCGGACTGCGCGGAACGAAGAAGGTCTTCATGGTTGCTGCAGGAAAAGGCGGGGTCGGAAAGTCCACGGTATCGTGGCTTCTCGCGACGTCGCTGCGCAACCGGGGCAACCGCGTCGGCGTGATCGACGCGGATATCTGGGGTCCGTCCCAGAATCTCTTGTTCCAGCGCAGCACCAGCGTTTCCTTCGAAGGAGAAACGGTGGTGCCACTCGAGATCGACGGCATCACTGTGGTATCGCTCGGGCAATTCGTCGGCTCCAAAGACGCCCTCCTCCTGCGCAGTTCGATGGCGGCGAACCTGCTGACACAGTTTGCGCGCGAGGTGCAATGGCCCGCGGTGGACTACCTCGTCATCGACCTGCCGCCGGGCGCCTCGGATGTCCATATCCAACTGTGCGAGCTGTTCCCCGAAGCCGAGATCCTGCTGGTGACTCTCGAGCAAGAACTGGCACTCGCCGACACCTCGAGGGCACTGACTGTCTATGAGATGCTCAACAAGCGAGTGTGTGGCATGGTACTCAACATGACGACGATGGCATGCTGCGACTGCGGCTTCGTCAACACACTCGGCGCCAAGATCGACGACTGGGCGGCTCTGCCCCTGAGTCGGATTCCCGTGCTCGCACGGATTCCCTTCGACGCTCGGCTCACGAATCACGCGGCGCTTTCCCCGGACGAAGATCCGGTCGGAGACGTGATCGACGCGCTGACGACTCGAGGCGTGGCGTAGCGTGGCATCCATGGATCCCTCCAATCCAGTCGATGCGCGGGCGCAGGTGGTCGATGCGCGGGCGCAGGTGGTCGCCGCGCTTCGCCCGCTCTACAATACCGAGGCCGACGCCGACGCGTTCGAGCGACGGGTGCTGGTCATCAATGCGGTGCTGCTCGGGCATCTCGTACTCTGCTGGCTGGGGTGGCTGCCTGCGTGGACCTTTGTGCTCACCATTCCGCCGTTGTTCGTTCGCTGGCTCAGCACGGTTCATGAACTCTCGCATCTCCGGGGCCCCACCCAGGTCAGCGTGTTCGTGAGACTCTTCTTGCTCCTCACCGGGCCCTTCACGTCCGGGTTCCGAGAGCTTCGTATCGAGCACATGCTTCATCACAAGCATGGGCTCGGGCCACAGGACCCCACGCTCTACCTTGTCCATGGCAGCACGGCGAGCGGCGTCTGGGCAGCATTGACCGCGCCGGAGCAGCTACTGTTCCGCTCGGTGAAAACGAATGGTACCGATCGTGCACTGCTCGTCGATTGTGCCGTCCGGTGTGGTTGTTTCGTCCTCGCCGCCCTGGTGTTCGAGGATACCTTCGTCTGGTACTGGATCGTGTTGCGCCTCTCCTATGCGATGGCGTTCTTCATGTTCTTTCGCGCCATTCACCGTCGTGGTGAACAGGCGGGGATGTTCGAGGCCCGTTTCCCCCTCGGGATCGAGTACCTCCTCGTCCTGTGGTTCGGGAGAGAGGCTGCCAACGCGATCTTCTATCACGACAGCCACCACGCGCACCCGCTGGTCAGTGGTCGGTTTCTTCGCCAGGCGAGTCGCGTGCTGAAGACCTGATGACACCGGCCGCCCACCCGAGCCCCAGACGCAGACCTATTTCGAGCGCTACTGGTAGGCAGCTCATCCCCGCAGCCACGCCGTGACGTCGTCCACGAGCGTGTCCACATCGGGCGCGACGAAGATCGCATCCTGATAGCCGGTGGTCGCGTAGTCGGTCTGCGCGATGGTGTCGAGGTCCCACGCGCGCCACCGTCCGCACGCCATCGCGCGCTCGAGCTCGCCCACCGACGACAGCAGCCCCGCTCCGAGCACGCGCACCTCGCCGCGCTCGATGCACGCGCCGAACTCCAGCGCGAACCAGAACACTCGCTCGAGTCGTGCGAGCGCGGCCGCGTCCGCCGCCGCGGCGAAACGACCGCACGCACGCGCCAGTGCGGCGATCCGCGGATCGGCGAGCAGCGCGACGTGACCGACCAGTTCGTGGATCACGTCGGGCTCAGGCGTGTACAGCGGCGTCGACGGATGCCGGACATACTGCGTCGCGAGGAACACCCCCTCGGCGAGCGCCGCGAAGAACGGCCGCGCGGCGACGAGCCCGGCAACCGGCGCGAGGCGGAATCCACTCTCGCGCTCGAGCATCGTCGAGACGTCGGCGAGCTGCGGGATCGCGTCGCACGGCAGCGCGACCCGAGCCTGCGCGGCGCGCACGACCGCGCTCGCATGTCGCTCGTGCAGCGGATCCATCCGTGCACGCATGCACCTCCATGTCGCGTGCTCGTCCTCGGCGTACTCGATGCGCGGCGGCGGCATCCCGGGTGTCCACGCATCCGCGAGCGCGGCGAGGGCATCGCGGCGGTGGCGATAGGCGAGATCGGCGAAGCTCGGATGAGTGCTGGCGTCGTTCGGGATCGAGGTCGGGATCGGGATCGGGATCGAGTCGGGTGGCATGGCGGCTCCGGGTGGGGACGCCGACCGACGGACGAGACTCGCGAGATGACGACGCGAGAGCTCGCCCGAGCGGGCGGCCTCGCGTGATGGGTTCACGAGGTCACGCCCGCACGCGGCCGTACGCATACGCCGGGGCATATGCAGCAACGGTCGGGCTCGGGGCGAGACGCATCATCGGCAGCCTACCGGATCTCGCGGACCGGCGATCACTTCGGCCGGCCGGCCGGGCCGGCCGGGCCGGCTCGACGTCCTGACGGACCCGCTGCCGGGGCGTCCGGGCATTCGGTCCCGTGTTGCGATCGCGCGGGGCGGCTGCACCCCAGGCTGAGGCCGTACGCCCCCGCCGCAGCGGGTCGCACCGTAGTGCCGAGCACGAAGGCGGCCGACCTCGCAGCCAACGTTCGATGTCGCCGTCCTCGCGTTCGCGTGTGCGTCACTCACCTCCGCCGAGAACCGGACGCATTCGCTCGATGCCATCACCCCGCGTCGCGATGTCGGGAACGCGGCCCCTATCGGTGGGCGCCACCGTCGACTACCGTGGAGCCATGACGCATGCACGACGCACGATGCTCGCGCTGATGCTCGCCGGACCCGGATGCTACCAGGGGGGCAGCGGCAGCGGCGGTGACGGGGACACCGAAGGCGGTACCGCGGGCGAGGGCACCGCCGACGCGACCGGCGGTGTGCCCGAGGCGCCCGAGATCGGCGGCGTCGGCATGATCGGCATGCGCCGGCTGTCCGCCGACGAGTACGACAACACCCTGTTCGATCTGCTCGGTGACGACACCCGCCCCGGCGGCGCGCTGCTGCCCGAGGACGTGGTGGATCCCTACGACAACCAAATCGCCAACCAGCTCGCGAGCCGTACGCTCATCGAGGCGCTCGAGCAGCTCGCGACCGAGGCCACCGGGCGGCTGATGGCCGATTCGGCGCGGCGGGACCAGGTCGTCGGCTGCCAGCCGGCCGGAATGGTCGACGAGGCGTGCCTGTCGTCGTTCGCCGCGTCGTTCGGGCGCCGCGCGCTGCGACGGCCGCTCGGCGCCGACGAGGTCCAGCGCTGGGTCGATCTCGGGGTCCAGTATGCGACCGAGGAGAACGACTTCTACGCCGGCGTCGGCGTCATGGTGCGGGCGCTGCTGCAGGATCCCGAGTTCGTCTACCGCGTCGAGATCGGCACCCCGACGGACGAGCCCGGCGTGTCGCGGCTGAGCGACTTCGAGGTCGCCACGCGCCTGTCGTACCTGGTGTGGGGGACCACGCCAGACGACGCGCTGCTCGACCGCGCCGAGGCCGGCGAGCTCGCGATCCCCGAGGACGTCCGCGCGGCTGCGCTCGAGATGCTCGACGACCCGCGAGCCCTGGATCGCATCGATCGGTTCCACTCGATGTGGTTGGGTTACTACCGCCTGCCCCATTCCGCCGAGCTCAACGACGCCATGCGCACCGAGACCCGCATGCTCCTGGAGAAGACGATCGTCGAGGAGCGCGCCGACTGGCGCTCGCTGTTCGTCGCCACGGGCACGTTCGTCGACGACTTCCTCGCCCAGCACTATGGCCTGGCCTCGCCGGGCTCGGATGCATTCACCTGGACGGAGTACGGTGACAGCGGTCGCGGCGGCCTGCTGAGCCACGGCTCGTTCCTCTCGGTCGCCGGCAAGTTCGGTGACACCAGCCCGACCCAACGCGGCCAGCTCATCCGCAAGCGGTTGTTCTGCCAGGAGATCCCGCCGCCACCGCCGTCGGTGAACGTCGACGAGCCGCCGCCGGAGGTCCAGAGCCCGTGCAAGATCGATCGATACAACATGACCGAGATCGAGGGCTGCGCGCAGTGCCACCAGCTCCTCGACCCGGTCGGCTTCGGGCTGGAGAACTACGACCAGCAGGGCCGGTTCCGCACCACCGACAACGACCTTCCCCAGTGCGTGATCGAAGGTGAGGGTGCGATCGAAGGCAGCACCTTCTCGGGGCCCGCGGGCCTGTCCGACCTACTGCTGGAGCAGGGGCTGCTCGACAGCTGCATCGTCTCGCAGATCTACGTGTTCGCGATGGGCCACGAGATCGCCGTCGACGACGAGCGCTATGTGGAGGATCTGGTGGACTCGTTTGCCGCGAACGATTACAGGTTCGACGAGTTGGTGATCAATCTCGTGGGCGACGAAGCGTTTCTCTACCGTCGCGAGGAGGAGGTCTGACATGGCGATCCGAGCCTTGAATCGACGCACGTTCTTGCGCGGCATGGGTGGTGTCGCCGTGGCGCTGCCCACCCTCGACATCATGCTCAACGCCCACGGCGACGCGCTGGCCGGCGGCGGCACGCTGTCGTCGCATTTCTTCATCGGCTTCCATGGTCAGGCCCTGGGCGGTGACGGCGATCCGCAGACCGATCTCTACCGGCCCGACGCGTTCGGACCCGACTACGACCTCAAGCTGGCGACGATGCCGCTGGCCAACTACGGCGACGTTCGGCCGGACGTGTCGATCGTCTCCAACTTGCGCATCCCGTACAACAACTCGGGGCCGGGGAGCTGGAACACCGGGTTCCACCTCGGCGCGTTTCCCCCGCTGCTGTGCGGCGTGAGCAACCCCGACGACAGCAGCTACTGCCGCGGCCAGACCGCCGACCAGGTGGTCGCAGCCGCCATCGGCGCGGGCACGACCTTCGACTCGCTGCAGTACCAGGTGCAGCCATCGTGGTACCTGACCGACAGCGCGCCCTATGGCCGCGACATCATGTCGTACCGCTCCGACGGCATGGGTGGTGTGATGCCGGTGCCTGGCCAGACCAGCCCGCGCGCCGCCTATATGGCGCTGTTCACCGGCTTCGTGCCGCCCGATCCCGGCGACGCCGCGGAGCTGTCGCGCGAGCTCGCGCGGCGGCGCAGCGTGCTCGACTTGGTGCGGGGCAACATCGAGCGACTGATGCCGCGACTCGGTGCGGCCGACCAGACCCGCATGCAGCGGCACTTCGACGAGATCCGCGCGCTCGAGCAGCGACTCGCCGCGATCCCCCCCGACGCGACCGCCGACTGCATGATGTTCGCCGATCCCGGCGGGGATCCGCCGATCGGCGGCAACAACTCGAGCAACGGTGGCGACGGGTTCGACGTCGACGCCGGCTACAGCGACGAGGACGCGCGGGCGCGCGTGTTCTCCGATCTCGTGCACATGGCCTTCACCTGCGACCTGTCGCGATCGGTGGCGATGCTCTACACCATGGCGCAGTCGCACATGAACGTGAACAGCTTCACGAACATCCCGTACGATCAGCACGAGGTCGGCCACTCGGTGGCCTCGACCGCGGCGGTGAGCCAGATCCTGGCCTGGCAACTCGATCAGTTCGCGTACCTGGTGGCCAAGCTCCGCGACACCCCCGAGGGCACCGGCAGCGTGCTCGACAACAGCGCCCTGGTGCTGCTGTACGAGGCCGGTCACGGCCTCGACCCGGCCACCGGCGATGAGAACCGCACCCACTCGACGGAGAACATGATCGTCACCGTCGCCGGCCGCGCCGGCGGGTTCGTCTCCGGTGAGCACATCGATGGCCAAGGCATGCACCCGGTGCACGTGATCAACTCGGCGATGCGCGCAGTCGGTGTCGACGCCGACCTCGGCGAGGTCGTCGGCACGATCCCCGGCCTGATTTAGATCCTTCTGGAGGACACTGCCGCGTCCTCCCCCGCGCCGCCGGGCCCCCACCTTCCGGTCGCTTCGCGACGGGACCGACAGCATCCGCCGTCCGTCGCCGAATCGTCCGAGAGATCCGTTCCCGCGGGCGTGCGCAGCCGCGGGCGGCACGGTGGGGTGCGGTGCGGTCCCGCATGCCACCGACGCATCCTCCTCCGACGAGGGCGAAACCTCTGGCTTTTCCCACCGCGACCGCGACCACCGCGACCGTCGACGCCACGGGATCGACCGATGTCGGGACCACCACCGAGCCGACCGCCGACTCCACCGACGGCGAGACGCCCGGCACGACCACGGACGAATCCACCGGCACGACCACCGGCGAGCCGATGGGCGCGCTCGAGATCAATCGCATCGGCCGCTACGCGCCAGAGCCGCTGGCCGACCTGTTCGACGAGGACGCGACCGAGATCGCGGCGTACGACCCGGTGTTGCAATCGCTTTTCGTCACCAACGGGATGACCGGCGCCATCGACGTGCTCGACCTGTCCGACCCCACAGCGCCCACGCTCGTGCAGAGCATCCTCATCACCGACCGCACGCTCGCCGGCCCCACCTCGGTGTCGGTGCGCGACGGTGTGGTCGCGGCCTCGGTGCCCGGCGCCACGCCGGCGGCGCCAGGCCAGGTGCTGCTGTTCGACGTGGACGGCACACCGCTGGCCGCGGTGACCGTGGGCGCACTGCCCGACATGGTCACGTTCGACCCCACGGGCCAGCGGTTGCTCGTGGCCAACGAAGGCGAGCCCACCGGCTACGGCGTGGGCGAGACCGATCCGGTGGGCTCGGTGAGCATCATCGACGTGTCGGCCGGGGCGGAGAACGTGGAACAGGCCGACGTGAGCACGGCCGACTTCGGCGCCTTCACGCTCGACATGCTCGACGACACCACGCGGGTGTTCGGGCCCGGCGCCAGCGTGGAGCAGGATCTCGAGCCCGAGTACGTGGCTGCTTCGAGCGACGGCACTACCGCCTGGGTCACGCTGCAGGAGAACAACGCGCTCGCCATCATCGACATGGCCACTGCCACCGTCACCGACGTGGTGGGCCTCGGGGTCGTCGATCACTTGTTCACCGGCATCGTTCCCAGCGACCAGGACGACGGGATCGCGATCGCGACCCATCCCGTGTTCGGCATGCGGCAGCCCGATGCGATCGCCGCGTTCGAAGCCGGGGGCAACACTTGGCTCGTCACCGCCAACGAGGGCGACGCGCGCGACTACGACGGGTTCGACGAAGAATCGCGCGTCGGCAACGAGGACCTCGACCCCGCTGCGTTCCCCAACGCGGCAGCGCTGCAACTGCCCGAGGCGCTCGGGCGTCTCGGCATCAGCGTGCCCAGCAGCGACGTCGACGATGACGGCGACCTCGACCGCCTGTGGGCGTTCGGCTCGCGCTCGGTGAGCATCTTCGACGCCACCGGCACGCTCGTGCGGGACAGCGGCGATGCGATGGAGCAGGCCGTCGCGGCGGCGTTCCCCACGAACTTCAACACCACCAACGACGACAACGACTCGTTCGACACGCGCAGCGACAACAAGGGCCCCGAGCCCGAGGGGCTCGCGGTCGGCGAAGCGTTCGGCACCCACTACGTGTTCGTGGGCCTCGAGCGGGTCGGCGGCTTCATGGTGTGGAGCATCGATGACCCCATGGCGCCGGTGCAGTGGGGCTACGTGAACCCGCGCGACTTCTCGGGCGACGCCGAGGCCGGGACCGCCGAAGACCTGGGGCCCGAGGGGCTGTTGTTCGTGGCGGCCGACGACAGCGCCACCGGCAACCCGCTGGTCATCGTGACCAACGAGATCAGCCGCACGGTGTCGATCTACGAGCTGACCTTCGTGCCCGCCTGATTCCGCCCCCACCCCGACGCTGCTACGCTCGGGGGATGAACACCGCCCCCGCCGCCGCCAAGGTGCACGAGTTCATGACCACGTGCCCTGTCACCATCGAGCGCGGTGCGCCGCTCGTCGACGCGCGGGCGCTCATGATCCAGCACGACGCGCGGCACCTGCCGGTGGTCGACGGTGGTCGACTCGTCGGCATCCTGAGCGCCCGCGACATCGAGCTGCACGCTTCGCTGTCGCGGGATCGCGGCGGTGGCGCCGCGGTGCCGATCGTGGCCGAGGCGATGACCGAGAGCGTGTTCACCTGTGGACCCGATGCGCATCTGCACGCGGTCGCCCACGAGATGGCCGAGCACAAGTTCGGCAGCGCGGTGATCGTGGATCGCGAGCAGCCCACGCGCGTGCTCGGGGTGTTCACCACGACCGACGCCCTGCGCGCCCTCGCGCAATTCACCGCGCACCACTGATTCGCCACGGCGCTCCCTCGGCCAACGCCGCATCTCCGCGACTGTCAATCGAGCGTTCCACCGAGCCGCCGCGGGCGATCAGCCCCGCGGCAGCCCGCAGCGCACCGCACCCCGCGGGAATTTCTCCACGCCCCCGCGGCGAAGTGGTCGGTACTGCCGTGATGCAGTGGAATCTCTTGGTCGCCCTGGTGGGCTCGTCGGCGAACCTGGTGCCGTCTGTG
>Ga0105045_10006159_pt1 | contig 10604 bp, 9 predicted proteins | sample MAT02_FD_78089 | JGI IMG/M metagenome (GOLD analysis project Ga0105045, IMG submission 78089) | Freshwater microbial communities from Lake Fryxell liftoff mats and glacier meltwater in Antarctica - MAT-02 (megahit assembly) | ecosystem: Environmental > Aquatic > Freshwater > Ice > Liftoff... | reverse complement strand
TGGGCGCGAAGAACGGCATTCGCCGTTACGGCCACATGGTTTTGCCGATGGAGGAGACGTTAGTAACCAGCGCTGTCGACTTCAGCGGCCGTCCGTTCTTAGTCTTCCAAGCCGAGATGCCATCGCCGAAGATCGGCGACTTCGATAGCGAATTAGTTGAAGACTTTTGGCAAGGCTTTGCATCGAATGCGCTTTGCAACTTGCACATTTTGTTGCATCACGGTCGCAACACGCACCACATCGCCGAAGCGATTTTCAAGGCAACAGCTAGGGCCATCCGAATCGCCTGCGAAATCGATCCCCGCCAAACCGGCGTGCCGAGTTCGAAAGGTGTGCTTTAAGCAACGCTGTCAAGCATTCCTATCAACGGAAACTTTAAGTCTACCAACGGGCATGCGGCTTGGGTTTTATCATTAAATACCACAGGCTTGTCCTGTGGGTCATTATGCTCTACGGCTACACCAGCGGGTCTGGCCTACACTCGAATCCCGCTGGCTTGCCCAGCGGTGTGCTTTCGGTTTTTTGGTTTTTTGCTACAGGGATCAACGCTAACGTCGCGGAGCGACGTGCGACAGTGTGGCCGCTCGCGACACGAAGGAAGCGTACACTAAAACCAAAGATTGCGACGAACGTTCGAGTTAGACAGACACCACTCTGGTCCAATTTGTATGCTAAGCTTGGGAGTGTTGCGGTGCACGCGTTTTTCAAATGGCTTCTATTTTCTGGCCGCGGAAGAACGAAGGGAAATAAATATCGTAACTGCTTTTGCAAAAGCGATAGCCAGCGAGCATCCCGCTTTCTAACCGTGATCCCATTAAACCGCAGAGGCTCAGGAAACACAGAATTTGGAGTAAACGGGCCGCTCGATTTTTTTGAGAAGTGATCCTCTGTGGACTCAGTGTCTTTGTGGTTTCACCCAAAACCTGATGAATTGCCACGAACGTTTACTATCGCCAAACGCCAATCGCTCGGGTAAATTCAGGCTTGAATCACCATATCACATCACAGTTTTACAACAAAAACAGGGAAAGAAAGCCAGAATGCCATTAACGACAGGTCCTGAAGACAAACAAGAAAAAGTCGCCCCAGGTGCGATCGACGCGAATGCAAAACAAGAGTTCCTCGTAACCGATTCAGGGCTTAAGTATCGAATTCTGCGAGCGACAGACGGCAAGAAACCGATCGCATCAAGCCGCGTTACGGTTCACTACAAAGGTTGGTTGGATAACGAAACGATCTTCGACAGCTCCTATCGTCGCAACGAAACGATTTCCTTTGGACTAAACCAAGTCATTGCGGGCTGGACCGAAGGTATGCAATTGGTTGGCGAGGGCGGAATGATCGAATTGGACATTCCCTACCAACTCGGCTACGGGGAACGAGGTAGCCCGGGAGCGATTCCACCTAAAGCAAACCTGCACTTTATCGTCGAACTCTACGATGTAAAGTAAATCGGGCATGAACGGTTCGCAGGCAGGTAGTTTTCAGTCTGCCGCTCGCCTAATTAAATAATCGAGGACAATCGTTTTACTCTCAGCAGTAATTCCGTTCCCATTCCTGCACTTCCGCTTGAATCGCCTCGTTTTGGGCCATGCTTCCTGATTTCTGCTTGGACTCAAACAGGGTTTCAAACGCTTGGATTTGGTCCGCAATCGGCCGCCGGATTTCATCGGTCAATCGATCGATGAACAGGACGCCATCCAAGTGGTCGATTTCGTGCTGAACAATTCGGCCCATGAAACCATCGACCTCGGCATTGATCTCATTGCCATTCAGATCGTAAGCGTTGACAACGAGTGTCTTGTTTCGTCGGACGTGAGCGTTGATACCAGGGAGGGAAAGGCAGCCTTCTTCTGCTTCCGCGGTTCCCTTAGCTCGATTGATGACCGGGTTGATAAATACCAACTCAGGCCCTTCTTCTTTGTCGCCACTCGGATTGGCGATAAACAATCGAATTGGCAGATTCACTTGATTGGCTGCGAGTCCTACCCCGCGAGATTCGTACATGATTTCGAACATCTCATCGACTAGCTCCTTGAGACGTGCGTCCACTCGAACGATGGGTTTGGACCGATGCCGGAGGGTCGGATGCGGGTAAGTGATCAGTTGAAGCGATGCCATGCTGCCTATCGAGAATGAAGAACACGTGTTATTTTGAGTTGCTGCGGAGACTGGCAGTATTGTGGTCGAGAATACGCTTGTCGTAAACCTACCAATGTCCACGATTCGATGGTCCGTATTTATCTATGCTACGACTCGTCCAAAAATGGTTATTCGCGCTGGTAGTTGCAGCGTTTGTGAATGAAATCGCTCGAGCTCAGTCGACCTACGAGCAATATGCCGAAAAGTTCGGCCAGGAAAGCCGTCTCTGGATTGCGGAACCTGGTGACACAGGGCTAAATCGCTGGAATCCTCGGGAGCTGTTCGAGGATAGTGGCATCTTGCTGGACTGGGATTCTAAACGTGTTCTGCTGTTTCGTTCGACCGGTAAAACGGAGACAACGTTGCCAGGTGACCTGATCGTTCGAATCGAACCGGCGTGGGCGAATGAATCCGGAGAAGAAATCCATCGCTTGTTCTCGGAACGCCAATTTAAACTGGTGATTACCAAGGGCCAAGAAGTTGTCAATAAATTTGAAAAAAGCGGGCTCCCCGTATGGCAACGTCGACTCATCCTCGCCGAAATGATTGAATCCTGTTCGGCGATTGGGAAACCACAAATCGCCGGCACCCTTTTCGCCGCGTTGGCAAAGGGAGATCCGCCCCCCGTTTTGCTTTTTGCAACGATCCCGCTCCCTTGGGGTGAGACGGCTTTCGCAGATTTGGACATGACGAAAATCAATGCATTAGCCGAGGAATGGATCCAGCAAGAGTCCGAGTCCTCGAAATTGCTTGGTGCAGCTTGGCTTCTCACTGGTACGAAAAGAGCTTTTGCAATCGAAACGCTCGAGCAATTGGCCAAAAGTTCCAAGTCACTTATGATTGTTGCCTATTCGAAAGCTCAGCTCTGGCGAACCGTTCCGCCTGCCGAGATCCTTTCGGATCGATACCCGCGTTGGCTTTCGGAACGGGATAAGCTTTTGCTGCCCGGCCAAGCTGGGCCGACCATGCTGCTGGCGGAAAGATTGCAACAGGCTGGACAGACGAACCTGGCTATTCCCGAATGGCTACGCATTGCGACCATGCATGGGGATCGATACCATCTGATTACCAAAGCGATTCCTAAGGCAACGGAAGCCCTGCGAGCTAGCGGTCGAACGGCGGAAGCGGATCGAGTGCAGTCGCTGCTAGATCGCTACAAAACAGAGAAAAACAGCAACAAATAGCAAGCGAGCATGATGGCAGAAATCAACCCAAGTCGAGCATCCATCGTGATTCAACGGTTCAATCGAGCGGTCATTGTCGTCGCGATCGCATTCTGTTTGTGTTTGCCAGGCACTTTGGCCGAAACCGTGATCGCACAGGGAAATGCTCCTGCGGCAGGTACTTCGGCGTCACCGCCATCGACAGTAACCGCACCAGGAAAAGGCAGAACAGCTGCCGAAGAATCTCTCCTTGGTGTCATCTTCAGCGGCGGGATCATGGGGATTGGGATTATGATCGTATTGATTCTGTTGTCGATCTTCTCGATGTACCTGGTGGTCGATCAAGCGATGGCGTTGCGAAAGAAGGAGTTGTTACCGGCAGATCTCGTCGAAACGGTTCGCCAGCTTTTGTCGCAAGGCAAGCTCCAGGACGCGGACCAAGCCTGCCGAAAAAGGCCATGCCCGCTTTCGTTCGTTTTGGTGAGCGGCATCTCCGAAATTGAATACGGCTGGCCCGCCGTTGAAAAGGCGCTGGAGGATTCGACTGCGGAACAAGCGGCACGGTTATACAGAAGACTGGAGTATTTGTCCGTTATCGGCAACATCGCTCCCATGATCGGGTTGCTCGGCACGGTAACCGGGATGATTTTGGCGTTTCGCGAAGTGGCGTTGTCGCAAGGCACAGCAGGGGCCGGAGATTTAGCAAGCGGCATTTACTCGGCTCTAGTCACGACCGTTTGCGGGCTCGTTATTGCTATTCCATCCTTAGCGGCCTTCGCCATATTTCGGAACAAGATTGACGAGATCATTTCAGATACCGCTTATTCGGCTCAACACGTATTTGGTTCCGTTCGACGTAGACTACCAGGCGGCACTGCGGCACGGCCAAGCGTGGTTGCGCCTCCGCGGAGCTGATTTAAACCGATTTAATTTCCTTGTTCACAAGCGGCACGAGCCTATTGAGCTATCGTTCCGAGACACAGCCAACGACGGTCCGGGACCTGGGCGACCTCAGCAGATGATGTGTCAGCCCTCCGGACTTAAGCCAACTATGCGATTTGTTTCACTTGTTTTTGCGAGCCGACCAATGCTTCAAAAAGCGGCGAGGCCATCAGCGTTGTTACCACGGCCATGATGACCAAGATTGCGAATAACTCTTTGCTGATCACACCGCGTTGAAGACCGATATTAATAATGATGAGTTCCATGAGCCCGCGTGCATTCATCAACGTACCAATTCCTAACGCTTCTCGATTCGGCAAACCAGTCCAACGTGCGGCAAGCCAACAGGCACCAAATTTCCCAACCACCGCCACGACGAAAACCAGGCCGCACATTGCCCAAAGATAAGGCGTTTTGAGAAGTCCAATTTCGGTGTTGAGACCTGAGTAAGTGAAAAAGAGCGGCAACAGCAAAGCAACCGCGAGTGGCTGCATTCTTGCAATTAGGTCTCTAGCCATAACCCCGCGAGGAATGCAAGCTCCCATCACGAATGCACCAAAGACCGCATGAAGTTGAATCTTGTCCGTAAACCAAGCACCAAAAGCCATGACGGCTATCCCAATTACCAAGCCGGTATCGCTCAACGTCTCATCCGCTTCAATCAACCAATGTTTGCATCGATCGAGCAATGGCCGGACCAATGCGAAAGCCACAAAGACAAACAAAAGACCACCACCAATACTCCAGCCAGCGAAAGACAAGTTTGAGTCGAAACTTGCGAGCACCAACGCAAGCAAACACCAAGCCATTGCGTCGTCGATCGCACCTGCACCAATCGCAACAGTCCCCATCAACGTCCCTGCGAGTCCTTTGAAGTGAATGATGCGAGCCAGCATTGGGAATGCTGTGATGCACATTGAAGCCCCCAGAAACAGCATCGCTTCTGACAACTTTGTTTTTTGAGGGAAGAGCTCGGTGTAGTGAAAAAAATACCAAGCGAGAACTGCTCCCAACACAAAAGGCGCGATCATGCCAGCCAAAGATACCGCAAGCGAACTCTTGAAATGTTTACGGACAATGTCGACACGAAATTCCAAACCAACAATAAACATGTACAGAGCAAGTCCCAACTGCGAAGCCGGGAAAAGATAGCTCTGGGTGTCTCTCGTGGTTTGGGACCGATCCCATGGAAACATCTCTTTTTGCCACTCGGGCATTAATAGTCCAAACAACGATGGTCCTAACAAGACGCCCGCAATCATTTCGGCAACCACTTGAGGTTGCCCAAATTGCTTTGCAATTATGCCGACAATTCGACATGCAATCAGGATGACGCCGATTTGAAAGAAAAACTGTACGGCTAAGTGAACGTTGCTAACTGGATTCATAAGGTTTCTATACTTGTGTTCATTTTAGTTGGTGCCACATTCAAGCTGAAACAGGGGTAGCGGAACTCACCAGGAGTTTCGGTGTGCATCTAGAATTCTTCGGTGACGTTACCGAAAGCCTTGGCACCTCCCGCTACGATCGATCGACAATCTTTACTTGTACTTGGTCGATGCATTAGGACCAAAGTTTCTTCTCTTGCTCATGAGGCTTGCGAGCACTGCGAAGAAGCGAAGCAAGTTGCTCGAGCTCTAAGGGACTTAAATGACCAAGTTGTTTTTCATGGCATTGCCGAAGTGGCGTGGCAATTTCGTTGAGAAGCGCTAGCCCATTTTTGGTTATGTTGATGAGCACCAAGCGTCGATTCTCGGCAGGACGGGTTCGTAAAATCAACGATCCAGTCTCGAGCTTGTCCAGCATCCGAGTGATGTCGGGCGATTTGGAAATCATCCGGTTCGCAATCGTGAGCGTTGGGACCGGTTCTGGATGATTGGCGGCCAGCAAACGCAACACGTTGTACTGCTGCGACGTGATGCCACGCGGTCCGAAAACCTCCTCTTCCAAGGTGCGCAAGCGATCGTAGGTTCGCCAAAGATTAAGGTAAACCTCCTGCTCTAACGAGTCGAATTCGACCGTTCTGTTTGTTTCTTCGCCCATAGCGTTACTATAGTTGTGCGAACGACTGTTGTCCAGACATCCTTTTAAGGCTCGAGAAATTGGCGTTAGTCTGCTCGTAACGCGACGCCCCTCGCTTACACTTCGGGTTATGAATGATTGGCCCCTCGCTTACGCTTCGGGTTTACAAGCACACGACCGGACGCCAGAGCCGGTTGATCAAGATCAGGAATTTCGCATGTCCAGCAGAGTGTCTGCACTTTCAACCATCCTTCGATCACCTTTGCGAATCCTAGCGCTCGTATTGATGCTGTTCTTTACGGCGGAAGTCGCTGTTATGTTGGTCCTACCATTCATCACGCCCAAGATGATTGGCGACGGTGCTCGCGCAATCCTGGACGCCTTCCTTTTGACGATCGTTTGCGCACCGGTTTTGTGGTGGGTCATCATTGGTCCTCTTCGCAAGATTGCGATCCAAGAGCATCAACGCAGCGAAACCATCGTTGCCAACGCGGGCGAAAGCATTCTCACATTCGATCGCTTTGGCACGATCCTGTCCTGCAATCGCTCGACCCTAGAATTGTTTCAAGTCACGGCAGAAGAATTGATTGGGAAACACATTCAGTCGATGATTCCCAAATTGCCTCGCAGCTTCGAGAGCTTTCCAATGCGGTTTCGATTGGCAGCTGTGCGGGCGAATAAAGAATCCTTTCCTGTACAAGTTTCCGTCAGTGAATATCCGTCCGAATCGCATAATGTCCGCATTGCAATCCTTCGAGATGTCACGTGGTCTGAACGCGCAGAACAAGAGCGTCTGGAGCGCGTACGCGAGACGGAGGCGCTTCGTACCCAACAAATGGCAACCCTGGCTCAACTCGCTACCGGAGTTGCGCACGAGATTCGCAATCCGCTTACTTCGATCAAAATGCTCATTCAAGTTAATCTGGCTTCTTTTGCCAAAGCAGGCTTGCCAACCGATGACTTGGAATTGGTGGAACAAGAAATCCGCCGAATGGAACGCTCCGTCAACAGCTTGCTCGACTACGCAAGACCCGAGAAGAGCGAATCCACCGAGTTCTCAGTACAGTCGGTTCTTCGACGTACATCGCAATTGATTTCAGGCCGCTGCCAATCACAAAATGTCCAGCTATCCGTAGACGCTCCAACCGAACCCCTGAATCTGATCGGAGATTCTGCCCAAATTCAGCAATTGTTGTTGAACCTGTCGTTGAATGCGCTCGATGCTATGCCCGATGGCGGCAAGCTCGATATTGTGGTCTCCTCAAAGAACTCTATCATTGAAATTGACGTTCGCGATACCGGTCCTGGAATTGAAAGCAGCATGCTCGCCCAGCTCTTTACGCCGTTCGCTACCACGAAACCGAATGGAGTCGGATTGGGGCTCGGCATTTGTCGTCGGATCGCAGAAGCACATCATGGCACCCTCTCGGGAACGAACTTGCCGGCGGGCGGAGCTGAGTTTCTTTTGACTTTACCGATCGCGTTGCCGAATGCAATGGAAATCACGCGAACCAACCTAACGGAATAAGCATGCAAAGTCTCTTAGTCATCGACGACGAAATCTCCATCTTGCGAGCATTCGAACGAGCATTCGCAAACGATTCGACCCTCGTATTGACTGCAAAAAACGGCATCGAAGGCGAACGCATCTTTCAAGAAAGCAAACCGGACGTGGTTGTGATCGATCTTAGTTTGCCCGATACGTCAGGCCTAGAATGCTTCAAGCGACTACGTAAAATGGACCCACGGGTTCCATTCATCTTTATCACAGGACATGGAACCGTCGAGACTGCTATCGAGGCCACGAAACTAGGTGCTTACGATTACTTGTTCAAGCCTTTGGAGTTGGACGAGATGCAAGGTTTGCTCGACAAGGCATTTAACCTGAGCCGAATGGTTCGCGTTCAACCTCTGCTTGCCGATGAGGAGGATACCGTTGAGGATGCCATCGTTGGTCGCTGCCGAGCAATGAAGGAAGTGTATAAATCCATCGGTCGGGTCGCATCTCAAAATTTGACCGTCTTGCTCTTGGGCGAAAGCGGAACAGGCAAAGAAGTCGTCGCTCAAGCGATCTACCACCACAGTACGAGGTCCAAAGGTCCCTTTCAAGCGATCAATTGCGCCGCCATTCCAGACGCTTTGCTTGAAAGCGAAATGTTTGGACATGAAAAGGGAGCGTTTACCGACGCGCAACGTCAGCGAATCGGAAAACTCGAACAAGCGGACGGGGGAACCCTGTTTCTCGATGAGGTTGGGGACATGTCGCCAATGACCCAGGCTAAATTTCTAAGAGTCCTCCAAGATCAAACCTTAGAACGCGTCGGAGGAAGCACGCCAATCAAAGTCAATGTTCGAGTCATCGCTGCCACCAACCATGATCTCAAAAAACTAGTTTCAGAAGGCCTTTTTCGCCTGGACCTTTACTATCGTCTCAGCGTTGTTTCTATTCACCTGCCACCACTTCGAGAACGGGAGGGAGACCTTCGCATTTTGGCAGAGTATTTTCTCCGAAAGCACAGTAGTGAGTTTGGCAAAGATATCCGATCTCTATCCGACGAAACGCTAAAGCTATTGGAGGCCTACCACTGGCCGGGCAATGTGCGCGAGCTGGAAAGCGTCATGAAGCAATCGCTGCTCACCGCTCGAGGCAATATCTTGCTTCCTGAATTTGTGCCAACCTTGTCTGCCGAAGAGTCGCAGAGCATCCTCGTTAAAAACGAAGAAACTCTTTCCAAGAACTTCATCGCGGAACGCTTAACCGCCGGCAGCGAAAATTTGTACGCAGAAGCCATCGCCACGGCCGAGCGCCAAATCTTTAGTCAAGTGCTTGCGCATACCGGAGGCAATCAGCTGAAGGCGTCCTGTATTCTCGGGATATCGAGAGTCACGCTTCGAAGCAAACTGAAGTCCTTGGGCATCGAAGCCAGCCGATTCAGCGAATTATGATCGAGTGTTTATTCGCCCAGCCGTTTTTTCAGTTGTTCGATTTCCAATTGCAGCGCTCGATTCTTCGCTTCTGCGTGCTCCCCCTCTCCTCTAGGCAACACAACAACCCTTTTCTCTCCCTCGCCCCCTTGGGGGTTGAGGGGGTTGAGCTCGTGAAACACAACAATGCTAGAAGCAACGAACCGATACTTTTCGCTAGTCGCAGCAAAAAACCGCCAACGAATTTGCTGATGCTGTTTGGCTATAAATTCGCAATCGACAATGTTCCAACCAAAAATTTCGTCGCGAAGTTCCTATCTCTCTCTCTACTGTCGATTTCCTCTGCGGCGATTTCCTCTGCGTCGATTTGAACCTCGTGATTGAAGTCGATGGCAAGCCTCATTTAACTGACGAAGGTTTAAAGCATGATCGAATTGGAGATCAGTTCTTGCGTACCACACCTGCAAACAAGTCGTTGATGCTCGACCCAAACGGGATCGAATGGCCCTGTGATCGGCTCGATACGGTTTTGCTGTTCATCAGTTTAAGAGCTTTCGTTCATCTGTATTTTCCTAAGACGTTCGAAGATAGGTTTATGCCAATCTCTCCAAATTCCGCCTCGATTCGCTTCCGATTGAGACCGCCTTTGAAATTAGCCATGCCATTGGCGCTCGTCCATTCGTCTTCGAAGATGACCAACTGTTTGGGTATTGCATGTCGAGGAAAATCGCACAAAAGCTGTTCGATCCGCGATTGGTACTGCGTCAGAGAAGTCGGAACCAACTCATTTGAAGAACTTAATTTAAGTAGCAACACCGTATGCGGGCGGTTTTTGCCGATTAACATGCACTGCGAAACCCACGGCTGCGAATTCAAGATTTGCTCGATCGGAAACGGTTGCACCTTGTAGCCATTGCTTAAAACAATCGTATCATCCGCTCGCCCCAAAATCCGGACGGCCCTTTTCTCTTGATTCAATTGCTCGCTAGGTAAAAACTCAGCGAGGTCGCCCGTGTCCAACCATCGATCAACTATTTTTGCTTGAGTGGCCTCCGGCTCTCGCCAGTATCCCAACATGACTCCTTCGCCCGAGACCCAAAGTCGTGATTCGGAGTCAATCCTAATTGCCATCCCTTTTACAGGTGGCCCCACCTCAATCAAGTTGTCGGACTCCGAGCCTAAACCAACTCGGTTGGAACAAATCACGGGCGAACTTTCAGTAAGCCCGTATCCTTGAAAGATCGGCATGTCTACTTCCGCAAATTGCGAACGAACATCGTGCGAAAGCGTTGCGCCTCCACTTGCTAATCTCCTAATTCTTGATCCGAGGATTTCATGCAATGCCGACTTGGTCCCACCCAGCTGACACCACTTGACCAGAAGCCGATCATAAAAAACGGGAACGCCATT
>Ga0105045_10006158_pt1 | contig 10604 bp, 12 predicted proteins | sample MAT02_FD_78089 | JGI IMG/M metagenome (GOLD analysis project Ga0105045, IMG submission 78089) | Freshwater microbial communities from Lake Fryxell liftoff mats and glacier meltwater in Antarctica - MAT-02 (megahit assembly) | ecosystem: Environmental > Aquatic > Freshwater > Ice > Liftoff... | reverse complement strand
GCGAGCGAGGCCGCGTTGCCCCTACCGGGTTTACCCCGGTTTATTGGGATCGTAGAAGATGCGCACTTCAGCGTTCTTTGTCCCGAGTAGTTGCTGGGCGCGGCGGAGGGCATCGCGGGTGGAGATGTTCGGGTTGGAGGGCATGGTTAAGAAAATATTGCTCTCGCCTTGCTTGCGATCCGCGCCTTCTTGGAGGGTTTCGAGAATGCCGGAGCGTTTTAGGACTTTATATACGTCTTTGGTGGCGCCGGAGATGAGGAGGTGGAGTCCTTTGCGGCGCATGAAGTGGACGAGATCCTCAAGAGCCATGACGCTGGTGGCATCGAGGTGGCGGGCGTTTTTCAGGCGGAGGATAATGACGCTGATCGCCGGATCTGCGACGGTGCGCTGGATCTGGGTGCGGAAAATCTCGGAAGCACCGAAGAAGAGATCGCCTTCGACGTGGACGATGGAGATCGCGGGGATGGGTCTGGCGTGGGCACCTGCCTTTTCGCGCAGTTCGCCGGTTTCGTTGAACTCGTATTCGGTGAGGTATGGTTTGCTGGCTTTTCTCAAAAACAAGGTGATGGAAATGGCGACACCGATGAAGATGGCGACATGTAGGGGAGCGAGAAGGGTGGAGAGAAAGGTGAAGACGATCACCACCGCATCATCGCTGGTGGAGCGGAGGCAGATGCGGATCTGGTGGACGTTGAAGAGGGAGAAGGAGACGGCGATCACTAGGACGGCGAGGGCTGCGGTGGGGATGTAGTCGATGATGTTCAGTCCCGTTTCCCCGGACCATCCGATAAGGATGACGAGGATGAGGGTGAAGATGCCGGTGAAAACCGGAGCTGCTTTGGTCTGCGCTCCAGAGCGGAAATTCAGCATAGAGCGGGTGAGCGATCCTGAGGCGGGCATACCCCCGGCGAGGGCGGATGTTAGGTTCGCGAAGCCGATGGAGAGCATGTCCTGATTCACATCCACCTTGTCACCGGTCTGAGAGGAAATGGATTTCGCCATCAAGGTATTTTCCAACGAGGCGAGGAAAGCGATGGCGAGCGCGAGGCCCAGCATCATGGATATGTCTTTAAAGATCTCTTTGTGGAAAATGTGAGGTGCGGTCGGGATCAACTCCGCGAATCCAAAAGTGCTGAAGGTGGACTGGCCTGCGAACGGCTGGATGCCGAAATGGATGAGCGGGCCGAAAATGGCGGAGCCAAGGAGAAGGGCGATGGAAAAGGCTGGCCAGGTCTTCTTCCACCTGCGGAAGATAAAGTATATGCCAAGCGTGCCCGCGCCAATAAGGACTGGTACCCAGTCGATATGTGGTAGGGATTTTAGAAGCTCGCCTACGAGACCGAAGAAGGTGGCGGTATTGTCGGGATCGATGAAGGGGCTGACGCCGAGGAGGGGCTTGAGCTGGTTCCCGATGATGAGCACGGCGGCGCCCGCCATGTAGCCGACGAGGACGCTGCGAGAAACATATTGGAGCAGGTCCGCCACTTTCAGAACAGCACCTACCATCGACACAACCGCAATGAGGATCACCAATAAGGGCAGGAGCTCGGGAATCCTGAATCGTAGCTCCGGATGGGTGGCAAAGAAACTGAAGAGCATGAACGCCGTGGCGTTCGTGGGTCCGAGAACATTGAATTTTGAGCTGGAGAAAAACGGAGCGGTCATCGCGGCAACCGAGGCGCAGACTACGCCGTAGATGATGTCCAGCCCGGCGATCGCCGCGTAGGCGATGGCCTGCGGGAGGGCGAGCATCGTCACATTGAAGGCTGCGCGCAGATCGGCTCCAAACAAGTCCTTTGAATAGTCCCGGGGGGAACCGATCCTAGGCAGGAAGTCGATCTTCTCGGTGGCGAAAAAATCGCGCGTCTGCCGGAAGGTTTTTTTGATGAGCGTGCCAAAAGTCATGTGAATCCTCTCACACTAACGAAAACGCACGCGCCTGAACAAAAACAAGCCGAGCAGGATGCAAAAAATATTCGGAGCCCAGAGAACGAGGGTCGCGCCGAGGTCTGTCTCGAATTCATCGGCTAGGACAGTGAAGAGAAAATACGCGGTGCCTATCATCAGGCTGACGATGAGGCCACTGGAGGTATCCTTGCTCCGGCTTTTCAGACCAAGGGGAACAGCCACGCAGGCGAAGGCGAGGCAAGCCAGTGAAAAGGAATAGCGTTTCGTGATCTCCGCGCGGAAGGCGACCTTTTTCTCCTGAGGCAGATCCGGATTCTCATCGATGTAGCGAAGGATCTCCCCATTGGTCATGGCGCTGGAGCGGGCCTTGCGATTTTGATCGGTGCCGAAATCGAAAAGCCATGGCTCGGCCTCACCGGCGAAGGCGAGTTCGGAGGGTCGGCCCTCTTGTTTTGTCTCGATAAAGGCATCGATGAGCTTAAGGCGGAGCTGTTGTTTCTCTTCATCGACCACTAGCGAAACCTTGTCGGCATGGACGTAGGCTTCAGCGCCGACTGGGGTGCCGTTATCGCCATTCGAAACTTGGTAAAGGTGGAAGCCGACGAGCGAGTCACCTTCCTTTTCCTCCACGAAGACTTTCTGGTTCTTAAATTTCGACTGGACGATACCGGGATCGAGGAGAGAACGCGGATCGCGCTTCACCTGCTCATAAATCATTTCCGTGAGGGAAGCTTTGGCGAGCGGGACGACATTCACATTGATCCACAGGCAGATCCCGGAAAGCAGGGCACCGATTACGAAAACTGGCAGTGCCAGCCTTCCAAGGCTCAGCCCGGCGACGCGGAAGCTGGTAATCTCGTTATCACTGGACATGCGCCCGAAGACCAGCAGGACAGCCGAGAGAAAACCCCAAGGAATGGTGAACATCAGGGAAAACGGCAGGACGTTGATGACGAAACGGAGCACCAGCCCTAGCGGTGCGTGTTGCTCCACGAGGAGCGGGCGCGCTTGTTTAAAAAGATTCCCCATCACCAAGACGAAGCTCAGCACGACGATCGCGTACAGCGTCCCCAAAAGGATCTGTCTGGCGATGTAGCGGTCGGCAATGCGCATGGCGGAGACTCGGGATTTCCGGAGTAAGTTGCAAGTGGCAAGTGGCAAACAACCTGTATGCAGGAGATTGGAGATTGGAGATTGGAGATTGGAGATTGGAGATTGGAGATTTGAGATTTAGGGTGTGGCCGTGTTTGATGTGCTTATTATTGAAACTTCCACTCCCACAGGCTCTATCGCGCTTGTTAGCGAGGGCGAGATCGTTGGGGAAAAATCATTCACTAGCGACCGCAGGCACAACGCCGCGTTGTTCGAGCCGCTGGGTGAGATACTCGCACAGCATGGCTCGCGATCGTTCGATGCGGTGTTTGTGGGAAGCGGACCGGGAAGCTATAGCGGGACGCGGGTCGGGATCGCGGCGGCGCAAGGGGCGGCACTTGTCGCGGGGAGCAAGGCCATCGCAATCCCGTCCATTCTCGCAGTTCCTGAAGCGCTAACAGGAGAGCCGTGCATTGCCGTCGGCGATGCGCGACGGGGTTCCTACTGGTTTGCGAAAATTTCCGAGGGTCAACTGCTTACCGAGCCGGAGTTGACCGACGAGATTGGTCTCGACTCCGCTGTCCGCCAGGCAGAAGCAAGCGGCCATCCCGTTTTCTGCCTAGATGCGATTAAAGGAAAAGGGATCGCGATGTCAAAACCTTCCGCTAGCGGGCTATGGCAGGCATGGCAAAACGCGCCACCGAAGACACGCGCATTATGGACAGGGGAAATCCCCCAGCCGATTTACCTAAAGCCACCGCACATCACGCCTTCGAAGAAAAAGGTGTTCGGGTAGAGTGCGAAAGAGAACTGGATGCACCTCACAGAGTTTTGGCGTTCCGGCCTTCGTCGATGAGCTTCCAGAAATGCTTAGAGCTGGCGAGCGCCTCGTCTTCCCCGAGGGGCATTTTCGAGCGGAAAAGGAAATCGGAAAACGTGCCTTTGTGAAGGACGCGGTGGACGATGACAGCGCCGTCCTTCACCTCGAAGTAGAAGCGGTAGTCCTTGGCCCGGTAGCGGTAGAAGACGTGGCCATCTCTCTCGATCCGTCCGAACCTGTCATTCTCAATCCCGTTGAGATCCTGCTCGGTGACGCGGAATTCCTCTAGCAGTTCGAGCTGCTCCAATGTCCCGAGGGCGGAGATCTCGGCGGCACTGATTTCATTGAAAACGATCTGGAACACGCCGGGAGACTACGCAGTCCTTGGGGGGACGGGGAAGAGGAAAGATTGCGATACTTAAAGGCGACCTCAAATTCCACGCATCATCCCCGCCATCGACTTGGTCATCATTTTCCGGACAAACGGGATACGCTGGGAAGCACGGAAACCGTAGTAGCGGAATGGGGCGATGAATTCGTAGTCGGATTGGAAAACGGGAGTCAGCCAACGGGTGGCGAACTGGTAATAGCGTAGGACTGGGCCGCGCCTCCGTGAGTATTCCGGCAGGGCATTTTCCAATGACATTTCTGACATACAGGCAGCCAGGCAGCTTGCGTCGGATAGCGCGAGATTCACTCCTTGGCCGAGCTGGGGACTCATCGCGTGGCCTGCGTCGCCTAGGAAAACGAGTCTGTCCCCGTGCCATTTCCGCATCCGGACATCGCCATATCGTGCCGTAAGAACCTGTTCCCAGCCATGAATCTGGCCTAACAAATTCTCTGCACGCGGGCAAAGATCGAGAATGGCTGCCTTCCATTTATCTAAAGGCTGACTGCGGATCTTTGCATCGTCCGCGATACGCAGGCTCCAGAAGAGACTGAGGAGCCCGTCCGTCCCGCCACGTTCTCTTCCCGTGGGCAGAAACCCGGCGAGGAGGCGCGTCCCGTGCACCAGCTGGTGCAGATCCCCGGAGGGAAACACGCCGTTGTTTTTCCCGATGAACCAATGCGCATCCCAGCCGTAGCCTCGGTCATAGCCCTCCCCGAGCAAGGCGCGGCGCATCGCGGAACGCGCACCGTCTGCGACGATGAGAAGGTCGAATTTTTCCCCTCCCACTTCCCAGCCGTCCGCCAACTTCCGCGCATCCTCCACCCGGCTCCCCCAGCGAATCTCGATGCCCTCAACTTCCACCAGACCGATCAGCGCCCCCATCACGACAGGCCTGTGGAGGCCAGCTCCGAAATACCCGTCGCCTAGCTCCCCGTAGCGCAGCTCCATCAGATCGCGCCCGTCCTTTTCAAGCACATGCAGCCGCCGCACTTTCGAGCCATGGGAAATGACGTCTTCGTAAATCCCCAGCTCGCGGAGCACATCCATCCCGCTCGGCTGCATCAGGAAACCAGCACCCACCGCCCGGCACTCCGGTGCCTGCTCGAATACCGTGACCTCATGTCCTGCCCGTTTCAGAAAAACAGCCGCCGCCGCGCCCGCCGCGCCGCAGCCGATGACCGCCACTCTCATCGTCCGCCTATTCTCGTGATGGTGTAGCCCACCTTTTCCAAGTGGCTGCGGATGAACAGGGATACAAGTATCTTCAAAGTTGCGCCAAAGTTAGGAGAAGTCTTCATCGGAATAAAAACTGTACGGTTTGACCCTACCTGTCATCTGAAACATTCAATCGCCGCTATCCCCGGACTCTTCCTTGAAGTTTCGAGTTTAAAATTTAGAGTTTCCCGCATGCGTTGTTTTTACTCACAGGCTTTTGAGCTCGACCTGCCCACTGGCCACCCGTTTCCGATGGATAAGTTCCGTGTCTCCAAGGAGATGCTGCTTCAGGAAAATATCCTCCGCCCGGAGGAAATCACCGAGGTTAAAGCCACAGACTTTCACCACATTCTCCGCGTCCATGATCGGTCTTATATCGAGAAAATCCAGTCCGCCGCGCTGGATCGCAAGGAGCAGCTCGTGCTCGGCCTGCCCGCTTCGCCGAATCTTTTTTCCCGCTCCGCCACGGAAGTCGAGGCCACCCGTCTGGCCTGCAATGCGGCGTTGGAAGAGGGCATCGGCGTCTGTCTTGCTGGCGGGACTCACCATGCCTTCCGCGAACATGGGGAGGGCTACTGTGTGTTTAACGACATCGCCATCGCCATCCGGGATCTTCAAGACAAGCGCCCTGGAATCAAGATCATGGTCGTCGATACCGACGCCCACCAAGGCAACGGCACCGCCTCCATCCTCGGCGACGATCCCAAAGTTTTTACCTACTCCATCCACGTCGGGAAAAATTATCCCACGAATAAAATCGCTTCCACTCTCGATGTGGAGACCGTCCGTTATGTGGAGGGTGAAATGTATCTTCAGCAGCTTTTCCGCACCCTTGCCGATGCGCTAGACAGCTTTGCCCCGGACCTCGTCATCTGGATCTCGGGAGCGGATAATCATCGCAATGACCGCTTCGGCCAAATGCACCTTTCACTGAAAGAGATACAACGCCGGGACGAAGTCCTGCTCCGCGCCATGATCAAGAACAGCATCCCAGTCGCAATCCTCTACGGGGGAGGCTACAACCGCCAGCCGGAGTTCACCGCCAAGCTCCACCGCAACACCATCGCAACCGCCAAGCGCCTCGCCACAGAATACCGGGGGCTTTGAAGAGGATGGAGGGAGAGAGGGAATGAGAGAGGGGGCGATTTTGTTCCAGGCGAATTCCCTCATCCCCTCCATCTCTCCATCTCTCCATCTCTCCATCTCTCCATCTCTCCATCTCTCCGTCCCTCCATCCCTCCATCTCTGCATCTCTCCATCCCAAAACCCGGCACTGTATCTGCTAAATCGCACCCAATTCCCATGACCATTTCCAAGAAAAAAACAGGCCTTGCGATCATGACCTCCGGGGGTGATTCCGCGGGCATGAACCCCGCCGTGAAATGCGCTGCCGAATACGCTGCCACTCGTGGATACGAACCATTTCTTGTGTATGACGGGCTCAAAGGCCTCATCGCAAACAAGATCGTCCCCTCCACCAAGGAGCTCCTGTCCGGGATCATGCACAGGGGCGGCACGGTGCTGCGGTCGTCACGCTCGCCGGAGTTTTTCGACCACGCTGTCCGGCAGAAAGCTTTCGACAACCTAAAATCCCACGGTATCGAGAAACTCATTGTCATCGGCGGAGATGGATCCTTCCGCGCGCTGAACCAGTTCTACGCGGATTTCCAAATCCCCTTCGCAGGCATCCCCGCCACCATCGACAACGACATCGCCGGCACGGATTACTGTCTCGGCGTTGATACCGCGCTCAACGTGATCCGCCAATCCATTGACTCGATCCGTGATACCGCTTCCTCGTTCTCCCGCGCATTCGTGGTCGAGGTCATGGGGCGCCACTGCGGCTATCTCGCGGCGACCACCGCCCTCTCCTCCGGTGCGGAAATTTGCCTGATTCCTGAAATCGAATACAATCTCGATACCATAGGCGCACGCATCAAAGCGGATATCGAAGACGGGCGCGGTTACGTCATCGCTGTAGTCGCAGAAGGCACCGGCATGGCGGAATACATTACTCGTTTCATCAAAGACTCCATTGGTATGGAGGCGCGCCTCACCACTCTCGGCCACGTCCAGCGCGGCGGCTCGCCTACTGTCCACGACCGCATCATGGCCTATAAGTTCGCGGTCGCCGCCGTCGATTCCCTCGAAGCGGGCCAGACAAATTCCATCATGACTTTCAAGGACGGCACATACGGCCATCTTCCCATCGACCAAGTTGCAGACGCAAAATACAAAATCGACCCCGCGATCCTGAAACTCGTCCGTCCGCTCTGTCACTGAAGTATCCGTCCCCGGGAGCAACTACTGATTCGGTGGAGCGCACGACACCCAGGCATGGATCGATCCAGTGAAAGAGCGATTCACCGACCTAATGATCCCGCTTGCCTAAGGTGTTCCTCCCACACCCGCCGATCATCCCAAGAAGCCGCAGCGAAGTGAGACTGATTTTCCCGCAATGGAGAAGAATTCTCACCACAGAGGACGCAGAGACTCTAGGTAGTAAATCTTGATTTTCAATGGACTGGCTCTGTGTTCTCTGAGTCCTCCGTGGTGGAATCTATATCTGAAGTTGTAATCCGCCCATCTTCGATGCACCCCGATTGCGATTCTTCTTTCCCATTACCCTAATTGATCGCTGTCCATTAGAAACTTGACACCGGGCAGGTTTCCGCCATTTTCCCCGCCCCGCGCGTTGGTACGTGCGGTCAACTAACCACTCCCATGAAAAAGGATCTCCATCCAAAATACAATCCCGTTGTCTTCGTTGACATGACCACGGGTGCTCGTTTCGTCACGAAATCCACCAAGTCTTCCGAGAAAAAGGAAACCATCGACGGTGTCGAATACTCCGTGATCTCCTCCGGCATCACTTCCGATTCCCACCCCTTCTTCACCGGACTCGCGCAGTTCGTCGATACCGAAGGCCGCATCGACAAGTTCCAAAAGCGTTTCGGCGCAGTCCGCCGCGTCGGCAAGCCGAAGCTCAGCTAAGGCTACGAACGGCAAACCACCCGTTCCTCTCAAAAACGGCGACCTCAAAAGGGTCGCCGTTTTTTGCGTCTCCACTTCCAGATTCTTTGTCTCGCGCAAAGCCGCAAAGTTTTAGAATTCAGGACTTGAGTTCTTCCCTAGAGCAACGGCTTTGCGCCTTAGCGCCTTTGCGCGAGTCCTCTATTAAATCACCTCGGGACATCCGATCTCACCGGAGCCCCATCATCGGGCGGAAATTTCACGTTCCGGTAAATCTCGCCTACAGGCACCTCGCAACCCACGGACTCCAGCTCCAGAACCGCGTCGTCCCCTTTCAAAAGTCTGTAGATCCAGCTATCGCCGTCCTTACGGTAAACCTCCACGGCCACCATCTTCTGGGAAACCAGAACGTATTCCCGCAAGCTCGGTAGCATCTGGTAGCTGAAAAATTTCTTCCCCCGGTCATACGACTCCGTGCTGTCCGAGAGGATCTCGATCACAAATTGCGGATTTTTATAGGTATCTTGCCTGTCATCCTGGAACTCGAACTCCCCGCACAAACCGGAAAGATCAGGATAGAAATACGCATCGGCGGAATCGACCTGAACCCTCATATCCGAGCCAAGAACCAGGCAGGGGCGCCCATCCAGTTGGTTTCCGATCGACCGGTTCAGATTCGAGGCAATGATATTGTGGTTCAGCCCCGCACCTGACATCGCATAAATCTCCCCCCGCAGATACTCGCTCTTGAAATCAGCCTCGCGCTCCCAAGCGAGATATTCCTCACCGGTGGGAAATCGTTTTTCAGCAACGGACATGTCCTACAGATAACCCGATCCCGCCCCAAGGACAACTTCCGAATTGCCCTCGACATCTCGGGAGGAAACATTAGACAAGGGATGCTATGTCCACAGAAATCCTATATGAATTGCTCCAATTCTGCGTCCTCCTCTTTTTCATCTGGGTATTCTGGGATATTGCAAAATCCTTGCGTAAGATTTCCGAGAAAAAATAGCTTCCCCCACCCACGCACAGCACCTGAACAAAAGCCCTCTTCTTTGAAGTTTGAATTTTGAGTTTTGAAATTTAGTATCTGCGTGTGCTCGCAAAACGAATCATCCCCTGCCTCGACGTAACCAACGGCCGTGTGGTCAAAGGCGTCAACTTCGTCGATCTCATTGATGCCGGCGATCCCGTAGAATGCGCTATCGCTTACAACGAGCAAGAGGCCGATGAGCTCGTCTTCCTCGATATCACCGCGTCCTCAGATGCGCGCGAGACCATGGTCGATGTCGTCCGCCGCACTGCGGAAAAATGTTTCATCCCGCTCACCGTCGGCGGCGGCATTCGCTCCGTGGAAAACATGCGCACCATGCTCCTCGCCGGGGCGGACAAGGTCGGCATCAATACCTCCGCCGTCACCAACCCCGGCCTCGTCGATGAGGGAGCAAAAGCTTTCGGCAGCCAATGCATCGTCGTCGCCATCGATGCGAAACGCGAAGGCCCGGGGAAATGGGGCGTTTACACCCACGGCGGGCGCACACCCGTCGGCCTCGATGCGGTGGAGTGGGCCAAGGAAGTTTGGCGGCGTGGAGCGGGCGAAATCCTCCTCACCTCCATGGACGCCGATGGTACCCAGGCCGGCTATGATTGCGAGCTCACCGCCGCGATCTCCTCGGCCATCGGCATACCCGTCATTGCCTCCGGCGGAGCAGGAAACCTCGACCATATGGTCGAGGTCTTGGAGAAGGGAAAGGCCGATGCCGTCCTCGCCGCCTCGATCTTCCATTTCGGCATGCACACAGTCGGCGAAGCGAAGGAACACTTCGCGAAACACGGCGTGCCCGTGAGGCCGAGTTTTAAGTGTTGAGTGAATACCTGACCGCCGGAGGCTTTGGACTGCTGCGGTTCTTCATTCCCAGCTTTCGCGGAAAGCGCCGCCATGCACTGCCGCTCGTAACTACCTGCTGATTCCGACTTCACATCATCAACCCAGAAAGCTGCGGATAAGAACCGCAGCAGTCCAAAGCCTCCGGCGGTAGATACAATTCGAGCGTATCCTATTAGGGTGATAGATCGCGATCATTCGAACTTGCACACGCTGCTCATGAATATTTTCCTTGTTTTCGATATTTTCAGAAACTACAATCTTCGTCGAAAGGAAAAATCATGAACGAAACCGTCACCACCTACGCCATCTACCTC
>Ga0105045_10006156_pt1 | contig 10607 bp, 8 predicted proteins | sample MAT02_FD_78089 | JGI IMG/M metagenome (GOLD analysis project Ga0105045, IMG submission 78089) | Freshwater microbial communities from Lake Fryxell liftoff mats and glacier meltwater in Antarctica - MAT-02 (megahit assembly) | ecosystem: Environmental > Aquatic > Freshwater > Ice > Liftoff... | reverse complement strand
GCTATAACTGCTAGGGAAGGAATTTAATTCTCTATAAAATTGCTCATAAAATCAGATAAAGTTTTGCCTTAACCCATTAATACTCTAAGTAGCGGGACTTGCTGATGTTTTATTAGCTTGAAGATTAGAATGATGTTCTACTTCATTTTTAACATCCAACACAGGATTTTCAACCACCAAATCAATTACTTTATGTAAAATATCGGCATATTTTTTATCAAAAACTACATATTGATCATAGGCTGCAAAAGGATCCAGTGTATCGGATAAGTAATTAAATTAAGTTTTTTTTGTTTTATCGTCATTGCCTAGAATGGCCCCTTGAAAAAGATGTGTCCAACTGTAAGGACCAACTCTTAAAAACTCCAAAATCAAAAAAAATGAGAGGTTAAAAAAATATTTATGAGTCGTGAAACCGGTGTAGGTTTTTTCTTTATTTTAACGATTTTTTTCTTTATCATCCCTGTTCAGTTATTATAAGTCAGGGTGTAAGCTTGGCTTATCTAATATTAATTTTTGAGGGTATAATGGGAAAAGAGATTGAAAAGCGAGAGACCTGGGGATCAAAGATTGGGTTCATATGTGCCGTGGCAGGGTCAGCGGTTGGGCTTGCAAATATTTGGCGGTTTCCGCACCTTGTTGGGCAAAATGGGGGAGCGGCCTTTATATTGCTTTACCTGATTGCACTTTTTATCATTGGGTTTCCAGTTTTTATTGCGGAGTTGTTAATTGGCAGAACAACTGCCTATAACCCATCGGCTGCCTTTGCAAAGCTTGGAAAAAGTAAATACTGGGGCTTGGCCGGGAAATTGACGATTGTGACAGGCTTTATCGTCAGTGCTTTTTATAGCGCGGTTGCAGGTTGGATTTTGGGCTATTTGGTAGAGGCTTTACGTGGCAATATTTCGAGTTTTGAAAGTACCGAGCAGTCTGTTGTGCATTACCAAAGCTTAATGAGCCATCCACTTTGGGGTTTGGGATTTCATTTCTTATTTATTTCATCATGTATTGCAGTATTGTATCTTGGTGTAAGAAATGGAATTGAAAAAGGCAATAAAGTGATGATGCCGTTATTGTTTATCACGCTAATCACTCTTGTGATCAATGGTTTAATGATGCCAAATGCGGCTGAATCGTTAAAGTTTTTATTTTCACCAGATTTTAGCTTAATCACGCCGGCAGCGGTATTGATGGCACTTGGGCAAGCATTTTTCACTTTGAGTATTGGTCAAGGAACACTTGTTACTTACGGAAGTTATCTTGGCCATAAAGACAATTTAGTGACAACGGGCCTACCGATCGTTTTGATGGATACGATTGTTTCGCTTTTAGCTGCGGTTGCCGTATTTACAATTGTTTTTTCTGTTGGTATGGAGCCAAATTCTGGTCCCGGCCTCATCTTTCACACTCTTCCTTGGGCGTTTAGCCAAATTCCCGGCGGTTACATTTTGGCCATTTTATTTTTCTTGCTTGTCACGCTTGCGGCTTTGACGTCAGAAATATCGGCTTTAGAGCCTGCCATTGCCTATTTTGTAGATGAACATGGTTGGAAGAGATCAAAAGCTGTAATAATTACCGGATTTTCTTCTTTTTTACTTGGCGTTCCAAGCGCTTTGTCGTATAGTCTATTAAAAGATTATACATGGTTTGGGCTAACCTTTTTAGATCTAATGGATTTTATATCAAGTGCCGTGCTAATTCCTGTGGGAGGTTTTGCAGCCGTTATGCTGGTTGGTTGGGCTTGGGGTGCAAAATCAGGTATTCGGGCTTTGAGTGAAGGCACGATGGGAATGTTTACCAAACACCCAATTGTTAAAAACTATTTTTGGTTTAGTTTTAAATATGGAGCCCCCATTTTAATTATGTTTGTTTTCTTAAACGCAATTGGAATATTTGCTTAAATGAGTGAGATGCCAAAAAGTTTTATTGAATCTTCCCTCACCAAGGAAGATCTTGTTTTTGAAGTACCGCTAAGACCGCAATCTTTAAATGATTTTGTGGGGCAGGATCTTGTGCGCGACCGATTGGAAATTCTGCTTGGTGCTGCAAAATTACGAAATGAGCCCCTTGGTCATTGCCTTTTAAGTGGGCCTCCGGGCCTTGGAAAAACAACTCTTGCTTGCATTTTAGCAAAATCGATGGGAACAAATTTAGTCGTTACATCAGGACCTGTGATTGAAAAAGCAGGGGACTTGGCAGGCGTACTGACAAATTTAAAAGAGGGCGATGTTTTATTTATTGATGAAATTCATCGCTTAAGCCGTGTGATTGAAGAATATTTGTACCCTGCAATGGAAGATTTTGTTTTGGATATCATGATCGATTCCGGTGCTTCAGCAAGAAGCGTGCAAGTCAAACTGAATAAATTTACTTTGATTGGTGCCACAACCCGTGTTGGACTTTTAAGTGCGCCTTTAAGATCTAGATTTTGTTTTAATTCAAGACTTGACTATTACCACCCTTCCATCTTGGTGCAGGTAATCCAGAGAACATCTAGAATTTTGAATTTAAAGATGGACAATGCAGCTGCGATGGAAATTGCAAGACGCTCAAGAGGCACGCCAAGAATTGCCAATAATTTATTGCGCTGGGTTAGGGATTATGCTCAAATTAAATCGGGCAATCTTGTGAATTTAGAAGTTGCACAAAAAGCCCTTGAAATGCTTGCCATCGATGAAATGGGGCTTGATGAAATTGACTTGAAAATTTTGGAAGTGATGACTCATCATTACAACGGTGGACCTGTGGGGTTAAATACCATTGCGTTAGCCGTTGGAGAAGAGAGTCATACTATTGAAGAGGTGCATGAGCCTTATTTAATCATGCAAGGACTTATAAAGCGTACGCTGCGCGGCCGAGAAGTGACTGATATTGGCGTATCGCATTTAAATAAAACAAAACGTGGAGAAATATCATGATTGCAAGAGTATCGATGTTCTTATTAGCTCTAATGCCCATTACCGGTAATATAGATGCTTCAATTTGGGATTATTTTTTTTCAAGTGAAGTGGCACCCGACCCAAAAACTATTAAAGTTTTGATCGTGGATGACAAACCAAGTGCCATGCTTGAAGTTAGAGGCAAATATTCACTTTATGATCCACACAAAAAGAAACATATTAGCGCAAGATTTCTTGGAAAAAGAAAACCTGTACAGGCAGCAAGCGAAGGTGTGCGCTGGGGAGAAGAATTTCCAGGGATTCATCAGCTTTTAATTGCTCCTGAAGAAGATACAACAACAATTGTTATTGATGGTATTCATTATCGTGGAATTATTTATGTTTATGCAATTGATGGCAAAGTCAGCATTGTAAACGAAGTTGTTTTGGATGATTATTTAAATTCTGTTCTTTCAGTAAAATATCCTGGAACATTACCAGAAGAAATGTCAGCTGCAATTGCCATTGCAGAACGAACAAACGCTCTTTTTTGTGCGACAAAATCCAAAAGCCCTTATTGGTCTGTGGATGCACATAATGTGAATTATTATGGTGAGGCTTCTGTTAAACCTACAAGTTCGATTGTTCGTGCAATTAACGCAACAAGGCAAATGGTTATGAGCGTTTCAAAAAAAGCTGAAGGACTTAATCCATTTCCTGCAGGCTGGATGGCATCATCAGCAGAGAATAAATCAGAGATTAAACTTGCTCAAATTTCCTTAATCGATGCTGAAAATTTAGCAAAAAATGGAAAAGATGCCGCAGAAATTCTTAAAAAAGCATTTCCCGGAACTTCCTTGCAGTTAACGGAGTAATATGTCGAAAGATTTACATTTACTTTCCTCCTATCAGTTTAATCTTCCCCAAGAGTTAATCGCCGATTACCCTTGTAACCCGAGGGATCATTCAAGGTTAATGGTGATCGATCGTGCTTCGCAAAATTTTACTGAAATGAAATTTTGCGAGTTGAAAGACTTTTTAGGCAAAGGGGACAGTTTGGTCTTTAATGACACAAAAGTGATCCCGGCAAGATTAATTGGCACAAGGCAAACAGGTGGCTTGGCAGAGATTTTTTTAACAAATCGACTGCCGGGAGTTGATAATATTTGGGAAGTGCTTGCAAAGCCCGGTAAGAAGCTTAAAATAAATGACAAAGTTCTTTTTGGTGACGATTTTTGTGCTGAAATTTTAGATTCTCTTGATGATGGCAGAAAGCTTGTCAAATTTCATTGCCAATCTGAAAATTTTGACACACTGCTAGACAAATACGGACAAATTCCGCTTCCAGCTTATATTAAAAGAAGTGTTGAATCGCAAGTTGATAAAGAGCGTTATCAGACAGTTTACGCCAGTAAAGCGGGGGCTGTTGCAGCACCGACCGCAGGACTTCATTTTACGAACGAACTCATCCATGATCTTGAAGCAAAAGGTGTTTCCAAATCTTTTGTGACCTTGCACGTTGGAATAGGGACTTTTCGTCCTGTTCAAGTTGATGATATCAGACAACATCGCATGCATCATGAAAAAGTTGAAATTAGCGAAGCTACGGCAATAGCTCTGAACAGCAAATCTAAAGATAAAAAACAGATTTGCGTTGGCACAACCTGTTGCAGATCGTTGGAGTCTTCTGTAAATGAACAAGGCTTAATTCGCTCGGGTTCTTATGAAACAGACATTTTTATGTATCCCGGCTATAAATTTAAGTACGTGGATCATCTATTAACCAATTTCCATCTTCCGGGCTCAAGCTTACTGATGCTTGTGTCAGCATTTGCAGGCTACGAGCTTGTCATGGAGGCTTATAAGAAGGCCGTAAAGGAGAAATACCGTTTTTACTCATACGGTGACGCTATGCTAATCATTTAAAGAAGACGTTAGGAATTCATGAGATTGTGATTTTTTAAACACGAAGACCGTTAGGAATTCATGAGATTGTGATTTTTTAAACACGAAGACTTAGAAGATCGTTAAGGGTTCATGAACATATGCTTAATAGAAAAAAATAACACCTGATAAACTTAAAACATATTTCATTTATACTTTATGAAATTCTAGCGATCTTCGTGTCTTCTAAGTCTTCGTGTTTAAAAAATCAAAAACCTCATGAGCACTTAACGATCTTCTAAGTCTTCGTGTTAACAAAATCCCAGTCTTAATAGTCACAACGTTGCTATGAGCAATAGTGCAGATTGGGAGGTCATCGTGAATTGATCGGCCGATAATGGGACACGCTTCTCTTGCACGATGAAGTCATCGGGGGATTTTGCAGCAGTGTTGACAACCAATTGCCATTGGCTTGAATTAGGTGGTAACGGTAGCGTGATGGTGGCTTGATCTTTTCCTGTATTAAAAGCGATGTAAAAACAAATATCAGACTTTTGATCAATTAGAGTAAAGGCAATAAATGATTGCTCATATTCAAAATGGGGTTGATACGGATAAAAACCATGCCAAATAATGTCTTCGTTTGTTAAAAAAGTTTCCTTTCTAAAAATGGAATATTTGTTTCGAAAGGCAATCATGTTTTTATAAAAGGTAAAAAAAGTACTATTTTTAAGCAAATCCCACTGAAACCAGTTTAATTCGTTGTCTTGGCACCAAGTGTTGTTATTTCCTCTTTTTGTATGTCCATATTCATCACCCATGAGTAGCATAGGAATGCCTTGTGAGATCATTAAAGTAAAATGAAAATTTTTCATTTGGCGATCTCTTAGATCGAGAATCTCTTGATTTGTCGTTTCACCCTCAAAACCGCAATTCCAACTTAAATTCTCGTTAAGGCCGTCTCGGTCCTCCTCGCCATTTTCTATGTTATGTTTTTGATTGTAAGAGACAAGATCCTTCAAGCTGAAGCCATCATGGCAGGTGATAAAGTTGATACTTGTAAAAGGAGTTCTGCTATTGTAAAGATCTTCAGAGCCGCAAATTCTTGTGGCAAACAAGCTTTGGTTTTTTCTTAATCCATTTATAAATCCTCGGACGGTATTTCTGTACTTGCCGTTCCATTCAGACCAGCGAACTTCTGATGAGTAAAATCCCCCCACCTGATAGTGACCTGAAGGATCCCAAGGTTCTGCAATAAGCTTGACATTTGCCAAAATCGGATCTTCTGATATATACAAGATTAAAGGAGCTGCTTTTAGATAATTTCCCATTTTATCCAAGCTCAAGATAGTGCTTAAATCGAATCGAAATCCATCGACATGCATTTCTAAAACAAAATAGCGCAAAACTTCCAAAATAAAATTTGCAACGACGGGTCGATTACAGCTAATAGTGTTGCCACATCCTGAATAATTGGCATAATCATTATCTTTGTCCATGATGTAATAGATTTGGTTGTCAATACCCTTAAATGAAATTGTAGGTCCCCATTTATTGCCCTCACCGGTATGATTAAAAACTACATCCAGGATGATTTCAATTCCATTTTTGTGTAACTCTCGAACCATTGTTTTAAATTCGCCAAGAGAATTGTTTTGTTTTGAATTGTGTTGATCTTTGATAAATTGAGTATGTAGGCTAAAAAAGTTTAGGGTAGAATATCCCCAGTAATTGCATAGGGTTTTGTTGTTTAGTGGGTTAACTTCCAGGTATTCATTTTCATTGAATTCTTGCACAGGCATGAGTTCCACACAATTGATGCCAAGTTCTTTTAGATGAGGAATTTTTTCAATGAGTCCTAAAAATGTGCCTTTATTGGCAGCTCTACTTGATGCATCTTTCGTAAATCCTCTTACGTGCATTTCATAGATAATAAGATCGCTCATCGGTATTGAAGGTTTCACAACCCCCTGCCAATCAAAAGCAAAGTCTATATCGATAGCACCAAGATAAAAGAGGTCTGTTCCTTCTTTATTTCTACTAACCGCTTTTGCAAAAGGATCTAATAAAAACTTAAATTGGCCGTCAATTCGGTAGGCATATTTTAAATTTTGAGCAAGGTCATGCACAAAGAGATGCCATACATCGCCCGTTTTATTAACTTCGGGATTTAAGACAATTTCAGTAAAAGGGGAGTCGCTGTTTTCTGTAAATAGGCATAAGGTGACGAGGTGTGCCGATTTAGAGCAAAGGGAAAAATTCACCCCATTTTTAAAACGATAGGCACCAAAAGGTTCAGGAAAACCTACACTTACATTCATGAACCACCCTTTTTTTGGTTTTATAATCCATAGGACTGAAAAAGTGCAAACTATTTTTCTTTATTTAGGAAAAAAACTCTAAAAGAATTGATCAAAAATTATTATTTTGGGTAAAATAAAAACAAATGTGAATCCTGATTTACACGAGCTGTTTTATAAAAGCAAACCTGTTTGCTAATATGCATTCTTGAATATAAATCAGTCTTTCTGATAAAATTAAATTTTGAGTACAATGCCTTTAGGAGGTCAAACACATGTCTATAGAAAATGCTAGAGCCAATCTCAAGGAGTTCGGCAAAGAACTTAGCCTTGACAATCTTGAGTTTGATGAAAACAACACATGTATTTTAGGGATCGACGATCAATTTTCCCTTCATTTAACTTATGAGCCTAATTCAAAACGTCTCTATCTTTATTCTCCGCTTTTAGATGGTCTTCCAAAAGATGCAAAAACATTACTACGCCTTTATGAGCGCCTTTTAGAAGGTTCCATGCTGGGTGGTCAAATGGCTGGCGGCGGTGTTGGCGTAGCTACTAAAGAAGAACTTATTTTAATGCACTGCACAATCGACATGGAACATGCTGTTTCATCTGCATTAAGAGCGTTTGCTCCTCTATACGTTGAGACTGTTGAAAAATGGAGAAAAATCTGTGCCGAAATCTCTGAAGGTCGTGAAGATACTTCAGCTAAAGATTCGAAGCCTCAAAGTATGTCTCCTGGGCCTGGACTTGGTGGTAAGCCTGGTCAAGGTTTCATCAAGATCTAATCCTTCGAAGATCAAGTTTTAACCTGGGTTATTATAACGCAGGTTAAAACCTATTTCCCCACCCCACTATATAGAAGTCCGCATCAGACACTAATTTACCAATATTACATCACAAGTTTGAGATGCTAATAAGTTATGCACTTTTGAGAAAACTTGCTCGGGGAGTTAACTGTAATATTTTACTTTCAAAATTTCCTTAAATTCTTCGATACCCGCAATTGAAAGAGAGTTAGAAGCTTTGTTAGTTATTATTTTAAGAAAAATGTTTGTGTTAGGGCATTCTTTCTTTAAAAAATCACTTAAATCATGAGGGTCACTATCATAAGATTTATCGTGAAGTTTATAAGAGCCATAACAAATATTCAAATTTTCTAAATGGGGCATCACTAACAATCTTAAATCTTTTATAGTAAGAAGTTTTTCCGTTCTTAAATCTAAATAAAGATTTTTCAAATGGGTCATTCGCGAAATTTCATTTCCAAGTTGTGCGAGTTCATGATTTTCGGCTGTTAAGCCTAATTTTAAAGTTTGTAAACTCGTTAAATGAGAAAAAATAGTAAAATTAGAATTATCCAGAACATTAAGAGATAGTGTATGAAGATTTGTTAATTTTTTTAGACTTAAGAGTGAATCTTCGATATAAACGTCAGCACCTGTTAATTCAATTTTTTCGATTTGAGGCAAGGATCCTAAATGTTGAAATATTTCCTCATCAATTTCCTCAGCAAATTCACCGGGATATGTCTCTTTTGCATGTAAGGATATAAAATCTTGATAATGGATCTTAATAGATTGAGCTGAACTCAACTGTTTTGCATTTATTTTCAATCTATTTAAAAGTAAAGCCGTCACATCAATAGATTTTAAATGGGGTGCAATTTCTATAAATTCTTGATCAATATTTCTACAATCAAACAAACTCCTATTGATTAACAAAGGAAGAATGTTACGATATAATAAAGTTTCGTCTAATGTGTATAATTTTTTTAAGCCCTCCAAAAAATTATAAAATTTAGGCCATTCGGTAGATAATGTAATAATTTTTATTTGAATATCTGTTGGAAATGCATTAAAACTAGACCTTTCATTGATATGTTTAGCTTTGATTGCCTCGCATGATTTGATCGCTAACCTAAGCCCCTCAAATTTTTCGATGAGATGAATTAAAAATTCGGGAAATATAATTTTAACGCGTGAAGACAATTTTAAAGTTTTAACATGTAAAGATAATTTATTAAGCGATTGACAAATGGTGGCTCGGTCCAAATAAGTCGTATTAAAAAGAGCATTGCTCCTCTTAACCTTATGCTCCTTATTGTACTCACAATCTTTAATGATTTCTTTTATTAATTCACTGCATTTAGACTCAAGAGATAAAGTTTTTTTGAATTTGAGAGTGGAATTTATAGGATTGTTAAAAATTATTTCATCTATTAAAGGAAAAATCTGTTTGTTCAATCGATTATAATTATTATTTGTTTGCATAAATCCTCTTTGTTAAAATAAAATCATAACATATTATAATATATTTAAAAAAGAAAAATTATTTATAAAGCATAACAACTCTTTTGTTTGCAGGAATAGTCACATTGAAGAGACGCATATGCATCAACTTAAGCTCCCCTAACGCAACGTAAATGAAAAATTTGGAGTGCGGTAACCCTGTTACCACTTTGCAGCTTAAGCCTGACTCTGGCAGGCTACTAAATCGCCTTTGGCATTTTTAGGTCAGTTTTAACTTGAATGTATTTATTCGGATTTAACTTAACACTAGAAATCACCTTAGGTGATTTGACAGCCTGCCAGAGTCCAAGCTGAACAACAAAGCGGTAACTTAAGTTACCGCACTCCAAATTTTACTTTACATTACGTTAAGAAGGCTTAACTTAATGCGTATTGATTTACCTTACTCTTAAGTTTAATTGGGGTCGAGGATGTTAACGCGGACGCCGCGGGGATGCTGCTCTAACTGAAAAACGCGATCGGCTTGATCGTAAAAGAGGCTAGGATCATGGTGACTAATCATCAAAATTTGAAAATTAAGCGCCACAGCCGCTTCTTTTATAATCTTAATAAAGCGAGGAATCAGTTCTGGCTGTAACCAGCAGTCTTGTTCATCCAAAACCAAAAATCGTCGATGCTCTTTTTCATTCAAACATGTTAAAGCAAAAAGACGAAGGCCAACCGAAAGAATATTTGCAACAGAGCCGCCACATCCTTTTAAAATGTGTTCCTCATGACCGTCGCGTTCGATGCTAAATTCAAAACCGATCGACTTATGACTCAAAACAGATTCTACTTTTAGCCTGATGCTTTGCTCAAGAACCTCTTGAAGGGCTATACTTAATTTATCTTCCAAAAGAGTAGTTATTTCTTTAAACAATTGGTTATCAAGCTGATCAAGAGCTGCAAGAACTTTAGATTCCAAACCAAGAAATTCTGCCAGTTGTTCAAGCTGTGCTTGGCATTTGCTCATCTCTTTTTGTGCTTGATCTTTTCGATCTAATAAAACCTTGTAACGGCCAAATAATTCTGTTGGATCTTGAAGGGTATTCATGAAAGAGGCGCTGCAGCTTTCACTTCATCCTCATCAATGGCTTTAAGCTTGGTTTCAATTTCATCTAGGTGATTTTGATAATCATTAAGTTTTTTTTCGTTACTTTTACGCATCTCGTTCAATTTTTCTTGTAGGGTGTTAATGTCGTCCGTTCCATAATTTTCCAAGGCTTCCTGTTTTAATTTGGAAAGCTCTTTTG
>Ga0105045_10006155_pt1 | contig 10608 bp, 10 predicted proteins | sample MAT02_FD_78089 | JGI IMG/M metagenome (GOLD analysis project Ga0105045, IMG submission 78089) | Freshwater microbial communities from Lake Fryxell liftoff mats and glacier meltwater in Antarctica - MAT-02 (megahit assembly) | ecosystem: Environmental > Aquatic > Freshwater > Ice > Liftoff... | reverse complement strand
GGCCCGAGGGGCGGGGCAGGGCTTGGCAACCCGCGGCCTTTGCCTGTAAGACGGAGCAAAGCGGAATACAGAGGCCTGCACCTTGAGCAATCCTGACAGTTTCATCGAAGAAGTCACCGAAGAGGTGCGCCGCGATCGGCTGTTCGGGTTGTTCCGCAGATACGGCTGGATCGGCGGGGTTGTTGTGGTGGCACTGGTCGGCGGGGCGGCCTGGACAGAATGGTCCAAGTCGCGCGCCGAAGCCCGGGCTCAGGCATTTGGCGACGCGATCATTGACGGGCTGGACAATGGCACCCCGGAGGAACGCCGCGCAGCACTGTCTGCCGTGCCAACCGACGGCGAGCAGACCGGCCTCTTGCAACTGATCCTCGCCTCGGACCCGGACGAGGACCGCGCCGCCACGCTGGCAGCGCTTGACATGGTAGCGGCGGACGCAACGCTATCGCCGGGCTACCGCGATCTGGCCGTGCTGCGCCGCGTACTGGTTGCCGGGGCCGAAATGCCACTTGCCGACCGCCGCACCGCATTGCAGGGCATCGCAGTGGCCGGGCGGCCGTATCGGCCGCTGGCGGAAGAACAACTGGCCTATCTTCTGGTGGAAGAGGGTAATGCAGAGGCAGCGATTGCCGCGATGATCACGCTGATTCAGGACCAGGAGGCTTCGGGATCGCTGCGGGCGCGGTTGGGGCAAATGGTAACGGCCTTGGGTGGCAAGTTGCCCGACGGCAGCACGGGTTAAAGCGCGGAAATGGCGCAACGGAAGGGCTTTGGGTGGCAGGCATGACGATCCGGCGGAATGCGGGCAGGGCAATTGCGGGCAGGATCATTGCAGGTGCCGGGCTTCTGGCGCTTTTGGCCGCCTGCGGCGAGCGTGAGGTTGTCCTGCAGGGGGATCGGCTTCCGATCCGGGCGGCAATGGACGCAGGCGTTCCCGCCGAGGACGGTACAGTTGCGATTCCGGTTGTAGTTGAACCGGGCAACCTGAGCCTTCCGATAACGCTTCCTGCCACCACATCTTCGGGCGAATGGACGCACCGCGCCGGAAATGCCCGCCATCTGATGCCGCATGCCGCCCTCAGCGCCGCCCCTGCCCGGGTGTGGAGCGCCAGTATCGGGTCGGGCAGCAGCCGCAAGAACCGGATTGCCGCCGCCCCGGTTGTGTCGGGCGGCCGCGTCTTCACGATTGATGCCGGCGTCATGGTTTTTGCCACGGCGACCAGCGGCCAGACCCTGTGGTCGTCTGACCTGACCGCAGCCTTCGATGCCGGGGGTGGCCAATCCGGCGGTGGTCTGGCCGTGGCAGATGACCGGCTTTTCGCGACGACCGGCTATGGCGAGGTGGTTGCACTGGACGCGTCCTCGGGCAGCGTTCTGTGGCGCCAGCGGGTCGATGCGCCTGTTTCTGGCGCCCCCGCCACCGATGGCGCGGCGGTTTATGTAAGCGGGCGCGACGGGTCGGCCTGGGCGATCAACGCGGCGGATGGCAAGGTGCTGTGGCAGGTTGTCGGCACGCCGGGGACTGCTGGTTACGTTGGCACCGCAGCCCCCACGGTGGGTGACCGTGCGGTGATCTTCCCGACCAGCGCGGGCGATCTGATGGCGGTACTCAAGATCGGGGGCGGCACCAAGATCTGGCAGGCCTCGCTGGCGGGCAAGCGGCTGGGCCGGGCCTATGCCTTCACGGCCGATATCACAGGCGATGCGGTGATTGACGGCAAGCTGATTTATGCAGGTTCCGGCGCTGGACGCACCGTGGCGATGTCGGCCTCCTCGGGAGAGCGGGTCTGGTCGGCGGGCGAAGGCGCACTGGGCCCGGTGGCCGTGGCAGGCGGCTCGATCTTCCTTGTAAACGATCAGGCGGAACTGGTGCGGCTGGATGCCGAAACGGGTGAAGTGATCTGGGCGGTCGAGATGCCTTATTTCACCAATGACAAGGTCAGGCGCCGAAAGGGGATTTACGCCCATTACGGGCCGGTTCTGGCCGGTGGGCGGATCATGGTGGTGTCTTCGGACGGCTTGCTTCGCGTATTTGATCCGACCAACGGCAACCTGACCCACACGACCGAAATCCCCGGCGGCGCCTCGACGCAGCCTGCGGTGGCGGGCGGGGTGCTGTATGTCGTTGGCGGCAACGGGCAACTTCACGCTTTCCGCTAGGCCTCTTCCCGTGTATGGCAACTCCTTCGCCATTGCCGGACCTGAACCATGAGCTTTACCCTCGCTATCGTGGGCCGCCCCAATGTGGGCAAGTCAACGCTTTTCAACCGCCTTGTGGGACGCAGGCTTGCGTTGGTCGATGACCAGCCCGGGGTGACCCGTGACTTGCGCGAAGGCGACGCAAAGCTGTTCGACATGCGCTTTACCGTGATCGACACGGCGGGTCTGGAAGAGGTGACGGATGACTCACTTCAAGGCCGGATGCGCCGCCTTACCGAACGCGCCGTGGAAATGGCGGATGCCTGCCTGTTCGTAATCGACGGGCGGGTGGGGGTGACCCCGACTGATGAGGTCTTCGCCGATATTCTGCGCAAGAAAAATGCCCGCGTTTTCCTGGCCGTGAACAAGGCCGAGGGCAAGGCGGGCGACTCAGGCGCTTTGGAGGCCTATTCGCTGGGTCTGGGTGAGCCGATCCGCATTTCCGCTGAACATGGCGAGGGGATGGACGACCTTTACCGCGAGTTGAAACCGCTGGAGGGTGAGTTTGCCGAGCGTGAGGCCGAGAACGCCCCCGAAGTCGACATCGACCTGTCCGAAGAAGAGGCCGACGCCGAAGCGGATGCGACCGCGCATTACCCGACCGCGAAAAAACCCTTGCAGATCGCGGTCATCGGGCGACCGAATGCCGGGAAGTCCACGCTTATCAACAAGATCCTTGGCTTTGACCGCCTGCTGACGGGCCCTGAGGCCGGGATCACCCGCGACGCGATTTCCGTCCGCGCCGAATGGCAGGGCACCCCGATCCGGATCTTTGACACCGCAGGCATGCGCAAGAAGGCTCGGATCACGGAGAAGCTCGAGAAGCTTTCCGTGTCCGACGGGATCCGTGCCGTGCGTTTTGCCGAGGTGGTGGTTGTCCTTCTGGACGTCGACATCCCTTTCGAGGTGCAGGACCTCCGCATCGCCGATTTTGCCGAAACCGAAGGCCGCGCAGTCGTTGTGGCGGTGAACAAATGGGACCTTGAGGGCGAAAAGCAGGAAAAGCTGGCCGAGCTGAAGGAAATGTTCGACCGCCTGTTGCCGCAGCTGCGCGGCGCACCGCTGGTCACGGTCAGCGCCAAGACGGGCAGGGGGCTGGACCGCCTGCATGATGCGATCCGCCAGGCCCATGACGTGTGGAACCGCCGCATCCCGACTGCACGCCTTAACACCTGGCTGGGTGCCATGACCGAGGCGCACCCGCCACCGGCCCCGGGCGGCCACCGGATCAAGCTGCGCTACATGACGCAGGCCAAGACGCGTCCGCCGGGCTTCATGATCAAATGCTCGCGCCCGGATGAGCTGCCGGAAAGCTACAAACGGTATCTTGTCAACGGCCTGCGCGAACATTTCGACATGCCGGGCACGCCCATCCGCCTTTTCCTGCGGTCCCAGGGTGATCAGAACCCGTGGAAGGAACGCAAGTTTCACACGCCAAGCCGCCTGCGTAAGCACCTGGACGGCAAGGCAGGGACAAGCCCGAAACGTTAGGCTTTCCGGATCGCCCAAAGAGTGATGGCCAAGACGACAATGGCCGAGGCGGCCAGCACCGCTACGGTCAGGTTGGCTGAAGCATTGGCGACAATCACGCCGACAAGCGCCCAAATCACCGTCAGCCCGAACACCGGCATCGCAGGGCGTCGCATCTGTATCGTCACGGCGATACCCGATACGACTGCCAGCATCGCGGCGGCCGAGGCGGTGTCGCCCAGCCAGCCATATCCAGAGATCAGAATGCCGGTCGATACCGCAGCGGCGGCCGTAAGCCAGCCCGCAAAGATCGCAGTCGGCGCACTAAGAAGCCAGCGGTCCGGCTCGGTGGGCGCACGCACAAAAGCGGTCAGCGCTGCGGCGGCCATAACCCAGATCACGACAGTGGCCCATTCGGGACTCGCGCCCGCAATGGCCAGCCACACGGTTCCCAAAACAGTCGCCACTGTCAGCGGCAGGCGGACACGCGCCCAGGCTGGATCGTCTGCCCGCTTCCAAAGGCCATAGCCGCCATGCAGGATCAGCCAGACATAGATCACCGACCAGATCGAAAAGGCATAGCCCGCTGGCTGGATCGCAGGATTGGGGATCTCAACCGGAAAGCGGCCGGGTTCGTACCCCGTGAAAGGCGGGGTGACAAACGGCGCGACCGCAAAGGCGACAGTGGCAAGAAAAAGTATCAGCGCAGGCAAACGATTCATCAATTGCTCCAATGGGCAGGACCTGTGTAACCCTTCATCATCTGAAGGGTTCCGGATCAGACCAGACTGCCATCCGCCGCAATCCGACTCTTGTCGTGAAGGTAGCGCGAAAGCACATCCGGCAAAGTGACCGACCCATCCGCTTGCTGGCCGTTCTCCAGCACCGCGATCAGGCATCGGCCGACGGCAAGGCCCGAGCCGTTCAGCGTGGCCACGAACTCGGGCTTGCCGCCCCCGTTTTCAGATCGGGCGGGCCGATAGCGCGCGTTCATCCGGCGGGCCTGAAACTGGCCGCAGGTGGAAACGGAACTGATCTCGCGGTAGGTGTTCTGGCCGGGCAGCCACACCTCCAGGTCATGCGTCTTTTGTGCGCCGAATCCCATGTCGCCGGTGCAAAGGACGATGGTCCGGTAGGGCAGGCCCAACCGTTCCAGCACCGCTTCGGCGCATTTCGTCATCCGCTCATGTTCCGCCAGCGCGGTTTCGGGGGTGCAGATTGTGACCATTTCGACCTTCTCGAACTGGTGCTGACGCAACATGCCGGAGGTATCCTTGCCCGCGCTACCCGCCTCCGACCGGAAGCACTGGGAATGCGCCATCAGCCGGAGCGGCAGCCCGCCTTCGTCGAGAATATCGCCCGCGACCGAGTTGGTCAGCGTCACCTCGGATGTGGGGATCAGCCACCAGCCGTTGGTGGTCTGATAGCTGTCCTCGGCGAATTTCGGCAGTTGGTTGGTGCCGAACATCGCGTCTTCCTTGACCAGAACCGGGGTCCAGGTTTCGGCCAGCGCGTGTTCGGTTGAATGCAGGTCCAGCATAAACTGCGCCAAGGCCCGGTGGACCCGGGCGACGGCACCGCGCAGCACGACAAAGCGGCTGCCGGACAATTTGGCGGCGGTCTGGAAATCCAGCCCCTGTTTCGTCGCCGGAATATCGAAATGTTCCAAGGGCTTGAATTCCAACGTCCGGGGCGTACCCCAACGGCGGATCTCGAGGTTGGCGGTTTCGTCCGGGCCTTGGGGTACTTCGTCAAGCGGCAGGTTCGGGATCCGGGCCAGCGCATCGCGCAGCCGGACATCCTCGGCCCCTGCCTCTTCGGTCAGCCGACCGACTTCGGCTTTCTTTTCGGCCACCAGCGCACGCAAACGTTCAAACTCGGCGTCATCGCCGCGCGCCTTTGCCGCGCCAACCTCTTTCGACGCAGCATTCTGCGTCGCCGCAGCCGTTTCTGCCGCAAGGATTCTGGCCCGACGCGCCTCATCCACCGCCAGCACCTCAACCGACACCCCCTCAAGCCCCCGACGCATCAGCGCCGCGTCGAAAAGGGCGGGGTTTTCGCGGATGAAACGGATGTCGTGCATGGGCCAGCCTCATGTTTTGCGGTCGCAAGCGCCATATGCCCGATATCAGGGCAGGGGGAAAGGTCTCGGCGGGTTGGATTAGTCTTTCAGCCTCTGGCAAAGTGCAGCGAAAGGCCTTACATCACGCGGCAATCGCGGGGTTTGCCCGGCGAATGACCTCGCTTCGCTGGCCACTGGCCGGCCCTGCCGGAAAGGATGCCCATGTTCGTCTCTCCCGCCTTCGCCCAAGCCGCAGGCAGCGCCCCCTCTGCCGGGGCGGCCTTCGCGCAGTTTCTGCCGATCATCCTGATCTTCGTGATCTTCTATTTCCTGCTGATCCGTCCGCAGCAGAAGAAGCAGAAGGACCACCGTGCCATGGTCGAAGCACTGCGGCGGGGCGATCAGGTCGTCACCTCGGGCGGGATTGTCGGCAAGGTCTCCAAGGTGCAGGACGACGGCATGGTCGAGGTCGAGATTGCCGATGGCGTCAGGGTAAAGGTCATCAAGGCAACCATCGGTCAGGTTCTGAACAAGACCGAACCGGCCGCAAGCTAAGGCCTTATCCCCATGCAACCCATGCCGCTGTGGAAGCGCACCCTTATCCTGATCATCTGCGCATGGGGGGTCGTGGCCGCGACCCCGAACCTGTTCTACGGGTCGGTGGAGCGGCATAACGATGCCCTCGCCGCCATCGAATTGGCGGGTGGCACCGCCACCCCCGAGATGGAGGCTGCCCGCGCCGAATGGCCGGATTTCCTGCCCTCGGCGCTGGTGAACCTTGGCCTTGATCTGCGCGGTGGGGCGCATCTTCTGGCCGAAGTGCGGGTGGAAGACGTCTACAAGACCCGGATCGACGCGATGTGGCCCGAAGTGCGCGACAGCTTGCGCGACCTGCGTGATCAGGTCGGCGCGGTACGCCGCGCGCCGTCGCCCGACGATGTGCTGCGGGTCACCATCTCCAACCCTGCAGGCATGGCCGCAGCGCTTGAGGCTGTGCGCGGCCTTGGCAGTTCGGTCGTTACGCTGACCGGGGCCGGGCAAAGCACCACCGATGTGACCGCGGAAGGCAATGACATCGTCGTCCAGCTGTCCGAAGCGGAAAAGCAGGCCACCGACGGCCGCACGCTGCAACAATCGCTGGAAATCATCCGCCGCCGTGTCGATGAGGTCGGCACCCGTGAACCGACCATTCAGCGTCAGGGCGAAGACCGCGTCCTGATCCAGGTGCCCGGCATCGGCTCGGCTTCCGAGTTGAAGGCGCTGATCGGCACCACTGCCAAGCTTACCTTCAACGCCGTGATCAGCCGCACCACAGATGCGGGCGCCACTGCCGGACCGCGCAACATGCTGGTACCTTCAATTGACGAGCCGGGCGTGTATTACATCGTTGAGGAAACTCCTGTCGTGTCAGGCGAGGAACTGGTCGATTCCCAGCCGTCATTCGACCAGAACAACCGACCCGCCGTCAGCTTTCGCTTTGACACCACCGGTGCGCGCAAGTTCGGTGACTACACGGCCGCCAACATCGGCGCGCCTTTCGCGATCGTGCTGGACAACGAGGTGATCTCGGCACCGGTGATCCAAAGCCACATTCCGGGTGGATCGGGCATCATTACCGGCAGTTTCAGCGTGGAAGAAAGCACTCAGCTGGCGGTGCTCTTGCGTGCCGGGGCCTTGCCTGCCGAGATGGACTTTCTGGAAGAACGCACTGTCGGCCCCGAGCTGGGTGCCGATTCCATCGCGGCGGGCCAGATTGCGGCAATGGTCGGAGGCACGGCCGTGGCGATCTACATGATTGCGGGCTATGGCCTATTCGGCCTGTTTGCAAATATCGCGCTGGCAGTGAACATTGCGCTGATCTTTGCAGCCCTTTCCACAGTTGGTGGCACGCTGACCCTGCCGGGCATCGCCGGGATCGTGCTGACCATCGGCATGGCGGTCGACGCCAACGTGCTGGTCTTCGAACGCATCCGCGAGGAGTTGCGCGCGAACAAGAACCCGGCCCGCGCAATCGAACTGGGTTACGAACGCGCGCTTAGCGCGATCATCGACGCCAACATCACCACGTTCATCACTGCTGCCGTGCTGTTCACGGTGGGTGCAGGTCCCGTGCGCGGCTTTGCGATCACGCTGGGTATCGGCATCATCACCTCGGTCTTCACCGCGCTGTTCGTGACGCGGCAGATCATCGAGGTCTGGTATCGCTGGCGCAAGCCAGCGACAGTCACGGTCTAAGGGAAAAATCATGGCCTTTCGTTTCCGACTTGCCCCCGAAAAGACCAACTTCGATTTCTTCCGCTTTCAGTGGCTGACCTTTGGCGGGTCGATGATGCTGACTGTCGTGGCCATCGTGGCCTGGTTTGTGATGGGGCTGAACTTCGGCATCGATTTCCGCGGCGGCACCACGATCCGCACCGAGGCGACAGAGCCGGTGGACGTTGCCGCCTATCGTGCCGCGCTGGCTGGGATGGATCTTGGCGATGTGTCCATTACCGAGGTGTTCGACCCGTCCTTTGACGACAATCAGTATGTCGCCCAGGTCAGGATCGCACCGCAGGACGGGCAGGAAGCCGTGACGCCCGAGACGATTCAACTGGTCGAAGATCAGCTGAAAACCGTCGCTCCCTCGATCACCTTTCCGTCGGTGGAATCGGTTGGCCCCAAAGTCTCGGGAGAGCTGATCTGGAAAGCGATCGCCGCGATGGTCGCCGCCTCATTCGCGATCATGGTCTACATCTGGCTGCGGTTCGAATGGCAGTACGCACTGGGCAGCGTCATCGCGATCGTCCATGACATTTTCATCACCATCGGCGTCTTTGCGATTTTCCAGCTGAAGTTCGACCTGACAATCGTGGCGGCTCTGCTTACGATTCTCGGCTATTCGATCAACGATACCGTGGTGGTGTTTGACCGGCTTCGCGAGAATCTGTTGAAATACAAGAAAATGCCGTTGCGAGACGTGATGAACCTGTCGGTGAACGAGACCCTTAGCCGGACCCTGATGACCTCGGTCACCACACTGGTCGCGCTTGGTGCCATGCTGATCTTTGGCGGCGATGTGATCCGTGGATTTGCCTTTGCGATCTTCTTCGGGGTGATTCTTGGCACTTATTCGTCGGTCTTCGTGGCAAAGAACATGGTGCTCTTCATCGGGCTGGATCGGGGCGACAAGCCGACGAAGCCGGGCACAAGCGAATTTGCCAACGTCGACGCCTGACCATGCGTCTGACCGAAGTTACATATGGCTCCGCGAAGGCCATCGAGGGCTACGGCCCCGGCTTTTTCCGCGTCGCAGGTCATGTCCTGCGTGGGGCCTGTCTGATCACACCTTGGGACGCAGGCCCTTGGGGTGGTTATGACGATACCACATCGCCGCTAAGCCTGGAGGGCAGGATCGACGTATTGTTTGTCGGCACGGGCGCCAGAATTGCCCATGTGCCGCAAGAGTTTCGCGCGGCGCTGGAAGGGCAGGGGATCGGGGTCGAGGCGATGGCCTCGCCCACAGCCTGCCGTACCTACAACGTGTTGCTGGGCGAAGGGCGGCGGGTGGCCGTGGCACTGCTGCCGATGGCTTGAGGCCCGGAATTCCTGAGCAGGAATCTTGCCGGATTTCCTGCGCAGGGGATCTGGGTCGCTTACCAAAGATGATGAACATGCGGCGCGATCAGCCGCCCGTAAACTTCACGCGCGGCTTGCATCACCGCATCCTTCAACGGCGCCATCTCTGCCGCCGCGGCATTCGCCTGCGCTTGTGCCGGTGACTTTGCCCCCGGGATGACCACTGTCACCGCCTCTTCCATCAGGATCCAGCGCAGCGCGAAGGCGGCCATCGTCGCCCCCGCAGGCACCAGAGCGCGCAACTCGTCCACCGCCTCCAGCGCCACGTCGTAGGGCACACCCGAGAAGGTTTCGCCTTTGTCGAAGGCCTCGCCGTTGCGGTTGAAGCTGCGGTGGTCATCGGCAGCGAACTGGCTGGCCGCAGTCATCTTGCCGGTCAGAAGGCCTGACGCCAGCGGCACCCGCGCAATCACCGCCACACCCGCTTGGCGGGCTTCGGGGAAGAACAGCCCGGCCGGCTTCATCCGGAAGAGATTGTAGATGATCTGTACCGACACCACACCGGGTTGCAGGATCGCCGTCCGGGCTTCCTCGACCGTCTCGACCGACACGCCGTAGTCGGCGATCTTGCCCTTGGCCTTGATCGCCTCCAGCGCTGCAAAGACCTCGGCCTTTGCATAGACCGGCGTTGGCGGGCAGTGCAGCTGTACCAGATCCAGCCGCTCGACGCCGAGGTTCGTCAGCGACCGGTCGATGAAGCCCTCGATGGCCGCGCCGGTATACGCCTCGGCGACGTGGGGCGACAGCCTGCGGCCGGCTTTGGTGGCCACAAAGGGCCGTTCGCCCGGCCGTTCCGCCAGCACCTCGCGGATGATGCGTTCCGACCGCCCGTCGCCATAGACATCTGCGGTGTCGATGAAGGTCATGCCGGCATCCAGGGCTGCATGCAGGGCTGCCTTGGCGTCTGAAAGGCTGACCTCGCCCCAGGTGCCGCCGATCGCCCAGGCGCCAAACCCCAGCCGGGTGGTCATGCGGCCTGTACGGCCAAAGGGAACGCTGTGCATCGGAAACTCCTTTTTCGTTTGGGCAAGACATAGGGTCGCGGTGCAGTGAATGCCATGCCCCTTTTCGAGGCCTGCTGCTTCGGATAGGGCTGACGCATGGAAATGCGGGTGGAAAATCTGGCCGTTGCGCGGGGCGGGGTGACCGTCCTGCAAGGGCTGTCCTTCGCGCTGGCACCGGGTCAGGCGCTGATCCTGCGCGGGCCGAACGGGTCGGGCAAGACCACGCTTTTGCGTACGCTCGCGGGGCTTCAACCTGCT